>Ga0316601_100001471_pt1 | contig 11524 bp, 9 predicted proteins | sample OWC_soil_day5_no_FD_207663 | JGI IMG/M metagenome (GOLD analysis project Ga0316601, IMG submission 207663) | Wetland soil microbial communities from Old Woman Creek delta, Ohio, United States - OWC_soil_day5_noCT | ecosystem: Environmental > Terrestrial > Soil > Wetlands | place: USA: Ohio...
ACCCAATCGGGAGCACCATTGATTATTTTTCCAAATGCCCCATCCTTGGTAACTTGTGATTCGCTGTTGCCATAAAGGAACTTCACCAGGAAGATATTATTGTTTCTTACGAAAGCCACCATGTTTCCATCAGGAGAAAAAGTAGGAACCTGTTGAGGACCTCCGTCTGAAAGCTTCTCTACCAAATTACGTTTAATAGTGTACACATAGTGAACGGCAGTAAACGAACGGCGATAGATTGGTTTTGTTTCTGTCTGAATAAGAATTTTAGTTTCATCAGGAGACAGCTGATAACCATCGAAGGTTTTGAATGTACACTCGCGTGCTGTTGAAACATCGAATAGCGTTTCTACTTCTTTGCCTGTCTTGAATGAATATTTTACAATGCGTTTTTTGTCATTACTCAACATCGTGTAATGTTCTCCATCGGCCATTGGCACAAGTTCGCCTAACCTTTCGCCATTGTATTTGCCTGTTACAGCATCTTTTAATGTTAATACTTTGCCTTCCTGGGCATAGATTGCCAAAGAGAGAGCACAAAATATCAATAGTAAATTAATTTTTTTCATGTTACAATACATCTGATTATCTGTTATACCCCACAAAAGTAAACAATTTAATCGATTCTGTACATAAGCATTTCTTAAAAGTTATTTTGATATATAATCAAGATGATAAACTCCCCAGAGATAGTACGCATACTTTTCTTTTTCAGGACTATTTTTTTGATTTCTATATGTGTTTCATAAAAAAATATTCTCATCTCTCACTCCTGTAATGCTAAGTGTTTGATTGTCAGATTGTATACTATGAATTTTATAAATTCATCCCTCACTTATCCCTCACTGAGTGAAATATAAATCGTTAATTATTAGATAGTTAATAAAGTGGAGGCTAAAGACAAAAAGCCCTCATCTCTCACTATTTGGGGTCATCTCTCACTTTTTCGTTTAAAAAATAGCTGTTTTGTAGCTATTATATGTTTCGTTATATTTTGAGAATCTTACTAAAAGAGAAACAAAAACCATCCTGAGATATTATATATTTCTTGTACAAAACAAATAATTGTCCTGTACAAAAGAATTAATTGTTTTGTACAGAAGAATGTATTCTTTTGTACAAGAGAATATGGATGGCTGGTTTATAATTTAAAAAAGAACATGGAAGATAGATTAAGATAAAAAGAGAAAAAAGTAAAGTAAACTTTAGTGGGTAATTATTATTGTAAATGAAGAAATAGCGAATCTTATTTAAATAAAATACTTAACTTTGCGGTTAAATATAAAACAGAACGAATTATATGCCTGCTTATAACGACTTTTCTACCTTTCTAAGAAAGTATTTTGATTGCAAAGTTCAGAAGATTTCGCTTAATGCCGGATTTACTTGTCCAAACAGAGACGGAGTAAAAGGCAAGGGAGGTTGTACTTATTGTAATAATCAGACTTTTAATCCTGAATATTGCAAAACTGAAAAATCAGTAAAAGAGCAGTTGGAAGAAGGACGTCTGTTTTTCTCCCGAAAATACCCAGAAATGAAATATCTGGCCTATTTTCAGGCATATACAAATACTTATTCAGAGCTCGAAGAACTGAAAAGGAAATATGAAGATGCGTTAAGCGTTGATGGGGTAGTAGGATTGGTCATTGGAACCCGTCCAGATTGTATGCCGGATGCTTTGCTCGATTATCTGGAGGAATTGAATAAACGTACTTTTCTTCTTGTAGAATATGGCATTGAAAGTACTAATGATGATACGCTGCGAAGAATTAACCGCGGACATACTTATGCAGACACAGTTGATGCTGTGCAAAGAACCGCTGCCCGAGGTATTCTTACCGGAGGTCATGTGATACTTGGACTACCCGGAGAGACGCATGATATGATTGTGAACCAGGCTGAAATGCTATCCAAACTCTCGCTTACTACACTGAAAATGCATCAGTTGCAATTGATAAGGGGAACAAAGATGGCTCATGAATTTGAAGAACATCCGGAGGAATTCCATTTGTATGAAGTGGATGAATATATAGATCTTGTTATAGATTATGTGGAACAACTTCGTCCGGATATGGTGCTGGAGCGCTTCGTTTCTCAGTCTCCGAAGGAGCTACTTATTGCACCCGATTGGGGGCTAAAGAACTACGAATTTACCGAGCGTGTAAAAAAAAGAATGCGTGAACGGGAAGCTTATCAAGGGAAATTATATAGATATTAAGATAAAAGGGTTATTTTTGCTGTAAAATTAAGAAGGATATTTGTTATGCAACAGAAAAATATAATTAAAGGGAAAGTTCACTATGTAGGAGTGAATGACAGAAATAAACAGCTGTTTGAAGCTATGTGGCCGTTACCTTACGGTGTATCTTATAATTCTTATCTTATTGATGATGAATTAGTGGCACTTGTTGATACGGTTGATGTGTGCTATTTTGAGATTTTTCTACGCAAAATTAAAAATATAATAGGTGATCGTCCTATCAATTATCTGATTATTAATCACATGGAACCAGACCACTCGGGTTCTATTCGTTTGATAAAACAACATTATCCGGATATTATTATTGTTGGCAACAAGCAGACTTTTGGAATGATAGAAGGTTTTTACGGAGTTACCGGTGAACAGTATATGGTAAAAGACGGAGATTACCTTGCTTTAGGACATCATAAACTTAAATTCTATCTCACACCAATGGTTCACTGGCCCGAAACCATGATGACTTACGACGAAACAGACGGATTACTCTTCTCGGGAGATGGATTTGGTTCGTTTGGTACATTGGATGGAGGATTTATTGATTCCCGTATGAATATTGATAAATACTGGGATGAGATGGTACGTTACTATTCTAATATTGTAGGAAAGTATGGTTCTCCGGTACAAAAAGCTCTCGAAAAACTCGCAGGATTACATATCAGTGCAATTTGTTCTACACATGGCCCAGTATGGATGGAAAATATAGAAAAAGTAATTGGTATCTACGATAAATTAAGTCGCTACGATGCCGATGAAGGTGTGGTAATAGTTTACGGAAGCATGTATGGAAATACTGAACAGATGGCCGAAACCATAGCGTCAGAACTTTCTGTATGTGGTATTAAAAATATTGTGATGCACAATGTTTCAAAATCAAATCCTTCTTATATCCTCACAGATATATTTAAATATAAGGGACTGATTATCGGAAGTCCTACTTATAGTAACCAGATATTCCCTGAGGTAGAAGCAATTCTTTCTAAAATACTTGTGAGAGATATGAAAGGACGTTATCTGGGATACTTTGGGTCTTTTTGCTGGGCAGGTGCTGCAGTGAAAAGAATGGCAGAGTTTGCAGAAAAGAGTAAGTTTGAATTGGTAGGTGATCCTGTAGAAATGAAACAAAGTATGAAGGATATTACTTATACTCAATGTGAAAACCTGGCTAAAGCCATGGCCGATCGTTTAAAAGTTGACAGAACTAAAACACTATAAATAATCTAACTTAAAACAAACTTTATTATGAGACTAATCATCCAACCTGATTATCAGAAGATTTCTCAGTGGGCTGCCAATTATGTAGCAGCAAAGATTAACAAGGCTAATCCTACTGCAGAAAAACCTTTTGTTCTTGGTTTGCCAACAGGATCTTCTCCTCTTGGAATGTACAAAGCGCTAATTGATCTACACAAAAAAGGCGTTGTATCATTTAAGAATGTGGTAACGTTCAATATGGACGAGTACGTAGGTCTTCCACAAGCACACCCGGAAAGCTACTATTCCTTTATGTGGAATAACTTCTTTAATCATATTGATGTTATTAAAGCAAACGTAAATATCCTGAATGGTAATGCTGCTGATCTGGAAGCTGAATGCGAACGCTATGAAGCTAAGATCAAAGAATATGGTGGCATTGACCTTTTCCTTGGTGGTATTGGCCCTGATGGACACATTGCTTTCAATGAACCGGGATCTTCTCTAACTTCTCGCACCCGAGTTAAGACTTTGACTACAGACACAATCATTGCCAACTCTCGTTTCTTTGATAATGATGTGAATAAGGTTCCTAAAACATCTTTAACTGTAGGCGTGGGAACAGTTCTTTCTGCTAAAGAAGTTCTTATCATTGTTAATGGACACAATAAAGCTCGTGCTTTATATCACGCTGTTGAAGGTTCAATTACTCAGATGTGGACAATCAGTGCTCTACAACTTCACGAAAAAGGAATTATTGTTTGTGATGATGCAGCAGCTGATGAATTGAAGGTGGGTACTTACCGTTACTTCAAAGATATTGAAGCTGATCACCTTGATCCTGAAACTTTACTGAAATAAGATTTATCAGTTATAAATAAAGAAATGGGTTGTTCCTGCTTTTGGAACAACCCATTTTTTGACTTAAATCTAAGCTTTTGCTTATCGATTAATTTTAATAGCTGTGAGAGAACCGGCCGTATGATAAAATTCATACTTTTACCCATGGCTATAAAGGATTTTTAAGCAGAAACGAATATGGACAATCAGGGCTGAATTCATCAAGAACTCAGCCCTAATTTTTATGGATCTAAAAGGTTTTACCAAATAGGTATATTTTCAAATATTTAATTCTCAAAAACTTAACTTACTTTCCGAACGTTTAGCTTCTTCTGTTTTGAAAACTACTTCTTCTTTAAGATAAGCAGCTTTGTTATCTAATAAACTAAACTTCTTCCAGAATACCTTTCCCTTGACGAACAATTTCGGCTTCACCAGAAGTACAGTCTACAATCGTTGAAGGCTCAATTCCTCCTATTCCTCCATCAACAACCAAATCTACTTCATAACCAAATTTTTCGTCAATTAGTTCCGGAGTGGTGAGATATTCAATGTCTTCTTTTTCATCCCAAGGGATAGTAGTGGTTAAGATTGGTGCATCCAGTTGCCTGCATATCTCGCGGATAATATTATTATCGGGCACACGAATACCAACTTCTTTCCTGTTCTTGAATATCTTAGGAAGCTTGCCGCCGGCAGCCAGAATAAAAGTAAACGCTCCCGGCAGATTCTTTTTCATTAGTTTGAATGTAGAGTTTTCCACTTTTGCATATTCACTGATGTTGCTCAGGTCATAACAAATAATGGAAAGACTCTTTTTTTTCGGATCAATGTCTTTTATACGGCAGATGTTCTCTACTGCACGGACTTGTAACGCATGACAACCAATGGCATACACTGTATCCGTTGGGTAAATAACCACTCCTCCGTCGCGGAGGACTTGAACGATTTGTTCTATATCCTTCGGGTTATTGTTCTTTTCGTATAATTTTAATAGCATTGTATATAGAGTTTAGATTACTCACTTTTTGCTTTTTCAATCAGCTTATCACCTTGTGCTTCGGCTTCCTTAACTAATTTATCTGATTCTTTCTTAGCTTCTTTTACTAAAACCTCTCCGGCTTTCTGAGCAGCAAGTTTCTTCAATATATTACCTCCGGCTTTTGCCACTAAATCATCAGCTTGCTTTTGCGCTTCGGCAACCAGTTTGTCACCAGCCTTCTGAGCATTAGTAACCAAAGCTTCTTTCTGCTTCTGAGCATCACCTAAATCTATACCCAGTTTCTTTCCCACTTCGCTGATAGCTTTGTTCTTGGCACTGCTGAGTACTTGTTTTGCCATGCTCTTAGTGTCGATAGAAACTTTTGGCGAAGTGAATGTTCCACCAATCTTAAGATCGAGTGTACTGAGCTGTCCAAGTGTACCGGTTGAAGCAGGAAGTTTAATTTTTCCTGAATAATCAATAGTCTGATCCAGACCGGTAGTTCCTGAAAGATTGAGCAGTGTTTCGCCAAACTTGATGTCGAATGGTTTTGTAGACACTCGTCCATCTTTAATGGTGAAATCTATCTTCATATCCTTTACTTTCAGATTCTTCAGACTTTCTTTCTTTACAGCAGTAGCAATCTTATCGATAACATTAACACCACTGAGGCTGATATCTTTTGTAGATAAACTACCGGCTCCTTGCATTGAGTTAAATACCGGAGATAATTGATTATCCAGCTTAGTAGAAATATTCATATTTCCGGAGAAATCTCCTTTAAGTCCTTCGAATATCGGTGCCATTTTTTGAACCATATCCAATTCCTTATATGCCTGTGCAAAGGAAATGCTGTTCATCTTAAATCCGGCATTCAGGTCGGGACTCTTTACACTTTGCGCAGTAGAGTAAGAACCATTCATTACAACCGATCCACCCATGGTGTTCATTGACAGATTCTGCATATCTACCTTACCGTCTTTAACCAGTAGCTTTCCGTTCATGTTGTTGAAAGCCATTTTATCAAAGAGTACCTGCTTCATGTTTGCAGTCATATTGAAATCGATATTCTTAGGAACCTCAATTGCAGATGTAGCAGCACTTGTTGTTGTGGTAGCAGCGGCTGCGCCCTGAGTAGTTCCCGAAGCTCCAGCTGCAGTTGTTGAAGTAGTTCCCATAAAGTCGTTCAGATTAAAGTAGTTAGACTTTATGTTCATTGTGCCTTTCAACGTTTTATCTTTTAGAACATATCCCATGTAATTCTCCAGTCGGCAATCGGCTGTAATGTCGTTCTTGCCAATCTTTACGGTAGTCTCGCTCAGGTTTAAGTATTTTGGAGAGAAAGTAAACGTAGATCTTTGAATATCCACGTCTGGCATATCTTTCATCTTTAGTTTCATATTGCTAAGCTTCAAAGAGCCTGAAGCCTGGAACTTATCATACTGTTCTTTTTCAATGTAAGACATACGGCCCGCCATATTTACATCGGCACTGATAATACCATTCAGAGCCATACCTTCATCCAGAGGATATACTTGTTTAATCATTCCCAGGTTCAGAGTACCTTTTGCACTACCTTTTACATCAGGATCACTTACAGGAGTCTTGATGATAGATGTTAAGCTAAACTGATTGCCTGCCATGCGGAAGCTGAACGGATTGATGTTTACCTCGGTTAAATCTGTACTACCGCCCGGATTTTTTACACTAGCATTGATATTTATCTGATCTACCCCCATAGGAAGTGAAGGATATTTGAATGTTCCATTCTTTACCACCATACTTGCATTGAAAGCAGGTAAAGTATCGCCCAGCATAATACCTTTAGCATTGAATTTAAGAGAAACATTACCGGTGGCTTTTACATCTTCAAAATCTTTTGCATAGATAGCAGGTATCAAAGAAAGCACATCTTTAAAGCCCACTTCGTTAGTGTTAACCTTTAGATCCATATCCGTACCGCCATTATTGAGCATAGCCACCCATCCGTCAACATCAGCCTTTATAGCATTCAACTGGAATTTGTTTTCTTTCAGGGTATATTTACTATGAGCAAGGTCGGCATCCAAATCCATATCAGCAGAAACAACCGCATTGCTGATATAAGGAATTGCACCCATCTTGAATGTCAGCCCTTTACTTTTAGCAGCAATCTTCAGAGTAGAGCGGTCGGCTGTTAAGTCGCCGGAGCATTCCGTGTTCAGTCCCACGATTGAAGCATACATATCCGCCTGACGATCATCATAGATAATGTTTACGTTATCTGCCGTTAACTTTTTAAGCTTCAGTTTAAATGGTGTAGTTTCTTCTGTTGCAGGAGTAACTTTGGTTGTATCAGTTTTCATTATATCCCAGTTCACCTTTCCATTCTTCAGAACAATGGCATGGATATAAGCATCTGATATTTCAATTTTAGAAACATCATAGCCACTGCTTCCAAATAAGGAGAAAAGATCAATAGCTACTGTGGCATCTCCTGCCTTTACCAAAGTATCTTTGGCAAATTCATCGATTCCTTTCAGGTAGAAGTTATTCAGAGAAATAGAAGCTTTAGGGAAGTTCTTGAACAAGCTAATGTTCAAATCCTCGAAGCCAAATCTGGCATTTAGCATCTTATTACCTTCTGTAATAACTATCTTCTCAATTTTTCCGCGAAAAGCATACGGCAATATTGCCATAAGTGCCAGAATACATACAATTACAAGACCTGTAATTTTTAAACTTTTCTTTGTTCTTTGATTCATAATATCTATGTCTTAGTTACTTGAATTATCTTTTTCTTTCCTTAATTCTTCGGCTATACGCCAGTGAATGGCGGCTTTTTCTTCATCTCCCAGTCGGGAATAAGCATCTCCCAGTAATTCATGAGATTTATCATGCTCAGGTTTTATAGAACAAGCCTTTTCCAAATCGGCAACACCTTCTTCTATATGGTTTAGCTGTAGATGAATTTTTCCTCTGTTGTACCGGGGCTTGAATGCTCTTGGACTTAGCTTGATGGCTTCGTTGAGGCATCCCAGCGCTTCGGGTATTTTATTATCCTCGAAAAGAGTTAATCCCTTTCTTACCCAGGCATCCACCATTTTAGGATCCAGCTCCAGCGCTTTATCATAATTGGCCAATGCAGCCCGAAGATCATGCGCATGAGTAATACATTGGTTACCCATGACGTAATATTCCTTGGCATACTTTTTCAGATTAGCCCGTTGCTCCTCCATTTTCCTCTTAATAGCAACGTTTTCCTCCTTTAGTTTGTTTATAATTCCCAGCTTTTTTCGTATAAATCTTTTTACGACAGGTCTTTCTATGTCATATCTGGAATGGATGGCTAAAAAGAACTGCTCCAGGAATTCTTCAAAGTTTCCGTTGTCAAATTGCTTAACAGCCTCGGCATATTGAATATCGGCCTGAGCCTGCTTTAACGCTTTTTCAATTGCCAGCTGGTTATTGAAACGTGTGGCAAAGTCCACAATTTCCTGTCTCACGAATATATCTCCGCGTGAAATTTGCTTCTTTAGCTGAATACCTTCCAATGAAGTACATCGGCTAAGCGCCACATAAGCCTGTCCGCCTGCAAATACCCCTCCGCTAAAGTCAACAACCACTCTGCTGAAAGTAAGGCCCTGACTCTTATGTACAGTAATGGCCCATGCCAACCGAATGGGATATTGAGTGAATACACCTAGTTCCTCTTCTTCTATCTTTTTTTCTTTCTCGTTATATACGTAGCGAATGTTTCGCCAGCAGTCTTTGTTTACGTCGCATTCCTTTCCATCATCCGTAAGTACGTAGATAGTGCCCTCTTCGTCGATGGCAGAAATTACTCCAATGGTGCCGTTTACCCAGCGACGCTCGTAATCGTTTTTAATGAAAATAATCTGAGCACCCACTTTTAGCTCCAGGTCTTTCTGGGTAGGCAGACTGCTTTCCGGAAAATCTCCGGTTATCTCGCCTCTGAATATCACAGAATCGCCCGGCAACTCGGCCAGTTTCTTTTCATTGATGAAGTCCACATTATCCCTCCGCGTGGCCAGAGTGATGTACATATCTTCTTCCGATTCTTCAATACGAGTGTTGTATCTGGTATTAAGCAATTGCAAGTCGGCAGCGCCGGCTGTATTGTTACGGATATGATCAAGCACGCTTACGAAAACCTTATCAGTTTGACGATAAACCTTTTTAAGTTCAATGGAAACAAGATCAATTTCACCAAATACCCTTGCCGAGAAGAAAAATGGCGAAGGATAAAATCGATTCAAAATCTCTCGTTCGTCATTCTTTATAACAGGCTCCAGCTGGTAAACATCACCCACCAGAAGTATTTGCTTACCGCCAAATGGCTCCCTCATGTTATGAGAATAAATTCTCAGCACCCTATCTACAAAGTCGATAATATCTGCCCGTACCATCGATATCTCATCAATGATAATCAGCTCAACCTCTTTAATTAACTTGCGGTGAGCAGAACGATATTTCAGGAACTCGTGAATTCGTCCGCCCTGAAGACTGAAGTTTGGATCATCGGGCAGGAGAGGGTAAAAGGGAAGTTTGAAAAAGCTGTGAAGTGTACTGCCACCCGCATTGATTGCTGCTATACCTGTAGGAGCAAGGACTACATGCTTCTTTCGGGTATTTTCACAAATATATTTCAGGAATGTAGATTTTCCCGTACCTGCCTTTCCTGTTAAAAAGACAGATTGTCGGGTATATTGAATTAAGTTCAGTGCATCCTGAAACTCTTTGTTATCCGTATCGATAGTAAATTTCACGTTTTTACCTATTATTAGTATATCACAAAGATAAGATATATTACGAAAATACAATAAATGATTTTATTAAATACTAATGAATGACGTGTAAAATGAAATATTAAATATATTTGCATAAATTTCATTATTAGAATGAAACTAAACTAAATTCGCAGACACTTATATTTTTCGTATTAAAAACTAAACGATTAAAAAATGAAAAAACTATTTTTATCATTAGGACTAATGTTTTTAGTCTCAATGGGGTATGCACAGAGTCCTCTTCGCGTAGGACAAACTCAACTTAATGTCGGTCTTGGATTGTCAGACTACGGTTTGCCAGTATATGTAGGTTTCGACCACGCTGTTCACCCTGATATTACTCTAGGTGGAGAATTATCTTACCGCGGTTATAATGATCATGATTATTACGATTACCATCTCGATTCATGGGGAATTTCGGGTAATGGTAATTATCACTTTAATAGTATTCTTGACATTCCTAGAAACTGGGATTTTTATGCAGGACTAAATGTCGGTTTTTATGTTTGGAATGCACCAGATGGTTACCATGGCGATCATACTTCGGGATTAGGTCTTGGAGCACAGATTGGCGGTCGTTATTACTTCAACAATAAGGTTGGTATTAATCTTGAAGTTGGTGGAGGTAATGAATTTAGCGGAGGTAAAATAGGTCTTACTATTAAACTGTAATAAATTTATTTTTTCAGAGAAGAGCTTTATTTCTATAAAATGAAATAAAGCTCTTTTTTTATGATGGGGTCCTTTTAAAAAAAACTTTCAGCGTAGTTTAATTATTTCTTCCCGAAAGCTAATTAATTTATTAACTATATGTTTATAATAAGGTGTAGACTATAATAATATAAATAGTAGACTATATAATACATAGGTCTACATCTTTTTTAAAAAAGCCCTAAAATAAAGAGAAAATATATACTGAATAAATTATCAAGCTTAATTGATAAATGATGTTAAGTGCCTTAATAAATTATCACAAAACATTTGTTTATCTTAAAAATTATCAACAATATTTGCAAAATGAAAAATTAAAAAATAATGAAATATTATGGAACCTGCTGAATTTGATTTCAAAGGATTTAAAATGAGTGGATTTATGATGCTATTTTTGAATATCTGTTTGATATTTGTTAGTGCGGCAATGTTTATCTATTATGACGTATTAGGAACTTTAGGAATTGTTTTAGGAGTGATAGGAATTATTTCCTGTTTCTTTATTTTGGCAGGTTACATGCAATTGGAACCAAATCAGGCACGTGCCATGGTCTTTTTTGGAAAATACAAAGGTACATTCAGAGAAACCGGCTTTTTCTGGGTTAATCCGTTTCTTGATAAGAAGAAGCTTTCGCTACGTGCTCGTAATCTTGATGTGAAACCAATTAAAGTAAACGATAAAACTGGTAATCCGATAATGATTGGATTGGTTTTGGTATGGAAACTTAAGGATACATATAAAGCTATGTT
>Ga0316601_100001472_pt1 | contig 11523 bp, 7 predicted proteins | sample OWC_soil_day5_no_FD_207663 | JGI IMG/M metagenome (GOLD analysis project Ga0316601, IMG submission 207663) | Wetland soil microbial communities from Old Woman Creek delta, Ohio, United States - OWC_soil_day5_noCT | ecosystem: Environmental > Terrestrial > Soil > Wetlands | place: USA: Ohio...
TTTCTAGACCTACGAATTGCAAATAACACTATAATAAATAATAAAATAGCTCCAGCTCCAAATGCGATACGAGTATATAGTGCTTTCTTCTCAGCTAATTTATTAGCATTTTCCATATCTAGTAGTGCTTTTTCAGCCTCTTTTTTGCTCTCACTATTAAAATTCAGTCCTTCTACACTTATGGAGTCCCCTCTTTCCTCAGAGTATCCTATAGCCTTAGCAACCAAATTATTTACAGAAGTCCTAGTATTTTCATCCATATTACCATCTAGTACAACTGAAGCAGTAATTTTTTTAATTGCTCCTGGTGCCTTCACTACACTTTCCTCAGTTTTTGAAATTTCATAATTTTTTGTACTATCTTTATTTACAACATTCCCACTACTTGTAGGTGCAGTTGTAGTGTTTTGTGCTGCTTCATCTACAGGGCTAGCGGATACATTTGTGCTAGAACTGTCATTCACAGTCTGCACTTCATGTGAACTTACGATTGTTCCCTGAGGATCATATTTAACAGTATTTTTTTGAACTGCATCAAAATCAAGTTCTGTATTAACTGAAACTTTTACTCCATTTTTATATATAGGCTCTAATACCTTCATTACCTTTGCTTCTAAATCTTTTTCAACTTGCGCTTTTAACACTTGTTGCTTATCCGTAGAACCACTTAAAGTATCTTTTTCTTCATCATATAAACCCTCAGTTAAAAGTTGAAATTTATCAGATACTATACTCACATTTTCTTTCGGAAGATTTTGAACAGCTCCAGTTAACAATGCCACTATAGCCTTCACCTGCTCATTATCAAGCTTAGTACCTGCTTTAAGTTTTAATACAACAGAAGCACTAGCCGGGTCCGTTTCTTTAACAAAGGCTGTGTTTTCTGGTAAAACTAAATTAACTTTAGCTCCTTCAATTTCTGGAAAAGACTTAATAGCTCTTTCAATCTCACCAGCTAAAGCCCTTTGGTACATAATTTTAGTTTCTGTGTCCGTAGGTGCCATTTTACCATTATCAAAAAGTTCGAATCCCTGACTTCCCTCTGTAATCTTAACCTCGGACATAAGCTCCATTCTAAGGCTGTCAATATCTGCCTTAGGTACTAGTATGGAGCTCCCCGTTACCTTGTATTCTACTTTTTTCTCCTTTAACTTTGCTACAATAGCACCTGAGTCCTCTGATGTCATATTTGAAAATAACACATCATACTTAGTGGAAGATGCCATTACTAAAAAAGATATAAGGGCTACTATAACTACAACCGCAAGTAAACTATAAGCTATTTTTTTACTTTTAGTTAAATTACCAAAGCCTTGCGCGAGCTTATTCTTCATTTCAAGTAGCTTATTCATAACTAGCCCCCCTACTATATCTGCATTCTATTAAATTCCTCATAAGCGTCTATTAGTTTATTTCTAATCTGCACTGCCAGTTCTAAAGACATTTTAGCTTCTTCTGTAGATAACATAACTTTGTGTACGTCGTCTTCTTCACCCTTTATAAACTTTTGAGTAAGATCATCTGCTTCTATTTGTTTATCATTAACTTCATTTAATTTATCTTTTAAAGTATCTAAAAAACTTACATTTTTTTCATTATCTTCTGAAGTATTCTTTTGAAGTTGGTTCTTTTGAAGTTCATTAAATATTTTTGTATTATTAATATAAGCATTAATATTCATAAGTCACACTCCTACCTGCCTATTTCTAAAGCTTTAGAAAACATATTTTTTTGAGCATTCATAGAATTTACATTTGCCTCATACGCTCTTGTAGACGCAATCATATCTGCCATTTCATTTAAAATATTCACATTAGGCATAGTAACATAGCCTTCTTTATCTGCATCTGGATGCGATGGATCATAGACACGTCTTAAAGGTGAAGCATCATCTTCAATCCCAACAGCCTTAACCCCTTTAAAACTTGTTTTGTAGGTTCCACTAGTTTTATCTAACTCTTCTTGCAAATTTTCTTGAAATACAGCTACTTTTCTAATATAAGGTTGTCCATTTTTTCCCCTAGTAGTAGTTGCATTTGCTATATTAGAAGATATTGTATCCATTCTTAGTCTTTCTGCTGTGAGTCCACTGGAACTTATTCTCATTCCCCTAAAAACATTATTCATTATTTATTATTTCCCTCCTCTTATAACATAACTTTCAAGTGAAATCTTACTATTAATTTGCTTAACTAGAGCGTTATACATTAATGAATTAGCTGCCTGATTAGTCATCTCCAGGTCTATATCTACATTATTTCCGTCTTGTCTCATACTAGTACTCTCATCTCTTTGTACTGCAATATCGGAACTCCCACTACCCGTTTGCATATGTTTATTATTATCAGTTTTTAATGTATTTTTACCCATGCTATCATTTAATGTCTCTTCAAATGTAACATAGAGCTTTTTATAACCTTTTGTATTAATATTTGCAATATTATTTGCAATAACTTTACTTCTAAGTGTGGAAGCATCCATACTCTTTTTCAGCAAGTTATACGTATTTTCACTTATAGAACTCCCATTTATACTCAAAATCCCCATCTCCCTTAATGTAACAATTAGACATATAATCCAATATTCCTTCTTAAAACCTCATGTTTTACTAGAAATCAGTTAATTTTTTTTTGAAAACCTAATTTATTCGACTTGATGAATCTTATTATATACTATTTATTTGGTTTCGTGAATATGTTTTTCATTAATTTTTATTAATTTAATTAACTTTATAATTCAAACTGCTATATTTCATTGTTAAGATGCACGTTTCATAGGTTATGTTTCTTTACTAGTAATATTTATGGTGTTTGTTTTTTATTTATAATGTACTATTATATTATACATTATTGTTGTAATTTGTCTATTGAATTAACTAAATTATACAAAAAGAGACTCGATTTTCATCAAGTCTCCTTTTACTATTATTATATTTAATAGTCTTGTAATAACACCCAAACATTTGCTAACCCAAATAAAGTTTATTTAACTTTGGTACAGCTTGTTTTTCATTTAAGTTATTAGTGTTATTGAGTTATAAATTCTCTAGCCTCAACCACAGAGTAATTATATTTCTGATCTTTCACTACAATATAAACAGTGTATTTTGTTTGTGGCTTAAGTCCACTTATAATTATAGATTGTGCATTATCTTTTTCAAGTTCAATCTCGCCTCTTGATATAAATAAATCATTATTTAGGTTTGGATAACCTAATAATAGTTTCTCATCTGGCACCTGCGAATCCGAAGGCATAACTATATAGTAAGCTGTGGCAGCTTCTTTTACTTGAATATTTAATTTGGTTACATTGTTAGTAACCTCTACATTAGGAAACTTCCATTCAAATCTCGGAGCATCTACATCTATATCAGGAGTTAGTATAGCTGTACCTCCCCCTAATGAATTTAAAAAATATGAATATTTATTTTTCAAATTATTAAACGTAGCCGTTATATTATTTTGAAGCCCTTTTTTAGTTTGTAGAGTGCTATTTACAATTTTTTCCACACTAGGCAGGTAACTAATTAAAGTATTCATTTTACTCAATGTATCTGTATTTGTAATATTGCTCGTATCTATATTTCTCAACTTATCATTTACTTCATAGAATAAACTAATTAATTCATCAGTCTTCAACATAATGTTGACATAATATGCTGGTGAAACATTTCCAGCGTTATCTACTACTACAATAGTATAATTTGGTTCTATACTATCTAAAGCGGCCTCTAGCCCAGTAGTATCTATTTTATATGAAGTTTTATTTTGTACCTTTATAACTTTTCCATTCCCAGCCTTTACTGAATTCTCTAGCTGATTAATGGTAATTATACTATCATAATCTTTTACAATAAATACCCTTGCCTCTTCAGACTCTCCTGGCATATTGGCATTTTCTGAAGTTTTAACTATAATTGGTTCTCCCGCTTTTACAACTACATTTGATAAAAGGGCCAATGTTGACCTTTCGTTATCTACTATAATACTGTCATCTGTTTCACCTGTAGAAGATCCCCCCTCTACAGAAGCTCCCACACTATTTACAATAAATAACTTATACTTCTTATCTATATAGTTTGAACCCTCTTCCATACCCAAAGGTGCTTTGATAATTTTATTAACTCCATCTCCAACTAATTTTGTAACATCCTTGTTTTGAAGTTCAAGAGCTTTAAATGGGTCATATGGATTAATACCACCAAGATCATTCCAAGTGCTAAGTCCTATCCATGGTTTGATATCTTTATCCTCCCACTTCCAGCCCTTTACATCTGTAAGTTCCTCTACAGGTACAAGCCAAGCAGTCTCTCCTATAGCAGGAGCAGCAGTTAATGTAATTTCTGTTCCTCTTTTCACTCTTTGTTCACTAATAATTGGTTTTTTAGGTAATATTTCTTCCTTAATCGCTACTACTGAAGGAGTGTCACTAGATACCTTACCATATACACTCGGCACCCTTCCATCATTATCAGCACTTCCAACTCCAGAATACTCAGTTGCAATATACACATCATAATTCTGAGCTTTAAATAAGGTTTTTTTACTATCTAATTTACGAAGTTCTAATTTATCACCAATTAATTTATTAAACAGCTCAGTTCCATCCCAAGAATTAGAGCTCATTTCGCTTAGATAATCCTTAGCTTCAAAAGTCTTCATATCTAACACTGTTTTATTAGGTACAATATAAACATATTGACCAGAAGGATTATTTTTAGCTGAAGGTGTCCAATTATTAATTGTGAAATCTCTAACATCTAATCCTAAGTTAGCATTATCGTTATCTCTAGCAGCATTTGTGTTTATTACAGGTGCTTCTACTTGTTTAACTTCTGTTGGAGCACTTTCAGCCCTTCCAACTCTAGTTACAGTAATCCAAATACTTTTTCCATAAGCGTCAAAATCCAACTTTTGAATTAATGCTTTTTTCTCTCTAGTTACTGCAACTTCACCTAATTTAGTTTTGCATGTCGCATCACTATAAACTCTTACAATTTCTCCCATTTCTATTCTTCGAGCCACATTACCTATGCCCGTTTCTATGTCTATTATTTCAACAGTATCATTTTTACCGTTATTATTGTAAACAGATATCTTATTAGTATCATTAAGCATTTCTGAAGGTAAAATTAAATCTAAGGTTATAGTTTTGTTATATCCAATTACATTTCCTTTATAGGTTCTAATTCCACTTTTAACTGTAACATTTATAGTATCCCAAATTACTACTAATTGTTTCATAGTATTGTTACCCATGATGGCAGCTACTTTTTCCGGTAAATATTTGTTTTGGATAAACTTTATATCTTTATTAACATCTGCAAATTCTACAGTTATCTTTAAATTAGCCATATTTAAAATAGTTTCTATGGTCGCTTTGCCACCAACTTCTTGTGGCTTTGTATTTATATTTCCTTCTAATGCCATTCTAAACAGCTTTCCCTTAGTTGTATTGTAGTATATATACCCCCCAACAATATTAATATATCCTACTGAATCCTCCGAAAGCTTTACTTTTTCTCCACTTCCATTATTTCTTACTTTGTATAATTTATTTCCATCTTCACTATTACTATAATAAATCCACTCATCAAGTACATTTATATGGAAGCCTTTGTTGATTTCTGATGCCTTACCCTTAACAGCTACTACACTTCCAGTACCATTCTTTTTAACCTTGCTTATAACTCCATTTCCCGAGCAATAATAAACCCAATCTCCACAAACCTGTAAGCTAGTTGCGTATTCATCACTTAATTTCCCTCTATAAGTTCCTTCTTTATTTATCACATAAGGTTTATGTCCATCGGCATGATTAATGTAATAGATCCAATCTCCATCAATGTTAATGTAAGCAACCTCACCTACTTCTCCATTGTAGTTTGCATAATCAATCATCACAGGATTACCGTGATTTTGATTAGCATCAGAACCGTCTTTTTTAACCCTATATAGTTTTCCCCCATCTGAATGATTACTATAATAGATATCCTTTCCTGATAAGGTTATATAAGCCGCTTTATCATCTACTAAAAGCTGTGGGTTAGAACCATCTAATTTAGATTTATATAACTTCCCTCCATCAGTATAATTACTATAATAAATATAATCTTGAGATATATTTATATATTGGGCCTTATTTTCACTAATTTTTTTATTATATTCTCCATCAAATCCAATTTTATAAAGTGTTTCTTTATCTAATGGATTAGAATAATAAATATATCCGCTTTCATCCAGTGCACCAATACCGTTATTATTAATATTTCCTCCTGTATTGCCTGCACCATATTCATCAAACGTTTCTAAATAACATCTAGTTGTCATGCTAGATTGAATATTAAAATATCCTTTTGCAAGAACTGTTTTATCACTAGATAATATTGATATTTCTTCTGTTTCATCACTAGAGGTGTATGCCACAGTTTCTCCGAAGTTTTTATAAGGTACACTGCTATGCTTTAACTTATAGTATTTCGCATCTGGTACTTCATTCAAATTAGTCGGAGTAACACTAATTAATTTTATATCACTTGTTACTATAACTTTTAAATCTATACTTGGAGGAATTAATATATATTCTTCTTTAGTTTGATCCCATACATATATATGTTTCTTTCCTTGAGGATCAATATAAGTCATTTTATCATATTTCCTCGTTACATTTTCTCCATTTAAAAATCCAGACTCAAGGATATTCAAAAGTTTTTGATAATTTACATCATATATATAGTAGATATCATAATTCTTATTTAAAATAATCTCATTAACTTCTTTAGAATGAGTTAATAAATAATCAGCAGAATAGGCCTTGTCTTCAATTATAACTAGTCCATTTTCTCCTGGTAATCCAGAGTATATGTTTTTAATGTAAAAATCCATGATAGTAGGCTTTAATTTCTTATTTTTATCCCTTTGTTTTATATTCGAGATTTCCATTCTATAACCCTTACCTTTTGTATAATTTACAGAAGGTTTAATTTGAAAGGACTTATAGCTTATATAATCCTTTATTATACTAATAGATATAGTTTCATTGGTAGCTTTATCATAAACTTTAACATTATCATCATTTACAGAATTAAAATCTATCTCTTGATTAAAGCTAATTTTCCATACTTTATCAGGCATTATATTAAATTGAGCAGGAATCGACTTATTACCATTCAAAGAAACCCCTCGAACCATACTCGGAACACAAAACGCACTAATAATTATTGCAAATATCAATGCACTAATAGTACTTATATACTTCTTCTTTTCATTCACCCTTCTTTCATCCCCCTTATTAAATTATCATCTGCAGTGTTGCAATTTTTACCACATTTCTACAGTATACCACACAACTTCCACATTTGTAAAAGTCGAAAAAACTCAGAAAACTGAGTTCTTATCTACTTCTAACATTTTCTAATATTCTTAATATATCCTGCGGGAATTTGTTTGATTGAGCCATCATAGCATTTCCAGCTTCTATAAGAATATTATTCTTAGCATATTCCATCATTTCCTCAGCTATATCTGTATCTCTTATACCACTTTCAGCAGATTGTACTTTATCTGATATCTCTATTGTAGAATTATAACTACTTTCAAATCGGTTCACTAAGGCTCCAAATTTACTTCTAGCACCTATGATAATATCAAGAGCATCGTCTACATGTTTTAAAGAGTTATCTATATTATTCACATCTACATTTCCATTATCAAGGGCTAAACCTACTGTAGTCAGATTGTATTTTGGAATGTCAGTTTTTTCTCCTACATTACCACCTGTGGCGGTTTCAATAACAGCTGAACCATCATTATTACCACCAACTAAAAGATTTACCCCGTTAAACTCAGTACTATTTGCTAACTCATCTGCACCCTGGATCATTAGATTTATTTCCTTTTGAATATTGTCTTTATCCAAAGTAGATGTAGTTCCACCAGCTTGTACTAATAACTCCCTCACCCTCTGAAAACTATTAGTAATACCTTCAAGACCGCCTTCTGTAGTTTGAAGCATACTAACTCCATCTTGAGTATTTCTCGCAGCCATTTGGAGCCCTCTTATCTGCATTCTAAGTCTCTCACTTTGAGCAATTGCATTAGGATCATCTTTCGAACTATTTATTTTAACACCAGAGGATATTCGCCCTAAAGCTGCACTTTGCTTAGTGAGATTCTCGCTGTAGGCTCTATATATATTTAAAGAGGCAATATTTTTATTTACTCTCATAAAATCAACTCCATTAAAATTTTTATTTTCTATCTATATTTAGTATATCGGATATACGTCACTTTACTTTAGGAATTTCAAGGAATTTATTCAACTCATTTTTTTAAAACACTGCACTTCACAACTTATACTACAATTATAATAGCACTAATATACCATATCATCTAGATTAAATAGCCTTAAGCAACTCTCATAGGACGACATGGCATCTATTTTTGATATTCTGCCACTCATAAGATCCCTATATAGCATATATAACTTCAAATGAAGATCCGGGTTATCATACTTAACTTCTACCATTTTTTCATATATCAAATCTTCAGTAGAAATTTTATTGTCCCACTCAATAACACTTGAAACATACCTTTGTAGTCCTTCAATTTTCATTTTTAAATGTGGCTCTGAACAAAGAATGCTTATTTGGTTTAGTTCTTTAATAATTTTCTGCATTGTTTCTATTTGAATTAAAATTTGATTGTCGTTACTCATATTACATCCCCTTTATTGATTCATCTACAATCAGTTATACATATGTTAATTTATAATGTTTTTAAATAATGTTTTAATTTGTTTATTATTCCACTTAATACTTCGTTTAAAGAGTTACTAACTTTATATAAATTTCTACAAATGTTATATACTTTGTTTGCTATTTCCATAATAAAAAAAATGCTATCTCAGTTAAGAAATCACTTTCTAATTTGAGATAGCACATTCACATTAACGTCTATTTATTTTGCGACAATTTACATTGTTAAACTTACTAAAGTTTAAAGTAGTTACTTAATGTAATTGATAAAAAATTATATTTCTCTTATCTTTCTGCAATAAAACTCCATTCGTCCCATACCCTCAGGTGAGTTATTTATTTCTAAAACTTCAAAACCAGTTTCATTCAGATAATTAATTAATACATCCTTAGGGAAATAAGATAAATGAGCAACTACATTCCAGAAAACATTATTCTCCCTTGTTTTTCTTCCATATAGACTATCTTGGATAGGCGTAGCTACAACCAATAACCCCTCCATATTAATTAATTTGTTAATTCTTCTTAAGTCTTTTAAAGGAGTTCTTAAATGCTCAATAACCTCAAATAAAGTTACTACATCATATTTTATACTTTCCTTAATATCATAAAAGTTCTTCTGAATTAACTGTATCCCATATTTATCTTTTGCATAATTACAATCCTCATTGGTAAGTTCAATTCCATCTGCCATCCAACCTCTATCTTCAGCAACACCTACGAAAACACCTATTCCAGTTCCTATATCTAAAATGCTTTTGCACCCTGTATTATAGTTCTCAATCTTTTCTAATCTTCTATTAGACATACTTACCAAAAATTCAAATCGAGTATCTATGTCCCCATATATACCTCCAAATTTTTCCTTTGCAATAATAGAATAATACTTATCTAAACTTTCTTCATTAGGAATTGGATTTGAATATATCAGTCCACACGCTTTACATTTCACCCAAGTTCTAACTGGGTTAATAATTTCTTTGTTATCCTCTGATATTGATTGGTTCGTAATATTAACTATCTGGAAATCTGACGATTCACATCCAATACAAGTGCATGTGCTTTCACAATATTCCTTTTTATATAATGATTTTCCATTTTTTATATCAGCAAGAGTACCATCTAACTCTAAAGCTCTTTTATGATTATCTAATGCAAGTTCAAACTCTCCCATACCATTATAAATTAAGCCCATAAAATAATATATTTCTGCTGTAGTTTTATTTATTGTCTCATTCCAGTATAAACATATTGAAAGTGCTTCTATAAATTTTCTTTGACTCTCTAAATCTTGAATATACTTTAATATTTCCACGTATTCTTTTTTTATAAAATGTTTTTTAGCCTTTATATCAATAACGGTTTCTTTTGCTTCTTCACACATTTCTTTTTCAAAACTCTGAATTTTATTGTTAATATCTTCAGCTAAGACTTCATCCTTCACTAAAATAATGGCCTGCTTATAAAAATATAATGAATTTTTGTTATTTCCCATTTGTTCATATACATAAGCTAAATTATATATCAATTCAAAATTATCACTGAATTTATCTAGTGCTCCAATTAGTATATTTTCAGCATCCGCTAATCTATTTTCTAGTATAGCCATAACTGCTTTAATGGAATAAATCTCTATATCTTCTTTAACAATGCTTTCATATTCATCTATTAATACTTTAGCCTTATCTATATTATTAGAATTTATAAACTCATTGATTGCATCTTTAACCTTTTTCTTATATAATTCCATTTCCATATCTTCTTCCATGAGATTACCTCCTTTGGTAAGAAAACTTTTTTCTTAGTTTTTAATTACCAATTTATTTCTTCATTTAAAATTCTTGTAAACTTGCTACCACCCTTTCTATTTAGATGAGAATAATCCCAAAAATCCTTATCCTCAAATAAACTTGAATCAAAATAATCTAGTATTTGGAATCTATATTCACTTTTAAATTCATTTAATATATTATAAAATCTACTTTTCAACTTATCATCTTTAAAATATTTATAGTGATTAATACTTGTTGGACAAATCACCACTATAGGTTTAATATTATTTTCTTTTAATAAATCTAAATAGGATTTAAATATTTTTATATTTTCTTTCACAGTTTCTACATGGTTCATTTCTGAGTGATGTTTTGCTATATACTCTTGAACATCCTGATTCTCGCTACTCATCACTATATTTCTTTTAGCTTCTGACATATTCAAATATTCATTTTTATAATCCGTATATAAATAATCATAATGTATAATATTAAGTTGAGGTATATTTAAATTATAATGTGATGAACCTAATATTGGTAAATATCTATGTATTCTAGGAGATTCACTTGTTTTCGATAACTCATAATCAAAGCTATAATAAGCCAATGAGATTATACAATATTTTAAATTGTTTTTTATATGTTCAAAATTCAATAAATATTTAGCAATATTGTAATCATAAAATAAGTCTTGACTTGAAAGCGCAAAATTAAATGACGGTATACCAATTAAATCACAGTCTATTGCTGTTTCAGCATATGATAATCCTGTTATTAATAATTCTACAGTAGACGTTTTTAATATTTCATCAAATTTATACTCAAACCCCTCTACACACAATGGATAATTATTGCCATAGTAATCATAAATCTTATCTATTGATATGTATTGACTTAATTTCATCTTGATATGTTTGACTCTAGCCCTATTCCTCTCAAATATAAGAATATAATCTAAATTTAATAACTTAAGATTTTTTTTATCTATCTTAGATA
>Ga0316601_100001473_pt1 | contig 11522 bp, 9 predicted proteins | sample OWC_soil_day5_no_FD_207663 | JGI IMG/M metagenome (GOLD analysis project Ga0316601, IMG submission 207663) | Wetland soil microbial communities from Old Woman Creek delta, Ohio, United States - OWC_soil_day5_noCT | ecosystem: Environmental > Terrestrial > Soil > Wetlands | place: USA: Ohio...
CGGCTCTTGGCCGAGAACGCCGCGGACAGTCCCGCGTGCGCAGCGTCCGTCTTGGCGGCCACCATCACGCCGCTCGTGTCCTTGTCGAGCCGGTGCACGATGCCGGGGCGCAGCACGCCGCCGATCCCGCCGAGATCGCGGCAGTGGTGGAGCAGCGCATTGACGAGGGTTCCGCGGGGATGTCCAGGAGCCGGATGGACGACGAGCCCGACCGGCTTGTCGATCACGATCAGATCCGCGTCCTCGTGCAGGATCACGAGCGGGATGTCCTCGGCGACCAGCTCGAGCGGCTCGGGGACCGGGACGGTCACCTCGATCACGTCGCCGGCCTTCAGCCGCTGGCCCGCCTTCTCCATCGGCTTGCCGCCCAGCTGGACGTGGCCGTCCTCGATCAGCCGCTGGACGACCGCGCGCGAGAGCGACGTCACCTCCGCGACCGCCGAGTCCACGCGCTCGCCGGCATGCGCGTTGTCGACGACGATCCGGTGGCTTTGCTCGCCGGCCTCGTCGGTCTCGACGTCCCACTCGAGCTCGTCATCGTCGTCGTTGACGAGCACGACCGGCGCCGGCGACTGCAGGTAGATGTGACCGCGCTCGGGATCCGCGGTGAACGCGATCGACCCGCGGGGAAACGTGATGCCGCGCGCGACGAAGCCGCGCCGCAGCAGGCCCGAGCGCATCCCCTCGACGTGGCGGGGCGCCATCGCATCCAGGATCTCGGGCGTGACCTCGACCTGGGCATCCCAGTCGATCTTGATGCCCCGGGTCGTGGAGCCGAGGAGAGGGACGAAGCGCATGAGCGCACAACCTAGCACCGACCATCGTCGGATCATCGCCCCGGCTCGTCCCGACTGGCCTGCGGGCGCTCCGAGGGGTACTAACTGCCATGACCGAGCGCCGTCCCCCCCACACCTGGGTCACGTACGCGCTGATCGCGGCGAACGTGGCGATGTTCGGGGTCGAGCTCGCCCTCGGGGTGAACCCGATCGACCCGACCGCGCAGCAGGTCCTCGACGCGGGCGCCAACTTCGGTCCGCTGACCACCGACGGCCAGTGGTGGCGGCTCGTCACCGCGATGTTCCTGCACTTCGGCCTGGTCCATATCGGGCTCAACATGCTGTGCCTGTGGCAGGGCCGTGTCGTCGAGACCCTGTTCGGGCGCGCCCCGTTCGCGGTGCTCTACCTGCTCGCCGGGCTCGCCGGCAGCGTGGCGAGCCTCGCGCGCGCGCCGTTCACCGTCTCGGCCGGGGCCTCGGGCGCGGTGTTCGGGGTCTACGGCGCGTTCGCGGCGTTCCTCGTGTTCCGCCGTGCCTCGCTGCCGGCCGACGTCTGGCGTACGACCGCGCGCGGCATCGGCATGTTCATCGTCATCAACTTCATCTTCGGACTCTCGATGCCGAACATCGACATGACCGCGCACGTCGGCGGGCTCGTCGCTGGCTTCGTGGTCGGAGGCGCGTTCCTGGCGCGCGGGCGAGACGGTCGCCCGGGCCCCGGCAGGACGCTCGCGATCGGCGCGGCCGGCCTCGCGATCATCATCGGGGGCGCCCTGGCGATCCCGCGTCCACAAGATGCCAGCACGCTGCTCGAGCGGTTCGGTCAGGTCGAGAGCCAGACCCTCGAGAAGGCGGCGGATCTCGAACGCCGCAGCCGCGCCGCCGATCGCGATGACGCGCGGCTCGCGGCCGAGCTCGAGCGCGACGTGCTCGCGCCGTGGCGGGCGGCTCGCGGCGACCTCGAGGCGGCCGATCACCTGGCCCCGCGGTTCGCGCCGCTGGTCGTGGCGCTCCGCGACTATGCCGCGGCCCGCCAGCGGTCGTGGGAGACGTTCGACGCCGCCCTCCACGCCACCGGCGACGACCGCCAGACCAGGCTCGATCTCCACCATGTCCAGGATCGCGTTGCCCAGCAGGCCGCGAACGTCGTGCAGGCCGAGCTCGAGCGGCTCGCCAGGTGATCGCATACGCCGCCTCGCCGAGGCTCGTCGGGCAATAACCTAGTCGCCCTCGATCCCGTACTGCCGCAGCTTCTTCCACAGCGTCGTGCGGTTGATGCCGAGCATCGACGCGGCCTTCGTCTTCTGGCCCTCGCACAGCTCGAGCACGCGCAGGATGTGCGTGCGCTCGAGCTCGTCCAGCGTCGGGATGTGATCGCCGGTGAACGTGGTGAGCCCGGTCGCGAGGATGGGGCGACCGAACGTCGAGGCGACGTCGGCGACGTCGAGCACGTCACCGGTGGCGAGGATCACCGCGCGCTCGAGCGTGTTCTCGAGCTCGCGCACGTTGCCGGGCCACGGCTGGGCGGCGAGGTGGGCGATCGCGGCATCGGTGAGGTGTAACCGGCCGCGCTCCGCCCGCAGCGCGGCCTGCTCGGCGAAGTGGCGCGCGAGCAGCGGGATGTCGCTCGTGCGGTTGCGGAGGGCCGGGACCTCGATCGTGATGACGGCGAGCCGGTAGTAGAGGTCCTCGCGGATCGAGCCATGCTTGACCGCCTCGTCGAGCGCGCGGTTCGTCGCGGCGATCACGCGGGCATCGACGCGGAGTGCGGTGGTGCCGCCGACCGGCTTGACCTCGCCATCCTGCAGCGCGCGCAGCAGCTTGGGCTGGAGCTCGAGCGGGAGCTCGCCGATCTCGTCGAGGAACAGCGTGCCACCGTCGGCCGCGAGGAACAGGCCTCGCTTCGCCGTGTCGGCGCCGGTGAACGCGCCGCGGACGTGGCCGAACAGCTCGCTGTCCAGCAGCGTGCCGACCAGCGCGCCGCAGTTGACCGGCATGAACGCGCGCCCGGCGCGCCGGCCCGCGAAGTGGAGCGCGCGCGCGACCAGCTCCTTGCCGGTGCCGCTCTCGCCGGTGATCAGCACGGTGGCATCGGACTGCGCGACCTTGTCGATGGTCGCGCGCATCTGCTGCATGGGAGCGGACTCGCCGATCATCGAGCCGTACGCGAGCCGCTTGGTCAACTCGCCGTGCGCGCGCCGCAGCTCGTCCTCGTCGAGCGCGCGCCGGACCACGAGCCGGAGCTCGTCGGGGGAGAACGGCTTGCCGATGTAGTCGCGCGCGCCGAGCTTCATCCCGCGCACCGCGGTGTCGATCGACGGGTACGCGGTGATCAGGAGCACCGCGGGCGGTGGATCGCCGACGAGCAGGCGCGGCAGGATCGAGACGCCGTCTTGATCGGGCAGGTTGATGTCGCAGAGGACCAGATCGAAGCGACGCCGGCCCACCGCGGCGAGCGCCCCGGCGGCGGAGTCGACCGACTCGACCTCGTGCCCGGCGCGGCCGAGGACGTCGCTGCACAGCGCGCGGATACCGCGCTCGTCATCGACGACGAGGATGCTACTCACGACTGGGATTCTCTCATCATTCCCGGCGCGATGGCCGGCTCACGCGTTCGGGATCACGATGCGGAACTCGGCACCGCGGCCATCCGCCCGATCTCCGACCTCGATCGAACCGCCGGCGGTCGCGATCAGGTGCTTGCAGACCGCGAGGCCCAGCCCCGTGCCGACCCCGGCGGCCTTCGTCGTGAAGAACGGGTCGAACACCCGGGGGCGATCCTTGTGCGGGATGCCTGGGCCATCGTCGGACACCGTGATGAGCGTGGCGATCCCGCCGGGAGCGGGCTTCACGGCGATGGTGATGGTTCCCCGCGTCGCCCCGTCTGACCGCGCCTGCGCCTCCGTCATCGCCTGCGCCGAGTTCTGCACCAGGTTGACGAGCACCTGCTGCAGCGAGTGTGACTCGATGGCGATCGACGCGGTCGACCCGATCTCGCTCGTCAGCGTGGCCCGTGCCTTCTTGAGCTGCGGCCCGAGCAGCGCGTTGACGTGCCGCACCACGGCCGCGGGCTGACAGTTGAACTCGTAGGTCGGGCCCCCGGCGGCCGGCGTCTCGAGGCCGCGTTCGCTCTGGCGTGGGGTGCGCGCGTACTCGAGCAGCCCTCCGACGATCCCCTTCATCCGCTCGGCTTCGCTGGCGATCAGCTCGAGCGCGGCGAGATCCGGATGGCCCTCGGGCTTGTCCTCCTGGAGCAGCTTGGCGTAGCCGAGCACGGTGGTCAGCGGGTTGTTGATCTCGTGCGCGACCTGCGCCGACATCACGCCGACCGACGCGAGTCGATCGCCCCGCGCGAGCGCGGTCTGCAGCTCGGAGCGCTCGGCGATCCGGCGCGCCATCTCGTCGATCCGCTGGCCGAGCACCCCGATCTCGCCGGGGCCCTTGATCGGCGAGCCGGCATCCGCATTGCCGGCGGCGATCGCGTCGGCGCGGTGGGCGAGGGCGGCAAGCGGACGGGTGAGCCGGGTCGCGAAGAACACGCCGAGGGCGAGGGCGATCGCGAGCGCGCCACCGCCGATGATCAGGGTGTCGCGCGTCGTCCGGCGCGCCAGGGCGTACGCCTCGTGCTCCGGCTGCTGGTGCAGGATCGCCCACCGCACCCCGCGTAACGACTGGTAGCTCGACAGGTTGCGGTACGCGCTGACCCAGCCGTTGGCGGTGAGCGTGCCTTCCACGGTCGAGGCCAGCGCGCGATCGACCGCCGGGTCCCTGCCCGCGAGCGAGCCGGGCGGCCCCACCCACGCTTCGCCGGGCACGCGCCCGGCCACGTCCTCGCTCGACGCGACCGGCACCCCGGTGCCGTCGACCACGACCACCCGCGCGCCATCCCCGAGCCGCGCAGCCGCGATCACGTCGCGCACGAACTCGAGGTCGAGGCTGGCGACGAACACGCCCATCAGCTCGCCGGTCCGGCTGCGGGCCTGGACCACCAGGTGCACGACGGTCTTGCCGCCGGCATGCTGCGCATCACCGATGTAGCCGCCGAAGCTGTGCGAGCCGACGTCGACGCCCTTCGGTACCGGATCGCCATGGCGCAGCTCGCCCTCGGCGTCGAGGATCGAGAGCGCGGACACGATCGGCACGTCGCGGCGGAGCCGCTTGGTCAGCAGCTGGGTCCGGCGCGCATCATCGGGATCGTCGGCCCACGTCGCGGCCGCGAGCTCGACGGTGCGCCGCGCGCCCTGCAGCGTGCCATCGAGCGCGGCTCCGACCGCACGGATGTGGGCGAGCGCGCCGCGGTTGACCTCTCGCTCGACATCGGCGCGAGCACGGACGATCGCGAGGACACCGACGATCACCGTCGGCACGATCGCGGCGAGCGTCAGCACGAGCAACACGCGCCAGCGCAGCGAGGAGGACGGCTTGGTCACGGCGGGCCCTCTGGCGGATGACCGGTCACGCCCGCCGCGAGCCGACGCCACGCGCGCCGCACGCCCGCGATCGCCTCGTCGGGAGTCGCGTCGTGGGCGATCACGGCGGCGAGCGCGGGGTTCAGATCATCGAACAGCAGTGGCGTCCGCGGGTCGCGGGGCAGCGGCTCGGCGGCGCGCAGGGCCTCGTAGACCGCCCGGGCGAGTGGGGGAGCCGCGTCGAGAGCGGAGCGCCGCGTCGGCACCGTCCCGAACGACTCGGCGAACCGGACCTCGACCGCGACCGCGGTGAGCTCGGCCGCGAGCTTCCAGCCGTCGGCAGGGTGCTTCGCGCATCGCGGCACGACCAGCAGCTGGCCACCGCGCGGGGCATGCGCGAGCGGGCTCACGGCGAGCCGGTCGCGGTCTCGCAGCGCGCCGAGCTGCCACGGCCCGGTGACCCAGTACGCCAGCTCCCCGGCCTGCCATCGCCTGAGCTCGTCGGGCGCCTCGCTGCCGGCCGGCGGCGGTGGCGCGGCGAGGTCGCCGAACAACGCCGCGAACCGGGCGAGCGCGCGGACCGCGCCATCGCCATCGAGGCCCGTGCTGCCCGGCACGTCGACCGAGACGATCGACAGATCCGCTCCCTCCGAGCGTAGCCAGGGCAGCAGCCAGTAGCCATCGACCCGGATCCCGAGAGGATAGCTGCGGGGCTCGGCCTTGCCGGCGCGGGCCGCGGCCACGAGATCGTCGATGCTCGCGGTCGCGGGGGCGGGGCGCTCGCGATCGCGCACCACGACGAGCCCATCGACGCTCTGCGGCACCGCCCATCGGGTGGGGTCTCCGTCGATGGTGACCAGCGAGGCTGCCTCGGGGGTCCAGTCGAGCCCCGCGAGGTCGGGCGGGCTCGGGACCAGCTCGGAGCGCAGTCCCGGCAACCACGTGGCATCGATGCGGATCAGATCGGGGCAGCTGGTCGCGGTGTGCAGGATCTCGCTGATCACCTGCTGGCCGCGCGCGAACGGCACGAGCGACGACTCGACCGCGAACCGCTCGGAGCCCGAGATCGTCGCGTTGAACAGCTCGGTCTCGCCGGCGCCGAAGGTGTGGAGGAACCGGATCGGCGCCGGTGCGGGAGCTTGCCCGCCACACGCCACGACCGCGAGGATCACGAGGACGCAACTGCGGACCGGCACGCGACGACTGTACTCTCCGATCCGACCTCGGCGCACCGGACCGCGTGATACTCAGGGCTGTGCGGAGCATGACCGGATACGGCCGCGGGGTCGTCGAGCAACACGGGATGCGCGCCACCGTGGACGTGCGCGCGGTGAACCACCGGTTCCTCGACCTCAAGCTGCGCGGGGCCCCGATCGCGCCGGCGATCGAGGAGGCCGTCTCGACCCGGGTGCGGGCCTCGATCGAGCGTGGGTCCGTGGTCGTGTCGATCCACCTCACCCGCGAGGGCACCGCCGGGACCACCCGGATCGATGCCGAGGCCGCGCGCCGCGCCCACGACATGCTCGCCGAGACCGCGACGCGCCTCGGGCTCGCCGGGCCAGACCTCTCCCTCGTGCTGGCGCAGCCCGGCGTCGTCGTGTCCGGAGACGAGCAGCGCGAGGAGGCTCCCCCGGTGGTCGCAGCTCTCGAGGCCGCGCTGGTCCAGCTCGACCAGATGCGGGCCGCCGAGGGCGTGGCGCTCGCCACCGATCTGACCGCGCGGTTCGCCGAGCTCGGTGGGCTGCGCGTGGCGCTCGCCATGCTGGCGGCCGGTGTCCCGCATCAGCTCTCGAAGCGCCTGCACGAGCGGGTGCGTCGCCTGCTCGACGATGCCTCGACGCTCGATCCGGCCCGGCTGGCCCAGGAGATTGCCATGCTGGCCGATCGGGCGGACGTGACCGAAGAGCTGGTCCGGCTCGACTCGCACCTGGATCAGGCGCGGACGCTGGTGGCCTCGCCGACGGCCGCCGGGCGCAGGCTCGACTTCCTCGTTCAGGAGATCGGCCGCGAGCTCAACACGATCGGCAGCAAATCCACGCTCGCGGAGATCAGCTCGGCGGTCGTCGAGGCCAAGGCCGTGCTGGAGAAGGTCCGCGAGCAGGTCCAGAACGTCGAATAGCGGAGGAACTTGGAGACCGTGGTCGTTTCCGGTCGCAGTCGGGAGATGATCGCGCGATCTCCGTCAGGGGTCTGATGTAAAGATACCGCTGTGTCGAACCGGGGCGTCCTGGCCATCGTGTCGTCGCCTTCGGGCGCAGGCAAGACCACGCTCACGCGCCGGCTGATCGACGAGTTCGGACCACGGCTCGAGTTCTCGGTCTCGTACACCACACGGCCGATGCGCCCCGGCGAGGTCGAGGGGCGCGACTACCACTTCGTGACCCCCGAACGGTTCGCGGAGATGGTCCAGCGCCACGAGTTCGCCGAGTACGCGTTCGTCCACAACAACCGCTACGGCACGGCGCAGGCGCCGATCGAGGCGGCCCTGGCCCGTGGCAACGACGTCATCTTCGACGTCGACTGGCAGGGTGGCGAGGTGCTCTCGGCGCGCTGGCCCGAGGACTCGCTGAAGGTGTTCATCCTACCGCCCGATCTCCACGTGCTCGAGGCGCGGCTGCGCCGGCGCGCGACCGATCTGCCCGAGATCGTGCAGCAACGGCTCGACAAGGCGAAGGAAGAGCTCGCGCACTTCAGCGAGTACCAGCACCTGATCGTCAACGACGAGCTCGAGCGCGCGTATGCGGTCCTGCGCGCGATCTACCTGACCCGGCGCTACGGCGAGCGCGATCGGCCCGACGTGCCGTATCCACTCGCGGAGCTCGCACAGGTGGTCGAGGCCAACCAGCGCTCCGGGGCAGAGGCGCACGCTCGGCAGCTCGTCGGGGCTGGCTAGCCGACCTCACCTGCGACGATCCACTGTCGCATTGACGGCGGTTTCGCATTGCGCCACCCTGGATCGATGAGGGGCTTTCTCGCCGTGGCCGGTTGGGTCCTCGTGGTTGCCGCTGGGTGTACCCGGACCTTCAAGGGCGAGGCGGTCCAGCCGAATCCCCTGGCCAAGCCCACCGAAACGCTGCGGCAATCCGAGAAGATCACGATCGTCACCGGAGACATGGAGCTCGATCAGCCCGATCCGGCGAACCCGACGCAGCGCGCCTCGATCGCCCACAACCACCGCTACCCGCTCTACAACGCCGCGAGCTTCACGATCGTCTCGCGCGATCGGCTTCGGTTTCATGTCCAGATCGACCACAAGTGGCAGGAGTGGGCCGACCTCAACACGTGGACGGTCGAGCTCCAGGACGACCAGGGCCGGCGCTGGGTCCCCGAGTCGGTCGAGCACGCGCGCACCAAGATCATGACGACGATGTGGGACCGCGAGCAGCAGACCGCGATCCGCAACCGCTTCGGCGACGTCGTGGCGCTCAATGACGACGGGTGGAAGCGCCGGCAGACCCTCGGCTCGCTCTCGGTGTTCCGCGGCAAGGCCGACTTCGTCTTTTACCAGCGCGACCTGTTCCACGCGAACGTCCGCTCGCTCAAGCTCGTCGTGAAGCGAACTGGCGAGGCCTTTCAGTTCACCTGGAACTTCCAGGATACCGTCGCCTCCGAATAACCCCGGATTGGCGAGGGGGGGGGACCTGCCACCGCGCGTGGTATCTTTTGCGTGCTCCCTCGCGCAACGATGCACCAGCTAGAACAGATCCTCTCGGAGGTAGCCGGCTACTATCCAGCGGCTGACTTGCCGCTCGTTCGGCGCGCATACCAATTTGCGGCCGCCGCGCACGACGGACAGACGCGCAAGTCGGGCGATCCCTACGTCACCCATCCGCTCGCGGTCGCGCAGATCATCGCCGAGCTGAAGCTCGATGTCGCTTCGGTCTGCGCGGGGATCCTGCACGACTGCGTGGAGGACACCAGCGCGACGGTCGACCAGCTCGGCGAGATCTTCGGCAAGGAGATCGCGTTCCTCGTCGACGGCGTGACCAAGCTCGGCAAGCTGCCGTACTCGACGCGCGAGGAGCAGCAGGCCGAGAACTTCCGCAAGATGTTGCTCGCGATGGCGCGCGACATCCGCGTCATCCTCGTCAAGCTCTGCGATCGCCTCGACAACATGCGGTCCCTCAACCACCTGCCGCCCGAGAAGCAGGAGCGCATCGCCGCCGAGACGATGCAGATCTACGCGCCGCTGGCCCACCGGCTCGGCATCCAGTGGGTCAAGGTCGAGCTCGAGGACCTCGCGTTCAAGTACACGTCCCCGGTCGAGTACGAGCAGCTCGCGTCCGATGTGGCGAAGACCCGCGCCGAGCGGCTCGAGTACATCCACCATGTCGAGAAGCTGATCCACAAGGAGATGCTCGACAACGGCGTGCCCTGCGAGGTGATGGGGCGCGCCAAGCACCTGTACTCGATCCACCAGAAGATGAAGCGCACGCAGCGCCCGTTCGAGGACATCCACGACGCGATCGGGTTCCGCGTGATCACCGACTCGCAGATGCACTGCTATCACGCGCTCGGGGTGGCCCATCAGACCTGGACCCCGATCCCCGGCCGGTTCAAGGACTACATCGCGCTTCCCAAGCCGAACCTCTACCAATCACTGCACACCGCCGTGATCGGGCCGCGCGGCGAGCGCATCGAGATCCAGATCCGGACGCGCGACATGAACCTGGTCGCCGAGCACGGCATCGCGGCGCACTGGAAGTACAAGGAAGGCAAGATCGTCGTCGACGAAGACGACAAGAAGTTCGCGTGGCTGCGCCAGCTCATGGAGAGCCAGAAGGAGCTGCGCGATCCGACGGAGTTCCTCGAGTCGGTCAAGATCGACCTGTTCGGCGACGAGGTCTACGTGTTCACACCGGGCGGCGACGTGAAGGCGCTACCGAAGGGCTCGTGCCCGATCGACTTCGCGTACGCGGTGCACTCGTCGATCGGTGACCACTGCTCGGGCGCGCGCGTCAACAGCATGATCGTCCCGCTGCGGTACCAGCTGCGCAACGGCGACACGATCGAGATCATCACGAGCCCGAACCAGAAGCCGAACAAGGACTGGCTCAAGCTGGTCAAGACGGCGCGCGCCCGGACCAAGATTCGCTACCTGCTGCGCCAGGAGCAGCGCGACAAGGCCGTCTTGCTCGGCACCGACCTCATCGACAAGGCGCTGCGCAAGCACTCGACGTCCCTGGCGCGCGCCGAGAAGCAGCTCCAGCACGCCGCGCGCGAGCTCAAGTGCGTCACCGTCGACGAGCTGATCATCCAGGTGGGCTACGGCAAGATCACCGCACAGCAGGTGCTCGAGAAGGCGCTGCCGGAGCTCGAGAAGAAGGACAAGGATCCCGAGAAGAAGCCCGAGAGCATGCTGAAGACGCTGCTCCGCAAGGTCACGCGGCGAACGTCGTCGAGCGGGATCAAGGTCGCCGGAGAGGAAGACATCCTCGTTCGGTTTGCGAAGTGTTGCAGCCCGCTGCCGGGCGATCCCGTCGTCGGGTTCATCACCCGCGGCCGCGGCGTGACCGTGCATCGCCGCGATTGCGACAAGGGCCTCGACCTCGAGCCGGAGCGCCGGATCGAGGTCGAGTGGGACGCCAACGGCAAGACCAAGCACGAGGTCGCGATCCAGGTGCTGTGCTCGGACAAGCCGGGGCTGCTCGCGCACATCTCCCAGTCGTTCACCGACCAGGGGGTCAATATCTCGCAGGCACACTGCCGCGCGACCGACGACGGCCGCGCCGTGAATACGTTCCACGCGTCGGTACGCGACCTCGATCAGCTGAAACAGGTGATCCGGTCGCTGTCACGCATCAAGGGCGTCTACTCGGTCGACCGCGTCGCGGCCGAAGCGTCGTGACGTCAGCGACGAGGAGCAGGCTTGCCGGGCTCGCCGAGCGCGGCGAACAGCTCGCTCGTCGACGCGGTCGACTTCTTCGCGAGCCGGTTCTTGCGGCGACGGCCGGCCTTCTCGTGCTTGTTCGTGCGCTTGACGCGGGTCGCTTTAGTGTTGGAAGCCATGGCGGATCCTCGAGTACCGCCCGCCGACAACGGTTGTCAACCTCGCTCGACGACGTCTAAGGGGCAGGCTAGATTGCTTTCCCCGGCGGATGTCCTTACGATCCACATACCTAGCGCGCAACTTGAGGCCAGCCGAACGATGAAGCTCTGTCCCAAATGCCTGAAGCAATTCAGCGATGACGCGAACTTCTGCCCGGTCGATGCGGCCCGATTGAGCCCCATCGACCCCGGCGAGGCGACCGAGGCCACCGAAACCGATTCGCTGTCGGCCCGGTTTTCGCTCGGGGCGCCGCTCGGAGGCTCGCGCACCGGGGCCGTGCACCGAGCG
>Ga0316601_100001475_pt1 | contig 11521 bp, 10 predicted proteins | sample OWC_soil_day5_no_FD_207663 | JGI IMG/M metagenome (GOLD analysis project Ga0316601, IMG submission 207663) | Wetland soil microbial communities from Old Woman Creek delta, Ohio, United States - OWC_soil_day5_noCT | ecosystem: Environmental > Terrestrial > Soil > Wetlands | place: USA: Ohio...
ATGTGCCGGATCGCCGACGGAGACGCGGACGGGATCGCGACGATGATCTCGTCGATCTCATGTTTTTCACAGAGGTCCCCGATCCGCTCGTGCCCCCCAAGGACCTTCGCTCCCTGAATCCGGGCGCCGATCTTCGCGGGGTCGTCGTCGACGAACCCGACCTGCTCCATCCCGAGGGACACGTTCTCGGAGATTTCCCTCGCGATCATCTGCCCCGCGGCGCCCGCCCCGACGATGAGCACGCGCCGCTCGAAATCCCGCCGCTGCCGTCCCAGGGTTTCGCGCCCCGCGCGGACCAGGTAGCGGAAGCCCAGCACAAACAGGAGCGTGTTTCCAAAGTCCAGGATGTAGATCGACCGGGGGATCGGATTCGGCGGCCACAGGACAAAGATCGCGCCGTAGAAGATCAGGGACCCCAGCGTGCATCCCGCGGCGACCGGGAGAATGTCCCGGATCGACACGTACCGCCACCACCCCTGGAACAGCCCGAAGGCGAAAAACCCGATGGCCTTGGAAAGGAGCAGCACCGGGATCGTCCCCCAGATCACGGGGAGGTAGTTCATGGGAACGCTGAAGTCGAACCGGAACAGGAAGGCAAGGTGATACGAGGAGACGAAGATCGCAAGGTGCAGCAGGAACTTCACAATCACCCTCTGGCGCAGGAAAAGGTCCGCCGGGGGGGTAAAAAGCTTCGCCATGCGGGAACGCACGGGTCGGGTCGGTTTGACTGCAGGCATCAGGTTCCTATGGGTGCTCGGAATATGAATCATACCGAAAAATGTAAGAGTATCCCTCGGGACGACAAGATTCCCGGAATTTTCTCATTCCGCCCGGCATCACTTCCCGGACTCTCCATGCCGGAGTACTTCCCGGAGGGTCCTCAGAACGATCTTGAAGTCCAACCAAAGCGTCCTTTCGGAAATATAACGGACATAATGCTTCAATTTCTCAGGAAGGACAACGGTTACATACATCCCCTCGGGGTCTGCCGCATCGGCAAGCACAGCGCTCTCGTCTTTGTAAATGATCGAAGCGATGTCGGTGATCCCTGGACGGACGGACAGGACCTGCCGGCGGACCTCCTCGGGATAGAACTCCACGTACATAGGGACCTCGGGCCTGGGACCGACAAGACTCATCTCCCCCTTTACGACATTCAATAATTGCGGCAGTTCGTCGAGTTTGAACTTTCGAAGGAATCGGCCTGCCCGGGTGACGCGGGGGTCGTCTCCCACCGTAATCTTTCGTCCTTCCGATTCCGCGCCGGCGTACATTGTCCGGAATTTGAAAATCCTGAACGGGCGGCCGTAACGGCCCACCCGTACCTGGCGGAAGAAGACCGGTCCGGGAGAATCGAAACCGATCGCCGCTGAAATTCCCAAGAATAAAGGGAATAGCAGAAGGAGTCCCAATGAACTGAAGAACAGATCGAACATCCGCTTCATCGGATATTTTCTTGAAGGATCCCCTTGACGGAATCGATAACCCGCTCCACTTCCGCGTCCGTCATCCGCGTATATATCGGCAGGCTGACGCAACAGCGATAGGTTTCCAGAGCGACCGGGAAGTCATCGGGGCGGAAACCGTACTTCTCCTTCCAATAGGGATGCAAATGCAGGGGGATGAAGTGCACGCTGGTCCCGATCCCCTTCCCCGCCATCCGTTCGATAAATCGATCACGCCCAATTCGGAGCATCTCCAATCGCAACCGGATGACGTAAAGATGCCAGGAATGAACGTCGCCTTCGGGAGGTCGAGGCGGAGGGATGACCGGAAGCCCTTGAAACGCATGCGTATACCGCGCGGCAATCTCCTCCCGCCGTTTCCGGAACCGTTCCGCTTTCCGGAGTTGATGAATTCCGATCGACGACGCGACATCGGTCAAATTGTATTTGTACCCCGGGGCGACGACTTCGTAATACCAGTTGGGCTTCGATGCGGAGTACCTGTCCCAGATGTCCCTGCTGATGCCGTGGAGCCGCATCGTTTTGATCCGTTTCGCGTACTCATCGTCAGCGGTGGTCACCATCCCGCCTTCCCCGATCGCGAGAGGTTTCGTTGCGTAAAAACTGAACGCCGTGAGATCTCCGATTCTCCCGATGTTTCTCGCGCGATACGCCGCCGGGAACGCGTGCGCCGCATCTTCGACGATCTTCATGGAATATTTTCCCGCTACGCCGCGGAGAGCATCCAGATCACAGGGAAGCCCTGCGTAATGGACCGGAAGAATCGCCCGAACCTTCCTTCCTTCGGTCACCGCCTTCGCAGCGACCTCGGCGACTCTCGCCGGGTCAATATTCATCGTCATCGGGTCGATATCGGCGAACAACGGGTGCGCGCCGATATATCGCACCACCTCTGCCGTGGCCGTAAAGGTGAACGGGGTCGTTATTACATATTCCCCGTCACAAAGGCCGATGGCTTCCAGGGCGAGGTGGAGCGCCGCCGTCCCCGAATTCACCGCCAGAGCGTGGGGAGCCCCGACGAAAGAGGCAAACGCCTCCTCGAACTGTTTTGTCTTCGGCCCGGAGGTTAACCAGCCGGACCGGAGAGAGTCAGCCACTTCGGCGATCTCTTCCTCTCCAATATCCGGCCGCGCAAAGGGCAGAAAATCATTCGTCAAATTATTTCCTTACCCAACACAATACATGGGTTCTAAATAAAGAGATGCTATTGAATACCGTATATAGACATGGATGTATCTTTGTCACTATCCGACTGATTGGTGGAGCCAAGGTAATACGCCAAGTAATAAATTCTCCTGCAGGAAAAAGCTCTCGAATAGACCGGATCGGCACCCCCCTTACGTCAGAATTTTTCGGATTATTATATATAAAATCATACCAAAGCACCCCACCGCCTGGCTTTACAAGCGACCACATCTTGTCTGCCAACTTTCCCTGGAATTTGTCGTCTAATATGGAAGAAAATACCGTCGACTGAAGTACAATATCGAATGATTCTTCAGGCAAATCAAGATCCAATGCATTTCCTTTTATGATCCGGATCGCAGATGGCAATAAAGTTCCGGCAAGTTCCGCTCGATCCTCCAGAAGTTCATTGCCGACCAGATTCTGTGGCAGAAACCCCAACTTCATCAACTGTAATAGATTACCGCCCGAGCCACAGCCGACTTCAAGAACCCGCCGATCATGGACTGGAGCAAGATCCGCCTGTTGGATCCAGCGGATCAGCGCACGTTCTTTCTCTTGTTGCCCCATGTATACGCTTGGATTCAGGGGGTTGTATATCGACATACTGATGGCGGCCTTGCGGCGTTCATAGCGCAGCCGCACCCGCTCCGTTTCTCCAGCCGCTTCGCTTCGGTCGATGGGCCGTTGTTCGGCCATCAGGCCATCACATCCAGGAACCGACGTGCGAGAACCCGATAATCATGCTTCGCCAAGACGTACTCCCTGCCTCTTGCGCCCATCGTTTCCCTTTGCTCTACCGTCATCCCCATCAACCGCTCCACGGCATGCGCGATTCCCTGCGGGTTTTCCGGGGGGACCGTCAAACCACAACCGCTCTCCGCGACCATGTCGTTCCCCGCCTCGATCGCATGGATTACGGGTTTGCCTGCCATCATGTAATCCATCAACTTGTTCGGACTCACGCCGAAACGATACAGAGGGATTCGTTTCCATCCGATAAACAAGGCGTCCATGCTGGAGAGAAGGGAAGGAACCTCTTCCTTCCGGACAGGAGAGAGGAAATAAACGTTGCGAGCTCCAAGGGATTCCGCCTTCCTTTGCAACGTCTCCTTTTCCGGTCCCTGCCCCACCAGGACGAAATCGACCGATCGATCTTCCATGATTCTTGCCGCATCAATGAACATATCAAGGGCATTCGAGACGCTATGGCCCCCGGCATACCCAACGATGAACCGACCCGAAGCTCTGAGTTTGCGGAGTAACTCTCCATGGGGTTCCTGCGGATTCCCGGTTGTTCCATCCCACTCTTCGATGTCCACTCCATTCGGAATATGCGCAAACTTATTCGCCGCCATCCCATGCTCCACGAGATGCTCAAGAGTCTTGGGAAGGATGGAGACGATCCGGTCAGCATGCCGACAGGCAAAATTTTCCGCGACCTGCATCATCACGATGAAGGGATGCCACCGGGGAAATCCACCCAGTTCGATCGGCGAAAGAGGCCACAGGTCGTGTACCTCGAAGATCAGCTTCGCCCCTGTCTTTCGGGAGAATCGATGGGCCGGGAAAATATCGAGGGGATACGTCGAAGAGGCGATCACGATTTCCGGTTTCCGTTGCGACGTGATTTCCTCGTGATGACCGTAGAGTTGCCGCAGGAAAGAGAGCATGTTGAATACCCGGCCCGCACCGCTTCCCTGGTACTTCGGTGTTTTCAACCAAACGTAGCGAATCCCGTCAAGATCCTCCTCTGTCATCTCTCCGTTCAGATCCGGCCGCTTCGTCCTGAGGTGGGAGAAGGAAGCAGCAACAACGGTTACGTTGTGCCCGAGACGAACCCATTCCCTGGAAAGGTAATAAGGCCGGTATTCCATCCCGTGGTTCCTGGACCCGGCGTAGTGGTTGATCAGCAGGATATTCACGGGTTGGAACTTCGATTTCCCTTCCCTGACGCCGATCGCAGGGCAGAAGCGATTCCTGCAAGTTCTTCGTCCTTTAAATATGGATGCATCGGGAGGCTCAGCACCCTTCTCGCCGCGTGCTCCGCAAAGGGGAAGCTTCCGGTCGGCAGATTCAGCCCGGCGAAAACAGGCTGCAGATGCAACGGAACCGGGTAATGCACAGCGGTAGGTATCCCCTGTCCCGACAGATATTTCCCTGTCTCCTCCCGATGATCCACCTGCACCGTGTACTGGGCGTAGACGCTGGTGTTGTGCGGCTCAACGTATGGTGCCACCACGGCATCGCCCAGCAGTTCGCTGTATCTGGCCCCTATACGGTTGCGAGCCTCCACCTCATCGGCAAACACCCCCAGTTTGGCCAGCACCACCGCCGCCTGGAGGGTGTCCATCCTGCCGTTGATCCCGAGAACCGAGTGGTGATAACGACGGTCCTGTCCGTGAACCCGGATTCGCCGCATCTTCGTGGCCAGTTCCTCGTCGTCGGTGAAACAGGCACCACCGTCCCCGTAACAACCCAACGGCTTGGATGGGAAAAAGCTGGTACAGCCGATGGTTGAAAGAGCACACGATTTCCGCCCCTTGTAGGTGGCTCCAAAACTCTGGCAGGCATCTTCAATCACCGGGATGCCGTATTTCCCGGCAACCGCGTTGATGGCATCGAATTCGGCGCACTGGCCGTAGAGGCTGACCGGGAGGATGGCCCGGGTCTTCGGGGTGATCGCCGATTCCAGGAGCGAGGCATCGAGATTATAGGTCCTGGCGTCAATGTCCACGAAGACCGGCTTCGCGCCCAGGAGGGCGATGGTTTCACCGGTGGAGATAAAGGTGAAGGGGGTGGTGACTACCTCGTCGCCTGCACCGACCCCCAGGGCCATCAGGGAGATCAGGAGGGCATCGGTTCCGCTGGCCACGGTGATGCAGTGCTTCACTCCAACGTACGCCGCCAGTTTCTCTTCCAACTCTTGAATCTCCGGCCCCATGATATACCGGCCGTGCTCCAGCACGGCCTTCATGCGCCGCTCCAGTTCCGGCAGAATCTTCCGTTGCTGCGTTTTCAGATCGACAAACTCAATCGGCGTCATGGCGGCTCACGATTCCTTGCCGGGTTCTTTCTTGAGATCCCGATAAAATACTTTTCCTGTAGCCAACGCTTCCGGCAAGGAAGCGTCCTCATCGAGGTCAAGACAGCGAAGGATTCCCTGCTCCACTTCCTTGTACCGAAGTCCGCTTTCCGGGCAGGTAAAGATCCCGTCCGGATCCGGATCCTTTAAGCCGTGGCCATGGCGGCTCATCCACCCTTTTTGACGCGCCGGGACCCCGATCATGAGTGCGTAGTCGGGGACATCCTTGGCGATCACCGCGCCGGCCGCGATAAATGCATACCGCCCAATGGTGATGCCACACACGACCGTTGCATTGGCCCCAATCGAGGCGCCCCGCCGGATCAACGTTTTTTCATACAAGGATTTTCGAAGAACCTGGGAACGCGGATTGGTCACGTTGGTCAAGACACACGACGGACCAAGGAAAACGTCATCCTCGATGACCGTTCCTTCATAAACCGAAACGTTATTCTGCACCTTGACGTGATTCCCGATGATCGTTCCCCCGGCGATGGAAACGTTCTGTCCAAGATTGCAATATTCACCGATCTTCGCCCCGCGGAGGATGTGGGAAAAATGCCAGATTTTCGTCCCCTTGCCGATCTCGGCTCCTTCATCGACATACGATGATTCATGGACAAAGTAGTCCATAAGGCTCTCCTTGGTGATCAGGAAATGACTACGGTCTGTTCAGAAACGGATGGACATGGGAGCTGGCATTTCGCTCGGGCAAAGTGTTCCGCAATTTGTGCACAAGGTCGATCGATGGGCGGGCATCCTCGATTCCGAACCCCCGGCCTGCAAGGATTTCGCGGTAGACGACCGTGTGGAGATCGGTGAACCCCCCCGAGAATTCGAACTCTTCTCCGTCAACAGTGATGGAGCGGTATGTGGTCTTCCCTGCCTGTGCGGATTCCTCGGGAAGGTCCTCCCGCCCCGCCGATAGAAACCAGCGAACCTCCGCCTTCTCAAGCTCCAGGAATCCGGCCATCTTGCGGTCGTCGGCATGGTGCACTTCATGGTGCTGCACGCCGCCGAAAATCCATATCAGCATGTCGAAGAAGTGAACGCCGATATTGGTGGCGATCCCGCCGGATTTGCTGATGTCCCCTTTCCAGGAGGCGAAATACCAGTTCCCCCGGGAGGTAATGTACGTCAGGTCGATGGCGAACTTTTTCCCTGCCGGGGCCTGCCGGATCTTCTCCCGCAGAGCGATAATGGAAAGATGGACCCTGAGTTGGAGAATATTGAATATCCTCTTCCCCGATTCCCGTTCCAGCTCGGCGAGGGCGTCCAGGTTCCAGGGGTTGAGGACGAGCGGTTTTTCGCAGATCGCATCGGCTCCGATGCGCAGGGAAAATCGCACGTGAGCATCGTGAAGGTAGTTGGGAGAGCAGATGCTGACATAGTGGATCCGCTTGTCGACTCCCTGCCGACGCATTTTTTCGGCATGCCGGTCAAACCGCTCGAACTCGGTGAAGAAGGCCACCTCGTAAAAAAAACTGTCCATGATGCCGACGGAATCGGATTTGTCCAATGCGGCAACCAGCCTGTTCCCGCTATCCCTGATGGCTTTCATGTGGCGCGGCGCGATATATCCAGCCGCCCCGATCAGGGCAAAATTTACGGGAGTTGCAGAATCACCCACTTTCATCCCCCTTCAAATCGTCACGAGAGTCTGATGCGCGATTGATCGCATCCAGCAGTTCGGCAATTGATGGTTTCCAGATACAAGTGTTCCATTCGATCCGCATTCTCGGACCATTCGTAGTGGTTCAGGGCATATGCCCTTCCCTCCCTGCCCATGCGATAACGCAAATCAGCATCCGCAGCCAGCAATAATATTTTTTCTGCCGCGGTACGAGCCTCCCGTTTCGGAACAATGAAGCCGGTTTTACCGTCCAAAACCACCTCGGGCAATCCTCCTGCATCGGAAACCACTACCGGCAGACCACAGGCCGATGCTTCTACAACGGATACACCAAAACTTTCGCTATCGAGCACGCTTAAAGCTGCATAAATATGGAATGAGCCTAGCCAATTCGGAACCTCGGCGTGTGGAACAGGACCTATGAATTTCACTGAATCCCGGACATTCAACGTAACGGACAATTCCTCCAATGCCTTCCTCTGCGGTCCATCTCCGACCAGGATCAATTCCGCGGACCGTAAACCTTCACCTTTTGCAATGGCAAAGGCCTCGATGAGACAGGAGATGCCGTATTTTGGGGATAGCATCTTGACGGTGCCGATCCGAAAAATATCGTTGGGCGATTTCGGTTGGGGACAAAAAACAGAGCAATCCACCCCGAACGGCGTTATCGCAATCTCCCTTTTCGGGGAAAAAAGATTTTCCGCCTGTTGCTTCATGATCCGACTGGTGGAGGCAACCCTGTCCGCGGCATCCAGATTTTTTTTTATCATCCTTTTCTTCCATCTTGCTTCGTATGGAAAATCGAAAACATCGGAACCCCAAATGGACAGCAGGGTTGGATGGAAATCGACCAGGCGTGCAAGGGTCCCATACCCCGACGCGTAATGAGCATTCACGATATCGGGGTTGACCCTCTTCGCAAGGCTTCGAACCCATGGGTAGTTCGCATAGTAGCCAATGCTCGCCGGAAAAGGGGGGCGATGAAATTGAATCCTCTTGTCGAGAGGATCACCTACCGGGTGCAGTGAAACGAGATGAACCTCATGGTTCCTGCGCGCCATTTCGTTTACCCATCGCGTTGTATGGATGGAATTTGCGGGTGCCAGGAAAAGGATCTTCATCTAATACATTCCGCATTCAGTGAATGGAGACAATAAATTCACTTCACATCTTAAACCACTACGGTAGTGCGAGGATGGAACACATTTATTCGCAACATAAACATTATCAGCAGAACCATCGGAATTATGTATCCGATATATCCACTGCCAATAACAACATTTCCCCTTCCGATCATCATATAGCCTACACCTACGATCGGCGCTATTGCATCAAATCCAAGCGAGGAAAGGTTTTTTAAAAAAAATTCTACCGATATTGCGATAAACCCGAACAACAATGGGTAAAGGAAAATTCCCAGCAGACCAGCGTTCATGTACGCATCTCCCCAAAGCGCGGGATGCAACGACCCTGGAATTTCAATATATTGAAACAGTTTTGATAATAATTTATCCTCATTAACCCAATCCTTCCAAAGTTGATACGTAATATCTTCTGGTTTAATATCCTGAAAAAAATTTGTTGGAAGATACAATAATACCAGTCGCTTTAATGTAACAGCGGACTTGTAGGGATATTTATCAATATCATTTTCCAACATATAGTAATAATACGAATAAATTTTTGATTCTCCACCAGAGAAATCTATATTTTCTATCGATATCCCCTGAAACCCTGTATTTAACGCAACTGCAATACCAACAATACTAATTCCTCTTATAAGACGCAACGATGTGTGTGTAAAGAACATGGCGATACCGAAGAATGACAATATTGAAATTCTCTTCCAATATGAATATTTTGAATTTATTAAAGTTAACAATATGGAACAACCGAATACTAACAGTAAAGCTCTTGATCCACTAAGTTGAACCTGCAATGCGAAAAAAAGAACGAATATTGCAATAAGAACATAATTTCGTTTTCTCATGACCATCCAAAGAACTGGCGCTGAAATGAAACCGAGCATATTCGCGAAAGAATCCAAAATCCCTGAAGTTTCTCTGAATTCTTCCCAACTTAAATTGAGAACCGTTATTCCTTCTCTAAAGTGGATTGCAAAGGATACGACAAATAAGAGGAGGATGAAACTGATGTATTTATTGATATTCCTTGCATGATGCGCGTCATATATATAATTATCTGCATACAAATATTGTTGTATGATCAAATAATCAAGAGATGCAATCAATACAAACAAAATTATATTTGCTGTCAGCATTAATACTTGTCCATATATAAGAATGGAGATTGAGTAATATTGAATCAACATCGTAATATCGATGAGGGAAGTCAAGTGAAATGCGAGCAAGCTAAGCCATAATATACTGTATGTCCTTTTTTTTATCAGGCCATGAATAAATCCTGATATCAAAATGATTAAATTTAACAGGTATAATATTACGAAGCTATTCATTGATGTTCCATTTATTTCAGGGAAATAATCATGTATGCTTGTAAATAGACTTTATCTTGCCGAATACCCAGAATGGAGAAACTCCCGCCACCTCCATAATCGGCCACCCGGTTTTTCGCGCAACCACACCACACATGAAAAGCATGCCGAAAAGTTCGCCAAGAACCCAACCAAATGCCGTACTCACAAGAGACAACGAGGAGGAGAAATATAAAAATACGAAAACCGCTGTCATCCTGATGAGGCTACTGATTGCGACTGCATACGGGTTGCCTATCGCCAAGGAAATCGGTGTGAGAAGCCGGTTTTGATAGAACGGAAACACTCCGAACAACAATACACGCGTTGATTCAACGGATTCGAAAAATTTATTTCCGAAAATGGTCTCTGTCAATGGCCCAACGAAGATGAAAGCGAGGAGGAGGCCGGCAACGGACACCATGAGACCCATGTGAGCAAGGAGCGCGTAGGAATGACGCGCTCCTTGCTTCCATCTTTCACCAGCCCAATCGTTGAAGAGGATTGGTGCAACCATATTCAAAGGGACGATTCCTGCGGTTAAAAACAGCAGGGAGATGCTGAAATTCCCGGACGTCGCCTCGGACGCTCCCCCCTGCCTCAATAACGTGTAGGTGCCTACGATCGTGACGCTGGCTGTGACCGATGGAACGAGAGACCAGAATCCATATTTTGCCGCTGACACCGCGAGGTCTTTTTCGAGGTTCCATTTCCCGGAGAGATGCTCCCTGAACAGAAGCATCGGGAACATTACCGACACGGCGGAAGCACCAACGGATGCAAGAACCAGGAGGTTGTAGTCGGGTGTGTTCCATGCCAGATATATGATTAGGGTCGCAGCCGCCGGTAGAATCGAGACGATGTTGAAGAGATAGTTCGATTTTGTCGACAAACAGATCGCACGGTACATCCCATGGAGGGTCATTCCCAGGGAAGCAAATGCCAGAGACATCACTCCGATGAGGTTGAAACCATTTTTTTCGGCGATCCCGGAAACATGAGTTATAAAGGCGACGATTCCGAGCAAGGCACCGAACAACACGCTGTACCGGTTTGAAAACTTGACGGCCCATCCAACGCTCACCATCTTCGCGTTGATCAGGAATGTGAACGCCTGCGGAAAACCGAACAAGCCGATGTTCGCCAACAAATCGACTGCCGACCGGTAATAGCTGAGAAATCCCTGTCCGGTGGGGCCATAGCGACGCGCAACGACAACGCTCACCAAGACAGTGGATAACGTGCCGATCAATTGAAACAGGATGGTGGCGATTAACTTCTGCCTGAGTCTCATCTCGAAAAATCATTTTTTATTGCGGACACAAACAAATTGCTTGGGAAAACAAGACGCCCAACGGCCATGATTTTATTACTAATAACGAATACAATGCCTTTCACTACCTGAACATATGCATTTCCAGAAAACTTATTGCCTGTCATCTCCTCATTTAATTCCTGCCTAAGTGTTTCGTATCTGCTTTCCATGGTCCATTCACGAGACCATTTGACGATTCCAAGGTCCGCTGCGTGAATCAAATCCCGAGCGTCGTTCATCGAAAACTTTGCCAAGTGCCCGGATGGATCTTTCGGTCCATATTTCCTGAAAGAATAGAGAAGACATTTTTCAAGAGGAAGGTTAATTAACAAGAGTCTTG
>Ga0316601_100001477_pt1 | contig 11519 bp, 10 predicted proteins | sample OWC_soil_day5_no_FD_207663 | JGI IMG/M metagenome (GOLD analysis project Ga0316601, IMG submission 207663) | Wetland soil microbial communities from Old Woman Creek delta, Ohio, United States - OWC_soil_day5_noCT | ecosystem: Environmental > Terrestrial > Soil > Wetlands | place: USA: Ohio...
GGGCCGACACTTTGGCACTTTCTGAGATGCCGGCAGGATGCCGGCGCTACAACCATGCAGGCAGGATGCCGGCGCTACAACGATGCAGGATGCTAGCGCTACAACATCCTCGGTTTCAATCCGCGTAGCGGATTGGTCGTATCCGATTTGCGCAGCGAATCGGAGGGCGGGTGGGCGGGGGCTACTCGAAGCCGCCGAGCGAGCCCTTGATTTCAGGGAGCGCGCCGACGCCCTTGAGCTCGATGACAATCCGGTACTCCCGGGTCGGATAGACGCTGAGTCGCAGGTCGCGGTACTCGCCCGCGATGCTCCAGCAGCTGCCCTGCCAGAACACGCGGTACTGCTGCTGCTGGACCTCCTGCTTCTCGACGTCGTAGGCGATGTGCAGCCCGGCCTGAAGGGGGAAGCCGGGCTTGCGGAAGTCGAGGATGGCGCGGACCTGGGACGACACCCGCTCGCCGGTCTGCGCGGCGTAGCTCTGGTACCAGGTCAGGCGGGCCGATCCCAGGGGGCGAATCAGCGAGCCGGTGAGCGAGGTCGAGACCGGGTTGGCAAACAGCGTGTCGTAGGAGACCTGGGCGTCGAAGCCGGTGCCGACGGTGGGGGTCACCCGGAACAGCAGCCCCAAGTTGCCCCACTGACTGGTCTTCACGCCGTCGCCGCGGTTGAGCGGCTCGTCGAACGAGTAGTCCTGGTAGAACTCGAGGGTCCCCAGCTCGCGGGCGCTGACCCCCTCCTTGGAGCGCGCCAGCACCCGGTTGGCGAGGGCCAGCCGGACCCGGTTGGTCAGCGGCGTCGAGTCGACCTCGTCAAACACCGGGATCAGCTCCGTGTCCTCGGTGCCGCCGAGGTAGGCGTACTGGATGCGCGGCTCCACCAAGTGCTTGAAGCGCGCGTACGGCCCCCACGGCTGGTTGAAGATCCGAGACACTGAGGGGCCCACGATGTCGACGCCGCCGGCGAGGTAGGTGCGGCTGATCGACTGGTCCTCGAAGCTCAGCCGGTCCTCGGCGTAGCGCTGGGTGTAGTAGGTGCCGCGGGCGCCGAGGCGCGGCGTCACCGACAGCCAGAGCGGGCTCGGCAGGCTGTAGGCCAGGGTCGGATAGAGGTCGGCGCGGCCGTACTGCCCCGCCAGCTCGTTGCCACGGTCGACGTCGAAGTAGTTCAGCGAGGACACGAGATCCCAGTAGACCGGTGAGCCGCCGATGCTGGTCGAGCGAACGCGGAGCTCGGCCTCCGGCAGCTGCATGAGCTCGACGTCGGCGGTGGTCAGGAAGGTCATCCGACGGTCGGTGCGCAGGTTGAGCGTCGCCGGGCCCTTGCTGCGGGTCAGGTAGACCTGGGAGTACAAGGAGCGTCTGGTGTTGGCCTCGAACGTGCGATCGAACTCCTGGAAGAAGTCGACGTCGGACAGGTCCTCGAGCTCGACGAGCAGCCTGAACCCCCACAGGTCGGCCTGGTTGTGGACCAAGTCGTAGCGCCATTGCCAATCGGCGTTGACCTCGTCCCAGACCGCGTACGCGAGCGAACGCCCCGAGGCATCTTCGCTCGGCACCCACCGCCACTCGTTGCCCAGACCCCAGAAGCCCTCGCTGTAGTAGTCGGCGAAGACCGTGGTGTCGTAGCTGCGCCCGATCGGAAAGTACACCGGCAGGCCGACGTTGAAGCCGCGCCTGTCGGAGTAGCCGAAGGTCGGCATCAGCAGGCCCGGGGCGCGCTCCTGCTTGATCGGCCACACCACGTAGGGAAGGTAGAAGACCGGGAAGTCCTGGACCCGCAGCGCCGTGCTCGTGAAGCGCCCGAACCCCTCCTCCTCGAGCAGCGCACGCCGCACGCTGAAGCTCCACGGCGGGCTCGGGTCATCGCGGCCGCAGGTCGTGAAGAGGGCGTTGTCGACGCGGTAGTGGGTCTCGTCGAGCTTCTCGATCAAGCTCCCGCTGAACGAGTACATGGGATCGAGGAAGCCCGACCCGTTGATGAACAGGCCGGTCTTGGTGCCCAGGTTGTAGTGGAGCTCGTCGGCCGTGAACCGGCTCGGCCCCTGGTCGAAGATGATCCGGCCACGCGCCACCAGGTCCTGGGTCGCGCGGTTGTACTCCATCTCGTCGCACTCGACCTTGATGTCCTGGTACAGGATCCGCACCCCGCCGAGTCCGCGCCAGACGTCTCCCTCCCAGCGCTGCTCCTCGGCGGTCAGGGTGATGGCCTCGCCGGCGTCGGCGGCCTCGAGGCCCACCGGCCCCAGCAGGGCCAGCCACAGCAGGAGGAAACGCAGGGATCGCATGACCCGCGGCGTCAGCTCGCGCGCTCCGCCCGTGTCACCGGAGGGGTGATCGCGACCGCGGACCCGACGGTCGTCCGCAGCGTCGGCCGCACGGGGGCCTCGGTGTGCTCCATCCACTCTCCCTTCCGGCGTTGGCGCGCACCCGGTCGAGCATCGCGGCAATTGTATCTGTTTCTCCCGCTGCGCTCGTGAGCGGTGACACGTGATATGAGATGGGTGACAAGGCAACCCCCATCCGCTTCCGGGCCCGTCTCCGTCTCCGCTTGTCACGGCGGAGCCGAAGGCGAAGCCGGATGCCCGTGCCCGGATGACACCAAGTCCTACGGAGCCGCCGGCGCCAGCGTCACCGCCGCGAAGCCCGCCACCGGGCGACCGCCCGCTCGTGCTCGGCGAGCGTCCGCGAGAAGGCGTGGCCGCCGCCGGGGCTCGCCACGAAGTAGAGGAGGTCGTGGCTCGCCGGCCTGAGCGCCGCAGCCAGGGCCGCCCTGCCGGGCGAGTTGATCGGGCCTGGCGGCAGGCCAGGGTAGCGGTAGGTGTTGTAGAGATCGTCGGTCGTGAGGTGCCGGGAGAGTAGCCGGCCCTGCCACTCGCCCCGCCGCTTGAGGGCATAGACGACGGTCGGATCGCACTGCAGGAGCATGCCGCGGCGGAGGCGGTTGCGATACACCCCCGCGACCAGCGGCCGCTCGTCGGGAACCGAGGTCTCCGCCTCGACCAGCGATGCCAGGGTCACCAGCTCGAGCGGCGACGCCCACAGCTCGCCCCCCACCGCGGTCTCGGCGCGCCACACTTCCCGGAACATGTCGAGCATGTGGTCGGCCGCCGAAGGCACCGCGAGCCCGACGGCGAAGCGGTAGGTGTCCGGGAACAGGAAGCCCTCCAGCGACGGCGCGGCCGGGGCCAGGTCCGCGATCAGCTCGCGCCGGCGCGCCACTTCCCGCCACTCGTCGACGGTGCCGACTCCGGCCGAGGCACACGCAGCGGCCACCTCCTCGATCCCCCACCCCTCGATGACGGTGACGGCAATCGTCTCAACCCGCCCCTCGAGCAGCCGCTCGAGGACATCGGCCGGCCGGCTCCCCGCCGGAAACCGGTAATGGCCCCAGCGCGGGCTCCGCCCGTCCGCGAACGCCCGCAGGTAGAGGCGGCCGGCCACGCGCGACGGCAGCAGCCCCGCCCGGTGGAGCTGGTTCAGCACCTCGCCCGCCGGGGCGCCCTCCTCGACCCTGATCTCGACCTCGCGGATCGACTGCGGCCGCCACAGCGCCCAGTAGCTCCACACGAGGAGCAGCGATGCGAGGAGGAGGACGATTGCCCCGACTGCGGCGAGCGCTCGCCCCAGCATCAGACCCGGCTCCGACGGCCGGCGCTCTCCAGGTGCTCCTCCAGGATCACCTGAGCCGCGAGGTGGTCGACGGGCCGGCCGCTCGGGAGCCCGGTGTCGCGCGCCCGACGCCGCGCCTCGTCGGTGGTCAGGAACTCCGCCTGCAGCGTCACCTCGAGACCGAGCCCGGCGAGCGCGTCGGCGACGGCGCGGCTGCGCCGGCAGGCCGGGCTCTCGCCGCCGTCGGCGCGGGTCGGCAGGCCGATCACGACCCGCTGCGCGCCGTGGCGACGGGCCACTTCGGCCACCATCGCGGCGGTGGCCTGAACCCCGCGGTAGGGAACCACCTCGAGCGGGGTGGCCACGCCGGTTTCCTCGTCGCCCACGGCGAGCCCGACGCGCCTGCCTCCGAGATCGACGCCGAGACAGCGCATGGGCTCATTGTAGGGGAGCAACCGGGACGCCGGTTGGGAGCTGGAGACGAGGGGCTAGGGATTGAGGGTCGGGACCCCCGCCCCAACCCAGCCGTTCTCGCTCCCGTCCCCGTTCCGGTTCCCGACGCTCGCTCCTGGGCTGGACCTCCAGTCTGACGAAAGAAAAACGGCCGAGCCCAGCGCTCGGCCGTCACACTCTGGCATCGACGGTGCCGGTGGCGACCCCCCCGCCGACGGGTGGGACCCCTCACCGGCTCCGGTCGACCGCGGAGCTACTTCTCGACGCGCTCGCGCAGGGTCTTGCCCGGCTTGAAGTGCACGTAATTCTTGGCCGGAATCATGATCGTCGCACCGGTCGCCGGATTGCGGCCCTGGCGGGCGCCGCGGCTCTTGGTGGCGAAGGTCCCAAAGCCCGGGATCGTCACCTTCTCGCCGGAGTCGAGCGCGATCGCGATGATCCCCTTGCGCGGGTGCGCGGAGAACAGGGCGTCGAGGATCTCGGCCGACTTGCCCTGGCTGAGTCCGGTCTTCTTCGCAAGCTTCATGGCCATCTCGGTCTTGTTCATGTCATCCTCCTGGTACCTTGTCGATTCGTCGTCATATTGGCGATCCCCACCGCCGCTGTCAAGAGAATCCTTGTGGGAAATGCAAGATCGGGCTTGTGCCGACGGCGCTCGAGGTGTAGCGTTGCCGACGGGGGTGCGAATGGATCTCAAGTTACGCGGCAAGCGCGCGCTCGTCACCGGCTCCTCCCGCGGCATCGGCCGCAGCATCGCTCTGTCGCTCGCCGACTTCAGAGTCGACGTGGCGATCAACTTTCTGCGCCACCGCAGCCGCGCCGAGGACACCGCGCAGGAGATCCGGGACCGGGGCGTGCGCGCCCTGCTGCTCAAGGGCAACGTCGCCGACCCGGACGACGTCGCCCGCATGTTCGACACCATCCGCAGCGAGTGGGGCGGGCTCGACATCGTGGTCTCCAACGCCGCCTCCGGCGTCCTCAGGCCGGCGCGCGAACTCACCCTTCACCACTTCGACTGGGCGATGCACATCAACGCCGCCGCCCTGCTCCCGCTCACCCAGCAGCTCCTCCAGATGCCGTCCCACGGCGAGAAGGTGCTGGTGGCGGTGTCCTCGCTCGGCGCCACCCGCGCCATCCCCAATTACACCGCGGTGGGAGCGTCCAAGGCCGCCCTCGAGTCGATGGTCCGCCACCTCGCCGCCGAGCTCGCCCCCGAGGGTCTGCGCATCAACGCGGTGTCGGCGGGGACGGTGGACACCGACGCCCTGCTCCACTTCCCCAACCGCGAGGAGCTGCTCGAGGGCGCCCGACATCGCACGCCCGCGGGCCGGCTGCTGAGCCCCCAGGACGTCGCCAACACGGTGGTCTTCCTGTGCACCGAGTACGCGTCGATGATCCACGGCCAGGTGATCGTGGTCGACGGGGGCTACTCCATCGTGGCGTAGGGGATAGGATCTGGGATCTGGGGGATAGCCCCCAACCCGCAGTGCCGGCTCGTGGCCGCTCTCGACGAGGCGCTTGGTCCTCGCGCCGACCTTGAGGCCGCTACGCGCTGCGGCGCGTGGCGCCGGCGGCAAGCAGTGGCCTGAGGTAAAGGCCGGTGAAGGACTCCGGGCACTCGGCCACCTCCTCTGGGGTCCCGGCCACCATCAGCTCGCCGCCGCCCTCGCCGCCCTCCGGGCCGAGGTCGATGATCCAGTCCGAGGTCTTGATCACGTCGAGGTTGTGCTCGATGACCACCACCGTGTTGCCGCGCTCGACTAGCGCCTGCAGCACCACCAGCAGCTTGCGCACGTCGTCGAAGTGCAGCCCGGTCGTCGGCTCGTCGAGCAAGTACATGGTTTGGCCGGTGGCCCGCTTGGCGAGCTCACGCGACAGCTTGATGCGCTGGGCCTCGCCGCCCGACAGCGTGGTCGCCGGCTGGCCGAGGTGGACGTAGCCGAGCCCCACCGCCACCAGGGTGTCGAGAATGCGTGCCACCTGGGGGACGTTGACGAACAGCTCCCGCGCCTGGTTGACGGTGAGGTCGAGCAGCTCGGCGATCGTCAGTCCCTTGTAGTGGACCTCGAGTGTCTCGCGGTTGTAGCGCAGCCCGTGGCAGACGTCGCAGGTGACGAAGACGTCGGGCAGGAAGTGCATCTCGATCCGGATCTGGCCGGCACCCTGGCACGCCTCGCAGCGGCCGCCCTTGACGTTGAAGGAGAAGCGGCCGGGCTTGTAGCCGCGCGCCCTCGCCTCGGTGGTGGCCGCGAACAGCGACCGGATGGGGTCGAAGACCTTGGTGTAGGTCGCGGGGTTGGAGCGGGGCGTGCGGCCAATCGGCGACTGGTCGATCGAGATCACCTTGTCGAGCTCGCCGATGCCCTCGATACGGTCGTGGCGGCCCGGCCGCGCCAGCGTGCCGTACAGCTCGCGGGCCACCGCCTTGTGGAGGACCTCGTTCACGAGGGTCGACTTGCCCGACCCCGACACGCCGGTGACGCTGATCAGGCGGCCGAGCGGGAAGGCGACGTCGATGCCCTTGAGGTTGTGCTCGGCCGCGCCGCGGACCGTGACCGCGCCACCCCCTCCGCCCGTCCTGCGCTCCGGCACCGGGATCGACCGCCGGCCGGACAGGTAGGCGCCGGTCAGCGACTCCGGGTGCCCCGCGATCTCCTCCGGCGGACCGGCGGCAACCACCCGGCCTCCCTGGCGCCCGGCCCCGGGCCCGAGGTCGATCACCCAGTCGGCCTCGCGGATCGTCTCCTCGTCGTGCTCGACCACCACCACGGTGTTGCCGAGGTCGCGCATCCCCTTGAGGGTCTCAAGCAGCCGCCGGTTGTCGCGCTGGTGCAGCCCGATCGACGGCTCGTCGAGGACGTACAGCACCCCCATCAGCTTGGAGCCGACCTGGGTCGCCAGCCGGATGCGCTGGCTCTCGCCGCCGGACAGGGTACCGGCCATCCGGTCCAGCGTCAGGTAGTCGAGCCCCACGGCCACCAGGAAGGCCAGGCGGTCCTCGACCTCGCGCAGCAGCTTGGCGGCGACCTCGGCGTCTCGTCGCGCGAGCTCGAGCCCCTGGAACCACTCCAGCGCGCGCCGCACCGCCAGCGCCGACACCTCGGCCAGGCTGCTGTCGCCAACCAGCACCGCGAGCGCCTCCCGGCGCAGGCGGGCGCCGCCGCACGCATGGCACGGGGCGAAGGACAGGAAGCGCTCGAGCTCCCCACGCACCTCCTCCGACGAGGTCTCGGCGAGCCTCCGCTGCAGCCGCGGCACCACGCCCTCGAACCGGTCGCGGTACCGGTAGGCGCCCTTGCGGCTTTCCCACACCCAGTCGATCTCGCGCTGGCTGCCGTACATGATCAGCCGCCGGACATCGTCGGGCAGTCGCCGCCACGGGGTGTGGAAGTCGAAGCCGATGTGATCGGCGAGCTGCTCGATCTGGCGCCGGAACCACGAACCGGGAACGTGGCCGACCGTGGCCAGGCAGCCGGTGGCGAGCGACCGCTCCGGGTCGAGGATCAGCTTCTCGGGGTCGACCTCGCGCAGCGAGCCCAGCCCCGAGCACTCCGGGCAGGCGCCCTGCGGCGAGTTGAACGAGAACAGCCGCGGCGACACCTCGGCCAGCGAGAAGCCGCACTGCGGGCAGGCGTGGCGGGCCGACAGCACGATCTCCTCGCCGCCCGCGACCGCGGCGCGAACGATCCCGTCGCCGACCCGCAGCGCGGTCTCCAGCGAATCGGAAAGCCGCGAGGAGAGGCCCGGCCGCACCGCCAGCCGATCGATCACGACCTCGACCGTGTGCTTGCGCTTCTTGTCGAGGGTCGGCGGGTCGGTGGCGTCGACGACCTCGCCGTCGACCCGGGCGCGCAGGAACCCCTCCTTGACCATCTGCTGGAACAGCTGGCGGTGCTCGCCCTTGCGCCGCTCGGCGAGCGGGGCCAGCAGCAGGAAGCGCGTCCCCTCCGGCAGCGCGAGCAGCCGGTCCACCATCTGCTCTACGGTCTGCGGCCGGATCGGGAGCCGGCAGTCCGGGCAGTGGGGCACCCCGACCGCGGCCCACAGCAGCCGCAGGTAGTCGTGGATCTCGGTCACCGTCCCGACCGTCGAGCGGGGGTTCTTCGAGGTCGTGCGCTGCTCGATCGAGATCGCCGGCGACAGGCCCTCGATGGTGTCGACGTCCGGCTTTTCCATCTGATCGAGGAACTGTCGGGCGTACGCGGACAGCGACTCGACGTAGCGGCGCTGGCCCTCGGCGAACAGGGTGTCAAAGGCGAGCGACGACTTGCCGGAGCCGGACACGCCGGTGATCACCACCAGCCGGTTGCGGGGAATGGCGACATCGATGTTCGCCAGGTTGTGCTCGCGCGCGCCGCGGATCGTGATCGTGTCCCGCATGTCTCCAGCCGTGTCCGCCGGCCCGCTGCCGGCCTCCCCCCGGGGCCAACCGCCCCGCTCGCGAACGGTATTCCCCGCCGCTCGGTGGGCCGCCACCAATCAGGAACGGCGGTGGGCCTCCTGCTCGGCCTCGCGGTCCAGCGTGCGCCGGCGCAGGGTCTCGCGCTTGTCGTACTGGAGCTTCCCCCGCACCAGCGCGATCTCGAGCCGGATCCAGTTGCCGTCGACGAACATCTGCAGCGGGACTACCGTCAGCCCCTTCTCACGGACCTTCCCCGCCAGCTTCAAGATCTGCCGCTTGTGCAGCAGGAGGCGGCGCCGGCGCAGCGGATCGTGCGAGGCGTAGCCGGAGTTCGAGTAGGTGCCGATGTGGCAGCCGACGAGGTAGGCCTGGCCGCCCGCGAAGGTGACGTGAGCCTCGGTCAGGTTGACCCTGCCGTCGCGCGCCGCCTTGACCTCGGTGCCGAGCAGCTCGAGGCCGGCCGTCTCCCGCTCCAGGATGTGGTACTCGTGGCGGGCCTTGCGGTTGGTGGCGAGGGCCCGGGTCATGTCACCACGCGAGAGAGCAGCTCGACCATCTCGGGGTCGAACTGCGTGACTCCACCCGACCTCAGGGTGGCGAGCGCCTGCTCCTCGGGAATCGGGAGCAGGTAGCTGGACTGCGAGGTCAGCACGTCGAAGACCTCGGCCACATGGACCAGACGGGCGAGGCTCGGGATCTCCTCGCCGCCGATCCGGTCGGGGTAGCCGCTGCCGTCCCACCGCTCGTGGTGATGGCGGATCGCGTCCGCCACCTCGTCGAGGCCGACCCCGCGCACGATGCGCTCGCCGACCGCCACGTGCCTGCGGTAGACGCGGTGGTGCTCGGGCCGGGGATGCTCGAGGCGGTACAGCCGTTCGTAGTCCAGCTCGCGCATGCCGACGTCGTGGAGCAGGCCGGCGAGCGCGGCCTGCTCGGCGCGCTCGTGAGAGCCCCCGGCGGCCTGGACCATCCTCCAGCACAGGCGCGACACGGCGAGCGAGTGCAGGAGCAGGTCCGGGTATCGGCTCTCGCCGGGCTCGAGCAGCCGGCGCGCCAGGCAGCGACGCGCGTAGCGCAGTGACGACGCTCGCCGCAGCGCCGCCACCTCCCGCCCCAGCCGGTCCATCACCTGCGACGGATCGACCGAGCCCTCCGCGCCGACGACCGACAGCGCAAGCCTCCATCCGGCGTCCTGGAGCGCGACCTCGGAGACGATCAGGGAAGGCCGCATCGGCTCGCCGTCGGCGAGCACCCGCCGCCAGCCCACCGTCCAGGCACCGCGGCGTGGTGCGGTGCCGCCGCGGCCGACCAGGGCCTTGGTCTGGTGAGCCTTGATCGCGCCGGGGTCCCCGTCGGCGGCGTCGACGGCGCCGAGCACCACAGTCGAGGCCGCAGCGTCCTCGGCCACGGTGACCGCGACTGCGTAGCAGCGGTCACGGACCACGGCGGCGGCTGCCGCGTCGACCAGCTCGGTCAGGGCCGGCTCGTCGAGCAGCTCCGCCGTCGTGCGCGAAGAGGCGGCGCCCGGTGACGCCGCGTCCCCCGGCTCGCCGCCAGCGACCGGTCCGCCGTCGAGCGAGCGCAAAAGGCCGAGCTCCCTGACCGAGTCGAGGAGCGCGGCAGAGATCACCGCCGCGCGTTGTCGGTCGGGCTCCTCGAACGGCCGCTGGCCGCCCTTCTCCCGGCCGTCCACCAGGCCGATCAGCCGCCCCTCTTCGACCAGGGGCGCCAGCACCATCCGGTGGACCCCGGATGAGCGCAGCCGCTCCTCCAGCGCCGGCACCTCCTCGACGCGGTTGACGACGAGGGGCAGGTCGGTCAGACCGGCGGCGCCGGCCACCAGGGGATCGTCGGGCTCGAGCCTGGCCGGGGGAGCATCCCCGCGGCCGAAGCCGTAGCGCACTGCGAGCTGGAAGCTGCCGCCCTGGGTGCGCAGGTAGAGGGCGGCCTTGGTGCAGTGGACCTCCTCGAGGAAGCGGTACAGCACCTCCTTCAGCATGCGCTCGCAATGCGGCGTCCAGCCTGGTACCGGCTCGATCATCTTCGACCCTCCACTGTAGCACCCGCCTCCCTCTGCCGGTTCAGGGTTACAATGACGCGATGAAGCCCGCGCTGCTGGCAATCCTGGTCGCCGCGGCTGCGGCGGGTGCCACGCCGCTTGTGGTTCACACCGAGCTCGCCAACGACACCCTGACGGTCGAGTTTCGCCTCACCGAGCCTCTGCCGGCGGACCTGGAGGGGGCGCTGCCGTCGGGCGCGACCGTCGAGGTGCGCTATCAGGTGCGCGTGCGTTCTACCCGTAAGCTGTGGTGGGACAAGAAGATGTGGAAGGGTGAGGCGGTCGCCAGCGCGGCCTTCGATCCGGTTATCGGCCGCTTCGACTGCGAGCTCGTGCTCGACGGCGTGATCGTCACCAGCCACGAGGTCGAGACGATCGACGCCGCCCGGTCGTGGCTGGCTGAGCCCGGCCGGGTGCGCTTCGCGCTGCCCGAGGACTTCGAGTCGCGCTCGTTGGAGGTCCGAGTCCGCGCGGTCTTCTCCTCCTCCACCAAGTGGCTGGTCTTCCCCGACACCGAGGGTACCGACTGGGTCGATGCGCCGATCGCACTGCCGGCTTCGGAGGTCGCGCCGGAGGGGCCCGGCAGCGCCGAGGGCTGAGCGATGGCCAATCTGGTCGAGGCCTGGCACCAGCATCGGCGTCAGAACCGCTCGCTCGCCATCGGCTTCGTGGTCCTGCTGATCCTTGCCGCGGGCGCCTTCTACCTGCTCCAGCGCACCCAGGCGGCGTCTCCCGAGGAGCTCACCAACCGGTTGCTCCTGTTCGTCCTCTGGTATCTCGACATCTCGCTGATCCTGGTCCTAACCTTCATCCTGGTCCGCAACCTGACCCGGCTGATCGCGGAGCGTCGGCGCGGCGTCCTCGGCAGCCGGTTCCGCACCAAGCTCGTGTTCACCTATGTCGCGCTGACCTTCGTGCCGGTGATCTTCATCTTCCTGATCGCCACCAACATCCTCCAGCGCTCCATCGACCAGTGGTTCTCGTCACCGGTCGAGGA
>Ga0316601_100001478_pt1 | contig 11515 bp, 10 predicted proteins | sample OWC_soil_day5_no_FD_207663 | JGI IMG/M metagenome (GOLD analysis project Ga0316601, IMG submission 207663) | Wetland soil microbial communities from Old Woman Creek delta, Ohio, United States - OWC_soil_day5_noCT | ecosystem: Environmental > Terrestrial > Soil > Wetlands | place: USA: Ohio...
GCAAGCGCCATCACGCGCGCCGTGGTGGGCTTGGCCAGGCCTTCCACCTCCAGCGGCTTGGCACCGCGCGCGACATCGGCCTCATGGTTTTCGCGCAGGATGACCGGTCCGACGTGCAGTCCGGCACGGGCCTTGAGCGGCACCGTCAGCGATGCCAGCGCCTGGTGGTACGCGAGTGCATAGTTGACGGCGTCGGCCGCGCTGTCGAACAACAGCAGCATGCCGTCGGTCTTGTCGATCTCACGCCCGCGCCATACCGGAAGCAGGTCACGCGCCACCCGGTCGTGCGCCGTCCAGACACCGGCCATGGCTTGATCGCCAAGCCGTTCCGACAGCATCGTGCTGTCGACCACGTCGGTCAGCAGCAACGCGCGCAGCTCGGTCATCGTGTCGAAGGATGCATGGGCCAACGCACTGCGCCGGTGCAGCCCTTCAATGGTTGTCGCGTGGCACGCCGAACTTGGCGTGGATCTTCTGGTACTTGACGGCCGGCTTCAGCACCATGCCGTGGGCGAGTTCGTCGACGATGCCGCGCTGGATCTCCTGCCATGGCGTCTGGCTGGGCGGCACCGGGTAGCCGCCCTTGGCGTCCAGCGCATCGCGGCGCGCTTTCAGTTCCTCGGCCGGCACCAGCATGTCGGCGCGGCGCTTCTTCAGGTCGATGCGCACCTTGTCACCGCTCTTCACCAGCGCCAGCCCGCCCGTGGTTGCGGCTTCGGGCGAGGCGTTCAGGATCGACGGCGAGCCGCTGGTACCGCTCTGGCGACCGTCGCCGATGCACGGCAACGCGGTCACGCCCTTCTTCAGCAGGTAGGACGGAGCGCGCATGTTCACGACTTCGGCCGCGCCGGGGTAGCCGACCGGGCCAACGCCGCGGATGAAGAGCACGCTGTTCGCGGTGATCTTCGTCTTCGGGTCGTCGATTCGCGCGTGGTAGTCCTCGGGCCCGTCGAAGACTACCGCTGTGCCCTCGAAGGCCATCGGATCGGCCGGGTTCTCCAGGTAGCGCTGGCGGAACTCGTCGGTGATGACGCTGGTCTTCATGATCGCCGAATCGAAGAGGTTGCCCTTCAGGTTGAGGAAGCCGGCCTTCTTCTTCATCGGCTTGTCGAAAGGCAGGATCACCTTGCGGTCGCTGGCGAACTGGCCTGCGCAGTTCTCGGCCAGCGTCTTGCCGTTGACGGTGAGCGCGTCCTTGATTTTGCCTTTCTTCACCAGCTCGGCCACCACTGCCGGCACGCCGCCGGCGCGGTAGTAGTCCTCGGCCAGGTACTCGCCGGCCGGCTGCAGGTTCACCAGCAGCGGCAGCTCGTAGCCGATCTTTTCCCAGTCGTCGTTGTCGAGCTTGACGCCGATGTGCCGCGCGATGGCGTTGATGTGCACCGGCGCGTTGGTCGAGCCGCCGATGGCCGAGCACACGGCGATGCAGTTCTCGAAGGCGGCGCGCGTCAGGATGTCGCTGGGGCGCAGGTTCTCGCGCACCATCTCGACGATGCGCTTGCCCGTCAGGTAGGCCGCTTCCTGCCGATCGCGGTACGGTGCAGGGATGGCCGCGGTACCGGGCAGCATCAGGCCCAGCGCCTCGGCCAGCGAGTTCATCGTCGAGGCCGTGCCCATGGTGTTGCAGTGGCCGGTGGACGGTGCGGAAGAGGCCACCAGCTTCAGGAACTGCGGGTAGTCGATCTTGCCTTCGGCCATCAATTCGCGCGCCTTCCACACGATGGTGCCGGAGCCGGTGCGTTCGCCCTCGTGCCAGCCGTTGAGCATCGGCCCGGCGTTGAGCGCGATGGCCGGGATGTCCACCGTGCAGGCCGCCATGATCTGCGCCGGCGTGGTCTTGTCACAGCCGGTGGTCAGGATCACGCCGTCGATGGGGTAGCCGTACAGCACCTCGACCAGGCTCAGGTACTGCAGGTTGCGGTCGAGCATCGCGGTCGGCCGCTTGCAGGTTTCCTGGATCGGGTGCAGCGGGAACTCGAAGGCCACGCCGCCGGCATCGCGGATGCCTTCGCGCATGCGCTCGGCCAACACCAGATGGTGGCGGTTGCACGGCGCGATGTCCGAACCGCTCTGCGCGATGCCGATCATCGGCCGGCCCGACTGCAGCTCTTCCAGGCTCAGGCCGAAGTTCATCGTGCGCTCGAGGTACAGCGCCGTCATGTCGGCATTGGCTGGGTTGTCGAACCAGGCGCGCGAGCGCAGTGTCGCGGGCTGGGTCTTGCGAGCGCGGGTCTTGCGGGTCGGGGTCGCCACGTTGTCTGTCTCCTGGGGTTGTCGTCAAGGGCTGTGCCGCGGTTGTACACCAGCGGCCGGTGGCATGATCGGAGGCCCTCACCCATCACACGAACCGCCATGAGCCCTTCACCGATCGACTACCCCACGCTGGGCGCCAGCGGCCTGAAGGTCAGCCGGCTGTGGCTAGGCACGATGATGTTCGGCGACCGCACCGACGAGTCCGAGGCGGCGCGCATCGTCGCAGCGTCGCGCGAGGCCGGGCTGAATGCCATCGATACCGCCGACATCTATGCCGGCGGCGAATCCGAGGCCATCACCGGCCGGCTGATCAAAGCCGAACGCGGCCATTGGGTGCTGGCCACCAAGCTGGCCAACCCCACCGGCCCCGGGCCCAACGACCGCGGCCTGTCGCGCCGCCACATGCTGGATGCCGTGCATGCCAGCCTGCAGCGCCTGGGCACCGACTGGATCGACCTGCTGTACATGCACCGCGACGACGAGAGCACGCCGATGGAAGAGGCGGTGGCGACCATGGGCCAACTGATCGTCAGCGGCAAGGTGCGCTACTTCGGCGTATCCAACTTCCGCGCCTGGCGCGTCGCGCGTTTGGTCGAACTGTGCCGCGCCATGGGCGTGCCGCAGCCCATCGCCTGCCAGCCGCCGTACAACGCCATGTCGCGGCAGATCGAGGTGGAACTGCTGCCGGCCTGTGCGCACTACGGCGTCGGCGTGGTGGCCTACAGCCCACTGGCCCGCGGCGTGCTCAGCGGCAAGTACCGCCCGGATGCACCGCCGCCCGAGGATTCGCGCGCCGCCCGCAACGACCGCCGCATCATGCAGACCGAATTCCGGCCCGAATCGGTGCAGTTGTCCCAGACGCTGGCCAGCCACGCGCAAAAAAAGGGCATCGCGCCGACTCGCCTGGCGCTGGGCTGGGTGTGGAACAACCGGCTGGTGCACGGCCTCATTGGCGGGCCACGCACACTGGCCCAATGGCGGGACTACCTGGACGCGCTGGGCCAGCCCTTCGATGCCGAGGACGAGGCCTTCATCTCCGCGCTGGTGCCGGCCGGACATGCGTCCACGCCGGGCTACACCGACGCGCTGTACCCGGTGGCCGGCCGGGCGCCGGCCACCGCCTGAAGACGCGATTAGAGTTGATGCGCCACAGCAGGCGGCGGGACAGGACACAGATCATGAAGAAGACTGCGTTGGCGGCCCTTGGCGCCGCCGTGTTGGCGGGATGCGCGCCCGATGCCATGCAGAACATCAAGGCCACCGGCTTCAATGCCTTCATCGACCAGGTGGCGGTGGAATGCGCCCCGTTGCATGCCGGCCCACAAGTGATCACCGTCAACTACAGCCCGCCGAACTACGCCACCGATCTTTACGACCAGTGGTTCGACGCCACCTCGCGCCTGTACTACAAGAAGACCACGCCGCAGACCTACCTGAACGATATCAACAACTTCTTTGGCGACCCGCGCACGCAGGCTTCGGCGCAATGCGTGGTGTCCAAGCTGCCGCCGCCCGAGCAGCGGCCCACCGCGCCGACGGGACGCTGGTAGACGCTCAGGCGCGCACGCCCAGCTTGAAAGCGATCATCGCGCGCAGCTTGTTGGGCAGCACCGGCTTGATCAGCAGGTGGAAGTCGTGTTCGGCGGCCTCGCTCTCGTGGCCGCCGATGGTGCTGCCAGTGATGACGATGGCCGGCAGCTTGCGCCCGGACCAGTGGCTGCGCGCGGCGGCCAGCGCGTCCAGCCCGGTCTGGCCCTGCGGCAGCCGGTAGTCCACCAGCAGCAGATCGGGCGCCTCGGTGGGGTTGCCCGCCAGCCAGGTCCGCAGCGAGCCCACCGAATCGAAGTCCAGCACGCTGGCGCCCCAGGCCTTGAGCAACACCACCAGGCCTTCGCGCACCGCCGGCTCGTCCTCCACCAGCAGCATCAGCCGGCCCTGCAGCGTCAGGCCCAGCGGCGCCCGCAGCGTGGGGGCGGCGGGCCCCACGGCACGCACCGCCTTGCCCGGCGGCACTTCGAAGGAGAACACCGTGCCGTGGCCGACGCGCGAGCGCACGCTGATCGGCGCTTCCAGCAGCGCAGCCAGCCGCGCCACGATCGCCAGCCCCAGACCCAGACCCTTGCGCTGGTGCGCCTGCAGCGGCCGCTGACTCTGCACCTGGTAGAACTCGTCGAAGATGCGCGGCAGGCTGCCCTCGGAGATGCCGATACCGCTGTCCCAGACCTGCATCAGCAGCTTCTCCCCGCGCGGCCGGCAGCTGACCAGCACGCCGCCGTCGTCGGTGTAGCGGATGGCATTGCTGGTCAGGTTGCGCAAGATGCGCTCCAGCAGCACCGGGTCGGCAAAGGCCACGTGGCGCTCGCCGTGGAAGCTCAGCGCCAGGCCTTTCTCGAAGGCCGTGGGCTCGAAGTGCAGGCGCAGCCGCGCGAACAGCTCGCGCATCGCCACCGGCGCGGGGTTGACGTCGACGCCGCCGGTGTCGATGCGGGTGATGTCGAGCAGCTCCCCGAACAGGCCTTCCAGCGCGTCCACCGATTCGTTGATGCTGTTCACCAGCGACGCCACCTCGGGGTCGTGCGTGCGCTGGCGCAGCGCCTCGGCGAACAGGCCCATCGCGTGCAGCGGCTGGCGCAGGTCGTGGCTGGCCGCGGCGAAGAACTGCGTCTTGGCCCGGCTGGCGGCCTCGGCGGCGCGGCGCGCCTGCTCCGACACGCCCATCTCGGCATGCAGTTGCACGGCCAGCTTCTCGCTGTGCGCCTTGAGGCGGATCACCTGGTCGAGCGCGCTGCGCTGCACCCGCCCCATGACCAGCAGCGCGATGAACTGCAGCACCAGGATGCCGGCCAATTGCCAGTGCCAGGGCTGGCGGTCGTCGGTGGCGATTCGCACGATGGCCGGCACCATCAGCAGGCCCACGAAGGCGATGTACAGGCGCTGCTGCGTGGCCAGCAGCTGCACCGAGGCCAGCCCCAGGCTGAAGATCACCAGCATCAGCGCGGTGCGGTGATACGGCGTGCCCAGGTCCCAGAACAGCCACACCGCCACCGCCCAGGTGGAGGCCTGCAGCAGCACCAGCACCTTCCAGCTGCGCCGCCACTCGTGCAGCGTGGCCTCGTCGGCGTCGGGGTTGCGGCGAAAGCGCAGGTAGTGCGCCAGGCGCACGCCCAGCAACACGGCCAGCACGCCGCTCCAGGCCAGCATCGGGCCGCGCGGCGCCAGCGGCCAGTACATGGCCACCATAAGGCTCCAGCCGATCAGGTAGCCGATCAGCGAGGCCGGCGTCTGCACGAACAGCGCGCGCACATGGTCGAAGCGCCGGGCCTGCGGCAGCGCCGCCGTGGTGGGCAGCTCCAGCGCCGCGGCCGGCGGCACGCTCATCGCGTGTCGGGGCTCGCGGGCTGGCGGGCGCTCAGCGCGGCCTGCTGCTGCATCTGGCTCACCGCCAGCACCGCCTGCGTGCGCGAGTTGACGCCCAGCGCGCGCAGCACGGCGGCCACGTGATCCTTGACGGTCTCGACCGACACGTTGAGCTCGCGCGCGATCAGCTTGTTCGGCTTGCCCTGCAGCAGCAGCGCCAGCACGTCGCTCTGCCGCGGCGTCAGGCCCACCGATTCGAGCGAAAGCGGCGTTCGCTGGTAGTCGGCCTGGCTGCTGACGTTGCCCACCGGACGCATCACGTCGGGCACGGTGTCGCCCTCGGACAGCGGCGCGTCCAGGCCCAGCATCATCGGCGGCACGTACAGCCCGCCGGACATGACCATGCGCAGCGCGTCGAACAGCTGGTCGTTGGACGAGCGCTTGGGCACGAAGCCCATCGCGCCCAGGTCGATGGCGCGGATGACGTCGCTGGTGCGGTCGGAGGCCGACACCACCACCACCGGCAGCGACGGATAGGCGGCGCGCAGCTCGGTCAGCACGTCGAAGCCGTCGGCATCGCCCAGCGCCAGGTCGAGCAGCACCAGGTCGAACTCAGGGTCCTTCTCCAGCGCCGCACGCGCCTCGGCGGCGCTGTGGGCGCCGAGGACGGCCACATCGTCGCCCAGGCCCTTGATCACCGTCTGCAGTGCCGACAGGATCAGCGGGTGGTCATCGACCAGCAGCACCTTCATCTTGTGGTCCCCTACCTCCTTGCATACCAGCAATGGTAGTGCAGCCCTTGCTCAGACGAAGCGGCGCGACAGCGTCTCGGCCACGCAAGCCGGCTTGGCCGAACCTTCCAGCTCGACACGCACCTCCACCGCCAGCTGCGCGCCGCCTTCGATAGGCTCGTAGGACTTGAGCACGAAATGCCCGCGCACGCGGCTGCCGCTGGGCACTGGCGCGGTGAATCGCACCTTGTTGAGGCCGTAGTTGACGCCCATGCGCACGTCGCCGATGTCGAAGGCCGTGGCAAACAGCTCCGGCACCAGGCTCAGCGTGAGAAAGCCGTGTGCGATGGTCTTGCCGAAGGGCCCCTTGGCGGCACGCTCCGGGTCGACGTGGATCCACTGGTGGTCGCCGGTGGCTTCGGCGAACTGGTCGATGCGCTTCTGGTCGACGCCAATCCACTCGCTGACACCGATCTCCTGGCCGACCAGGGCCTGCAGGTCCTTCAAGTGCTCGAAGTGTCTCATCGGGATATCCAGTCCTTCAACGGAAGCCATTGTTCGAGGTCGCGTTCCACGCGGCTCGGCGCCACATCCCACAGCGTCAGGCCGCGGGCGGCCAGCTGCACGTAGTTCTGGGTATCGCGCAGCCAGGCCACCACCGGCACGTTCAGCGTGGCCAGGTACTGGTGCAGCTGGTCATTGGCGAGGGTGTGCTCGCGCACGCGCATGCCCACCAGCCCCAGTTCGATCTCGGCGGCGCGCGGCTGGGCGCGCAACGCGCCCAGGAAGGCATGCGTGGCCTGGATGTCGAACAGGCTGGGCTGCAGCGGGATCAGCATCTTTTGCGCGATGCGCAGCACCGCATCGAGCCGCTTGCCGTGCAGTCCGGCGGGCGTGTCCAGCACCACGTGCGTGGTGCCCTTGGGCGGGCGAACGATGTCGTGGTGGCTGACCTCCCAGCCCTGGATCGGCGGCAGATGGGCCGGACGCATCGCCAGCCATTGACGTGACGATTGCTGCCGGTCGACGTCACCGAGCATCACCGCATGCCCCGCCCGAGCCAGCGCCCCGGCCACGTTGGTGGCCAGCGTGCTCTTTCCGACCCCACCCTTGGGGTTGGCGACCACGATCACAGGCATGCGCGACTCCAACAAAGGACGATCGGGTTATGGTAATGGCCCGCCGGCGCGCCTTGCACCGGGCAAACCCAAGCGCGCCCTACACCGTCACGCCTGCCGCTCATGCCCGACATCGTCATCCTGGTGGCCCACCCGCAGAACGAGCATTCCAGCGTCAACCGCACGCTGCTGCAAGCCGTGCAGCGCAGCGGCCAGGCCCGGGTCGAGCTGCGCGACCTGTATGCGCTGTACCCCGACTACCTGATCGACGTGCAGGCCGAGCAGGCCGCGCTGGCGGCGGCCCGCCTGGTGGTGTGGCAGCACCCGATTCACTGGTACGGCATGCCGCCGCTGCTGAAGCTGTGGCTCGACGAGGTATTCGCTTTCGGCTGGGCCTACGGCCCCGGCGGCGACCGGCTGCGCGGCAAGGACCTGTGGCTCGTCACCTCGACCGGCGGGGCGGCCGAGTCCTACCGGCCCGACGGCCACAACCGCTACTTCTTCGACGCCTTCCTGCCGCCCTACGAGCAGACCGCCGCGCTGGCCGGCATGCGCTTCCTGCCGCCGCTGCTGCTGCACGGCGCGCATCGCGTCGGCGAAGCCGAACTGGCAGCGCATGCCGAGCTCTACGTGCAGCGCCTGGCCCAGTACCCCGACTGGCCGGAAATCGACGCGCTGGAACCCTGCGCGCCGTGCGAAGTGCCGTCCGACGCACGGCCTGCGGACTGAAGCATGGAACACGGCACCCCGTGGTTGCAGATGAGCCTGGTGTACCTGGGCGCGGCGGTGCTGGCCGTGCCGCTGGCCCGGCTGCTGGGGCTGGGGTCGATCATCGGCTACCTGGCGGCCGGCATCGCCATCGGGCCCTGGGGGCTGAAGCTGGTCACCGACGCAGCCACGATCCTGCACTTTGCCGAATTCGGCGTGGTGCTGATGCTGTTCATGGTGGGGCTGGAACTGGAGCCGAAGCGGCTGTGGGCGCTGCGCCGGCCGATCTTCGGCTGGGGCAGCGTGCAGATGGCCGGCTCGACGCTGCTGATCCTGGCCGCGGGCATGGCCTTCGGCGCCGACTGGCGGCTGGCGCTGGTGGCCGCCCTCGGCCTGGCACTGTCATCCACCGCCATCGGCCTGGGCGTGCTGAACGAGCGCAACCTGATGGCCACCGGCGCGGGGCAGAGCGTGCTCAGCGTGGCGCTGCTGCAGGACATCGCTGCCATTCCGATCTTGGCGCTGCTGCCGCTTTTGGCGGTGTCCGCCGGCGCTGCAACCGAGGCCGGCAGCGGCTGGTGGGGCGCAGCCAAGGCGGTGGGCGTGGTCGCGCTGATCGTGCTCGGCGGCCGGCTGGCGCTGCGCCCGGCGTTGCGCTGGATCGCGCGCAGCGACACGCCGGAGATCTTCACCGCTGCCTCGCTGCTGCTGGTGGTGGCCACCGCCGCGCTGATGGAATCGGTGGGCCTGTCGATGGCGCTGGGCGCCTTCCTGGCCGGCGTGCTGCTGGCCGAGAGCGAATACCGGCGCGAGCTGGAAACCGACCTGGAGCCGTTCAAGGGCCTGCTGCTCGGGCTGTTCTTCATTGCGGTGGGCATGAGCATCGACTTCGCGGTCGTGCTGGCCCGACCCGGCCTGGTGGCGGCCGTGGTCGCCGGCTTCCTGCTGCTGAAGGCGCTGGTGCTGCTGGGCATGGCGCGGCTGCTGCCGGTACCGCTGGCCGAGCGGCCGGTGTTCGTGGTGCTGCTGGCCCAAGGGGGCGAGTTCGGCTTCGTCGTCTTCCAGGCGGCCTCGTCGTCCGGCGCGATCGACGCCGAGGCGGCGTCGCTGCTGGTGGCGGCGGTGGCGCTGTCTATGCTGCTGACGCCGCTGCTGCTGGTGCTGGTCGACCGCTGGCTGACGCCGCGGCTGGCACGCGCCGGTGCAGCGCAGCGCCCTGCCGAGATCAGCGAGCCGCAGCAGGCACCGATCATCATCGCCGGCTTCGGCCGCTATGGCCAGATCATCGGCCGGCTGCTCAATGCCAACGGCCTGAGCGCCACCGTGCTGGAGCACGATGCCGACCAGGTGGAAACCGTGCGCCGCTTCGGCTGGCCGGTGTTCTACGGCGACGCCACGCGGCTGGACCTGCTGCGCACCGCCGGTGCCGGCAAGGCGCGCGTGCTGGTGCTGGCCATCGACGACATCGACCAGAGCGTGGCCGTGGCCCGGCTGGCGCGCGAACATTTCCCGCAGCTGCAGGTGGTGGCCCGAGCGCGCAACGTCACCCACTACTACCGGCTGCGCGAGCTGGGTGTGACACTGATCGAGCGCGAGACGCTGGATTCGGCCTTGATGAGCGCGCGCAGCGTGCTCGAGCTAATGGGCTGGCAGCGCCACACCGCGCGCAATCAGGCGCTGCGCTTTCGCCAGCACAGCATCGAGCTGATGGAGCGCATGGCGCCCCACTTCGGCGACGAGAAGAAGCTGATCGCGCTGTCCAAGCAGGGGCGCGAGCAGTTGGAGGCGCAATGGGCGGCGCAGCGACAGCAGCAGAGCGAGCGGCAGGCGCGCGCCGGCTGGCACTCGCCGCCCGTCAGCGCGCCGGAAGCGCGCCGTCCGGACGACGGCGAGGCCTGACGCCCGCGGCGGCTTTGTCAGAAAAACCCGGGGGCGTCAGCGGGCGGCGCGCCGTTCCCAGCCGTCAGTCAGCGTCAGCATGAAGGCGACGATGTCGTCGACTTCGCGCGCGCTCAATCGCAGATGGCCCAATTCGTCGCTGTTCACGTTGGCGACCATTTCGGGGCGCGGCCAGCAACCCCGTGCCACGGCCTCGGCCTCGGCGACGAACTCCTCTTCGCAGCGAGGCTTGGCGTCGCGGGTGTTGTAGAAGTCGACCACCGCGCGCAGCGAGCTGAAGTAGCCGTTGTGCATATACGGCGCAGTGAGCTCGACATTGCGCACCGTGGGCACCTTGAACTTGCCGTACTCGCCGGCCTGCCCGACCACACCGCCGAGCCCGCGGTCGACGAAGTTCCGGCCCACCGGGTTGTAGGCCTCGGGCAAACGGTAGAACGGGTGGTCGGGATTCTTCGGCACGCCCAGGTTGTCATAGGTGAAATCGGTGCCCAGGCCGCCGCGGCCCCGGGAGTCCCGGGCCACCGGATGGCAGGCGGCACAGTTGCCCTTGTCTTCGCGCTCGAAGAGCTTCAGGCCGCGCTGTTCCTGCAGCGTGAGCCGCGCACGGCCGGCGAGCCAGGCATCGTACTTCGAGCTGAAGGGCTGGAACGCGGGTGTGCGCTCGAACGCGGCAATCGCCTCGGCGATGTGCTTGAAGGCCGTATCGGGGTCGGCGAAGGAATCGCTGCCAAAGATCTCCTTGAACAGCGGCGCATAGGGTGCTGCCTGCACCTTGGCCACCACCTGCGCGGCGTTGCCGTTGGCCATCTCCACCGGATTCAGGAAAGGTTGCAGGGCCTGCTCTTCCAGCGTGGCGGCGCGGCCGTCCCAGAACTGCCCACCGACGTAGTGCTGCTCGGTCTTGTCGAAGTGGAAGGGCGGGCTGAACGCCATGTAAGCCGCCGACGGCGTGTTGCGGTCGCCGAACAGCCCCGTGCGCACCCCCTTGGAGGTGGGAGTGCGGCGATCGGGATCGGCAAGACCGGCGCCCATCGCGTGGCAGCTCGCGCAGGCTTGACCCGGCGGGTCGGACAGGTTCACGTCCTCGAACAGCAACTGCCCGAGGCGCGACTTTGCAGCCGCCCTCGGATCGGCCTGCACGCCGCCAGCCGGCAGCACGGCCTGGCCGACCACCACCGTCGCTGCCGCAGCCATCGCCAGGCCCAGCACCACCCACCTCAGGGCCCGCCCTGAGTACGGCCGTCCAAGCCTGATGTCCACGCCACCACCCCCTGTGCTGTCCCGCTGGGCAGGCTTCGTTTCTACTACGGCCGGTGCATCCAAGGTTTGAGCGCAATCATGGCCGAACGGTCCCGACGACCTCGGTAGTCTGGGCACGGGCTAGCACGATCCATGCATGGCCCGAAGCCACCGGCACTGGAGCCCCTCCATGACACCCACCTTCATCCG
>Ga0316601_100001479_pt1 | contig 11513 bp, 9 predicted proteins | sample OWC_soil_day5_no_FD_207663 | JGI IMG/M metagenome (GOLD analysis project Ga0316601, IMG submission 207663) | Wetland soil microbial communities from Old Woman Creek delta, Ohio, United States - OWC_soil_day5_noCT | ecosystem: Environmental > Terrestrial > Soil > Wetlands | place: USA: Ohio...
GGGCGGCGACGGTCAGCGGCGCCAACGCATCCTCCCCGGATTTCCCCGCCGGGACGATCTTCGCGGCAAAGACCGCGTCGCCGGCCGGGGCGTCATCCCCTTCCGCGCCCACGCCACCCTTCAACCACGTCTGGGTGACGGTGAAAAGGAAAGGACTTCGAAAGAGGAGGAAGATGCCATGAGAAAACCCGAACGAACGTTCCGGAAAGTCACGCACCTGCTTCTTGCCCTGACGATTTCCGCCTCCCTCGCCGCGTGCGGCGGAGGAGGCGGGAGTGCGACTTCTCCCGGAACGTCGGGGCCCGTTTCCATGAACGTCACGCTGGGCGGCACCGACGTGGCGCCACCGGTCTCGGAGATTCCCGTGAACCTCCTGCCCCCGGCCAGCCTGGGCACGGCGGATGCGGCGGCTCCGGAGATGAAGCCGTCCCGCGATCCGTTTGAGCATGTGTACGTCTACATGACCGGGGTCGCGTTCATCCCGGTGGAAACGATGCCCACCTCGGACCTTCGCCCTCCGCTGGATGACGGCGAGGCGCTGTTCGAGGGCCCCGAGGATGATTTCAGCCCGAAATTCGTCGTCCACACCTTCTCGCCGCCAGTGATGTTCGACCTCCAGAATCCGCCGACCGGCAAGGAGATCGCGAAGTTCCTGACGAATTTGAAGGTCCCGGCCGGCGTCTACCACAAGATCCGGGTGTACTACGAGAAGGTAGAGGTAGAGGTAGAGGTCAACGATCTGCGGGTTGCCCACAGGACCGCGAACGGCCACCTGGACATCCATTTCAAGGCGGCCGGATCCTGGGACGCGAACGACGTCCACGTGGACAACCGCGGCTACCTGGTGATCCCGGTCGCCCCGAATCCGGCGGACGACGTCCGCCTCTACTGCGTGGCCATCGAGGTCACCGGACTGAAGGTCCACGAGACGGGGAGCGGGAAGATCATCGTCCGGCCCCAGGTGTTCGCCAAGCTGACCCGGCCGGTGAAGTACAGCATCACGGGACGCGCCGACAACGTGGCCCACGATACCAGCTCCTTCGACATCCAGTCCTTTGACATCGAGACGATGACGCCGCTGGCCGGCCTGTTCCCGACCGTCTACCATCCCCTCACGCGGTGGGCCTTCAACGACAATGTCTTCGATCCGACCGCCTGGGAGGTGGCCGTCGACAACAGCTTGATCGGGATCGCCGCGTTGCGGAACGGGGCCTTTGTGGAGGCGATCGGCGCATTCAAGACGGGTGTGACCCCGCTGACCTTCCGTGCCGACAAGGTCTTCATCACCTTCCCGGACGTGCTCACGGGCAAAGCATACATCCCATGGAATAGCGATAACTCATTTGACCTGCGGTTCTCCGGGGACAACACGGTTTTCCCGATGCCTGCACGGACGTCGGCGTATTATGACAATGCCGTCGATACCGTCACTCCATACGGATCTCTGTCCTACGCGGCCATCGTGGACAACGTTTTCATCAGGGCACGCGGGTACGCGGTAGCCGCTACCCCGACCACCCCGGGTGGCATCGAGGCGTTCTGGATCAGCATCGGGCCATGACGTCCCGTAAATTGACCGGCGGGTAGGCCCAGGAGCGCCCGCAGGCGCGATCGAAAGGAAGGGGTTACGGCGAGAGCCGTAACCCCTTATTATTGAGGTGAGACCGCCGGGCAAATCATGACATGGAGCACGCGGAATGGCGCTGTTGAGCTTGCGGGAGATCCGGGTCGCCTTCGGCGGGCCGCCGCTGCTCGAGGGGGCGAGCCTGCGGATCGAACCGGGGGATCGGATCTGTCTCCTCGGCCGGAACGGGACGGGGAAATCCACCCTGCTGAAGGTCGTCAACGGTGAGATCGCACCGGACGAAGGCGAGATCGTCCGCCAGCAGGGGGTCACGGTCGCCCTCGTCCCCCAGGAGATCCCGCCCGGCCTGTCGGGGACCGTGCGGGAGGTCGTATCCGGCGGGCCCGGGATAGCGGCGGAGAAGGCGATTTCCCGCCTGGGACTTTCTCCCGGCACCGATTTCGGAACCCTTTCGGGGGGGATGCAGCGCCGGGTGCTGATCGCACGGGCGCTTTCCCGGGAGTCGGACGTCCTCCTTCTCGACGAGCCCACAAACCACCTGGACATCGACGGCATCGCCTGGCTCGAGACCTTTCTGCTACGGGAGGCGCGGACACTCCTCTTCGTCACGCACGACCGGATGTTCCTGCGGAAACTGGCGACGCGGATCGTGGAGCTCGACCGCGGGAGACTCCGCGACTGGGCGTGCGATTACGACACGTACCTCGAGCGCCGGGAGGCGGACCTTGCGGCCGAAAACACCCAGCGGGCGCGGTTCGACAAGAAGCTCGCGGAGGAGGAGACGTGGATCCGCCGGGGCGTCAAGGCGCGGGGCACACGGAACGAGGGGCGGGTACGCGCGCTGGAGAGGATGCGCGAGGAACGGCGGGCGCGGCGGGAACAGCTGGGCACGGTCCGCATGCAGGCGCAACGCGCCGTTCCCTCAGGCAGGCTCGCCGTCGAGGCCCGGGGGGTCGAGGTCGGCTACAACGATCGTCCCGTGATCCGGGACTTCTCGACCACGATCCTCAGGGGCGACCGGGTGGGGGTCATCGGGCCGAACGGGTCGGGCAAGACGACCCTGCTCCGCGTCCTCCTGGGAGAGTTGTCGCCGCGGGTCGGAACGGTGCGGCTCGGGACCCGCCTGACCGTCGCGTATTCCGACCAGCTCCGCGAGGGCCTCGACGAGGAGAGGACCGTGGCGGAAAACATCGGGGACGGGAGCGACACCGTCACCGTCAACGGCCGGCCGCGGCACGTGATCGGCTACCTCCAGGACGTCCTCTTCACCCCCGACCGAGCCAGGAGCCCCGTGCGGGTCCTCTCCGGGGGGGAACGGAACCGGCTACAGCTGGCGAAGCTCTTCACGAAACCGTTCAACTTCCTGGTCCTCGACGAACCGACGAACGACCTGGACATCGAGACCCTGGACCTGCTGGAAGACCTCCTCCTGGAGTATAAGGGCACCCTCCTCCTCGTGAGCCACGACCGGGCGTTCCTGAACAACGTGGTGACCAGCACCCTGGTGATCGCCGCGGACGGGAGGGTGGCCGAATATGTCGGTGGGTACGACGACTGGTTGAAGCAGCGGGGGGGAAGCGTTCCACCGGAAACGGGAACGACCCCTGCCCCGCGGGAAAATCACCGTCCGAAGCGAGAAGGGACGCGCAAGTTGGGCTTCAGGGAGCGGCGGGAACTTTCGGAGCTGCCGGGGCGGATCCGGGACGCGGAGGCGGAAATCGCGGCCCTCGAGGCGGAGCGGAACGAACTGCAACGCGCCATGGCCGACCCTGCGTTCTACCGCCAGAACGGGGCGCGCGTCGCGCAAGGCCGGGCCCGCCTGGAAGCGGTGCAGGCAGAGATCGAGGAGGCGTACCACCGCTGGGAATCCCTGGAGGTGGCGCTGAAGGAACTCGAGGCGATCGACGGGAACTCCCCTAACGGATGAGCTTCGCTTCCGACAGCCCGTCGAGCATGGTTTTGACGAAAGCCTGTATCAGTTCATACCGGGTGGCGGAAAATTTCGTTTTGGAGCGGCCGGACCAGATCAGTTTCTCGTCGCCGACGTTGTACAGGTTCGTCTCCGTATATGCATACCCCTCCGTTTCCGTGTACCCCGGCCGGTAGCTGTAACTGTAACTGTAATACCCGCCGTAGTAGCCGTAATAACTCGGCACGGCATAGGCTTGCCCGGGAACGAAGGTTTTCACCGTTTCCGTATCCACTACCCTCGTCACCAGGACGGTGTCCGCCCCCGATTTCCTGATCTTCCCGATCACGACATCCTTGTCCGGCATTTCGTCGCCGGAGACGATTTTGTGACTCGCGGTGGCATCCAGGCCGCGTGCCTTCAGGCGGTCCGCGAATTCATCCTCGAAGATTTTCCGGGTGTCCGGCTCCTTGAAAATCCCGATGACGACGACCTTCCGGATCGTTCCCTTGTAGGTGTCATCCTTCCATGTATCCGTCATCTTCGTGGTGGCGCAGGATGCGGGCAGACAGAAACAGACCAACAGGAAAAGCACGAACCGCTTTGCCAGGGGCTTCATTATTTTCATTTTCTCTCCCTGCAGGAAATTTTCGTGCCTCGCCATCCTTTTTCAGCGCACGGTGATGCGGAAGATGCGGCGCGGCCCTACCGAGGAGGCCGCCGAGCAGAGGGTCGTCCCGGGGCCGATGCCCTTAAACCCGAGTCCCCCGTTCACATCCGCCGGGACGGCGACCTTCGGGTCGTCGCAGATGGGTGCCCTCGCTGGACAGACGATCTGTCCGGAGGCGCATGCGTCGAACGTTCCCCCGACCTCCAGCCCGACCAGGAACGCCCCTTCCTCAGCCCGGGCGAGGTGCACCGTCGCGAAAAGAACACCGAATACCAACGCGATGCCTGCGAGAAGAATCCGTTGCCGCATTTTCTGCCTCCAGTGGGACAAGCATATTATCAGAATATCGCGTTTGAGGGGTGTAGCGCCAGCCCCCCGAAACAGGGTGCCATCTTTCTTTATTTCAGGATCCTCGGTATCCTGTGCCCAGACCGAACATCGGCCGCACGGCACGTGCCGTGACCTCGACTGCCCGGAACAGCAGGAGGCCCCATGAGCGACAAGAAATGGTCCCTGAAACTGTGGGGCGTCCTGCTGGCCGCCCTGCTCGTCCTGCCGGGAGGAGTCCTTGCCCAAAGCCCGGAGAAGGCGCCGTCCAAAACGTTCCCCCAGGAGCAGCTGGACCAGCTCCTCGCCCCGATCGCGCTGTATCCGGACTCCCTGCTGACCCAGATGTTGATGGCCTCCACGTATCCCCTGGAAGTGGCGAAGGCCAACAACTGGGTCAATCAGAACAAGGGGCTGAAGGGCGACGCCCTGACCGCGGCGCTCGAGAAGCAGGAGTGGGACCCGAGCGTCAAGTCCCTCGTGAACTTTCCCCAGGTTCTCAAGATGATGGACGACAAACTGGACTGGACGCAGAAACTGGGGGACGCCTTCCTCGCCCAGCAGAAAGACGTGCTGGCCACCGTGCAGACGCTCCGGGCGAAGGCGCTGGAGGCGGGCAACCTGAAGACGACGCAGGAGCAAAAGGTGGTGGTCGAGAAGGATCCGCAGATCATCCTCATCGAGCAGGCAAGCCCGGAGGTCATCTACGTACCGGCGTACAACCCCACGGTGGTGTACGGCGTGTGGGCGTACCCCGCGTACCCGCCGTATCCCGTCTACCCGCCCGGATATGTCGTGGGTGCGGTCGCAATCGGCGTCGCGTGGGGGTATGCGTGGGGGCATTGCAACTATCACGGGGGCTCCGTGAACATCAACTACAACCAGAACACCAACATCAACCGGAACATCGACCGGGGGAAATACGCGCAACAGCAACCGGCGCGGGGCGGTCAGTCCGGTTCGGGGAATTGGCAGCATGACCCAAGCCACCGGCAGGGCGTCGCCTACAAGGACAACGCGACGGCGAAGCAGTATGGCCAGGGGACCGGGCGGCAGACCCCGTCCAGCAGCGAGGCGCGCGGGTACGGCGACCGCGGTGGGTCAGCCGGGCAGGCGGGGAGCCTTGACCGGGGCGCAAAAGGGGGAACCGGACAGGCCGGCGCCGGGGGCGGGGGCGGGCGCGAGAACGCCTTCAGCGGCGCGGGCAGCGCCGGCCAGGACCGGGCCGCGAGCGATCGCGGGCAGACGAGCCGGGCCAGCGGCGGAGGAGGCGGAGGCGGCGGGTCCCGCGGTGGAGGTGGAAGTGGAGGCGGCGGCCGCGGCGGAGGCGGTGGCGGTGGTCGAGGCGGTGGCGGCGGCCGCAGGTAGAAGATCGGGAATCGGACCTCGTATCCCGTACAGCGACGATTACCGGAGGTAGGAACGATGAAATCCCCGAGATTCCGTTCGGAGAAAGCCTTGCTTCTCCCGCTGGTCCTCGCGCTGGTCTTTGCGGCGGCGACCGCCCTTTCCGCCCCGGATTCGTCGGCGGCGACGGCGAAGGCACAACCGAAAACCTTCGCATCGCCCGAGGACGCGGTGAAGGCGTTGGTCGACGCCATGAAAACCGGCGACAAGGCGGAATTGTCGGTCCTCTTCGGCCCGGGTTCGGAATCCCTGATTTCCTCCGGCGACGACGTGGAGGACAAGGCCGGGCGGGATCGGTTCCTTAAGAATTACGACGAGAAGAACTCCCTCGAGAAGAAGGGCGATGACGAGGCCCTCCTCCAGGTGGGGAAGGACGACTGGCCATTCCCGATCCCCCTCCGGAGGAAAGGTTCGGCCTGGGCCTTCGACACGAAGGCAGGCAAGGAAGAGTTCCTGAATCGCCGGATCGGGCGGAACGAATTAAACACCATCGACGTCCTCGAGGCGTACGTCGATGCGCAAAGGGAATACGCCAAGAAAGACTGGGACGGTGACGGCGTGTACCCTTATGCGCAGAAATTCGCGAGCACGCCCGGGAAGAAAGACGGGCTTTATTGGGAAGCCAGGGAGGGCGCGGAGGCGAGCCCCCTCGGCCCCTTTACCGCCCGGGCCGCTCAAGAGGGGTACACGCGGAAAGGGAAGGCGGAAAAACCGTCCCCATATTACGGCTACTACTTCAAGGTCCTGAAAGCCCAGGGGAAACACGCGCCCGGAGGGGCCTACGACTACGTCGTGAAGGGGAACATGATCCTCGGGTTCGGACTGGTCGCCTATCCCGCGACGTACGGATCTTCCGGGATCATGACCTTCATCGTGAACCAGGAAGGCGTCGTGTACCAGAAGGACCTCGGCAAGGGTACGGCGAAAGCGGCCGGGGGGATGAAGAGGTACGACCCCGACCCGACCTGGAAGAAGGTCGAAACCGGCCCGCCGCAAGGATCACCGCCCGGGAAGTGACCTGCGGCGCGTTTATCGGGGAGCACTCCTACTTTCCCGGAAGGGTCATCCCCGGGAGGACCTTCTTCTTCTTCTCCACCGCATCGAGGGACTCCACGCCGACCTCGAGGTACGCCCGGCCGCTCCCCTCCACGGCGTAGAAGATCTTTCCGTCATAGACGGTCTCCCCGTAATAGTCGGTCCATCGTTTGGCGGACAGCTTGTACTTCCGTTCCGGATCCTGGTCCGTGGGAGGGGAACCGAACATCAGCGACGACCCCGTCTCGAAACTCACGGCAAGGGACGTTTCGCCGACCTCCGTCGCGATCCCGGGTGTGCCGGCGCGGATCAGCACTTCCTCCATGAGCCCCCCCTCCTTCGTCACGAGCTTGTGGCTCGTCGAGATCTCCCGCTCCTCCCGGCGGAAGTCCCTCTGGAGGGTGATATCGCTGGAAACGAAATATTGCAGGTTCTTGAGATCCTCGCTCCCCAGGTCATGCTGGGTCCGGATCCCCTGGGTGAAGGCAACCCTCTGGGGTGCGCACCCCGCAAAGGAGAGGGAACCTGCGACCAGCACCAGGAATACGCAAATTTTCAACGCGTCGATCGCAGGCGGACGGATTCTCATGCGGACCTCCGGAGGATGATTCGTTCCCGTCCCCTATTTTGCCACAATCAGGGGAAATCTCCATTTGCCGACAGCCGACCCTTCCGGTATGCTTGGGATCATCTCCATGTATCCGGTTGATTTTCCAAGGGAAGAGGCATGAACGACGAAAAGGAAGAGATGCGCGCGCCACCGGGGGAAAAGGGACCGAAGGGGCGCCGGATTCGTCCGGGGTATGGGTGGCTCTTTTGCATGATCCTGTGCTTTCTGGTCATTTCCGGATTCGAAGACCGAAATCCGCTGATCTGGGCCGCCGGAATCGGTTTGAAGATCGCCATCTTCGTTATGGCGCTCCAAATTTCCGACGTGGGTCGGAAATTTTTCCTCGCAACGGTATCGCTGGCCTTGATCGTGGCCGGGGCATCCGTTCCGGCCCGGATGTACCCCGGCGGGTTGGAGGCCCTCGTCCTGGTCGCATGGAGCGCGGTGATGCTGCTGGTCCCCGTCGCGATTCTTCGAAAGATCGGAAAGGAGTTCTCGGAAGCGGGGGTGGACCTGGAAGTCGTTCTGGGCGCCCTGTGCGCCTATCTGTACATCGGCACCTACTTTTCCTTCCTCTACGATGTCATGGCACGCATCTCGAAGAGCCCTTTCTTCGCCCAACCCGGGGCGGACGGCAGGTTGAACTACCTTTATTTCAGCTTCATCACGCTCACCACCACAGGGTACGGGGACCTCTCCCCGGCATTCGGGCCGGGACGGATGATCGCGGTCACCGAGGCCGTCATCGGGCAACTCTATCTCGTTTCCGTGGTCGCCATCGTCGTCAGCGCCTTCGGGCAGCGGAAGGCACCTCCCTCATAGTCCGGCCGCACGAGCGCACCCCCGTCCTTGCTGCAGAGCGGTCAGGGGTTGGGGCGGGAAATGCCCAACTTCTTCATCCGCGAATGGAGCGTGGTCGGACGAAGCCCGAGGATCTCGGCCGCGCCCTGCCTGCCGCTGATCCGCCAATGCACGCGTTCCAGCACGTCGCGGATGTGCTTTCGCTCGACCTCCTCCAGCATGACGGGGTTAGAGGTCGGTCCCGGGCCGCCGGCGGGAAGATCGATCGTCAACGAACGGCCGTCGCTGACGATCATGGCCCGCTCGATCAGATTCCGCAGCTCGCGGACGTTGCCCGGCCACGGGTACTGCTTGAGCCGCTCCAGGACTTGCCTGGGGATCGCGTCGATCGACTTTCCCATCTTCCTGTTGAACTCCTGCACGAACCTCCAGACCAGGAGCGGAATGTCGGAGACCCTGGCCCGCAGCGGGGGCACCTCGATCGGAAAGACATTGAGGCGATGGAACAGGTCCTCCCGGAATCGGCCGTCCCGCACCATCACACCCAGATCGTGGTTCGTGGCGGCGATCACCCGGACGTCCGCCGTGAGGGTGCGGTTGCTTCCCAGCCGCTCGAACCGTCCGTCCTGCAGCACGCGCAGCAGCTTGACCTGGAGATCCAGGGAGAGGTCCCCGATCTCGTCGAGGAGAAGCGTCGAGCCGTCCGCCACTTCGAAGCGTCCGGTCTGCCGGGTCATCGCTCCGGTGTAGGCGCCCTTCTCCCGCCCGAACAGCTCGCTCTCGATCAACGCCGGCGGCAGGGCGGCGCAGTTGACGATCACCATGGTTTTTCCGCTTCGGCCGCTCATGTCGTGAAGCGCGTGCGCGAGCAACTCCTTGCCCGAACCCGTCTCGCCGGTGATGAGCACCGCCGTATCCGTCGGCGCCACCCGCTTGGCCTGCGCGAGCATCTTCTTGATTGCTTCGCTCTCGCCCACGATGTGCTGGTGCCCGTCGTCCCGTCGGAGCTGCTCCCGCAGGTACACGTTCTCTTTCTCCAGTCGGTCGCGGAGCCGTCGCACCTCCTCCAGCGTCTGCAGAAGCTGCGCCTTTCTTTCCCGCAGCGCCTGCTCATCGTGCTTGCGGGCAAGGGCGTTGGCGAATACAAGTGCAACCAGTTTCAGCCGGGTTACGAGTTCCGGCGGCCACTCCCGCTCTTCCCGGGTGACGTCGAAATTCAGCGCCCCGAAGGTAGTACCGCCCCCTATGGACAGAGGAATGGCCACGACCGATTTGACGCCGAAGTTGCGCACAATCTCCACGTCGCGCGCGGCTTCGGCGGGAGCATCCGTCAGCCGGGATAAGATAACCGCCTCTCCCTTGAGGAACCTCCCCAGGGCCCAGGGAAAGCTCTCCTTGCAATCCCAGACCTCCGGCACAGGCGGAAAACCCGGGGGCAGATGGTGATGGGTCAGGAACATCGAGCCGGGATGGTCCGGGGACATTTGCCAGAGCAGGGAGGCATCCAGGCCCAGGCATTCACAAACCCGTCTCTGGGCATCCTGGATGGCGGAGTCCACCTGGGCCGCCGGCAGGTTGACGAAGCGGGCCGACAGATCGGCCAGCAGCGTCTCGAATCGCAGGCGCCCTTCCAGGGAGCGTCGCGGGTGGGCAGGGGACGCTTCCGCCGGTATGGTGTTTGGTGTCGTGACCATGTCTCTTTCCCGGGACTCCTTCCCGCGCCTTCCCGCCGTCAGTATACCCGCATCCAGACCGGCGGGAACCCCGTATCCCGGTCGGCGTTTCAACCAAATATCGATAGAGACCTCGGGAGATTTCCCCGGTAAGATTATGAAATGGAAAATAGATCCATCGCAACGCTCCTCGCGATCCTGGCGGTGCTGTCGCTCGTCGCCGGCTGCGCCACCCTGCCGGAGAATGCCGGGCGCAAGGAGACGTTTGCCTATCCCGATACCGGGGAGACCCGCCTGGGGAGGGAGATTTCCCGGGAAGAAGCTGCACACCCTCCGGGAGAGTCCGGGTTCCACCTGCTGGGCAACGGCCTCGACGCGTTTGTCGCCCGCGCCGTCCTGGCGCACCTCGCCGAGCGAAGCATCGACGTGCAGTATTACCTCTACCATGACGATCTCGTCGGCCGGTTATTGACCTGGCAGCTCCTTCAGGCGGCGGACCGGGGAGTCCGGGTTCGCCTGCTGGTCGACGACATGGATCTTTCCGGGAGAGATCCCGGCGTAATCGCCCTGGACAGCCACCCCAACGTGGAGGTCCGCATCTTCAATCCCTTCAGCCGCAAGACGGGTAGAACGGCGCAATTCCTGACCCGCATGGGATCGGTGACCCGCCGGATGCACAACAAGTCGTTCACGGTCGACAGCCAGGCGGCCATCCTGGGCGGCCGCAACATCGGCAACGAATACTTCGAGGCGGATCCGGACCTCGCGTTCGCGGACCTCGACGTCATCGGCGTCGGGCCGGTCGCCCGGGACGTTTCGACCGCCTTCGACCGGTACTGGAACAACGAACTGGCCTACCCCGTATCGGTCCTGATCGGCGAGTCCCCGACCCCGGAAGATATCGCGCGAATGCGGCAACAGTTGGAAGATTTCGTCGCCGCGCAGGCGGATTCGGTTTACCTGGAAGCCCTGCGGAACTCCGATCTTGCGGACCGGATCCGGGAACGCCAGGTGCGATACTCCTGGGGAAACGGCGTCGTCGTGTATGACCGGCCGGAAAAGATGCTTCACGATAAAGGCGAAAAGGAGTACCAGCTGGCCCCGCAGCTGAAACCGTACTCGGACGGGGTTCGGAAAGAGCTGATCGTCTTCTCCCCCTATTTCGTCCCCGGGGAGGCGGGAACGACATTCCTGACCGATCTCGTCGCACGGGGCGTGCGGGTGCGGATCCTGACGAACTCGCTGGCCTCGAACGACGTCAGCGTCGTGCACGCCGGCTATGCCGGATACCGCAAGCCGCTCCTGCGGGGCGGTGTCGAGCTCTACGAGATGAACAAAAAGCTGACCCGGGAACAACACAAGGAGAAACCGGGGGCGGGGGGGTCGTCCAAGGCCAGCCTGCACGCCAAATCGTTCGTGTTCGACCGCGAACAGGTCTTCATCGGTTCCATGAATCTCGACCCCCGGGCCATGGTCCACAACACCGAAATCGGCGT
>Ga0316601_100001481_pt1 | contig 11505 bp, 7 predicted proteins | sample OWC_soil_day5_no_FD_207663 | JGI IMG/M metagenome (GOLD analysis project Ga0316601, IMG submission 207663) | Wetland soil microbial communities from Old Woman Creek delta, Ohio, United States - OWC_soil_day5_noCT | ecosystem: Environmental > Terrestrial > Soil > Wetlands | place: USA: Ohio...
AAGGCCGACCCGAATGCCAACGTGCTTCCCTCAGCGATGAAATGCGGTATTCTTCAGAATTCTCAAGCGGGGTGGGTAGGCGAGAAGGCATGGAAGTGGCATGACGGCTGGCTAAAGCCGATCTTTTCTACGAGGAAATTTGATGTGGTGAATATCCATAATTACTATTTTCCGAGCGAAATCGCTGCAAACGGGCTTACTTTTCGAAGTTATTTGCAGCACATTCACGGTTTAATGAAAGAATCAGGATTGGGAGACCGCCCCATCTGGATTACAGAAACGGGATTTGTGAGCCTTCCGACAGATGCCGGCGGCCGGAGGGATGATGGCTCGAATGAAAAACAGGCTGCATGGCTTGCGGAGGCATATCAGCAGGCGTTTGAGTTTGGCGCAGAGAGAGTCTATTGGTTGCTTCTCCGAGACCGGAAAGAGGCTTATTTTGGTTCGATGGGATTGGAAGATGCAAAAGGCGACCCTCGGCCTTCCCGGAATACCTTTCGACAATTCGCCAAGTGAAGCGAACAAAAGGATTGAATCCTATCCGTTCTCACATTGAAATTCGGGAATGAATCTGTTAAGAACCTCCTATCCTCATTCATGAATTAGTTCAGGGAGAGAGAAAATGAATCGTTTTCAAAAAAATGTTTGGGTCACCCTCTTGCTTGTGATGATTGTTATTGTAATGATTTACCCGAGTCCAATCCTTTGCAAGACGAATCGGGTTTCCAAGACACCCAAAACCTCTCAGAAGGCAAAGATCCCCGAGAAGATTAAGACGACAGAGAACAAACAGACACCTTCGGGGAGTCTTCAATGTGATGCTCGGGCTGCCATTTTAATGGATGGGCTCACCGGACAGGTCCTTTTCGAACAGAACCGAGATTTGAAAATGTCGCCTGCCAGTTTCGTTAAAGTCATGACGCTCTATCTGGTCTACGATGCGATACGAGCCGGACAACTCAAAATGGATGAGATGGTGACCGTCAGTGAAAAAGCCTGGAAGATGCAGGGTTCGAAGATGTTCATTAAGGTTGGAGAGAGGGTCAAGGTGGAAGACCTGATCAAGGGGGTTGCGATTGCTTCGGGAAATGATGCGTGCATCGCCCTGGCCGAGCATCTGTCTGGCTCCGAAGAAGTCTTTGTTTCGAAGATGAATGAGAAGGCCAGACTCCTGGGGCTAAAGGACTCTCAGTTTAAGAATTCCCACGGGATGCCTGCCGAGGGTCAGGTTACGACAGCAATGGAAATGGCCATCCTGTCGAAGCGTTATATCGAAGACCATGCGGAGGCACTGGTCTTCCATTCAACAGTCGAATTTAAATACAATGGCATCCCGCAAGAAAATCGAAATACACTTCTCCGGAAGAATATCGGAGTGGATGGATTAAAGACAGGCCATGTGGAAGAAGCGGGTTTTCATCTGGCTGCCACGGCAAAGAGGGATGGGCAGAGGATGATCGCTGTGGTAATGGGTTGCAATAAAATGAATAAGAGGGGCCCAGAAGCCCAAAAATTATTGGAGTATGGTTTCAAGAATTTTTCCACAATTGAAGCAGTTAAGAAGGGCGCAGCCTTTGGTCCTGTCAAGGTGAAGAGAGGAAAGTTGAATCAGGTCGGCCTGACTGCTGCAGAAGATGCGAGGGTGACGGTGGCCAAGGGGAAGGAGAGTCTGGTTTCTGTCGTTCCTCAATTGCCTCAGTCTGTTATTGCTCCCATTCAAAAAGATCAGGTATTGGCGAAAGTGGTTATCCAGAATGAGGGCAAGATAACAAAGGAAGTCAATCTCCTTGCCTCCTCGGCTGTGGAGAAGAGCTTGATTCCTCCCTGGCCAATCCTTGCTGGAATTGTTTTGGGGGTGGTGGTCCTCGTTGGCTTTGGGTTTTGGTGGTTTCGGCGGCCCAAACCGAAAAGACTCTAACCGATTTACTCAAGAATCCTTTTCGTCACCCTGAACTTGGTTCAGGGTCTCCGCTTTTGGTATACGCGACTCCCCCTAAAGCGGGTTCCTATCGAAACTTATTTAGGTGCTAGAATAGTCCGCGTCAATCAATGAATGTCGAGGTAAAAGACGGCAGGGTGGTTGAAAGAGACAGAATCATAACCATCGTGCTTACTGTCGTGTGCCAGAGTTTTCAAGCTCTTTCCATGGGAGGCATCGCCCTCCTTCTCCCCGTCATCCGTAAAGACCTGGGCTTATCCTTCACGCAGGGGGGGAGTCTGGCGGCGGCAACCACCTTGGTCTATGCCTTCATGCAGATGCCCGCGGGTTATCTGTCCGATCGCTTCAGCCCAAAAAAATTGTTTTCCATCGGCATTCTCGGGTCAACCGTCCTGGCTTTGACCTTTGGGCTTGTCGCCAATTACTGGCAGGCTCTGGTCAACCAGATGTTGTCTGGATTCTTCCGCTCCCTTCTCTTTACACCTGGGATGGCATTATTGACAGGGTGGTTTCCTCCAAACCGACGCGCCACTGCCACAGGATTGTATTTGATTGGCGGATATTCGGGCAGTGTGATCTTCAATCTTGTCGGTCCCTTGTTGGTGGCCAGGTTCGATTGGCGTTTTTCCTTCATCAGTATCGCCTCCGTGGGAATCATTGCAGTCCTGTTCCTCATCCGATTTGGCAAAGATGCCCCTCCAACAGGTGAACGACCCAAGGGGAATCTGCTTGAGGCATTTCATCTATTCCGCTACAAGGTGATGTGGGTTTGCGGTGGCATTCAATACATCCGATTTGGCGTAGTACAGGGAATCACCTACTGGCTCCCCAGTCTTTTGATTGACGAGAGGGGACTCTCTTTGCAGTCAGCCGGGCTCATTATCGCCATTCAAGTTGTCCTGATGTCGCCATCAAACATCATAGGTGGTTACATTTCCGATCGGCTGAAAAATCCCATCCTCGTGATCGCTGTCTCGCTGAGCGTTTTAGGAATCACCACGGGGCTATTGATCACTGCGAATAACATAATCTTGCTCGTTACCCTGATCTTCATCAATGCGATTTTTTTACAGATGTATTTTGGACCGCTCTTCTCGATTCCGGTCGAGATATTAGGAGTGTCTAAAGCAGGGATCTCGATTGGCTTCAGCAATCTCTTTGCAAATGTCGGGGGGTTCAGTGCCGCCTACCTCTTGGGGGCGCTCAAGGACCGGTCCGGGGCGTTTAAGCCCGGCTTTTTCGCAATCTGTGGAGCTTGTTTCTTAGGCTTCGCGTTGACCTTGATGCTTGTACGCATGAGGCGCAAAGCGATGGGTCCAATCGCGCTCTCTTAAGCCTTGTGCCCACTTTTGGGAAATCGGTCCCCTTCTTCGTCTAAGGGAAAAGGCATGAACGTCTCAAAACGGCCACCTCTAAAAGTTGGCCTCTTTTATGGGTGGTATATCCTGGCTGCTTCCTTTATCATCCTCTTCTTCACCTCAGGGGCGCGATATTCCTTTGGGGTGGCGTTTAAGCCGATGATCGAAGAATTGGGCTGGAGCCGGGGCGCTATTTCCTTCGCGTTCTTTCTTAATATGACCCTCTTCGCCTTCTCCCTCATCGCCGCGGGGAAGCTTTACGATCGTTACGGTGCCAGGTGGGTCATCGTCATTGCAACGGTTTTTCTCTCGGCAGGATTTGCACTCATCTCCCTCATCAATTCCCTCTGGCAGTTTTATATCGTTTATGGAGTTTTTGCAGCCCTTGGGTTGGGCGGAACATCGATTCCCCTCCTGGCGGCACTGACCAGCAAGTGGTTCACAAAATGGCGTGGCCTGGCCATCAGTTTAGCTCTTGCTGGGAATTGCATGGGACAATTCGTGCTCATTCCGGTTTTTACATTTTCGACGTTGGGATATGGTTGGAGAATCTCCTATCTTTTCATTGGACTCATGATGTTGTTCGTCAATATGGCGTTGGTGTTGTTTGTCATTAAAGAAAGCTCGAATCATCCCAACCCAAGCCCCGCCCATGGAAAAGAGGATAAGGAAAAAGAGAGAAGCGGAGAGATGACTTCGAGCGATCGTCGTGAAGATCTGAGTTTGCGAGAGGCCATGAAAACCTCTCCGTTCTGGTTTTTCCTCGTCGTGATGTTCGTCTGCGGTAGCGGGGATTTCTTGGTGACGACTCATCTCATCCCTTTCGTGACGGATCATGGTATTCACCCAGCTCAAGCGGGAAGCATGCTGGCTTGGATTGGATTGATGAGTTTGTTTGGAGTCCTCATTGCGGGATCGGCCTCGGACCTCATCGGGAACAAGATTCCGATGGCGATCGCCTTTCTGCTACGACTCGGTGCATTTGTATTGATATTAACCTATCAGAATTCAGCCTCATTCTACGTATTTAGTATTGTCTTTGGCTTGACCTATCTCGTCATGGGTCCTATTACCACCACCCTATTGGGGAGACTCTATGGATTTTCCCATATCGGACTTCTTTCCGGTTTCGTAACAACGGTTCACCATATTGGCGGAGGTTTTTGGGCATATCTCGGAGGCGTCATCTTCGATCACACCGGTAGTTATCGGTTCGCCTTCATCTGTTCTGCGATCATGGCATGCATTGCTTTTTTGTGTTGCATTCTCATCCGCGAGAAAAGGCATATCCACGTTGGAAAATCTTGACCTCAGCAGGTTTTCGCCTTAAACGGTCATCTTCACCCATTCAGCCCCGTTCGCGTTAACCCAGGATAGTCCTGTTAGCCAGAACAAGATCGCTCCTTGATTCTTCGGGACAGTTTTAGTATAGTTTCTGAAATATTCGGTTAGAGGTCGCAAACGCAGGGATCTGAATGATTCGAAGAGGTAAGCCCCGCAAGAAGAAGGAACTTGAAGAACTATTGGTTCAGAAGTTTCCTCATTGTTGTCCTTATTGTAATCAGCCCGTTTCTTATGATCAATTCGATTTGAAGGCAGGAGAGAATGAAATCCGGTGTCTCTCATGCAAAAAGATTTATATCAAGGTGGTTTCAGATTACACAAGAAGTAACCTTGCCCGGAAAACTCCCCTCCCTGGGCGGCGGGAGGGGAGAAAGGGAAGGGAGAAATAGAGTTCTTCACTCCCGTCTTCAGCCTCCGCCGTCAGGTGGGAGGATAAGAAAACGGGGAAGATATAAGGGATATGACTCGAACACAACCCCCGCATTTTCGAAATCGTCTTCTCACCCCCATTCAGTATGTAAAGGGGGTAGGACCCAAATTGGCTAAGCTGTTTCAGAAAAAGGGGATTCTCACTGTGGAGGATGGACTCTACTTTCTGCCGCGATGCTACGAGGACCGGAGGAGCATAAGAAAGATCTCGGAACTCAAGGCCGGGAGAAAGGAGACGGGGTTTGGTGAAATTCTGCTCTCGGGAATTGCATTCTATCGGAATAGGAAGAAAAGGGTCTTTGAGGTAGTGGTTGGAGATGGAAGCGGGACGATCACGTTGAAGTGGTTTCACGGTAACGAGAGATACCTCAGGGGACGGTTTAAAAAAGGGCATCAGCTGATCTTTTCCGGAGACGTGAGGTGGTTCAACGATCGGCGGGAAATTCATCATCCGGATGTGGAGGTTGTGGAGGGAGATAGTGAGAAGGATTTTCTCAACTTTAAACGGATCGTTCCCATCTATTCCGAAACCGAGGGGCTTTATCAGAGGACTTTGAGAAGGCTGATGAAGACCATTTTGGAGGGATATGGTGACGAACTTTCGAGTCCCATGCCCCCGGAGATTACGGAGCGGCGAGGCCTGATTGATTTTTCAGAGGCCTTCCAGAGGGTTCATTTTCCTCCCGAGGGAGAATCCGTCGATGCTCTTAATCTGCAACGGTCGGACGGCCACCGGAGGATTATCTTCGATGAGTTCTTTTTCTTGGAACTTGGAATGGCGTTGAAAAAGAGGGGGGTGGCACTGGAGACGGGGATCTCTTTTAAAACCGAAGGCTTTCTTTCACAGAAACTGCTGAATCAACTCGACTTCAAGTTGACCCGCGCCCAGGAGAGGGTTTGGGCGGAGATCAAGGAGGATTTGGAAAAACCACATCCCATGAACCGGTTGATCCAGGGGGATGTGGGGAGTGGAAAGACCGTCGTAGCCGTCTTAACTTGCCTGTATGTGATAGAATGTGGCTATCAGGCTGTCATCATGGCGCCGACGGAGGTTTTGGCAGAGCAACACTTCCTCAATCTCCACCAGTGGCTGGAGCCGTTGGGGGTGAAGGTGGGTCTACTCACAAGCAGTGTCAAGGGCTCGGAGAGGGAAGATCTTCATCAAGGAGTTCGGACCGGGAACTTCCAACTGGTGGTCGGAACCCATGCTGTGATTCAGGAAGCGGTTGAATTCAACCGCTTGGGCCTCGCCATCATCGATGAGCAGCATAAGTTCGGTGTCGTTCAAAGAGGGCTTTTGAAGAAAAAGGGGGGAAGCCCTGATGTTCTGGTGATGACAGCCACTCCCATCCCAAGGACCCTGGCCATGACCATTTATGGCGATCTTGACGTTTCACTCATTGATGAGATGCCCCCCGGAAGAGTCCCCGTGGAGACCCGGGTTTTTCCCGAGCCCGCCAGGGCCAAGGTCTATCGTATCGTTGAGGAAGAGGTGAGGAAAGGTCGCCAGGCCTTCATCGTCTATCCCCTGGTGGAGGAGTCTGAAAAACTGGATCTCATGGATGCCACACGAATGGCGGAACACCTGCAGAAGGAGATCTTTCCGGAGTTTCGGGTTGGCTTGCTCCATGGCAGGATGAGAAGTGATGAAAAAGAGGCCATCATGATGGAGGTAAAGGAGGGCAGGATTCACATCCTCGTCGCCACGACCGTCATTGAAGTAGGGGTCGACATTCCAAACGCATCGGTGATGGTGGTCGAGCATGCTGAACGATTCGGCCTCTCTCAGCTCCATCAGCTGAGGGGCAGGATCGGCCGGGGGCGTTATCCCTCAAAATGTATTTTGCTGGCCCAGTACCGGTCTTCTGAGGAGGCAAGAGTTCGGCTTCGAGCCATGGAGAAAACAACCGACGGGTTCAAGATTGCCGAGGAGGATTTGGCCATCAGAGGCCCCGGAGAATTCTTTGGCATCCGACAATCAGGACTACCAGATTTGAGGGTGGCCCACCTCATCCGGGATACTCCAATTTTGGTTGAGGCAAGAAAGGAAGCCTTTCGACTTGTTGAAGATGACCCCGAGCTGTCGAAGCCTGGACATCGAGGGCTGAAAGATCTGTTCAGCAAACGGTGGGAAGGCAGGATGGAGTTGGCCGCCATTGGGTGAGAACCCTTGAGCCGGCGAGGTTCAGGCGTAGAAGCAATTGAAAAGGTAAGAAAATTATGTTAACCGTTTAAAATATTCCCTTTGCCCCCCTTCTGATAGGGGGTCATTCCTTTATTCCATTTCAGCGGAAGGAACTCATGCTATGGAAATGTTTCGTCCTGAAGGCTCCGGATTTCATCGAATGGAGAGGCTTCCCCCTTATATCTTCGGAATTGTCAATCAACTGAAAATGGAGGCGAGACGAAGGGGAGAGGACATCATTGACTTGGGTATGGGAAACCCTGATTTGCCCACGCCCACTCATATCGTGAATAAGTTAATCGATGCCGTAAAGAATCCGAGGAATCACCGGTACTCTGCGTCGAAAGGGATTTATAAATTAAGGTGTGCGATCGCGGACTGGTACCGGAGACGTTATGATGTCGATCTCGATCCGGAGACGGAGAGCGTGGTGACCATCGGCGCCAAGGAAGGACTCGGACATCTGGCATTGGCGACCCTTGGCCCTGGAGATGTTGTCCTCGTCCCCGATCCGACCTATCCCATCCATGCCTATTCAGTCGTGATTGCGGGAGGAGATTTGCGTTCGGTTCCTTTGGTGGGCGGAGGGGACTTCTTTCAGAAGCTACTCACGGCAACCAAACAGACCTGGCCTCACCCAAAGATGATTATCGTGAGTTTCCCTCATAATCCGACGACCATTGTGGTGGACCTGAATTTCTTTGAAGATCTGGTTGCATTTGCAAAAGAGCATCATCTGATGATCGTCCACGATTTGGCCTACGGGGATATCGTCTTCGATGGATACAAGGCGCCCAGCCTCCTGCAGGTCAAAGGGGCAAAGGATGTGGGGGTCGAATTCTATTCTCTTTCCAAAAGTTACAATATGCCCGGTTGGCGGGTAGGATTTGCAGTCGGGAATGCTGAGATGCTGGCTGCCTTGGCAAGGCTGAAGAGTTATTTGGATTACGGAGTCTTTCAACCCATTCAGATTGCCAGCATCATTGCCCTCAATAAAGATCAGGACTGCGTTCGTCAAACCGTAGAGGAATATCGGAAGAGAAGAGATGCCCTTGTCAATGGGCTGAAGCGAGTGGGTTGGGAGATTGAAAAACCGAAAGGGACGATGTTTGTGTGGGCGGAGATTCCAAAACCCTTCAAGAAAATGGGGTCGATTGACTTTTCAAAGCACTTATTAACGGAAGGAAAGGTGGCCGTTTCCCCGGGGATCGGTTTTGGCCAGTATGGAGAGGGTTTCGTAAGGTTTGCGTTGGTAGAGAATGAGGCCCGGATCAAACAGGCGGTCAAGGGGATTCAGAAAGTTCTGAAGAAAGGGATATAAGGATAAATCCCAAATTCCAAATGTCAAATCCCAAACAAATTTCAAATTCTAATACCGAATGACCAAGAGCAGGTCTTTCTGAAAATTGGGATTTTGGTGATTGGAGCTTATTTGGTATTTGGTGTTTGGAAATTGGTGCTTATCGCCACCCATTTCACGCGAGGGGCACCAATTGATTCTCAGATTGATTGAGGGAAGGGGACGATGAAAGAGATCAAGGTGGGTCTGATCGGTTTTGGCACCGTGGGTTCTGGCGTTGCAAGAATCTTGCAGAAAAACTCCAGGCTGATCGAAAAGCGAATGGGCGCCAGGCTCGTGTTGAAACGAATTGCCGACGTCGATTTGGAAACCGACCGTGGAGTGAAGTTAAAATCGGGGGTCCTTACTGCCAGAGCCGAAGAAGTGATCAGGGATCCTGAAATCGATATCGTCATGGAATTAATCGGAGGCATCGAGCCTGCAAAAACTTTTATTCTGAGAGCCATCCGGAATAGGAAGCACATCGTCACTGCCAACAAAGCTCTCCTCGCTCTTCATGGAGATGAGATCTTCGGGGAAGCGCACCGCTTTGGCGTGGACGTCAACTTTGAAGCCTCTGTCGGGGGAGGCATTCCTCTCATCCAGTCGATCAAAGAAGGTTTGGTTGCGAATCGAATCCAATCGATCTTCGGGATTCTGAACGGGACCTCTAACTATATCCTCTCCAAGATGACGGATGAAGGAGGAAACTTTAAAGAAGTCCTAAAGGAGGCCCAACAGAAAGGATATGCGGAGGCGGACCCAACCTATGACATTGAAGGGATCGATGCAGCTCATAAGCTTGCCATTCTGATCCGCCTTGCCTTTGGAACCGCTCTACGGTTCAATGAAATCTTCATCGGAGGAATCTCCGAGATCACACCTGTGGATATACAGTTCGGTCGAGAATTTGGATATCGTATTAAGCTCTTGGCAATCGCCAAGATGGAGAAGGGGAAGATAGAAGCTCGCGTTCATCCGACCATGATTCCCGAGGGACATTTGCTTTCAACGGTGGGGGGAGTTTTTAATGCCATCTACATTAAAGGGGACGCTGTTGGCCCCGTTCTCTTTTACGGCCAGGGGGCAGGGCAGATGGCCACCGGCAGTGCAGTTCTGAGCGATCTCGTGGAGCTGGGGAGAAATCTCCTCGTGCAAGCCCAAGGGCCTCGAGTTCCTTCGCTCTCTTATCAGGAGTTTGCCATTGAAAAAAATCCTCTTAAGAGAATCGAGGAGATAGTCATGCCTTACTATATGAGGTTCTCAGCATTGGACCAACCCGGTGTGCTTTCGAAGATTTCGGGAATCTTAGGAAAGAATGGCATCAGCATCATTTCAGTGATCCAGAAAGGGAGGCGGATCAAAGGTTCTGTCCCTATTGTGATGATGACCCATGAAGCCAAAGAAAAGAATGTTCATCGGGCCCTGAAAGAGATTAACCGGCTGGGTGTGATTTTGGGAAAAACAATGTTTATTCGTGTGGAAAATGAATTGGAGTAATGATTCGAATAGTCTTTTAGTCTGTTAGTCGGATAGTCGAAAACTATGAGACCACGAGACTGCTTCTATACGAGTCTCTCAGAAACCTGTCTTACTCCCTCCCCAGAAAGAGAAAGTTTTGGAGTACCTCTCTCTCTGATAGCCTCCTGAGGTTTTTCCAGAAAAACAATAAATACAGGATATCTTATCACAGAATATAAGGTTTATAGTATTATCATTGTCCTTTTCTTTTAGTAGTTTAGGATGAACAGGCATTCGTACGGCCTGTCTCGGTCCCACAAGACGGGGCGACTCGCAGGCAGGTGTAAAGCTTTTCGGCGGATATATCCGGTCGGCCTTTGGGATTTAGGATAATTTTTCACACCTTATCAGAGGTGAGGAGTCACTTTTGAGTCTAGTGAAAATGGAGACGATTCAAGTTCTTGGCGGGTTCGTCTAAATCCATGAGTGAGGCAGAAGGATGAAGCAGGCGGCTTTTTTCATGATTCTTTTATTATTGTCGGCGCCTTTGGGGGGGTGGGCCGAGGAAAAGAAGTCCTCATCTTTGGGTACAGTGAGCCTCTACTTTGAGAATGATTTCCTCGCCGGAACAGATCGCGATTACACGAGCGGCATGAAGCTTATCTGGACCAGCCCATGGGCGACCCGGCATGGGAAGAGATCAGAGGATCGAGAGAAGAAGGGGTCCCTCTCTTTCTATGATATTCTGCCATTTTTCAACAGGCCCGGTGATGAAAGGGCGGTTTCTGTATTGATCGGTCAGAGTATTTATACGCCGGAAGACCTTGATCGCACTGGCTTGATTCCGGATGATCGTCCCTATGCGGGATACACATACTTAGGTTTTGCAATACATCGAAAAACCCAAAAGATCATGGATAGCTTAGAAGTGGATTTCGGAATTGTGGGACGCCACTCTTATGCCGAAGATGTTCAGGAAAAAGTTCACGAATGGATTGGATCAGACGAGGCCAAGGGCTGGAAGAATCAGTTGAAGGATGAGCCTGCGCTGGAGTTGATTTATGAGCGCAAGTGGAGGTTCTCCCCATCAAACCTTGGAAGAGGATTTGGCTGGGATTTTATTCCCCATCTGGGGGGGAGAATCGGAAATGTCTTCATCTACGGAAACGCCGGAGCTGAGTTTCGATTCGGCTGGAACCCACCGGTAGATTTTGGCACCTGCCCGATTCGTCCTGGTTGCGAAAGCAGCCCTGCAACCGCCCCGGGAGACGATCGCCGCCGTCCCTTCGGGGTTCATGTCTTTTTAAACATCGACGGACGTGCGGTCTTGCGGGATATCTTTCTGGACGGCAATACCTGGAGGGACAGTCACAGCGTGAACAGAGAATATTTTGTGGCCGACATTGGCGCAGGCGTCGGGATTTCAGCGAATCGATTCAAGGTAACGTAT
>Ga0316601_100001482_pt1 | contig 11502 bp, 10 predicted proteins | sample OWC_soil_day5_no_FD_207663 | JGI IMG/M metagenome (GOLD analysis project Ga0316601, IMG submission 207663) | Wetland soil microbial communities from Old Woman Creek delta, Ohio, United States - OWC_soil_day5_noCT | ecosystem: Environmental > Terrestrial > Soil > Wetlands | place: USA: Ohio...
GAATCCCCCTATGATACTATAGAAAATGTAATCCAATTACAAATTAAATAGGAGGGGAAAAATATGGAAATGATTAATGTTGGCTTCGATTTTTTAATTGATTCAGAGGTTGCTGCTCTACCAGTATGCAATCCTTGGGATGGAAAAAGATGTCCATCTTGGTGCGGATGCAATGTAACTTATCAACCATGTAACTAACTATTACTAACAGTTGCATCATACCAAAGTTAGTTGAAAAACTAATCTATTTTATAAAGGGCTTTTTAGCCCTTTATAAAATATAGGAAGTATAAGAGTTGTCTTATAACCTAAAATTTATATTATAATAAAATGCATTTAACAAAATTAATTTATATAAAAGGAGAAGCATATGAGTTATAAAAAGTCAATTTTTAATATGGAAATTGGTAGGACACAAGAGGATAAAATTCTTTTTTTTAATAGTTTAACTACTGCATTTGGGATAATGAACAAAGAAACTCAAGAAGTATACAATAATATAGAAAAGTATGATGATGAAGAAATAAGTAAAGTAGATTCAATAAGTCCCCTTTTTAAAAATGGATTTATTAATGACAGTTCAGTAGATGAACCATCTATGATGAAATATTTTTTTAATAAAGCTAAAGTGAATGACGCTAACTTAACTCTTACTATTGCTCCCACTCTTAATTGTAATATGAATTGCCCTTATTGTTTTGAGAAGAAGGTAAGTAGCAGAATGTCGCAAGAAACAATGAACAGAATTGTTGAATTTGTTAAGAAAAAAATCAAAAATGGTATAAAATCACTAAAGGTTACATGGTATGGTGGAGAACCTCTTTTAGAAAAAGAAACAATTTATAATTTGTCAAAAGTGCTTATAGACCTTTGTAATGAGAAGGATATTGATTATACTGCCTTTATGATTACAAATGGCATTTTATTAGATCAAGAAACTGCAAAAAGATTGTCTGAAGAGTGCAAAGTTAATGAAGTACAAATAACTCTTGATGGAACCGAAGAGGTACATAATAAAAGACGTGTGCTATTAAATAATAAGAATAGTTTTCAAACAATTATAGAAAATATAGATAAAATCATAGAATTTATGAGGGTTTATGTAAGGGTAAATATAGATAAGTCAAATCTTGATGATATTGAAAATCTTATTAATTATATATATGATTATAAAAATTGGAAGCAAAATGTGTTTATGAGTTTCAATCCTGTTGTAAAAGTAGAAGACCTTTGTGTTTATGATAAAAACATGTGTTTTTCAAATCTTGACTTTGGTTTAATTGAAGCAAACTTTATGAAAAAACTGTATTCCAAAGTAAATATGGATACAAAAAATCTCTATCCTAGGCCAAGGTTTTTAGCATGTTCAGCACTAAGTGCTAATAGCTTTGTTATTGACCCTTGGGGTAATCTTTATAAATGCTGGTCTGATGTAGGTGTAAGTGAGAGAAAGATAGGGAATTTATCTGAAGGAATTAAAATAAACACTAATTTTACAAAATGGGTACTTGCTGAATTACCGGAAAAATGTAGAGAATGTAATACTCTTCCCCTTTGTCAGGGTGGATGTTTATATGATTACGTTTATTATGGTAAAGAACCTCAGTGTGCTCATAGCCTTGAAACTTATAAACAAAATCTTAAATCTGTTTATGAATCATATTGTAAAAAAGGAAATACAATTGATGCAAATATTGAAGAAGCAAAATAGGAGTCTATGCTAATGTTTCAGATATTTATTACAGCTCCCCTTCAGCCTCCTTCATTTTCAAAAGATACAGATATGAAGGATTGGAAGCTAAAAAAAGAAGATTTAAGATTACTTTTTCGGGCTTTAAAGTATAGTATTCCTTATAAATTGAAATTTGCTTTTACTTTATTATGTGTAATATCTAATATAATTTTCAGTATTATCTATCCTATAATATGGGGAAGAATTATAATGGAAATTACGCAAAAGAATGAGGAACTTTTTGTACATAATTTAGTTCTATTGGTTGTTTTATATTTTCTGCAGACAGGTATAGGTTTTTTACAATCCTATTTATTTTCTTATTTAAATCAAAACATAGTATCTGATATTAAAAGAGATATGTATAAAAAAATACTTAATCTACCGGTTAAGGCCTTTGATAAAATGACAGTAGGAGATTTTCTTTCCAGAATAAATGGGGATTCTTTTACCATAGCCAATATTATAACTAGTCAACTGTTAGATGCATTTATAAATATTTTAAAAGTAGTTTTTATAGGAATAGGTGTTTTTTTGATAAACCCAATTCTTGCAGCAATTGTTGTTTTTGGATTTCCATTTTCTTATGTTATATTTTTAGAATTTGGTAAGAAGCTAAGGGAGAAAAATAGTGAATTACTTAAATTAAATGATAAGTTTTTTAGCAATACAACTGAATCTATACAAGGTATTCGTGAAATTAAAAGCTTGGGACTTAAAGACAAAAAATTATCTATTTTTATTGAACTTATAAACAATATTAACCATAAAAATATTAAAATATCAGTTATTAATTCTATATCCCAAGTTTTGTCGCAATTAGTAACTTTTATTTCAAAATTACTTATTTTAATTGTGGGATGCTATTTTATTTTTAAAGGTTCACTAAAAATTGATATTTTTATTGCATTTACAATATATTCTGAGCAGTTTTCAGGTGCCCTTATGGGTTTAACACGGTTGAATTTTAATATCCAGCAAATGATAACTTCTTTAGAACGTATTTTTCACTTAATGGATAACTTTAGTTATTCTCGAGAAAGTTTTGGAACTAGGTCTTTTTCAGTGATTGAAGGAGAATTGCAATTTGAAAATGTTTATTTTACATACAATGAAGACAATGTGATATTAAAAGATGTAACATTTAGTGTAAAGAAAAATTCAAAAACAGCAATTATTGGTCCAAGTGGCAGTGGTAAAACCACAATTTTTAATCTTTTACTAAATTTTTATGATGTAAACTCAGGAATAATAAAGATTGATGGTATAAATATAAAAGAGTTTGATGAAAAATCTTTAAGAACTAATATTTCAGTAGTTCGTCAGGAGCCTTTCCTTTTTAATACAACGATTCGCGAAAATTTAATGGTAGGCTTGGAAGGGGTTTCAGAGGAAGAAATGATTAAAGCATGTAAGGATGCATATATAAATGATTTTATTATGTCCCTTCCTAATAGCTATGATACTGTTATTGGCGAAAATGGGTCCTCACTTTCAGGAGGTCAAAAACAAAGAATAGCCATAGCAAGAGCATTATTAAGAAAATCAAAAATAATTCTATTTGATGAAGCAACTTCAGCGTTGGATAATGAATCACAATATTATATAGAAAAAGCTATTGATGAAGTTTCAAAAAATCATACCGTGCTAGTTATTGCCCATAAACTTTCAACTATAATGAATATGAATAACATTATAGTACTAGAACATGGATCTATTAAGGGAAATGGCTATCATGGTGAATTAATTAAAAATAATTCTGTGTATAAAAGATTGTATCAAAAGGAATTGGATGTAATAAATCAAAACTTTTCATAGTATATATAAGCTAATTCATATTAAAAATTAATTCTAAGGTTAAAAGTAATAAAACCACTAAATGAAGTGGTTTTTTCCTTTGGTGAAAAATTTTATTGCTCTTTAACATAAAAAAGGGAAGTCTATAAAGGCAAATATAAAAAAGCTATTAGACACATGACAATTGTTATTATTGAAAATACTGAAACTATTTTAGATTCATGCCAGCCAGATAGCTCTAAAGCATGATGTATAGGTGCTATAGTAAAGATTCTTTTACCAGTTAATCTAATTGATGCTATTTGTAGTACTACAGATAATGTTTCAATTACATAAATAGCACCAATAATTATAATTGTAATTTCAAGGTTAAGAATAATTGCTACTGTGGCTACAACACCACCAAGTGCTAAGGAACCAGTATCACCCATAATTACTTTTGCAGGGTAGGAATTAAATCTAAGAAATCCTAGTAGAGAACCGGCAACAATACCACAAAAGATAGAGAGCTTGTAATGTCCCAGGGCAAAACTTACTATAGTGAAAAATACTATTATGATTAATGTTACTGATGTGGCTAGTCCATCAACACCATCGGTAAAGTTTACTGCATTAGTTACAGATAAATAAAAGAACAAGACAAAAGGTATATATAATGCTCCTAGCTTCAATGAAGAATTACAAAAAGGAATAAGAATGGATTTACTAATTGTTGGATCTAGAAATATATAGAAGGCAAAGAAACTAGAAATAAAAATTTGTAAAAGCATTTTTTGCATTGAGGTTAACCCTTCATTTTTTTTATGTGCTATTTTAAGAAGATCATCAAATAATCCAATTAAAGCAAAACCCATAAAAGCCATTAATACAACTATAACTTCATTGTTATAACCTTTAATAAAAAAGGGCAGTGTTAATACAGAGGAAAGGATAAAAATAAGCCCCCCAATTGTAGGAACACCTGCTTTTTTCTTATGACTTTTAGGTGCTTCATTTTTAATATTTTGTCCGAATTTTAATATTTTCAGTATTGGAATAAGTAGTAAGCCAATAAGTATAGAAAGTAAAAATGAAATTAATATTGATAAAATAATATAATTCATAAAAAACTCCATTCTGTCGCTTTACTGCGACGCAATAAGCATTAGGAATGTATTTCAATGAAATAGCCATGAAGTAATCTGTGCAATAAATACTATTAAATAAGAACAGGGTACTAATAAGGGTAATGCAAAAACAGTACCTACTACTTTACTTCCAACCATGCCTACTATAGATGCCTTGAATTCTGGCTCATTACACTTTCCTTCGATGAAATCATCAGTCATCATTGATAGCTTTGGATCAATAAATATTGACATGAAAATTGTAGCTATACCATTTATTACAGAAGAAAGAGTAATACATGTAGCTCTATCATTTGGAGATATGGCACAAGCATATATTGGGGCTAAGGATCCTACCGTTAAAAATGCAACTGCAATTAAGTTAAGCAATATTATTTTTACAGGCAATTCTTTAAAGGTTATTGAAGTTACATTTTCTTTTCGTGGTGGGGATATACATTCCTTCATATATCTCACACCTGATTTACAAAAGCTATGTATAATTAGCTTTGAAATAGATCTATCCATTGAAAATGATTGTACTGCCTTGCAAAGGAGCTTTTGAAAGGTTGGAATTGAAAAAGCTCCACAAATTGCTGCAACACTTGAAACAATAATAATAAAATTGAAAATTGTAAGCATATTATTTGAACCAGGATTAGCTTCAACATAATTTGCAAGTAGAGGAACCTGAAAGGTAACGGCTATCCTGGACACTAACATTAAAATATTGAAAAGAGAAAGGGAAATAGCTATTTTACCTGTTTTTACACCAACAAGTCTTACAGAATAAGCAAGAGTTCCTATGAATGATATTATAAAATTTGCTACTAGCACTATAATTATTTGTAAACTCATAATATATCCTCCAGGGTGGTTATCTCATCAAAATTATATTTTGATTTTTTACTATTGTATCTATTAATTTTTATAGGTATGATGCCTAATTTTTTTGCATCTACAAGATTACGTTCAGAATCATCAATAAAGATAGCTTCACAGGGCTTTATATTTATTTCTTTAAGTGCTATATCTAGTAAATTTGTTTTCGAATGAAATTCCCCGTAGATTGAGGACATTATGAAGGTAGAAAAATATTGTCTGAGTCCTCTGCTTCTAAAGACTCTTTCAAGGGAAGGCCATGTGCCAGATACAATTCCAAGAATATATTCTTTACTGAGTTTTTTTATTGATGAATCTACATCATCAAAGAATACAAATTTATCATCATTATATACCGCATCTTCTGATAGAGCAGATAAGATTTTATCATCTATATTAGGATATCTACTTTTCTTAAGCAAAATAGAGTAAAATTCCTTAAAAAGTAGGAATTCCTCTCTTTCACTTGATATATTATGATTTTTGCTTAAATGCTTTATAGCTCGAATCATAGCATACTTAAATAACAAGGAATCAGAGTTTATTTTAGAACTATCGACGATTTGGTAAAAGTTAGGTGGAATAAACCAATGTCCTGTTTTCGGTTTATTCAAGGTATGACCTGAATCAAATAAAATAGCCTTTACATTTTTATAATCTGGGTTCATATTTTTATGTTTACCTCCTTATAACTTCAGTACTATTAACTGATAACTGTGCACTGTAAAACACCTGTCTTTTGTATATTATAAATAATGGCTAAAATTTAAAAGTTTTTTCAAATAATTGAAAAATACCAAGAAATTAATTATCATTAAAGTATAGTACTTTTAAGAAGAATACTGGATAATAAAAATTTATAACAAATATGAATGTGTTACATTAACAAGAGATTTTCAATATTTTGAAAAGGATAAGAGGTGAAGAAGTTGTTTGATGACTGTTCAGAAGCGAAGATATTAGAGGGTATAAGGAAAAATATAAAGTGGGTACTTAAAAACAGATATCAAGATAGCCAAACCACAATGGCTAAGGATTTGGATATAAAGATTAATACTTTAAATACATACATAAATACAAGTACAAAACCTCCTATTACTTTTATATGGAAATTGTGTAGTAAAACAAACTTATCAATAGATCAGTTTGTGCAAGAAGATTTAGAGTTGTGTGAGGAAAAGCTAAAGAAAAAAGAAATACTTAAGCAAATTTATAATAAGTATAAAGGGGAATATTATACATATTTTTTTGTTGTAGACTCAAACTCATTAAAGGAAGGGCTAATACAGGAGGGGTTTTTAAAGATAAGCGAATATGGAACTGCTAGCTTTGAAATTTTAAATTCAAACAAACAATTTTCAGGTAATTTGTTAGCTGGAGATGAGCTGCTGTACTTTGATTTAAAGAATGCTAAGGAGAAAATAAATTTAATAGTTAAAAATCCAGGTAAAAACATTAAAGAAAAATATCTTTGTGGAACTGGAATTATAAATATCTCCTCACCAGAAGATAGTCGGATACCAAGTGCTCAAAAGATTATTGTTAGCAGAGTAAGGGTTCCAATAGATAAGTATTTTAAAACTTTGAGTGATTTTTTATCAATTAATATACATTTAAGAGTTAGAAAAAGGTTTTTAATTGATTTACTAAAAAACAACATTGGCATAAGTGATAATAAGTACAACCGGGTTAAAGAATTAGTAGAGGATAGTAAAATCTCAGATGAAGATAAGATCATAATAGGTGAAAGACAAGTAGATTTACTGCAGGAGGTTTTAGATAAAGAGGAATTTTTAATGCTCAAAAGGAGTATACTGGAATCAGCCAGCGTAAGGGATGTGACCTTAGCAAATAACATAAAAGCAAATTTAGAGGAAGATAAAATGGTTTATAGATTTATTAAAAATGAGTTTAATAATGGTTAATACAAATTACAGTAAAATTGCATATATGTTTATAAAGGGGGAACAACTATGAAGTATGATTTTGATAGTATCGTTGAAAGAAGAAATACAGGATGTTTTAAGTGGGATAGAAATAAGGTTACCTTTGGAAGAGAAAAGGTGCTGCCTATGTGGGTTGCGGATATGGATTTTCCATCACCACAACCGGTAATTGAAGCAGTTAAGAAAAGAGCAGAACATGGTGTCTTTGGATATGCTTTTGCAACAGATTCCTGTTATGAAGCAGTAATTGAAAAAGTTGAAAGAGCATATAACTGGAAGATTAAGAAGGAATGGATAGTGTTTTGTGATGGTATTGTGCCTGCATTATATTCTTCTGTGAAAGCCTTTACTAATATAGGGGATAGGGTAATTATTCAGCAGCCTGTTTATCATCCTTTTAGATTTGCTATTCAGGACAATGGACGTGAAATAGCGAATAACAAATTGAAATTTGATGGTGAAAGATATGAAATGGATTTTGCAGATTTAAAGATGCAGTTTAATGGCTCCAATCCAGCAGAGAAATCTTCAAAAGCAAAAATGTTTATACTTTGTAACCCCCATAACCCTGTAGGAAGAGTATGGACAAAAGAAGAACTAATAAAATTAGGGGAAGAGTGTATCAAAAATAACTGTATTGTAATAGCAGATGAGATTCACTGCGACTTAGTTTATAAACCAGCAGAACACACGTGCTTCGCATCTATAAACCAAGAGTTTGAAAATAATTCAATAACCTTCATTGCTCCAAGTAAGACCTTCAATGTGGCAGGGCTTAGTGAAGCTGTAGCAATTATACCTAATGCTTCCTTAAGAGATAGTTTTATTGCAGCTAGAGCTGGCAATAACAGTGGCAATGTTTTTGGGTATACTGCTCTTGAAGCAGCTTATAGGTATGGTGATGAATATTTATCACAACTCCTTCAGTATCTTAAAGGGAATATAGATTACGTTATAAAATATGTAGAAGATAATATACCTAAAATTAAAGTGATAAAACCAGAGGGAACATACCTTCTTTGGGTAGATATGAGAGGCTTAGGCCTTTCTTCTGAAGAATTAAATACTTTTTTAATAGAAGAGGCAGGATTAGGGTTAAATGATGGTAGAATGTTTGGAGAAGGGGGAGAGGGCTTCCAGAGAGTTAATATAGGATGTCCAAGAAAATTTGTGGAAGAAGCTCTTATTAAGCTAAAGGATGCAATTGAGAGAAGAAACTTATAATAAAAGCTGTGTGGTTAATCCACACAGCTTTATTTCAATATAATTATCCAATTAAACTGCTATCTTTTATATGTTTTAAGTGATTAATTATTATTCATATCTTAAGGAATCTACTGGATTCAACTTAGCGGCTCTTCTAGCTGGTAATATACCTGCGATTAAACATACAAGTATTGAGAACCCAATTGCCATAAGTATAGCCCAAAGTGGTGTGTAGAAAAGTTTTTCTATTTCACTTACCCCTTTTGATTTAAGTTGACCAATTACAAAGTGATCTAATCCTAATGAGGCTATTAATGCTAGTATAGTTCCAATAATGCCACCGATAAATCCTAGTACTCCAGCTTGCACTAAAAACATTATATTTATATGCTTTCTTGAAGCACCTTGAGCCTTCATTATTCCTATTGACTTAGTTTTTTCATAAACTATCATAGTCATTGTATTTATAACCCCTATAGCTGATACTAGAAGAACTATTACTCCAGCTGCAATTAATATTCCTTTAATTACTGCCATAGCATTTCCAAGACTATCTGAACGGTCAAGATTTGCATAGGTCCCGTATACAAGGTTTTTATTAATGTTATCATTAACATTAGCTACGTCTGTTAAGTCTTTACACTCTACAGTTACAGTTGGATAACCTTTTGTATTTAAATAATCCTTTTCCCCGGTATAATATTCTTGAATCTTAGCTGCTAAAGCTACTGGTGCTACTATTTGATATCCTTCATTTCCATAATTTTTATTTATAACTCCTGTTATTGTTGACTTAATAACAAGAGGCTCTTTAGCTTGCTCTCCCTCTAGATTAGGAAGCTCAACTACTAATTCTACATTTTTTCCGATAACACTTTTAATATCTGTAATCCCCATTTTTTCAAGATATCTTTGTCCTATAAGAACTGAGTTAGTATCGTTTTTGTCTAGGTTTTTGCCTGCAGAAATAGGTTCGTAATCACTTTTATGTTTACTCTTTACACTATCTATTGTAGCCTGGCTAAAAATAGTATAGTTTGCATCTCTGCCTATTAAGGAAACCTGCTTGCCAGTTTTATTTTCAATTATTACTTTTGTAAGTTTACTATCAATCTGTGCTGTTACGTCCTTTACACCATCAATTTTCTTGATTGCTTCTACTGCAGCTCCATCAATTTTTTTGTATTTCCCTTCTTCACGGGAATTCTTTCCATCAGCAGTTTTAGCTTCTTTGCTAGGTTCTTGATTTACAACTGTAATTACTTTATTATTTGAAAACTGCTTCATTTGATCATCTAAGTTCTTTTGAACCCCTTCTCCTAGGCCAAACATAACTATTAAAAGCATTGTACCTATGGCTATTGAAAAGGAAGTTAAGGCAGTACGAAACTTTCTCTTTTTTAGGTCACTAAAACCCATCTTTATGCTATCAATTAACATTTCTCTCCTCCTGATTCACTAAGAATTTAATGCTTCTATTGCATCTAATTTTGATGCTTTTCTAGCTGGATAAATTCCTGATATTAAAGAAATACCTATTGCAAATGCTAAAGTACCCAATACTAGCCAAGCAGGAAGTGAAAAACTTATAGTTTCTTTAACACCTTTTCCTGACAAATACTGTGCAAGTGCAAATTCCATAATTTTAGTATTTATGAAGCTGAAAAATAGCCCCATTAGTCCTCCTATAAAGCCTATAACACCTGCTTGAGTTAGGAATACTTTATGAATATTTTCTCTGCTGGCTCCTACAGCTTTCATAATTCCTATTGACTTTGTTCTCTCATGTATTGCCATAGCCATAGTGTTGGCTGTTCCAAGAGCAGCAACAAATAAAACTATTATTCCAAGTATTGATAATATTTGTTCAACAGCAGTAAGCGCTTTTTTTATCATATCAGCAATTTGTTCTTGGGACATGTACATATATCCAATATTTTTTACTGCCTTTCCTACATTTTTTACATCAGCAGCATCTTTAGCATAGATAATTGCTTGATCATAACCTTTCTCTTTAAAGGAATCCTTAAGCAATAAAGAATATGATTGTATCTTTGAAACTAATTCTTTTGAGGCAATAATAGTATTACTGTACTCAGATGGTTCAAATTTTTCGTCTACAATTCCAATTATCTGTGCTTTTAGTTCTAAAGGCTTTAGGTTTGGATTTTTAGTATCAATTAAGGTTATTTCTTTGCCAACTACATTTTTATAGTCAGTTAAGCCCATAGACTTAAGAAGCTTCTGATTTACTAGAACTCCATTTTTATCACTATCCTTTAAAGTATTGCCTGCTAAAATAGGATTAAAATTATTAAGTTTATTTTTCTTTTTTATTGCTTCTAGGTCATCTTTATTAAAGATTTTGCTGCAACTGCTGAAGCTATTTAAATTGATATAGATGTCTTTTGTAGACTCTTTTCCATCTATTTTAACTTTGGGAATATTATTAAAACTAATTCCTACAACATCTGAAACACCATTGATAATTTTTAATTTATTAAGAGTATCATCATCTATTTTTTTAAAGTTTTTCTCTTGCTTAGCTTGGTATTCTTCTTGAGTCATTTCTTGGGAGCTCTCTTCATTTTGTTCTTTAACGTCCATATACTTCATTGGCATCACTACCACTTGTTTTGCACTAGATTCCTTGCTTAATTGGTCTAGAATATATTTTTCTGCAGTGGTACCTAGTCCTACCATTGTAACTATTAACATTGAACCTATTGCTACAGCAAGTGAAGTTAAAAATGTTCTTCCTTTTCTTCTGCCTAAATCTCTAAAGGCCATCTTTAAACCGTCACTAAATTTCATCCCTTGTTACCTCCTGAAC
>Ga0316601_100001486_pt1 | contig 11495 bp, 7 predicted proteins | sample OWC_soil_day5_no_FD_207663 | JGI IMG/M metagenome (GOLD analysis project Ga0316601, IMG submission 207663) | Wetland soil microbial communities from Old Woman Creek delta, Ohio, United States - OWC_soil_day5_noCT | ecosystem: Environmental > Terrestrial > Soil > Wetlands | place: USA: Ohio...
ATGCCGCCAGCGCCGCCGAGCTTGAGGAAAGGAAGGAGTTCGTGCGCGTGTGCGGCCGCATCCTTTCTCTGCGGTCCCAGGGCAAGGCCGGCTTTATGGATCTATCGGACGGGGAGCACAGGCTCCAGGCGTATGTGCGTCGCGATTTCGTGGGGACCTCGGATTTCGAGCTGTTCCAGCTGTTCGACCTGGGGGATATCATCGGCGTCGAGGGAACGGTATTCCGTACGCGCACCAACGAACTGACTGTATCGGCTTCCAGGGTATTTCATCTTTCGAAGAATCTCCTCCCGCTTCCTGAAAAGTGGCATGGACTTACGGACGTGGAAACCCGGTTCCGCCAGCGCTATGTGGATTTGATAGTAAATCCTGAGGTTCGTACTGTTTTCATTAAGCGCAACCGCATTATTCGTGAAATCCGGAATTTCCTGGATGCGCGCGGATATTTGGAAGTGGAAACTCCCGTGCTGCAGACCATTGCCGGAGGTGCGCTGGCTCGCCCGTTCCGCACCCACCACAACGCGCTGGATATAGACCTTTACCTGAGAATCGCCCTGGAGCTGTATCTGAAGCGACTGATCGTGGGCGGGATCCCCAAAGTCTATGAGTTAAGCCGCATCTTCCGGAACGAAGGGATTTCCACACATCACAATCCCGAGTTCACCATGCTTGAGTTCTATCAGGCCTACAGCGATTACCGGGACCTGATGGACCTTTCCCAGGAAATGATTACGCGGGTCGCCGAGGCTGTCTCAGGGTCGCGTCAGGTCCAATACGGCGAGCATGTGCTCGACTTTGATCACTGGCAGCGGTTTTCCATGAAAGATGCGATCCTGCGGTTCTGGCCCGATTCGCTGCCCTCCCCCTCGGAGGAGGATCTGCGGTCTCCGGACAGGCTCCGTTTTTTCGCGGAATCGCTCCACACCCATTTTGAGCTCTCCGACGGCGCGGGCAAACTCCTGGCCGTTATCTTCGAAGCGGTTGCCGAGGATCATCTGATTCAGCCGACCATTATTTATGATTACCCGGCGGAAGTCTCGCCCCTGTCCAAAACCAAGCCGGACGATCCGGAGACAGTGGAGAGATTCGAGCTGTATGCGGCCGGCATGGAAATCGCCAACGCCTATTCAGAGCTGAACGATCCGGCTGAACAGAAAGCGCGGTTCGAAGAGCAGCTTATGGCCCGCGGGCGCGGGGACGAAGAGGCTCATGATATGGACGCCGATTACATAAGGGCGCTCAGCTACGGCATGCCCCCGACGGCAGGAGAAGGCATTGGCATCGACCGCCTGACCATGATCCTGACCAACTCGCCGTCCATCCGCGACGTCATCCTGTTCCCCCTGCTGAAGCCGGAACATGCAATTGACGAATGACGAAGTACGAATGACGAATTGAAAAACAAGCAGTTCTTAAAGCTTCAAAACAGCCCTATCGGTCATCAGCGCTTTTCCTTCGCCGCGGGTATATATCGTAATTCGTCATTCGTAATTCTTAGGAACCGACCTCTGACATGAAATTTGAATTATTTATTGCGCTGCGATATCTCCGGGCCAGACGCAAACAAACCATGGTCTCGGTAATCTCCGCAATCTCGGTGTTGGGCATCGCGGCAGGGGTGATGGCGCTTGTGATTGCTCTGGCACTCTCGACCGGTTTCAAGGAGGATATCCAGATCAAGATAATCGGCGCGACATCCGCAATCAACCTGATTCGGATCGACAGCACTCCCCTGGCCGACTACGAGGCATTGCTCCGCAGGATCGGCAATACACCCCGCGTGACCGGCAGCGCTCCTGCCATTCTGAACCAGGTGTTCGTTGCCGGCTCAACCCGCAATCAGGGCGCTGCGCTCAAAGGCGTTGACCCGGTCCGGGAAAAGCAGGTGTCCGATTTTTTTTCACATATCGTATCGGGAGATCCCCGGGCTCTGGAAAAGCGGGAGACGTTTTTGCCGGGCGACTCCGCTCCGCCCCCCGACAAAATCATCATAGGCAAGGAAATGGCCAGAGCCATGGATGTGGAGGTGGGAGAAACGCTGAAGGTCTTCTATCCCCTGGGGAGGCTGACTCCTCTGGGGATGACGGCCTCTGAGAAAACGTTTCGCGTCGCGGCCGTCTTCGAGTCCGGCCTATTCGATATCGATTCAAACTGGGCTTATGTCCATATAGACTCCGCCCGCCGCCTTTTCTCCTTCCCTCCCGGGTCCGCATCGGTCATTCAGTTCAAGACGGACGATCTTGAAGACGCCGACGCCATAGCCGATGAAATCCGGGCCAAAGCCGGTCCGGGATTTTACACAACGACCTGGATGGAGACCAACAAGCCGCTATTTTCAGCCCTGAAACTGGAAAAGCTGGTGTTGTTTCTCACCATAGGGCTGATCGTTTTTGTCGCCTCCCTGAATATCGTAACCACTCTCATCATGATGGTGCTTGAAAAACAGGGAGACATCGCCATCCTCACTGCCATGGGAGCGACCGCCCGGACGATTCAAAGGGTGTTCATGCTGCAGGGCCTGATCATCGGGCTTGCCGGAACCTTCCTGGGTGATTTGCTTGGCGTAGGCATCAGCTGGGTTCTGAACACTTACAAATTGATCCGGCTGGAAGCTGCGGTGTACAGCATCCCCTACGTCCCGTTCCACGTAAGAGCCTGGGATGTGATTCTGGTTTCCGTAACCGCGATCCTGATCAGTTACCTGGCAACGATTTATCCGGCGCGGAATGCGGCGAAGCTCGATCCGGTGGAGGTTTTGCGCTATGAGTAGGATCATCGATGTGCGCGAAATTCACAAAAGCTATCGATCCGGAGAGCAGCGCCTGGAGGTCCTTGCCGGTCTCAGTCTTGCAGCCGATGAAGGGGAAATGATCGGAATAACCGGAGTTTCGGGCTCGGGCAAAAGCACTCTCCTGCACCTTCTGGGAGGAATGGATCGTCCGGACCATGGATCGATCGGGATCCTCGGTCAAGAGCTTTCCGGGCTAAGCCGGCCTGAGATGTCCGACTTCCGCAACCGGACGATCGGTTTCGTCTTTCAGTTTCACCACCTGCTTCCGGAGTTTACGGCCCTGGAAAACGTCATGATGCCCCTGCTGCTCAGGGGCGTTCTTCAAACGGAGGCTGCGCCCTCGGCCGCGGCCATCTTGGCGGAGGTGGGTTTGGACAAGCGCAGCCTTCATCGTCCCGGCGAGCTATCGGGCGGGGAGCAGCAGCGGGTGGCGCTGGCCAGGGCTCTGATCGGCAATCCGCGTCTCCTGCTTGCGGATGAGCCCACGGGCAACGTGGATCCGCAGACGGGCCAGGCTATCGGTGTATTGCTCAAAGGACTCCATGCCAGGCATAGCCTGACCTCAATCATTGTTACTCACAACGAAAAACTCGCTCGAATCTGCTCGCGCGTCTATCGTCTGGAAAACGGCAAACTGAATGACGAATTACGAATGACGAATTACGAATGATCTCAGGCCCCACGAGCATGGGGCGCTTTTGGCGCGTCCGATCCCGATTCCTGCAAGGTCCTATCAAACCTGAATTTGTCCCGGCCAATACTGCAGATCTTGCCCCAGTTGATATTTATGATTTCAATTCATCCTTCGCAGATCGGATTGCGACTTTGAAGTTTTCCGGCTCAATCCGTATAATTAGTAGCAGTTTGGGAGCACGGTCAGAGCGCTATGTTTGAAAAATATACCGAAAAGGCAAGAAGGGTCATATTCTTTGCACGCTACGAGGCGAATCAGTTCGGCAGCCCGTACATAGAAACAGAGCATCTGCTGCTCGGTTTGATCCGGGAGGACAAAAATCTGACCGCTCGTTTCTTTCCCCGGGCAAACGCTACCATCCAGGACATACGCAAGGAGATCGAGGGCCGCACACAGGTCCGCGAAAGAGTCTCCACCTCTGTCGACCTGCCCTTCTCCGAAGAGAGCAAACGGGCTCTCAACGGTGCGGCCGAAGAATCCGAGCGTTTCGGCCACAAATATATCGGAGTGGAACATATCCTCCTGGGTCTCCTTCAGGAAGACAAATCGGTGGCCGCTGGAATTTTGCGGGAGCACGGGCTTCGCGCGGCAATGATCCGTGAAGAGTTCAGCCGCGGCGTTTCCGAAAAGCACGCCCAAAACCGATCCAGGGAGCCTTTGAGCCTGGCGGAGTTTTCGCGGGATCTGACGGAAGCAGCCGGCATGGGTGTGCTGGATCCGCTGATTGGCAGGGAAACGGAAATCGAGCGCATGATCCAGATCCTCTGCCGCCGGACCAAGAACAATCCTGTTCTCATCGGAGAACCCGGCGTCGGCAAAACCGCGATCGTTGAAGGCCTGGCGCAAAGAATCGTCCGGGGACAGGTGCCGCCGCAGCTTGCGGACCGGAAAATCCTGGCGTTGGATATCTCGCTCATCGTCGCCGGCACAAAGTATCGCGGCCAGTTTGAAGAGCGATTGAAAACGATCATGAAGGAGCTGGCAGAAAACCGGAACCTGATTATTTTTGTGGATGAGCTGCACACACTCATAGGGGCAGGCTCGGCGGAAGGATCGCTGGATGCCGCAAACATACTCAAGCCGGCTCTCTCCCGGGGCGAAATTCAATGCATCGGCTCTTCAACTCCCCATGAATTCCGCCGCTCGATCGAGAAAGACCGGTCCCTGGAGCGTCGTTTCCAGGCGATCAAAGTCCCACCCCCTTCCGAGCAGGAGAGCGTCGAAATCCTCAACGGTGTCAAGAACAAATACGAGAGCTTTCATGCATTGGAATATGCCGATGAAGCATTGGAGGCTGCCGTCTATCTCTCCAACCGCTATATCCCGGACCGATTCCTGCCGGACAAAGCCATCGACCTCATCGATGAGGCGGGCGCGCGGGTTAAGCTTCGGAATTCCTCCATGCCGGAGGAGATGGTCCGTACTCAGAGAAAAATCCAGGTGATAGATGACAGGATCGATAGCGCCATCTCGTCTCGGGAATTTGAGAAAGCGGCACGCTATCGGCTTGAAGAAGACCAGGAGCAGGCAAACCTCAAGGTAATCAGGGAACGCTGGAGCCTGCAGCCGGTCGCCCCTGTCAAGGTAACCCGCGAGGACATCGAGGAAGTGATTTCCAAGTGGACCGGCATCCCGATAACTTCCATCCAGGAAGAGGAGATGACCAAACTACTCCGGATGGAGGAAGAGCTGCATAAACGGCTGATAGGCCAGGACCGCGCTATCCGGGCCCTGAGCAAGGCCATTCGTCGATCCCGGGCGGGATTGAAATCCCCCAAGCGGCCGGTCGGATCTTTTCTTTTCCTCGGGCCTACCGGTGTGGGCAAAACCGAAACTGCCCGTTCCCTGGCTGCGTTTCTTTTCGGCAGCGAGAGCGCCATGATCCGCCTCGATATGTCCGAGTACATGGAGAAGCATTCGGTATCCAAATTGATCGGCTCCCCTCCCGGCTATGTAGGGCATGAAGAGGGCGGTCAGCTTACGGAAAAGGTCAAGCGCAATCCCTACTCCGTCCTGCTTCTGGATGAAATCGAAAAAGCGCACCCGGATGTCTTCAATATACTGCTCCAGGTTTTCGAAGATGGCCAGCTGACGGATTCTTTGGGTAACACCATCGATTTCAAAAATGCCATTATCATCATGACGTCTAATATCGGCGCTCGTTTTTTGGAGAAGCGCGGGAACATGGGCTTTCGCACGGGGACGGAATCCGATGCCCGTCGGATGGAGGACCTGATCCACAGCGAGGTCAAACGCGTATTCAACCCGGAGTTTCTCAATCGCCTTGACGAAATCATTCTTTTCGAATCCCTTACGGATGAGGATCTTGAAAACATCGTGGATCTGCTCATCGGCATGGTGAATGAAGTTATGAAGCAGAAGCGTCTGAAGATACTCCTGCGGCCTGCCGCGAGCAAGTGGATCGTGGCAAAAACCTGCCACGACCGATCTTACGGCGCACGGCCTCTTCGCCGGGCGATTCAGAAATACATCGAGGATCCGCTTTCCGAGCGAATCATCCAAAACCGTGTTCAGGCGGATTCCATTCTTGAAATTTACGTGCACAACGATGCTCTTCATTTCATGCGAAGCGGGGATTCCCCGGATTCCGGCCTGAAACTGCCGCTTTGAGGACCGGACACCGAACGCCAGGCCAAAAAAAATTGAACCCTTTACCAATGCCGGAGTCTATAGCAGGTATCCCGGGATATCTGGCTGGGGGAGGGTGTGTATAAAGGTCTTATCCGCTTTACTCAAAGGATTTCCGGGCAAAGCGCACCATGGAGCTTTTCGGTTCCGGTCCAGGGTTTGCCGTAACCTGCAGTCCAGAAGCTGGAATCCTCAATCGAGAATTCATGCATCGGTCTGAGCCTGCGCGGCACGAATGCACTGAGAAATACGGGATACCCCGCAAGGCGAGACTCATGCTGGATTTCGCGGGCTGTTTTAACTAAGATAAGGGTTTATTTTTAAGAATGTCGAGCGGCGGGAGGATCGATGGCCAAATCAGTCAGGCTGGGAATCTGCATTTTGTGGTTCCTTGTATCAGGCATTGCGGCTTTTGCCCAGAGCACCAACGCACCTACAATCGAGCGCATCGACATCCGGGGAAACCGCAGGATTCCGGAAGAGACTATACGCTTCTACATCCAAACCCGGCCCGGCGAACCCTACGACGAGGGACGGCTGGAATTTGATCTCAGGGCGCTTTATAAGGCCAATTTTTTCGAAAATATAGAAGTTCAGGAAAGGGATGGAGACACAGGCAAAATTATCACCTTTATTCTGAAGGAAAAACCTCTCATCCGGTCCCTTGAATATGTCGGCAACAAAGCCTTTACTGAATCCAACATCCTCGATGAGTTTAAGGAAAAGAAAGTCGGACTGACGGTCGACAGCCAGTACGATCCCGCCAAAATCCGCTCGGCCGAACGGGTTCTAAAGGATCTGATGACCCAGAACGGAAAACCTCTGGGAACCATCCGCACGGAAATAGAAAACATTCCGCCTTCAAGTGTAAAGGTGCGCTTCGTGATGGACGAAGGCCCGAAGGTTCGCATCGGGCAGATACGGTTCGTCGGCGACAAAGTGTTCAGCGATGGAGAACTCAAGGGCGCCCTTAAGCTCGACAAAGAGCGGAACATGATCACGATGTTCAAGGGCACGGACAAATACCACAAAGACAAGCTGGACGCGGACATCGAATTGAACCTGAAAGCTTTTTACAAGGAACACGGCTATATGCAGGTCCAGGTGGGAGAACCCGTAACCCGCATTTTCGAGGGACCTCGCGGGATGATGCCGCTCATGCGGAAGACGCGCCAGCAGTTTTATATTGAAATTCCAATCGAGGCGGGGGATCAATACCGCATCGGGAAACTGGAATTGGAAAATTGCGGCAACTTCAAATGCGATGCGCTGGCCACAACCTTCGGCCTGAAACCGGGGGACGTCGTTGACTTCAAAAAAATCAAGGATACCCTCGAGCAGATTAAGAAGCTGTACGGCAATTTCGGCTATATCAACTGGTCCTACCTGCCCGAACAGAGGTTTGATCCCCAAAAAAAGACGATGGATCTGGTGCTGAAATTCGAGCCGGACAAGCAATTTTTCGTCAAGCGCATCAATTTCCTGGGGAACACCAAGACGCGCGACAAGGTTATGCGCCGTGAGTTCATACTGGAAGAAGGAAAAATTTTCAGCAGCGCAGCGCTGGACGCTTCCGTCCTGCGCCTGAATCAACTGGGATTCTTCGAGAAGATCGAGGAAAAAGATTATGAAGTGAAGCCCGACGATAAAAACGGGCAGGTGGACGTGAACCTCACGGTGAAAGAAAAAAGCCAGCAATCCATCGGATTTACGGGAGGTGTAAGCGGCATTTCGGGAAGCTTCATCGGGCTGAACTATTCGACCAACAATTTCCTTGGCCGGGGCGAAACGCTGGATGTCAGCGTTACGGCCGGCACCCGGACCACGAATTTCATGGTCTCCTTCACCGAGCCTTATCTGCTTGACAGCCGGTGGAGCATGGGGCTTTCGCTTTATAATACGCGCTACCGTTACGACACTTACAACGTCTACGGAGTGGCCGATTACACCACGGGTGAACCTACGGAACTGTTCACGCAGAAGACAAGAGGCACGACTGTTACCATGAACCGCCGCCTGGGACATTCCATGTGGTCGTTCGGCGCCAGTTACAGCTTTCAGAAGATAGGGATCACCGACATTGCGCCGGGCTACGAAACCTACGCCCTGAGCCAGTTTGTGGGCTATACGACAAGCAACAATCCCGAAGATGCTCTGCAGGGAATCCTTCGAAGCGAAGTCACCCCGATGCTGAGCTACAACTCGACCAACGCCTACTTCAACGCGACCCGCGGTACCAGTTTAAACCTCTCGACGGCCATATCCGGCGGAATTCTCGGCGGCGACTTCAGCATGATTCGTCCGGTAGCTGAATACCGTCATTTTTTCCAGGACCGGTGGCTCAGCGGCGGGCACAATGTCTTCGCCTTCAGACTGATGGGACAATACATTCAACCCTACCATGGATCCTATATCCCATTCTATGAACGCTTCTACATCGGCGGCGAGGACACCATTCGCGGATTCGATATCCGGTCGATCAGCCCCCTGGCGGTATTTTCGACCCCGCTATTCGACACCCACGGGAATCCGATTATAGACCTCAAGACCGGGCTGCCTGCGGTGAGCTACAATATCACTGCCGTGGGAGGCGATACCGTTGGAGTCATGAACTTTGAGTATCGGATACCGGTCGCCGGCCCGCTATCTATCGCAGCATTTTATGACGTGGGGATATCCCGAGTGTCTCGAACGAGTTCGCTGGGAGATATGGGAGCAAGCAGCGTACAGATGGTTCCTGCTTCCAACAACAAGGTGCACGGGTCGACGGGAGTGGAAATACAGTTCATACTCCCCGTGGTAAGCGCACCCTTCCGCTTAATCTTCGCGTACAACCCTCAGAGACTTAACGAAACCGTCAATGTGGGAAACCGATCTATCACGCTGAGAGAACCCAGCAAGGACATCAAGTTCACGGTCGGACGCAGTTTCTGATTCCTCTTTGCCCGGAACGTGAACTGTAGTAAATTTAAGGCTTTAGGCGATTCCCGGATAGTTCTCCGGGGAATTTTGACAATTCGGCCCGGCGGAGCCGGGATGAATTTTAAAGGAGATCAGGGTAAATGAGCCGATTAATTTTGCACGTTTTTTTCGCCGCTTTCTGTATACCGGTGCTCGGCATTGCACAGACCGCCGCCCAGGCACCGGCGGCAAAAATTGCCTGGATGAACCTGGAGCAGGCTATTTTCAGCTGTGATGAGGGGAAGAAGGAGTTTTCGGAAGTCCAGAAATTTGTAGACGCCAAGAACACCGAACTGGAAAACCTGCGTAAAGAAGCAGAGAGCCTCAGAAATCAGCTCAACGTGCAGGGCTCCAAATTGACCGACGAAGCTCGCGCAGACCTGGAAAGCCAGGTCGATGCCAAAGATACTATTCTACAGCGGTTCCAGCAGGACACTCAGAAGGAAATTGACAACCGGCGTGTGCGCGCCACCAATTATGTCGGGAAAAGACTACTGCCCGTCATCGAAAAGGTTGCCAAAGAAAAAGGATTCAACGCGGTTCAGTATTTCAGTTCCTCCCGCGATGCCTGGGTGGATCCGTCGCTCAGTATTACCGAAGATGTCGTAAAGGCTTACAACCAGACGTACCCGGTCGCCGGAGCCAAAGCTCCGGCAGCCGCAGCTCCTGCTTCTAAGCCTTAACAACGGCAGCGCAAGCCACTGCATTTTTAATTCCCGGACTGCGGCGAAAAGCCTGGTTCCGGAAAAAGCGGGGCACGGCAGCTTGCGCTGCACTGCGAACAGCCATGGGAAGCGGTATTTCAACCCATAAAATAAACGAAATCCTGAAGATACTGCCTCAGCGTTACCCGTTTTTGCTGGTCGACCGCATTCTCGAAACTGACGGCTCGACCCGCATGGTAGGGTTAAAAAACATCACCATCAATGAGCCCTTCTTCCAGGGCCACTTTCCGGATCACCCCGTCATGCCAGGTGTGTTGCTGGTGGAAGCGCTTGCGCAGGTCGGGGTCGTCCTGCTTTTAAGCAATGATCAAACCAGAAGCGAGAAGCTAGTGTACTTTTCCGGCATCGACAAATGCCGGTTCCGGCAACCTGTGGTTCCCGGAGACCAACTCATCATGGAAGTGATCGTGATCAAGCAACGCGATTATTACTTCCGGATGAAAGGGCAGGCTCTGGTCGACGGCAATGTCGCGGTCGAGGCAGAACTGTCCTGTTCCCTGGTCAATCGACCTGAATGACGATCGGCCTTTTTTTCTTAAAGTGAGCGAAGAACCAGCCTGCGCCGCTATTTCGAGAATACATGCCCATACATCCCACAGCCATTGTCGACCCATCCGCTGAAATTTCTCCCCAGGCCAGCATAGGGCCCTACTGCATCGTCGGGCCTCAAACACAAATAGGAGCCGGCACAATCCTGGATTCACACATTCGCATTCACGGCTGGACCACTATCGGAGAGAGATGCCGTTTTTATTGCCACAGCTCGGTCGGGACCGATCCTCAGGATCTCAAGTACAAGGGGGAACCAACCTTTCTGAAGATCGGAGACGACAACGTTTTCCGCGAATTTGTGAGCCTGAATCGCGGCACGAAGGGAGGACACGGAGTCACCGTCATCGGGGATAACAATTTCCTGATGGCATACAGCCACGTGGCCCACGATTGCGTCGTAGGGAGCCACGTAATCATGGCCAATGCCGCAACCCTTGCCGGGCATGTCACGGTGGCGGATCACGCAACCGTGGGCGCATTTTCGGCGGTGCATCAATTCTGCCGGGTGGGACCGCATGCTTTCATCGGAGGATTTTCGGTAATCACGCGGGACGCGCTTCCATATATCAAGACTGTCGGCGACCGCAATCAGGCAAAGATTTATGGAATCAATTCCCTGGGTTTGCGGCGCAAAAATTTTACCGAACAATCCATCGATGAACTAAAGCGGGTTTACCGGATCTGTTTCCGCTCTAAATTGAACAGCGGGGAGGCGCTGGCGCAGGTGAAGGAAAAACAATGGACGGCGCCGGAAGTAGCAACACTGATCGAGTTCATGGAAAGCTCCGAACGCGGATTCATCCGTTAACCGACGCCTGGGATTTGGCACCCACCGGCTTTTCACATTTTCGAATCTCGAATCTACAAATGTATGGCCGTTGAAAAGGAAAAATACGGGCTGATCGCCGGAAATGGCCAATTCCCATTTGTGGTGCTGCAATCGGCCCGCCAGCAAAACCTTGAGTTGGTTGTCGCCGCAATAAAGGAAGAAACTTTTGCCGGGATCGAGTCATTCGGGTATCCCGTTCACTGGCTCGGTCTGGGAGAATTGGGAAAGCTCATACGCCTCTTCCGGGACTCGGGCGTTCGAAAAGCAATCATGGCGGGGCAGGTCAAACATGTT
>Ga0316601_100001488_pt1 | contig 11493 bp, 6 predicted proteins | sample OWC_soil_day5_no_FD_207663 | JGI IMG/M metagenome (GOLD analysis project Ga0316601, IMG submission 207663) | Wetland soil microbial communities from Old Woman Creek delta, Ohio, United States - OWC_soil_day5_noCT | ecosystem: Environmental > Terrestrial > Soil > Wetlands | place: USA: Ohio...
GGACTGGGCCATCGACCTGGAGGCCAATCGGAATCCAGACCAGCCGATCGTTGGACTGGGAGACCTCCTGGCCATGAAGTCCAACGGCGATCCGATCGAGCGGTTCTCGCTGCACCTGACCTGCAACAGCGACGAGCTGCTCGTTCCCCCATGGGAGGACAACACGGTCGTCGATGTCCTCGACCATGGCGACGGAAGACCATTCGGGACGCCGATCCACCACGACAGTACTGGGACTGAATTGCTGTTCCAGTTGCAGTACACGGAGTAGGTCTTCTGCGGAACCAGGGCCGTCACCGAAGCGACGCGTGGGCCTCGCGGAGCTCCTTGGAGACCCGGCGGGTCGCGTCGGGACGCAGGCGCTGAGCCTGGCACTGCGTGGGATCGGCGAGCACGGCCGCCGCCTCGGGCGACAGCGTGTCCCAGGGCAGCGTCGCCTGCTGGAACGCCTCCCACGCGCCCGCGGTGACCCGGCCGAGATCAAACGCATCGCACACCGTGCCCTGCTGCAGCGCGGGTGACATCGGCACGCTGTGGAGCAGCGGGGCGGCGAGCGGCAGCGCGGCCACGTCACCGAGCGCGATCGCCGAGCGCCACACCGGCACGAACCGGGTCACCGAGGTGATCGCCGCGAACCGTTCGCGGAAGAACGCCTGCCACGCCGCGAGCTGATCCGCCGGGATCGCCGAGTACCTGCCGAGGGTCGAGAGCGACAGCCGGCTGATCGCGCGATCGCGGAGCGTCACGGTCGGTGCGGTGGTCGCGACCTTCGAGATCAGCGCGAAGGTGCGATCGCCGTGGTCGAACGACAGCAGGTAGTCGAGGCGCCCGGTGGTGGCGGGCGTGACGGTGTCGGCGAGCGTCGCGAGCTCGTCGCCGAGCGGCTGCGCGAGCTCGGTCCCGCACGCGGCGTAGAAGCTGGCGAAGCTCGGCACCGCCGGATTCGCGAGCATGGGTGCGAGGGCGGTGCGCATCGTCGCGGCCTCGGTCGCGGACAGCCCGGGGAGCGCGACGCATGCCGCGAACACCGCCGAGCGGCGCGCCAGGCTCGAGTCGAGCGCGCCGACCACCGCGGTCACATCGTTGCTCGGCAGGCCGACCTCGGACAGCACGCGCTCCTGATCCGCGGCCGCGCGCGCCTCCCACGCCGAGATCGCGGCCGCGCTGCCCGGCAGCGACAGCGCGCCCACGCTGGTGTACGACGCCTGCGAGATCGCGAACGACGCCGGCCACGACGGGTGGACGTCGCGCTCGTCGAGCGCCAGGTAGCCGCCGGTGGGCACGGTGATCGTGGCCGGCAGCATCGCGGGCGTCGCCGCCCCGCTCGCGTCGACCACGGTGATCGAGATCGGTGCGACCAGCGTGTGGTCGGGATCATCGAGCCCGAGCGCGATCTCGGTGCCGCCGGCGGTGGCCAGCGTGGTCGCGGTGATCGCCGGCGAGCGGTGCGACGACAGCGCCGCCAGCCACTGCTGGATGTGGGGCTCGTCGAGCGCGGGCGCGAACGAGCGCACGAACATCTCGCCGGTCGCGGTGCCGAGCGCATTCGCCGCGAGGAAGCCCCGCAGGCTCGACCAGAACGCGTCCTCGCCGATCAGCGCGCGCACCTGGGTGATCGACCACGCCGCGCGCTCGTACGGTCCCGAGGTGTACTTGTCGAGCCCGCGCAGCGTCGGGTCGACGATCGCGTCGCGCTGGCTGTAGCTGTGGTCGCCGCCGAACAGCCGCGGCACGCTGGTCAGCTGATCGCGGTGCGCGCGCTGCGCCTCGGTCTCGAGCAGCGTCGCCATGCCCTCCTTGAACCAGACGTCGTCATAGGTCCGCATCGTCACCCAGTCACCGAACCAGTGATGCGCCAGCTCGTGGGCGTTGAGCACGAAGCCGACGTTGCCCAGCCCGGACGACTCGGCGTTGAACGTGATCGTCGCGTTCTCCATGCCGCCGTTGAAGCCCGGCGCGAGGATCACGGCGTAGCTGTCCCACGGGTACGGCCCGACCAGCGCCTCGAACGTCGCCATCGCGTCGGCGATCGCGTCGAGGTTCTGGTTGGCGTCGATCGCGAGGCCGCGGCGGTGCCAGATCGCCAGCGGGATGCGCCCGGTCGTGCGATCGACGTGGACGAGATCGCCGGCGGCGAACGCCATCAGGTAGGTCGGCACCGGCTGCGTGATCGCGTAGCGCACGACGTGACCGGTCGCGCTCGTCTCGTCGCCAGTCCGGGCACCGTTGGACACCGCGTCGAGCGCCGCGGGCAGATCGAGCTCGACGGCGAACTCGGCGCGGTCCGCGGGATCGTGCTTGGCGACCAGCCAGGCCAGGCCGCGGTCCGGCTCGGAGTCGGTGAAGATCACCGTACCCGCGACCGGATCATCGTCACGCGGACCGCCGACGCGCATCGCGTCCGATGGTGCCGCGGTGTAGTCCACCGTGAACGTCACCGGGTCCGCACCCGACGCGAGCGGCGTGAGATCGACGCGGAGCGTGCCGGCGGTGGCGTCGACCGCGAACGCGAGCGGCTGGTCGCCGGCATGCACGGCCGTGATGTCGACCCGGGCGTCGAGCTCGAGGACGGGCATCGCCGCGATCAGCGTGATGTCCTCGCTCGCGGTCATCGTGAAGGAGGACCAGTCGAAGCTGCCGCGCAGGTGGTAGGACACCGCGTCGTAGCCCCGGTCACCGGGGCAATCGGGCAGGCAGCTCGCCGTGGTGGGCGCGTCGTCACACGCTGCAGCGATCAGGGCGAGGGTCGCGGCGATCCAGGACAGGCGAGGCATGGCGCCGAGTAGAGGCCGCAACCCAGCGGAACGCCAATCACTCTCGCTGACCGTTGCGTCGCGGAGTACTCGCAAGCGGGGTCGCGGGGCGAAAACGCCTGACGCGGCCACAGCCGGCGCGTATGCTCGCCGGCGTGATGCGCCTCCTGCTCGTGGGCTCGCTCGCAGCTTGCGGTGTCGCCGGCAATGCCGGGCCCAAGCTCGACGGCGGCACCGATCGCGATGTCCCCGTCGGGTTCGATGCCCCCGTCGGGTTCGACACCCCACCCGACGAGCTCGGAGCATATCGCCACTCGATCCAGATCGATGGCGCCGATGACTTCGTCGCGGCCGAGCAGTTCCCGACCACGTCGAACGCGTACGCCGCGCGGATCGCGTGGGACGATCATGCGGTCTACGTCGGCTACTCGGGGCCGGATCTCGATCCGGCGGCGCTCGACACCGCGAACAAGTGGCTGTTCGTCTACATCGACGTCGATCCGGGCGCGGCCACCGGCGGCGCCACGAGCCTGCGCTACAACACCCAGCAGGCAACCTTCCCGAGCGGGTTCGGCGCCGAGCTCTACGCGCGCTGGAGGTGCGACGGGACCTTCGCGTCGATCGAGCATCGCGCCGCCGACGACACCTACACGACGATCGACACGCCGACCTCCGCGCAGTCCGGCACGTTCGTCGAGCTCGCGATCCCGCGCACGCTGCTCGGCGGCGCGACCTCGATCGGCGTCGTGACGTGGATGATCAACGAGAAGCCGACCTTCGAGGGCAACTTCGCCGGGCTCTACCCCGACAACTTCGCCGATGGCTACAGCGCCACGCTCCCGCTCACCAGGTACCTGCGAGTCGACTTCGCGTCGCCTGCGCAGCCCAACGATCCTTCGCACACGGCCCCCTGACCCGGGACAAGCGAGTCGCGGACGATGAGGGTCCGGATCACTGCCGGACGAGCTCGACCCGCCGGTTGGCTTGGCGGCCCTCGGCCGTGTCGTTGTTGCCGACCGGCTTGGTCTGCCCGAACCCCTTCGGTGCGAGCCTCGCGGCGGCGACCTTGTGGGCCACGAGCCATGCCTTGACGGCGGCGGCACGTTGCTCGCTGAGCGTCTGGTTCGCCGCAGCGACCCCCTGGTTATCCGTGTACCCCTCGATGGCGAGCTTGAGCTCGGCGTGCTCGGCCAGCATCTTCGCCACCGCGACGAGCGTGGGCGTCGACTCCGGCCGGATCCGATCCCGATTGGTGTCGAACAGGATGCCTTGCAGCACGACCCGCCCCTTCTTCGACAGCTCGTCGAACAGGACGGGATTGCCACCGGCGGCGACCCGGAGGTTCGTCAGCCAGGTGACGACGTTGTGATCGATGAGCGTTGGATCGTCACCGCCGACGAACTCGAAGTGAAGGCGAGCGGTGCGCGGCATGAGCAGCGCGGGCACGTCCAGCCCGGGCAACTGCGCGGCATAGGCCTTCACCTTGGCGCCGTCGAACGACCAGCTGTAGTGCATGGGCTTGGTGCCGTCGATGCCAGCGATCCGATCGATCTCGTTGCTCCGACCTTTGTCCCCTCCGTTGTCGTACGCCAGGGTCGACGGGCTCGAGTCGGCGTTGACCGGGGTATCGAACTGGGATCCGTCGGGCTTCACGGCGTTGAACCGGACGCCGACGCCTCCGGGCCCATCGAGGTCGAAGTCGACGGTGAACCGCTCGGGCAGGACCTGTGGCAACACGACGTCGAAGCCGCAGGGTGGCCGGCATCGCAGCCACTTGCCCCCTGCGTGATCCTGCAGGTCGAGCCTCGCGGTGGGATTCTTGAGGTGCGCAAGCGGGCCGGGCTTCTTGTCGACGGGGATGAAGTCCTCGAAGAACAGCACCTTCGCGCCGGGCACGAAGTCGTACTTCGACCAGACGTCTCCCTCCGAGGCTGGTTGTGGGCTGTCCGCGAAGGCGTAAAGCGGAACGGCGACCGAGAGGACAGCGATCAAGCGGACGCGGGAGAACATGTACCAGTTAGCCCCGCGGGCGCGCCCGGAGTAAAGCGCGTTACCTCGCGAGTGCCAGCAATCCACCAGGACGCAGCGAACTCCGATGTAGGTGCGCGAGACTCAGACTCCTACGGGTCCGCGTCCTGACCCTCGGGCGTCTTGCTCCACCCGCCGAAGTCGCCCCACAGGCCACCTCCGACCTCGCTGATGTCGAGCCAGCTGCTCCACTTCCCGATCTGCACGTGGATGCCCTCGGGGTGCGCGCGCTTGCCGAGCTTGGGGTCGATCACCGTCTTGCCAGGCAACACGGTGATCTTGCGCGTCGCGATCGTCTCGCGGTGGTGGTCGTAGATCTCGAGCGTGACCGGGCCGAGCGCCTCGGTCGCCTCGATCACGATGCCCTTGGCGTCACCCTGATCGGACCATTCGATGTGGAACTTCGGCTCGGGCGGACCGACCACCGTGTAGCTCGTGGCCCACGGCGCGACGCGCGCGGACTCGGGGAGAGCCTCGCCCGCGGCGTCGTCGAGCCGCTTCTGCACCGGCCCCTGGTACTCGTAGGCGCGCGCGACGGGGCCGACCTCGACCCGCGGTCCGCCACCGGTATCGACGACGAACACGCCGAGTCGTGGGGCGGTCGCGCCGACGTAGGAGATCGCCTCGCCGGTGAAGAAGCTCGCGATGAAGCCGGCCTTCGCGAGGCCATCGAGCTCGCGATGGCGGAACAGATCGAACCACCAACCGGTGTAGGTCGGTGGGCCGCCCGTGGTGCCTGCCTCCATCTCGGCGACCATCGACAGGAACGCTCGTTCGTCGGCAGACAGCGCGCGGCCCGCGAGCTCGTCATCCTGGATCGTTCGCAACACGCGGAGGATCTTGGCGAGCCGCTGGAAGTACGCGCGGCCTCCCAGCTCGTCCGTGGGATCGAGTGTGGCCAGGGCCTGCTCGCCGCGTGCTGCGTAGTCGAGCAGCGCCGCGTACATCGCGGGGGCGGGCTCGACGTAGCCGTCCGGGATCACGCAGCCTCCCTCGAAGTACGACTCGCCGGCGATCAGCACGTAGTTGTGCTTGATCTGGCCAAACCCGGCGAGCGCCGAGTCGATGCGCAGGTCGGAGAAGGCGGGCGTGGACATGAACGACGGGCGTGCGCCGGCAGGCTGCTCCGCGAGCGCGAGCACCGCGGTCATCCACGCGCTGTACAGATCATCGGTCCCACGCGGCGTGGTCGCGACGACCTTGCGGGCGACCCCGAGCTGATGCTCGAGCGTGGGGAACGCGGCACGGTCCTCCGTCAGGTACGCGAGCGCGCGATCATGACCGAGCACGTAAGCCATGTCGGCCGCATGGAGCTTGGTCCGGCCCGGGACCTCGCCGTTGACGATCGGCCGCGTGGCGGCAGCGTCCGGGACCACGCGCGGCCCGAGCAGCGTCGTGATCGCCGGCAGCACCGACGAGCCCTCCGGCATGTAGTGGAGGCGGGCCGTGCGCTGGAACGAGCTGCCGATCGCGGCGCGCAGCTTCGCGGCGGCCTCGGGATCGGTGAGCCGTGCGATGTGCGCCTGCTTGCGCAACGCGGCGAGCTGCGCGACCGAGACGTCCTCGCGCCGCCCGGCGAGCAGCGCCCACGCGGTGTCGAGCGCGGCGAGCTCGGGTGCGGCACCCGCGCGGTCGACGAGATCGGCGAGCGCGAGCGCGGCGAGGTCCTCGCGCGGCGTCTCCGACGGGTCGGGCCTCGTCCCCGGGTGCGAGCTGCGACTCGAGCGCGACACCAGGTTGAATTCGAGCCGCGACAGCCACATCCCGGCGCGGAAGTACTGCTGGCGCTCCGGCGTCGCCGCGTAGTGACTGCGCGGCGTGTAGGCCGTGAAGTCGATCATCCGGCTGCGGCCGAACAGCATCACCGGGTGCATCTCGGCGGCGGCCACCGCCTCGGCGACCAGCCGCTGCGCCTCGGCCTCGACGCTCGGGTCGCCGAACATGCTCACCGGGGCCCGGGCGTGCAGCAACGCCCGCGCGACGGCGAGGTAGAGATCGAGATCGCGGCGCGTCTCGGCCGGGTAGTCCGCGGCCGCGGCCGGCAGCGCGCACGCCAGCGCATCGAGCACGCCGACCAGCTTGGGCGCGAGCTTGCGGTCCTCGAGCTCGGCGATCAGGCTGTCGTTGCCCTGGTAGATGGCGTGGAGGATCGCATCGACCGAGATGTAGATCGGGAGCTGCGACTGGTAGATCTCGTGGAACGCGAAGGCGTAGCTGCTGAACGTGTGACGCTCGAGCACCACGAAGCCGTTGGCATCGAGCAGCCGCTTCTCGTCGGGCACCAGCGCCAGGCGCTTGCTGACGAGCGCCATCCGTTCCGGCGTGCGTTTGTGATCCCACGGCTTGCTGCTGACCGCACCGCTGCGCTTGCCCACCAGGATCGCGTCCTCGGTGACCGTGAGGTTCGAGTCCGCGGTCTGGCAGCGATCGCCATGCGTGGGCCGCTCGACCCGCGCTTCACCTTCGACACCCTCGGTGGGCGGCTCGCCCGCCGGCCAGGCGACGGCGGGCATCGGGCAGCTGGGCGCGTGGGTGACGAACGTCGGCGACGTGACGACCGGCGCGACCGGCGCGACCGGCGCGACCGGCGCGGGATGCGATGCCGGCTGACGATCACCGCCACACGCGGCCAGGACCAGGACGACGGAGGTCAGCTTGCGCATGCGCTTGGACAGACGGCCCGCGGTGGACAATTATTGCGTCGATCCGGGAGCGCCCGAGCTCACGTCGCGTCGTCGGCGGCGCCGAGCAAGCGGCCCAGCGGATCGCCGCCGCTCGGCGCGAGCAGGCGCAGGCTGGACAGGTGGTGCAGGAGCAGGTCGCGGTTGTCGCCGACCGACAGGTTCTGCAGCTCGAGCGCACCGATCCGATCCTCGGGCGTGAATGCCGGCTCCTCGACGCGCTCCATCGACAGCTTGTCGGGACCGTAGGCCATGTGCTGCGCCCTGGTAGCGACGATCGTGTAGTCGTCGCCGCGGCGCAGCTCGAGCGTGACCTCGCCGGTGACGCTCGGCGCCACCCAGCGAGTCAGGCCTTCCTTGAGCAGGCAGGCCTCGGGGTCGTACCACTTCCCCTCGTAGAGCAAGCGGCCGAGGCGACGGCCCAGCGTGGCGTACAGCTCGAGCGTGTTCTCGTTGTGGATTGCCGAGAGCAGCCGCTCGTAGGCGATGTGCAGGAGCGCCATGCCCGGCGCCTCGTAGATGCCACGACTCTTGGCGTCGATGACGCGGTTCTCGATCTGATCGCTCATCCCCAGTCCGTGGCGCCCGCCGAGCCGGTTGGCCTCGACGAACATCGCGTACGGTGATTCGAAGCGCTGGCCGTTGAGCGTCATCGGCCGGCCCTGCTCGAAGCCGATCGTGATCTCCTCGGCCGTGATCGCCACCTCGGGCTTCCAGAACGCCACGCCCATGATCGGCTCGACGATGCGGATGCCGCGATCGAGGCGCTCGAGGTCCTTGGCCTCGTGGGTGGCGCCCAGCAGGTTCGCGTCCGTGGAGTACGCCTTGTCGACGCCGGTCTTGTACGGCTTGCCGATGCGCTCGAGATACTGGGACATCTCGGTGCGACCGCCGAACGCCTTGACGAAGGCGCTGTCGAGCCACGGCTTGTAGATGCGCAGCGTCGGGTCGACGAGAATGCCGTAGCGGTAGAACCGCTGGATGTCGTTGCCCTTGTGGGTCGAGCCGTCGCCGAACACGTGGACGTCGTCGTCGACCATCGCCCGCACGATCGCCGTGGTGGTGACCGCGCGGCCCAGCGGCGTGGTGTTGAAGTACTTCTTGCCGCCCACCGACAGGTGGAAGGCGCCGCACTGGATCGCGACCAGACCCTCGCGCACCAGGCTCTCGCGGCAGTCGATCAGGCGCGCCGCACGGGCGCCGTGCTCGAGCGCGATCGGCGGGATGTCATTCGAGTTGGCCTCGTCGGGCTGCGCCAGATCGGCGGTGTAGCAGCGCACGTCCATGCCCTGCTCCGCCAGCCACGCCACGGCGCAGCGGGTATCCAGACCTCCCGAGAACGCGATCGCGAGGCGCGTCCCCTTCGGTGGCAGCGAGCGGTAGATGCGGCTCATGCCCTCTCCTACCACGTTCTCCATCCATCCTGAGAACGGACGGACTGCGCTAGGATGCGGCATGACCGAAGCCGTGAAATCGCGAGTCAGTGACGTCGAGTGGCAGCTGCGCGTCGATCTCGCCGCGTGTTATCGCCTGGTCGCCCACTACCACTGGGACGATCTGATCTTCACGCACATCTCGGCTCGCCTGCCGGGACCCGAGCATCACTTCCTGATCAACCCCTACGGGATGACGTTCGACGAGATCACCGCGTCGAACCTGGTCAAGATCGACCTCGACGGCAAGAAGCTCCTGGACAGCCCCTACGAGATCAACCCGGCGGGGTTCACGATCCACGGCGCGATCCACGCCGGGCGCGAGGATGCGAAGTGCGTGCTGCACACCCACAGCCTCAACGGCGTGGCGGTGTCGGCCTCCAAGCAGGGCGTGTTGCCGATCTCGCAGCAGTCAACGTTCGTGCTGTCGTCGCTCGCGTACCACGACTATGAAGGGATCGCGGTCAACGCCGACGAGAAGCCGCGGCTCGTCCGCGATCTCGGTGACAAGAGCTTCTTCATGCTGCGCAACCACGGCCTGCTGACCGTCGGGCCGAGCATCGCGGACGCGTTCTTGCTGATGTACCTGTTCGAGGCGACGTGCGCGATCCAGCTGCGCGCACAGGCAGCCCAGGCCGAGCTGATCCAGATCGAGCCTGCCGTGCTCGGTACGGCCAAGATGATGGCCTCGATGGTGATGCGCGGCGGCGGCGGCGGGCTCGCGTGGCCCGCGCTGCTGCGCAAGCTCGATCGGATCGATCCGAGCTATCGTACCTGAACCGGCGTACCTGAACCGGCGTACCTGAACCGGCGTACCTGAACCGGCGTGCCTGAACCGGCGTACCTGAACCGGCTGATCTGGCCCGTGATAACGTGGGCAAGGTGACCGGTGGACTGCATCGCTGAAGACCTGCTGCTGCAGTTCGTCGACGGCAAGCTCGCGCCAGCGAGCGCCGCGCTCGTCACCGAGCACATCGCGGGGTGTGCATCGTGCCGAGACCGCATCACCGGGGTCGACGTGACGCATCACCCGGGACCGAAGATCGACGCCTTCGAGGCGACGCTCACCTCCCTGCCCGTTGCGCCCGCGATCGCCGACCTCGCCACCCGGTCCCCGCGCGGCGCCGTGATCGGCCGCTACGTGATCGCCAACGTGCTCGGCCAGGGTGGCATGGGCGTCGTCTACGCGGCCAAGGACCCCAAGCTCGATCGCAATGTCGCGCTCAAGGTGCTCCACCCCACGGCCGGCGGAGAGGCCTCGGCACGCCTGCAGCGCGAGGGGCGCGCGATCGCACGGCTCGCGCACCCCAACGTCGTGACCGTGTTCGACGTCGCGACCCACGACGACACCGTGTTCATCGCGATGGAGCTCGTCGCGGGCGGCTCGCTCGACGGCTGGCTGCGCCGCGAGCGGCACTCGTGGCAGGAGGTGCTCGCGGTGTTCCTCCAGGCGGGCGCCGGGCTCGTGGCCGCGCACGCGGCGGGGCTGGTCCACCGCGACTTCAAGCCGGCGAACGTGCTGGTCGGCACCGATGGTCGCGCGCGGGTCACCGACTTCGGGCTCGCACGCTCGGAGTCCTCGCCCGACGGCGAGCGCACCTCGCGACGTAGCCGGACCGACCTCATCGAGCTGACCGGGACCGGGTCGCAGGTCGGCACGCCCGCGTACATGCCGCCCGAGCAGTTCGATGGGCGCCCGACCGACGCGCGCGGCGATCAGTTCAGCTTCGCGGTCTCGCTCTACGAAGGCCTCTACGGCGAACGGCCGTTCGCCGGCGATGCGGCCGAACAGATCTACGCGAACATCATCGACGGAGCGATCCGACCGCCGCCGGCGAACACCCTCGTCCCGGGGTGGGTCCGGCAGGCGATCTTGCCCGCGCTGTCCCCGAAACCGGAGGACCGCTACCCGACGCTGGACGCGCTACTCGACCAGCTGCGTCGCGATCCACGCGTGCGTCGTCGTCGGATCGCGCTCGTCGGCGCCGTCGCCGTCGCGCTCACCGGAACGCTGGCGGGCGGCTACCTCTACTCCGCGCGCACCCGGAGCGTGCTGTGCGCCGGCGCGGAGGACCGGCTCGCCCCGGTCTGGAACGCAGGCCGGAGCCAGGCCCTCCACCAGATCTTCCTGGCCACGGGCAAGCCTTACGCCGAGGCCACATGGTCCGGGGTCGATCGCGGCGTCGGCAACTACGCGCGCGACTGGATCGCGGCGCGCACCGACGCGTGCGAGGCGACCCGCAAGCGCGGCGAGCAGTCGGAGGAGGTGCTCGACCTGCGGATGCAATGTCTCGACGACCGGCTCGACGAGCTCGGAGCACTTGCCACGACGCTGACCGCCGCGGACGCGACCGCGATGGCCAAGGCCGTCGGGGCCGTCGAAGGGCTGTCGAGCATCCACGGCTGCGCCGACGTCGCGCAGCTCACCGCCCGCGTCCGACCGCCGCGGAATGCGGTCATCCAGGCGCAGATCGAGCGGGTGCGGGCGCGGCTCGCGCATGCGAAGGCTTTGCACGCGACCGGCCGCTACGCCGATGGCCTCAAGGTCGCGCACGAGGCCGTCGACGCGGCGCGCGTCCTCGGATACCCACCGCTGTC
>Ga0316601_100001490_pt1 | contig 11485 bp, 13 predicted proteins | sample OWC_soil_day5_no_FD_207663 | JGI IMG/M metagenome (GOLD analysis project Ga0316601, IMG submission 207663) | Wetland soil microbial communities from Old Woman Creek delta, Ohio, United States - OWC_soil_day5_noCT | ecosystem: Environmental > Terrestrial > Soil > Wetlands | place: USA: Ohio...
ATTGGTTTTCTTTCAGGAGGACGTCATGGAGAACTGGCCGTGGCTGATGATTGGTAAACGGACTTTCGGCGCGCCAAGCGCTCGGGGCTACTTGCCGCCGAGGAGCGCCACGTGCGGCGTGAATTTCACTTCGAACAATGACCCCGGCGCGCTGTCCAGGCGTCGTGGCGAAGCGTTGCGGGGTTTCTATCCGAAGCTGGCGAACTGGTTGGAAACCCGCACTGAGCAGGCACGCCGGCGCGAGGTTGAGGCTTTCCTGTCGCAGGCGACTGACATCGCGGATCTGGAACAGCGCATTCTCCGGGTTCAGCGCCGCGCCCGTCCTTCCCTCTGCTGCTGAGCCTGCCGCCCGTCCGACCGCGCTCGTAGCGTGCGGCCTTCGTTGACTCGGCGCAATGCAGCGGCGGGCATTCAGGCGCAACCTTATCGCATGGGAAGCGGTCGTTGAGGGTTACTCCTCCTGGAGCCGCATCGTCGGCCCTGCCGCCGTCCCACAAGGCCCGCTTCTAGCGGGCCTTTCATTTGTCGCTGGCTGCCGCCCTACTGCACCGGCTCGCCGTACTCGAAGCTGGCACCTCGTAGGACCTTGCTCCTTTCCTGCATCTTGACGCCGAGGACGCTGGCTATCGCCATCCCCTCGGCCTCTAGGTCGTCGAGGGACTCGAACTCGCACCCTTCGAGGGGTTTCATCGCGTACCGAGAGCCGATCCCGGTCGCGCGCACCCCTACGTCTGTCCAGCCGGCTACTGGACCATCGGCTACGGCCATCTCTGCGATCCGAAGCATCCGCCGATCACGGAGGCCGAAGCCGAGGGCTATCTGGCCGCCGACCTCATGACGGCGCTCAACGCGACGCGATCTTCTCTTCTTCGAGCGCCTGGACCCTGGCGCCCGCGGCCGGAAGCGGTTGGTGAACCACGCGGACAACCGCGGCCCAGCCAAGGCCCATGCAGAGCGCAACTGCACGGACCGGGCCCGCCGTATCGGCGCAAAGCCGAGGCACATCGGTCTTCGGGTCACGCGATAGATCCCCTGTAAGCGAGCGTCGAGGCTTCGTCCGGCCCGGTGGGATCAATGGTCGCCGCGGCTGCGCGAAAGCGCTGAACACCCGGCGCGGCCCGTCCCAGGCCGGCGAGGAGCGATCCGCCGGCCACCTTCGCGCCTCGCTCGCGCGGTGCAGGCCACGCGGCAAGCCAACCGCATCGCTGCACGGGCCCCGCCGCTTCTCACCTCGCGGCGGCGTTCAGCGCCCGCGTGCGAGCGAAAGCGTCAGCCGATTCCAACCCTCGTCGCGCGCGTAGCTGATGCGGTCGGCCATCCGCGCGACCAGCGCGAGGCCGAATCCGCCGATCCGGCGGCGCTCCGGCGGCGCATCCAGGTCCGCCAGCGACGCATCGAGATGCGCCAGCGGATCGAAGGCCGGGGCGGAGTCCTCGAAACTCATCGTCACCCGCGTCGCCTCGGCATCGAGCGCGATGCGGACCTCGCCAGCACCGCTGCCGCGCAGCCCGTGCGTTGCCGTGTTGGTGAACAGTTCCTCGGCGATCAGCGTCAGCCGCAGGCGGTCGTTCGCGGCGATGTGATGGGCGTCGCAGAACTCTTCGACGAAGGCGATGAGCCGCGGCAGGCACGACAGGCCCGCGGGCAGGACGCATCGGCGCGCTCCGTTCATCGCGGCGACTATTGCACAGCTGCGGCCTTGTGTAGAGTCGCCGCCGAAGGAGGATCCCCGCCGATGAGACCGCATTTCCGCGCCGCGATGCTCGCGGCGTCGCTTGCCGTCACCGCGGCCATGGCCGAAGACGTCGGCCAGATCAAGGTCGCCAACGGGCAGGTCGTCGTCGACCGCGCCGGGCGGCCGCTGCCGGCACGGATCGGCATGCCCCTGGCCGCGGCCGACGTGATCAGGACGGGAGCCGACGGTTCGGTCGGCATCACGATGCGCGACAACTCGCTGCTGTCCGCCGGCCCGAACAGCGTGCTGTCGCTGGACCGCTTCGACTTCGATACGACGACCCACCAGGGCCGCTTCGAGTCCGGACTGCAGCGCGGCACGCTGGCGGTGGTGTCGGGGCGCATCGCGCAGCAGTCGCCGCAGGCGATGACGGTGCGCACGCCATCGGCCGTGCTCGGCGTGCGCGGCACCGACTTCGTGATCTCCGTGCCGTGATCCGCGGCGTGGCGCTCGCCGCGACCGCGGCGTTGCTCGGCGCCTGCGCGACGCCGCAGCCGCAGGGCAGCGTGGTGCTGCTGCCGGATGCCTCGGGCAAGGCGACAGCCGTCACGGTGACCCAGGGCGCGCGGCAGATCGTGCTCGACCAGCCGTACGCGGGGGCCCAGCTGTCGAGCGAAGGCCCGCGTCCGTTCGCGTCGAACGCGCAGGAGGTGCACGACCGCTTCGGCGCGGCACTCGCCGCGCGCCCGCTGCCGCCGGCCCGGTTCACGCTGTATTTCGTCGAGGGACGGGACGAGTTCACGCCGGAGTCGAAGAAGGTCATCGACGCGATCTTCGGCGAGATCGCCCGGCGCCCGGTACCCGACGTGCAGGTCATCGGCCACACGGACGCGCTCGGAGCCGACGCCGTGAACGACCCGCTGTCGCGGCAGCGCGCCGAAGTCGTGCGCAACGGACTGGTGGCGCGCGGCGTCCCGGCCGACCGCGTCGTCGCCTCGGGCCGCGGCAAGCGCGAGCCGGCGGTCGCCACTGCCGACGGCGTCGCCGAGCCGCGCAACCGTCGTGTCGAGATTCTGGTGCGCTGACCCGGCCCGCGTCGCGACCTACGCCGTCGGCAGCGCGCGGCTGCCCTCCGGGCCGAGCCAGCGCAGGGCGAGGATCGTCACGTCGTCGGCCGGCTCCGCGCCCTCGGCAAACGCGAGCACGTCGGCGCGCAGCGCCTGGACGACCTGCCTGGCGCCGGCACGGCGGTCCAGGGCACCGACCAGTCGCAGCACACGCGCCGGACCGTACAGTTCGCCCGACGGACTCTGCGCTTCGGTGACGCCGTCGGACATCAGGCACAGCAGCTCACCGGGCCGCAGCCGGCAACGCGCGCCGGCGTACGGGAAGCCGGGCACGGCACACAGCGGCGGGCCGTCGCCGTCGGTGATGCGCAGCGGCGCCGGATGCGCCGGGTGCAAACGGATCGGGTTGTCATGCCCGGCGTTGCAGTAGTCGAACTCGCCGGACTGCAGGTCGAGGATGCCGGCGAACGCGGTGACGAAGAGCATCTGCGCGTTGTCGCGTGACACTTCGGCGTTCGCTTCGCTGATGATCCGCCCCGGGTCGACGCGGTCTGCGGCCTTCGACGCCCGCAGCGTCGCGCTCTTGCACAGGGCCTTGCTCACGGCCATGAAGATCGACGCCGACAGGCCCTTGCCGGCCACGTCACCGACGAGCACGAAGAGACGGCGATCGTCGAGCATGAAGTAGTCGTAAAGATCGCCGCCGACCTCGCGCGCCGGCGCCAGCAGGACGTGCAGGTCGACGCGGGGCTCGGTCGCGAGCCGTTCGGGCGGCGGCAGCATCGACTGCTGGATGCGCTGCGCCGCCTCCAGTTCGCCGGCGATGCGGGCCGCCTGCTCGCGCTGCAGCTGCACCACGCGCTCGAGCTGCCGTCGCTGCCGCGTCGCCTCGGCCAGCGTCAGGCTCAGGAGCACGCCGAAGAGCAGCACCAGGCCGAAGGCCGGCGAGGCGGCATCGAACAGCAGGCGCTGTCCGCGGAATGCCAGTACGGCGCCGAGCAGCAGCAGCGCGACGGCAGCGGCCAGCACCCCCGCCGCGGCCAGCGGCCGGCCCTTCGGCGTGATCCACACCAGGAGGCTGCCCAGCAGCAGCAGCGCCATCGCTTCAGCCAGCGGCGCGCCGCCCGAACGCCGCAGCCACGTGCCATCGACGAGGTTCTCGAGCAGCTGCGCCTGGATTTCGCTGCCCGACATGCGCTGGCCGAGCGGGGTTTCGAGATACTCGTGCAGTCCGATGCCGGTGATCCCGATCAGCACCAGTTGCCGGTGCAGCAGCGCCGGGTCGACGCGTCCCTCGAGCACGTCGAGCGCCGAAGCGAAGCGCTCCGGGGCATGTGCGGAGAAGTAGACGCGCAGGTGCCCGTCGGACTCCGTGGGGACGTCGAGATCGCCGACGGAAAGCATGGTCACGGCGCGACCCGAGGTCGTCAGCCGCGTCGCCGCAGCGCCGATGGCCACGCGCAGCATCTCGACGGCCAGCGTCGGCACCATCGTGCCATCGATGCTCGCCACCATCGGAATGCGGCGGACGACGCCGCCGGCGGGATCGACCGAGATCAGGCCCCATCCGGCGGCGCGCCGGTTCAGTTCATCGATGCTGACGAGCGCACCCGCGTACCGCGCGAGCTCCGGGGTCGGTGCCGGCGTCGCCTCCGACGCGCGAACCGTGACCGGCGCGGCGCGCAGCGTCATGCCGGTGGCCTCCGGCGTGCCGGCAACGACCAGCACCGCGCCGCCATCCTCGATTGCCTGGGCCAGCACCGCATCGTTGGAGGGCAGCGACTGCAGCGCCGCGGACACCGTCGGATCGTCGATCAGGGCGTGGCCCAGCAGGCGGCCGGGCGACAGCGCATCGGCTTCCGGCATCAGGATGTTGACGCCGATGACCGCTGGCGCTTCCCGGCCGATCGTGCGCAGCAGGCGCGCCAGTTGCGTGCGCGGCCAGGGCCACTGGCCAAGCGCGGCCAGGCTCTTCTGGTCGATCTCGACCACCGTCACCGGCCAGTTGCCGACCTTGCGCGGATGCAGCCGCTGCAGGGCATCGAACCAGCTTTCCTGGACACGCTCGATCCACGTGCCCTGACGGAACAGGGCCAGCGCCAGCACGACGAGCAGCACCGCGCCCAGGAGCCGGATCGCACCGGCCGCGCCCCGTGCCGGCTCGCGCGCCGGGCGCGCGCTCACAGAGGAATTTCCAGCCCGTCGTAGGCCGCGCTGACCTGCAGCGGCGAGCCGCCCCGGGTGATCTCCTCGAGACGCCGCGTCTCTGCCAGGACCGCGTCGATCGCCGCGTCGTCGAACACCGGCTCGTGATGGAAGAGGCACAGGTGGCGCGCACCGGCCCGCTGGCACAGCTCGACGCCGACGACGTTGCTGGAGTGGCCCCAGTCGGCCTTGACCGTGATCGCATCGGCGAGCGAGTACATGGCGTCGAAGATCACCAGGTCGGCGCCACGGAAGAAATCGACGAAGCGATCCAGGTGCGCGGCGTCGCCCAGGGGATGCTCGGAGTCGGTCGAATACACGACCGTCCTGCCGTTCGCCTCGAAGCGGTAGCCGTACGAGTCGCCGGCGTGGCGCTGCAGCAGCATGCTGATGCGCACGCCGGCGATGTCATAGACGCGGCCGGGCTCGAGGCGCACGAATTCCATCGCGGCGCCGAAGATCGAGAAGTCCACGGGAAACGAGGGCCGTTCCTGCTGCCGGCGCAGCGCGAACTCCAGGTCTTCGTGACCACCGTAGATGACGACGCGATTGCCCGGGATGAACGCCGGCACGAAGAACGGCAGGCCCATGATGTGGTCCCAGTGCAGGTGCGACTGGAACACGTGGAAGGTCTGCCCCGCCTTGCCGGCGCGTTGGGCCATCGCCGCCTGGCCGAAGGGGCGCAGGCCGCTGCCCATGTCGCAGACGAAGAAGTCGTCGCCGCCGGTATCGAGCTGCACGCAGGAGCTGTGACCGCCGTAGGTGCCGGCGTCGGCGAACGGAACTCCGGCGAGAAACCGCTCGACATCCGCATCGGTCGCGAGTTCGCGGCCGCGCGCCGCGCGCAGCACGGCCAGCAGCTTCCGCCGCACTGCGTCGGCCGTCAGCGCGATCGGCAGCGAGCCGCGCGTGCCCCAGAAGCGCACGCGCTTCATGGCGTCGCCGTGGACCGCCGGTAGGCGGCGAGCGCCGCCGCCGAGCAGGACCCGAGCGCGGTCTCGAGCGTCGGCGCCACCGTCAGCACGCGATCGAAGCGGCTGATGGCGAAGATCTCGGCAACGACGCTGCGCAGGTCCGACACCAGCAGCCGGCCCTGCTGCGAACGCATCCTGGTCGCGGCGATCATCAGCACGCGCAGGCCGCCGCTGCTGATGTACTCCACGCCTGAAAAGTCGAGCACCAGCGCTCCGTTGCCGTCTCGCGCCTGCTCCAGCAGGGGCAGCAGCTCATTCTCGAACTGCGATGCGCTGGCATGGTCGATGCGGCCGGCCGGCATCGCGACCAGCGTATCGGCATAACGGTGGGTTGCGATGGGCACCTGCGTGACTCCTGCGCGGCGGTTCGCCGAGTCGACGAGCGGATCAGTATAGGAGACGCCACACGGCTGGCGCGGCATGGGCCACGGCACCGGCAGTCGGAGCCGTCTCGGGCCGGCGCCAGTCACGTCGGATGAATCGGAGCCGGCGCCCTCGCCATCGGGCCGGGGCGCCGCCTCGTCGTCGTCCTGCGCCGCGGCGCGGGCCGTTGCCTCTATGCTGTCCGGCCGCACCGCAGAGCGAGGAGCAAACCCAGCCATGAAGATCCGGAACCCCGTCGTCGCGGCGGCCTTCGGCCTGGCGCTGATCACGGCCTGCGCACCCGACGCCTGGCAGAACGCCCGCGCGACGCAGTTCAATGCCTATCTCGACACGGTGACCGCGCGTTGCCAGCCGTTGTGGATCGGTTCGACCCTGTACACCCGCCTCGACGGCTCGATCGGTGACGCCGGCGAGTTCGACCAGCTGCTCGATCTCCTGTCGCGCCTGTTCTATCAGCGCATCTCCGCTGCCGACTTCCGGACCGCCCTGCGCGGCAGCGAGCTCGATGACCGGACCGCCGCCAGCGCCGACTGCATGATCGCCCAGCTGCCGTCGGACCGTCCGCGAAGCCCTGCCGGCTCCCCGTAGGCGATGGCGCATCCTGCCGGGCGAGGGCAGGGCCTTCACTGACGGCGGTGGACCCGGGGCGGCGCCGAGCGTCGTTGGGCGTCAGGACGATCGCTTTGGCTCGGCCACGGCGTCCGCGGCGTCCTGCTCCGCGAATACCTCGCGGGCGATGTGGAATGCGGCGTTCGCAGCCGGCACGCCGCAGTAGATCGCGGCGTGCAGCAGCGTCTCCTTGATCTCGTCGCGGGTGACGCCGTTGTTGCGCGCGGCGCGCAGGTGCAGGCGCAGTTCGTCCGGCCGGTTCAGCGCCAGCGTCATCGCGATGGTCAGCAGGCTGCGCGTGTGCCGCGGCAGGCCCGGGCGCGTCCAGACCTCGCCCCAGCAGTAGCGCGTGATCAGGTCCTGGAACTCGGCATTCAGCGCCGAGCGGGCGGCCAGCGAGCGGTCGACGTACTCGGCGCCCAGCACCGGCCGCCGCACGGTCAGGCCGGCCTCGAAGCGGGCCTGCTCGTTCATGCCGCCGTCGACGAGGAACGACAGCACCGCGGCCGAGAAGGCGCCGGATTGTTCCCAGTTCGACAGATGCGCCGCGTCGAGTTCGACGTAGCGCGCGCCTTCGATCGCCTGCGCGACGGCGCGGCCCAGTTCGGGCGGCGTGGAACCGTCGTAGGTGCCGGCGATCACCAGGGTCGGCAGCAGGATCTTCGGCAGGTCCGCGCGCTGGTCCATGTCGCGCACGGCGGCGCCGTTGGCGATGTAGCCGTCCACCGATGTCGCCAGCAGCATGCTGCGGACCCGCTCCACCTCGTTCGGAAACAGCCGCTGGTAGCGGGCGGTGAACCAGCGGTCGAGGACCGCCGGGGTGATGGCCGCCATGCCGCCGCTGCGGATCGCGGCGAAACGAGACTCCCAGACCGCCGGGTCGCCGACGCGCGCGCCAGTGTTGGCCAGCACCAGTCGCCAGATGCGCCGCGGATGGTTCAGGCCGAGCCACATGCCGGTCATGCCGCCCATCGACAGGCCGCAGAACGAGGCCCTCTCGATGCCGAGATGGTCCAGCAGCGCCACCGCGTCGGCACCGAGCTGGGCGATGCTGTACTCGCCGGGCGTCACCTCGGACTCGCCGTGGCCGCGCGTGTCGTAGCGCAGCACGCGGAAGTGCGCGAGGAACGCGGGCATCTGCGGCGCCCACATGTCGAGCGTCGTGCCGAGCGAGTTGCACAGCATCAGCACCGGAAGCCTGGGGTCGCCGTCGAGTTCGTACCGCAGGCAGACGTCGGCGAGTCGGGCGAAGGGCATGGCGGGTCTCCGGGCGGCGGTCGGCGCCCAACTGTACCGCCGCGCGCCGCTGCACAGGGCGCGATCGGGTCAATGCTGCGGCCGTGCGGCGACCGCCGCGTGGGCCGCACGGCCCGCGCGCCGCTGGAGTAGGCTTCGCGACATGGCCTCCGATACCCTGACCCGTACCGTCCAGATGAGTGCACTCCTTGCCGACCTGCGGCGCGGACTCGCCGCGATGCTGTGCTGCGCCCTGCTCGGGGGCGGCGCCGCGGCCCAGGAACTGAAGCCGGTCCAGGCCTCGAAGCACGTGTACTACGTGCAGGGCGCCCCGGGGATGGCGACGCGCGAGAACCGGGCGTTCAACGCCAACGCGGCTTTCGTGGTGACGGCCGAGGGCGTACTGGTGTTCGACGCCCTCGGCAGCCCGCTGCTGGGCGCGCAGTTGAAGCAGGCGATCGCCGGCATCACGAAGCAGCCGATCCGGCGCGTGATCGTCAGCCACTTTCACGCCGACCACTTCTACGGGCTGCAGTCGCTGCAGGGCGACGGCGTGCAGATCTGGGCGCACGCGGCGGGGCGCGAATCGCTCGGATCGGATCTCGCCCGCAGCCGGCTGGAGCAGCGGCGCAACGACCTGTCGCCATACGTCGACGCGAACACCCGACTGGTGGGCGCCGACCGCTGGCTCGAGTTCCGGGACGGTGCGCCGATCGATTTCACCTTCGGCGGCGTGAAGATGCGGCTGATCGACGTGTCCGGGGCGCACTCGCCGGAGGACATCATGCTGTTCGTCGTCGACGACGGCGTGCTGCTGGCCGGCGACCTGTACTTTTCCGGCCGGATCCCGTTCGTGGGCCAGGCCGACAGCCGGGCCTGGCTGGCGGCGCTCGACCGCATCGAGCCGCTGGCGCCCAAGATGGTGATCCCGGGCCACGGCACCGCTTCGCGCAACCCGAAGCCGGACATCGAGCTGACCCGCGCCTACCTGCTGTATCTGCGCGAGAAAATGGGCGCGGCGGTGCGCGACCTGGTGCCGTTCGAGGAAGCCTACAAGGCCACCGACTGGCTGCCGTTCTACGACGTCCCGGCCTTCGAGGTCGCCAACCGGATCAATGCTTACGGCACCTACCTGCAGATGGAGCGCGAACTGCTGGCGCGCTGACGGCCGGCGGGCCGCGCGGCCTACTTTTTCGCCAGCAGCCCGTAGCCGAACAGCACGATCAGCGCGCCGACCACGGAGCCGATGAAGCCGGCTCCCTGGCCGGCCTGGTACCAGCCGATCGCCTGGCCCAGATAGCCGGCAACCAGCGCGCCGGCAACGCCCAGCACGGTCGTCAGGACGAAGCCCAGCTTCTGCTCGCCGGGCATGACCGCCCGGGCGACCAGACCGACGATGAACCCGATGACGATGGTCCAGATGATCGACATGGCGCGTCCCTCTACGTTGAGTTGACGTAACGGCCATCGTGCCATAACTTGCGATGCGTCAAGCGCGTCGGCTGGGGCTTCGGCCAGACTTCAGCGCCGGGGAGGCTCCGTATAATCTCCGCGAATCAAGGGCTTATGCATCTCCTTACCCTCGGACTCAACCACCAGACCGCGCCGCTTGCGCTGCGCGAACGGGTGGCGTTCGTGCCCGAGGAGGTCGGCAGCACCATCACTCGACTACGCGAGCGGCTTTCTGACCGCAGCCGCGGGCGGGTGACCGAGGCGGCCATCGTCTCGACCTGCAATCGCACCGAGTTGTACTGCGCGGTGGAACAGCCGCAGGCGGCCGGGCCGGCGCTGGCGGACTTCGTCGCGCAGCACAAGCGGCTCGACACCGACGAATTCCGTCGCTCCGCCTACCTGCTGCCGCAGGCCGACGCGGTTCGCCATGCGTTCCGCGTCGCCAGCGGGCTCGATTCGATGGTGCTCGGCGAGCCGCAGATCCTCGGCCAGATGAAGCAGGCCGAGCGGCTTTCGCGCGAGGCCGGCGGCCTCGGCCTGCTGCTGAACCACCTGTTCCAGCGCACCTTCGCGGTGGCCAAGGAAGTGCGCTCGAGCACCGAGATCGGCGCGCACTCGGTGTCGATGGCCGCCGCGGCCGTGCGCGTCGCGGAAAGCATCTTCGGCGAGCTGGCCGACAGCGACGTGCTGCTGGTGGGCGCCGGCGAGATGATCGAGCTGACCGCCACGCACATCGCCGCGCGCCGGCCGAAGTCGATCACCGTGGCCAACCGCACCGTCGAGCGCGCCACGAGCCTTGCCCATCGTTTCCAGGGCCAGGCGATGCGGCTGGCGGAGTTGCCGGAGAACCTGGCCCGCTTCGACATCGTGGTCTCGTGCACCGCGAGCACGCTGCCGATCATCGGCCTGGGCATGGTCGAGCGGGCGATCAGGCATCGACGGCGGCGGCCGATGTTCATCGTCGATCTCGCGGTACCGCGCGACGTCGAGCCCGAGGTCTCCCGGCTGGAAGACGTCTACGTCTACACGGTCGACGACCTCGGCAGGATCGTCACCAGCGGCACCGAGAGCCGGCAGGCGGCCGTCGCGCAGGCCGAGGCGATCATCGAGTCGCGGGTGCGCGACTTCGACGCCTGGATCCGCACGCGGGCCGCGGTGCCGGTGATCCAGGGGCTGCGCAGCCGCGCCGAAAGCCTGACCGCTCAGGAGATCGAGCGGGCCAAGAAGTTGCTGGCCCGCGGCGAGGCGCCCGAGGCCGTGATCGAGCAACTGGCGCAGGCGCTGACCAACAAGTTCCTGCACGCTCCGGTCACCGCGCTGCACCAGTCGGCGGGGCAGGACGAGGCCTCGCGGGCGCAGCTCATCGCGCTGCTGTCGCGCTTCTACTCCCACCCCGAGCATTAGCTGGCGGAACGATGGTGCGGCGCCGGCGCCTTGCCGGCGTCCGGCCGTCGCCGCTGAATCCCCATGCCGATGAAACCTTCGATGCACAGCAAGCTCGCCCAGCTGGCGAAGCGGATGACCGAGATCGACGCACTGCTGTCGCGCGAGGACGGCGCGCGCGACATGAACCGCTTCCGTGCGCTGGGCCAGGAACGGGCCGAGATCGAGCCGGTCGTCGCCGGTTTCCACGACTACAACCGGGCCCAGGCGGACCTGCTCGCGGCCCAGGAGATGCTCGCCGAGCCGGACATGAAGGTGCTGGCCGAGGAGGAGATCCATGACGCGAAGAGCCGCATCGAGTCGCTCGAGGGCGAACTGCAGCGCCTGCTGCTGCCCAGAGACCCGAACGACGAGCGCAACGTCTTCCTCGAGATCCGCGCCGGCACCGGCGGCGACGAGTCGGCGCTGTTCGCCGGCGACCTGCTGCGCATGTACATGCG
>Ga0316601_100001491_pt1 | contig 11485 bp, 7 predicted proteins | sample OWC_soil_day5_no_FD_207663 | JGI IMG/M metagenome (GOLD analysis project Ga0316601, IMG submission 207663) | Wetland soil microbial communities from Old Woman Creek delta, Ohio, United States - OWC_soil_day5_noCT | ecosystem: Environmental > Terrestrial > Soil > Wetlands | place: USA: Ohio...
TTCCGGAGATCATCACTTAAGGGTAGTTTGTCTTTGAATAATTCGGCCCCCACCCTACTCTCTTCGCAAATATGCCCCAGGTCCCCCAGGAATCCATCGCTCGTGTCGATCATGGCTGTGGCACCGCCGGCTTTTGCAATCGCCTCCCCCACCTGCGCCTTGTGGGAAGGGTTGTTATAGATCTTGACCAACGGATGTCCCGGTATACTTGAGTCCTCTGGCGTATGAAGCAAGAGTTGCAGGCCGGCGGCCGCCTGGCCTGGATATCCGGTAACCAGGATGGCATCTCCTGGACTTGCCCCGGAACGGCGCACTCCCTTTCCCTGCTCCACCTCTCCGATCAGGGTAATATCGATGAATATTCCATTCCCCGTTTTTGTCAGGTTCCCTCCGATGATGGAGGCGCCAAAAGGGTTCAGTTCCCGTAGAAATCCCCGGTACATCTCTTCGACATCGTGGACAAGGATGTCGGCCTTCAACCCGAGTGAAATAAGGGCATAGAGAGGCTTTCCTCCCATGGCTCCGATATCGCTGATGTTCAGCGTCATCGCACGCCGGCCCAGATCCAGAGGACTGATCTTTCCGGGCAAATAGTGCCGGCCTTCCACCACACAATCACACGTCACCAGGAGTTCATATCCAGGGCGTGGGACGAAGGAGGCCGTATCATCGCCGATCCCAACGGTTACCCGCTCAGATCGAATGCCCTCCTGATTCACGAGATCCCCAATTCTCCGAATGAGCCCGAACTCCCCGATATCACCTACCCTCTCAGGCATGTCCATCAACCTCCAGTAATCGTCGAAGGCATTGGGTTGCCTCCGCAGGATCCTTCTGACAACAGACAGCAGAGATCACGGCAATGCCATGGACCCCTGTTTGCATAACCCGTGGTGTGTTCTCTCTCGTGATGCCGCCGATGGCGACGATGGGCAGAGGGATCTCTTTCACAACTTGTTTCAGGAGGTCGAGCCCGCCCGCCGGGCCCGCATCTTCCTTGGAGGTCGTGAAGTAGACAGGGCCGAAACCGATATAATCCGCGCCTTCCAAGAGGCACTTGCGAGCCTCTTCCATGTTCCCCGCCGAACCGCCGATGATGGCCTCTTTCCCGAGGAGGCTTCTGGCAAAGGGGATGGGGAAATCATTTTGCCCGAGATGGACACCATGGGCATGGGAAGCGATGGCCACGTCCACCCGGTCATTCACAATAAAGGGCACGCCAGCCCTCTTGCATAAGGCCTGAATCTGCTCGGCAACACGGATCATCTCCCTTGTCTCTCCACCCTTCTCGCGCAACTGGATCGTGTCCGCCCCTCCGGCAATGGCAAGCTCGGCAAGCTCCAGGTGGGAGAACTGGGTTTGAAGGCAGGTGTCCGTGAGCACGTGGAATCTTCCAATCTTCTTCATTTTTTTTCTCCCGATCGCAAACGCCTTGCCCTGCCCGAAGTCCCCTGCCTTAATCAGTATAACCCGTCATTCCAGGCAGACCAAGACAGCTCATTGCAGGCAATCCGCTCAAAACCACAACCCGTCCCGCCTCGCACGCCGACCGCAGGGAAAAACACCATAGGGCTCACTCTTTCAATACCGTCTGGGAGGATGATCACTTGTCTTCAAATCAGCCTCGCCCAATAAAAGGCATCTTGGTCGCCATGATCGTCATGAATTGTACGTTCGCCTCCAACGGCAGGCTGGCCATGTAGACCACTGCACTGGCAACATGCTCGACGTCCATCGTCGGCTCTGCCGCAATCACGCCGCTGGCCTGCAGAATGCCGGCTTTCATCGGTACGGTCATCTCGGTCCCCGCGTTGCCAATATCGATCTGGCCGCACGCGATATCGTACTTGCGTCCGTCAAGAGCCGTGGCTTTTGTAAGACCTGTTATGGCATGCTTGGTGGCCGTGTACGGGGCGGAGTTCGGCCGCGGCGTGTGAGCGGAGATGGATCCATTGTTGATGATGCGCCCACCCCGGGGGGTCTGGCTCTTCATAAGCTTGAATGCTTCCTGGGTACACAGAAACGCTCCGGTCAGATTGACATCTACAACCGATTTCCATTGCCCATAGGTCAGATCTTCCAGAGGTACGGACGGCGCGCTAGCCCCCGCATTGTTAAACAACAGGTCGAGGCGGCCAAAGATCTCCTGCGTCTTCACGAACAAGGCACGTACCGAGGCGGGGTCACTCACGTCGGTCGGTACGACCCGTGCTTGGGAGCCAAACGGCCCGGCCTCCTTTGCGGTCATCTCTAAAGACTCCACGCGACGCCCGGCCAGAATCACCGAATATCCCTCTCGCAAAAGAGCTATTGCGGTACATTTTCCAATTCCGGTTCCCGCTCCCGTAACGATAGCAACCTTTCTTAGCACGCTCATTCCTTACACCTCCCTCTTCATACTGATGGGGTGCGCCCATCCCATCTTCCTTCTCCGTATTAATAACGGGGCAGTACGCAAGCCCCGCCTCGCGGGGCGGGGGATATTCTTGGATCAGCCCGCAAAGACTTACTTTTTTAACTGCCTGTGATCGGTAAGTTCATGAATGCAGAGCCTGGAAGGCGTCTTCACCGTCATTTGTGGTTTTAATATAAACCATTTTCGGAGTTTAAAGAAGTGAAAGTTTTGAGAAAGAACGATATTCGCAGTCTTTTGGGTGCTCTTTGATGGGTGGTCCAAATTCACTGAGAACAACGATACTTTAGCGACAAAAAAGGGCACACGTCCCGCCCCATCAGACATTCTCACTTATTGGAAAACCCTGTGAAATCCGATAGTTTTGAATACTTTTCGGTTTCGGCACTAGATTTGCTCACACTAAGAAGCAGCTGTTTTGTGTGTATTCGACGACAAAGCCAAACTCTGAGCAACCGGAGTGGGGAAAACTACGGGTCTCCCTGGGATTTCCGGGATGTCGAACTGACAGATGCCAGTAACGGCCCTTGGTCCAAATGACCCCTGAGCTTTTTTAGATTGACGAAAAGGAAGGGTTTATCTCTTCGAGAACAGACTTTTGACCGTCCCACAGGATAAAACGTCCCTATGACAGATCCCAGCCTTACCGATGTGGAGCAATTCAAATTGATGAAGCGCCGGAAACGCTCGATGGTGAGAATCAGCATCTACCTCGGCGTCCCCCTTGTATGCGGATTGATCCTGTACAATCTCGTAAAAGGCAATTACTTCGCGGCACTCTTGAACTGGACAATGCTTCTGATCGTAATCTTTCTTGGCTTTGTGATCAGGAAGAGAACCGACGAGAGATTTGAGTATAAGATCTACTCCGTTCTTTTTAGGCTGTTTACTGCCGCGATCGGTATTGCCCTTCTCTACGAAATTGGTTTCCAATCGAATTTCAGTCGAATCGGATGGTGCTATATCTACCCCATCTTGGTCTTCTTTGCCGTCGGTTTCACCGAAGGCATGATCTGGGTGTCCATCTTTTATGGCATTCTGGCGTTCTTCATCCTTAATCTTGATTTACAACAAATCCCTCTCTCCGAGATTCAGGGATTGAAATCTCGATTTCTGATTTCATTTTTTGTGGTATGCGTGCTCTCTGTCTTTTTGGAACATGGATTCCGCCACGCCCAGGAGAAATTGCTCAATCATCAGCGCCACCTTGAAGAATCTGAAAATCGTTATCGGCAAGCTTACGAGCAACTGATCACTCAAATGCAGGAGCGCAAACAGGCGGAGCAGGCGCTTCGCGAGAGCGAAGACCGCTATCGAGACCTGGTAGAGTGCAGCCAATACTTGATTTGCACCCACGATCTGCAAGGTCAGATTCTCTCCGTGAACCAGGAGGGGGCAAGACTCCTCGGCTATAACAAGACAGATCTTGTGGGCAAGAATATCCGAGACTTAGTAGGGCCTAAGTTCGGGGACGAATTCGCCACTTACCTCGATACGATCCAGAAGCACCGTGTCGCGAAAGGGCTCATTCAGATCCGAACGGCCGCCGGTGAACTCCGCATTTGGGAATACCACAACACTCTCCGTACCGAAGGCGTTGCTTCGCCCGTTGTCCGGGCGATTGCGCACGATATCACGGAGCGCAAGGGTGTGGAGAGGGCCCTGAGAGAGAAAACCGAGGAACTGGCCCGGTCGAATGAAGACTTGGAACAATTTGCCTATGTGGCCTCCCATGACCTCCAGGAACCGTTGCGGACGGTCACGAGCTATGTCCAATTGCTCGCCAGGCGATACAAAGGCAAGCTCGACGCCGATGCCGACGAGTTCATCGGTTTCGCTGCCGACGGGGCCGTCCGCATGTGGAATCTGGTCAATGACCTGCTGACTTACTCCCGCGTGGGGATGCAAAGAAATGAATTTGAGCCCGCCGATTCCGAAGCTGCCCTCGCACAATCCGTCAACGACCTGAAGGTGGCCATTGAAGAGACCGGGGCCCTTGTGACCCATGACCCCCTTCCGACGGTGATGGCTGACCCCCCTCAATTGGGACAGTTGTTCCGAAACCTGATCGGAAACGCGATCAAGTTCCGGAGCAGCGAGCCGCCCCGCGTCCACATTTCGGCCAGTCGAACTGGCAACGGCTGGACCTTCTCCGTAAGGGACAACGGTATCGGCATTGCCCAGGACTACTCCGAGCGCATCTTCGTCATCTTTCAGCGGCTTCATAACCGGGAGGAATATGCCGGCACCGGTATCGGGTTGGCGGTCTGCAAAAAAATTGTGGAACGGCACGGAGGGCGTATCTGGGTGAAGTCAGACGCTGGAAAGGGGGCCACCTTTTATTTCATCCTCCCAGCCGTAAAGGCAGAGCTGGTTTCTTCAGGGCCTCTCAAGGGAACCATCCCTGATAAGACCCCCACACACTAAAGGCGATATCATATGCTACCTCCAATGACGGCGATGGGGGTAGTAAAAACGATAATAACCACCGAAGGGGTATGGATAGGGGGGAGGACTCGGGTAAAAATAGAACCTGGGGTAATAGTACGGTTCAGGATAGGGTACCCTGTCAGGGGGTGGCTCAACTCTGGCATTCTGACTCTCGAGACTTGCGATCAGATCCTGAAACGCTCCCAAGGCTTCCTCCCGGTTCATCGCTATTTTGCCCGAATCCGCAGCTGCTTCAACAGCACGTTGCAGTTCTCCGATAATCCTGGATGTCATGGGATAATCAGCAATCCATCCGTTCTTGGGGGCAATACCGAGCGAAGCCAACCTGCTTTCGGCTTCCGCCTCACTGTTAACCTCTCCTATCTTCAGGGCATCAGCCAGCTCCATTGCAAAATAACCCTCCCGTACCAAACTCCGTTCACCTGCACGAGCTTCCGCTCTGTCCTGTTCCTGCGGTGAATAAGAATAGTATGTTCCAACTCGCACAGGGCGACATTGGGCACCCTCTACTCTCTCTTGAGAGAAAGTGATCGAGCAGACCGAACCGGAGCTTGAAAAATGATACTCCCAAATTTCAACAGTCTTTCCATCGACAGTTTTATGAGTGACGAGGGGTGTTCTTCCCCACAAGGAGGCCACTTCTTCTTTCGTCATGTTAGGCTTAATATCTGAAACACGACGAGTGTGGCATGAAACCAATAACAGAAAAAGTGCCACTAGGAGAAATAAATGGATCCATTGCTTTCTTTCCATCCTTTCTCGTCTCCTTTCGTTCTCTTCGAGTTTTTCTACTAAATGTTCACCGTAATCCTTCCGGGGTCTTTTAAAGATTACAGACGATCACGGATGGCCTTGATAAGTTTTTGGATTTCTTCCGTGGTCAGCTTGCCTTCTTTTCTAAAGATCAATTTCCCTTGTTTGTCAAAGGCGAAAACATTACTGCTGTCGTCGGCAATCTTCCAGGCATTCACCAGCACCTTTTTGTAATCCCGTACATAAATGGTCCTGGGATAGCGCTTCTGTTTATCCTTGAGGGAGGAAGAGATGGCAAAATTGGGAAGCCAGGAAGCTGCCATGTTAATGATCCCAACCGATTGAAACTTATCGCCGGGAAACTTCTCCTTGTCCAGGGCTTCGCTGGCTTCATTGTTTGTATCTTTTTCGTCAGGGTCGACGTAAAAAAGGACATGGACTTTCCCCCGTAATTCCTCGCTGCTCCAGGGCGTTTCGTCCAGCCGTCCTCCCAGTTTTTCTTTTAACTCCACCTTCGGAGGAACCTCGCCTATTTCAACAGCCAGGGCTGCCTGGCTAATGAGAAAGGTAGCCAGGACCAAAACCGACCCTTTTACCAAATGCTTCATGGCCCACCTCCTGAATTTTTACCCGCTCGACCGCACGAAGCCCCGTCGAAAATCAGTATGACAGTTATCAATCCTTCCTGTCAAGAAAGGAAAAAACAGGGGAAGGGGAGTCCTTCCTGAAGAGAGTTAACAAGGGGATTGACAGGGGGGCAAGGCTAAGATACCTTTAATGAAGGAGAGGTGCCCTATGAAAAAAAGTCTCCTGGTGGTCTTTTCTATTTTCTTCACCTTGATGAGCTCCGCATACGGAGAGCAATCTGCAGAAGAGATTCTGAAAGCGATCGTTAAGATAAAATCGGTGATTCCCGAAAATGCGTTGACTGCAAAAACGCTCGGGACCGAACGGGAAGGAAATGGGGTGGTCATCGATTCGAAGGGGCATATCCTAACGATCGGCTACCTCATCGTGGAAGCCGAGACCTTGGAGGTGACAACCGGAGAGGGAAAACCGATCAGTGCATCGTTTGTCGGCTACGACCATGACACCGGTTTTGGTCTTCTGAAGACAGACCCGCCTCTCGCCGTAACGCCCATGAAACTCGGGAAGTCGTCAGAGGTGAAGCAAGGAGATCCCATCCTGATGGCAGGCCATGGGGGAACGGAGTCCGTTCAAGCGGGCCGGGTCATCGCCCGCAAAGAATTCATAGGGTATTGGGAGTACCTTCTTGAGGATGCCATCTATACCGCCCCGGCTCATACCGGCTTTGGGGGCGCAGCGCTGATCGACCGCGACGGCAAGCTCCTTGGAATTGGATCCCTCCTCACCCAGGTCATCATTCCGGGCTTTGGTTCTATTCCCTGTAACATTTCGGTCCCCATCGACCTTCTCCCTCCGATCCTCGGAGACCTGATCGCCAAAGGCCGAACGAGTGCAGCTCCGCGGCCCTGGATGGGCCTCAATGCGGAAGAAGGACACGGTCGCATCTTCGTCCTCCGTGTCACATCCGGGGGGCCTGCCGAGAAAGCAGGGCTGCAGCCGGGAGATATGATTCTGAGCGTGAAGGGAGAGGAGGTGAAAGGGCTTGCTGATTTTTACCGCAAGGTTTGGACCCTTGGCAACGCAGGAGTGGAGGTTCCCCTCGGGATTCTGAGAGGAACCAAGATCCGTGATATCACCGTGAAGTCTGTAGATCGCAATCGGTTACTTCGGCAAAAGCTCCCAAAAGAGTTGTAGGGCTAACCCCTCTTACTGCAAGACGTATAAGGGTCCCCTTAAAGTTTCGCTGACTTCCTGTCCCGCCTAAATCTTTCCTCACCAAGATTACGACACAGATTCCGAGCCGAGAGGAGATGGGACATCCCATTAGAAAATCCGGAATTCAATCAGGAACGGTCCCCGGCGGCCGCAGGCGGCCCGGAACGTGTCGGCAAAGCCCTCCAGCGAATCCACGGTGACCGCTTCCACGCCCATGCCCCTGGCCAAGTCGACCCAGTGGAGGTCGGGGCGTCCGAGGTCGAAGAGGGTATCAGAGGCGACCCCGGGCTCTGCGCCCGTCGCACGCAACTCACCAAAAAGGATCTTGTACACGCGGTTGGCAAAGACCACGCTCACCACGTCAAGCCTCTCCCGTGCCTGGGTCCACAGCGCCTGGAGCGAGTACATGCCGGCTCCGTCGGCCTGCAGGCACACCACCTTGCGATCCGGGCAAGCCACCGCAGCACCCGTGGCGCAGGGAAAGGCGTGGCCGATCGCGCCGCCGGTGCTCTGGATCCAGTCATGGGGCGCCGCGTTGAACGTGGCCGGAAAGAACAATCTGCCGGAAGTGACCGAGTCATCGGTGACGATGGCGTTCTCGGGAAGGAGCGCCGCAAGCGTCATCCCGAAGGCCTCCGACTCAAAGGGGCCGCAGGCGATACGCGGTTTCAGACCCCTTTCTTCAATCCGCACGACGCGCGGTACTCCGATCTCGTCGGCAAGTCCTTGCAGCGCGGCTACGGCGTCTTGTTCCGGTTGGGCGAGCACGGTGATCGCGCAGTCCTGGGGTGTCATAAGGCTGGGCTTTCCAGGATATGCGAAGAACCCCATGGGCGGCTTTGCTCCGACGAGGATGACATGCTTGAGCCCTGCCAACGCGCCGAGGGCCGTGTCGACGACGTACGGCACCCGCTCTACCGGCACCCTACCGCGGCCGCGGGCCATGCGCGGCACCTGCGTTGGCGTGCGAAGCTTTGCGCCGGTGGCATGGGCAATCCGATGGGCAGCGAAAAGGCCCGCTTCCCCCAGAGCCTGCCCGTTGAGGAGCAGCAGGGCTGGCTCGCCTGAACGGAGAATACGCGCCACTTTCCGGAGCACCTCCGGCGCCACCGGCGGTCGTGCCGCAACCGGCAGCGGCATAGCCGGGCCGCTTCCCTCGCTCCAGGCAACATCGGCCGGTACGATCAGCGTAGCAATCTGTCCCGGCGGCCTGCGCGCAGCCTGTACAGCCGCCGCGCCGTCTGACGAGACCTGCTGGGCGGAGCCGCTCGTCCTCACCCAGTGCGACACCGCACGGGCAAGCCCTTCGGCGTCCGCGGCCAGCGGGGGGTCAAAAGAACGGTGAAAGGAGGCCTGGTCGCCGACGATGTTCAGCATCGGTGTATTCGCCCTGCGCGCATTGTGCACGTTGGCGATACCGTTGGCAAAACCCGGCCCGCAGTGGAGCAGCGTCATCGCCGGTTTCTCCGCCATCCTCGCATAGCCGTCGGCGCAGCCGGTCACCACGGTTTCTGCCATCCCAAGGATGCAGCGCATGCCCTCGACCTTATCCAGGGCAAGGACGAAGTGAATCTCCGAAGTACCCGCATTAGCGAAGCATACCTCCACATCGGAGGCGATCAGGGTGCGGATCAAGCTTTCGGCGCCGTTCATGTTGTCCTCGCTTTCACGAAGCATTTTTCTATTTTATTATTCGGTCCATCATTGAGTAGACATCTGATTAACCCCACCCCCACCCTTTCCCTCCCCCTGAGGGGGAGGGAAATTGTTATGCACCTCCCCCTTCAAGGGGGAGGTTAGGAGGGGGATGGGAATTTGTCGAAGCAGTATGATTATGTCTTCCCAATTATGGCCTCATTCGTAATTGGTGCAAATATATCCATACGGACACCTGCCGCAATTGTTCTTTGGATCGATCGTCGGCATGAAGGGTTGATCCGGGTCCACGATTTCTCTCAGGAGGCTGAAAATCACCTCCGTCAGGTTTCCAAAATTCTCTCTGAACTCGGTCTCATTCTTAAAAAGCGGAACTTCGATGTCGGTGTCAATTCTTGCCCTTCCCAGGAGCAAAAACATGCAATCGATCGACTCCGGTTTTTCTCCCGTCAAAGTAGAATAAGTGAGGAGATAGAATGGAAGCTGAATCGTCCCGATGGCCTCGTTCCAGGAATCCCTGTTGTTCAGGGCGAGCTTATGGTAACGGATGGCGAGGTAATTTTTATTCGCGGAGGTCTTGTAATCGATGAGGGCGGTCCTCTCTCCCCTCTTCTCGACCCGGTCGAGCCGCGCCCCGAGTTTGAAGGAATCCGTTTTCACATCGACCCTCTGCTCGAGACCCAGGATTTTTGTACGAAACTCCCTGATCTTCGGCACCTGGTAATGCTTGATGAAATCCTTCAAATGCCTCTCCACCTGGTTCCTGAGGAGATAGACTTCCCCCGTAGGGTCTTTACCGTATTGTTCCTCGAAATCTCTATAGAAGACTTTCTCGAATTCCCTGAGATTCATCTCCCTTTCAGTCAGGACCGATCCTGTCTTCCCTTTGAAGTAATCGCAAAGGACCAGATGAACAAACGATCCAATCTCCTCCTTCTCAAAGTCTTCCGAGATGACCTTTCTTTCCCTGAGCCCGAGGACATATTCGTAATAGAACTGGAGGGGACAAGAGAGATACGTGTTTAAAGAACTGGCACTGAAGGAGTATTCTTTCAAGAGCCTGATCATCTCCGTCGATTTCTTGATCGGGCGGGGTTTTTCTTCTCTCAGGTTGACCGTGTACTGGATGGTCTTCACATAACTTTCGTTATCCCTCTTCCCCTCTCTCTTTTGCCTCTCCCAGAGGAGCCTCTCAACAAACCTGCTCTTCTCCTTCTCGTCATTCTCGACGTAAAAAAGATGGGACGCCTTGGCCCCACGGATCAACGTATCGAACGTGTAGAACATGATCTCTTCCCTATCCAGGTAGGTGGGAAGTCCCAACATCTGCCTGGCCTTAAAGGGCAAGAAGGAATCTTCCCTGGTGGTGTCAGGAAGGATGCCCTCGTTGACGTCGAGAAAGAAAACGTTCTCAAATTTCAGATTTCTCGTTTCCAGGAATCCGAGAACCTGCACTCCCCTCAGAGGTGTCCCCGCAAAGGGGGTATACGAGGTCATGATATATTTCTTAAAGAGGGTGAAATAGCTTCCCACCTCCTGAAACCGGATTTCCCTCATCAGGGATTTGGAGAGGATGTCCAGCTGGGTGAGGAAAGACTCCGCATAGGGATAGAAAAAGGGATGAAGGCGGGCGGTGCTGTTCCGATAGATGTATTCGACCACCTCTTTCATTTTCCTCGCAAAATCCCCCACATCCTTAAAAGAAAGCATCTTCCGGAGGGTATGGACATGGATGGCCTCCAGGTGGTCTCTCGCCATCTTCAGGGTGATCTCCGGCTCGACTCTCAGTACTTTTTCTTCGATGGAGCGGAGGATCGCCTCATCTCCCTCCAGCTCTTCCAGGGATAGAAACTTCCTGGTTCGCTTCTCCGTCAGGGTTTCCTCGATGGTATGGAAGAGAATCCTGGTGATTTCTGCCCTTCCCTGGAAATAGACATTTTTCGTGTATGGATGAAGGACGAACTCGAGGTAATAGGGCACATACAGGCGGTCCCCATCCATGGTCGCCACCACTTCCATCAGACTATTGAAGAAACCGAAGAGAGGAGTCCTCTGGAGAGGGTATCCGAGGGACACATTATAGTTGTCCGGGTCAAGGAGGCGCAGCGCCTGGTGAAACAAGGGAAGCAATGCTTCCGAGGAGGGAAGAACGATGACCGTGTTTTCACCCGTCCGTTCCTTTTGATCGATCCGTTTTTTCAACAGGGCGCTCACGCCCAGGACCTGGCCGTGAGAATCCGGGCTCTTATAGCAATGGATTTCAGGCTCCGTGGAAGGGAATCCACGTGGAGGCGGGATCCCCAGGTCGGACAGCTTTTTCCTCATCCCCTCTCCTTCCTGAAAAATGAAGAGGGTGTTTTCCCTCTTCATGAGGGATCCAAAAATATTCTTCTCTGACGCCGTGAGGGC
>Ga0316601_100001492_pt1 | contig 11481 bp, 9 predicted proteins | sample OWC_soil_day5_no_FD_207663 | JGI IMG/M metagenome (GOLD analysis project Ga0316601, IMG submission 207663) | Wetland soil microbial communities from Old Woman Creek delta, Ohio, United States - OWC_soil_day5_noCT | ecosystem: Environmental > Terrestrial > Soil > Wetlands | place: USA: Ohio...
GATGCCCTGGGCCGTCCATCGGCCAAACAAGGCATAGTCATTATAGGCCCGGTCATCGACGACAATCGTTCCGGGAGCAAAATGGAACTGAGGAACCACTTTCACATCAGAGACCTTGCCCTCCGTGATGACGGCATAGGAGGGAAGGTAGCCATCATGGTCCAGAAGCAAATGCAGTTTGATGGCCCCCTTGGTTCGACGGAACTTTGCCCAGTCAAACAGGGTGACCGAGAGATCGATGATCGTGGAGTCCAAGCCCACCAACTTATTCTTGAATCGGAACTTTCTCTTTCCTTGAACTTGGTGTTGGCATCGATCCAACAGTTGCACAAAGAGCTTTTGGTAGAGTTGCCAGGGGCGATGTTCATTAGCATAGGCCAGGGTGGAGCGACTGGGAGTGGTAATTCCAAGATGTTTCAATTTACCCTCACAGCTTCTCAAACCCCCCGTGATTTCTCGGAGCGAATGGGCTCGGCCTAGTTGGCAGAAGAGCATGGCGACAAATTGGCCCCAGCAGGTGAATCCTCGGGCGTGACGTTCGGCTTGGGTTTCTTTCACAGCCTGTTGAAACTCCACCCTAGAAAACAGTTGTAAGAGTTGGCTGAATATGCTACAGAATTTATTCATCGTGGGCCCTCCTTTAGTTGTGATGGGATTTCCGGGAAGAAATCTTTCCATCACAATATTATTCGAGGGCCTTTTCTTTTTCAAAACCTAATTTGGACAAGAATGTTATTGGATACACAATTAATCACGACTCGATTTGAGATTGTTTGAGGCCATCCAAAGGAGAGTCTGATTATTAATAGTTGAAATCTTCATACTTGTATCAAAATCTAACCTTGCTGACTACAGAAAGGAAGCGTTGAAAAAGGGAGCCGAATAACACAAGTCATGGCCGAGGGTGATATTCAAGAAATGGGGATTACAATACCTAGTTGGCCGGAATGACTTGTTAACCACTTTCTTTGATCTTCTTGCCGAGTGTGACGAAGCCGACTGAAATGATTAGCCCCCAGACCAAGAGAGCTATGCATATATACACCAAGGAGGTTCCTAACTGCTCCTGATTCTTTGCAATCAAGTAAGATTTATCTGCAATGATTGCTTTATATGTCTCTTTACCACAACTGGGGAATGTTACGGAGAAAAACCCAGTTAACGCAGGGAGAACGAGTCCCAATAGGAAGACCTTCCTGAAGATGAGGCCGAGTCTGCCTCCAGGGATGGTCTTGCTCAGGTCAGCAAAACTCCGTCGCAGCAGTGCATACGTTGCAAAGGCCAAAAGAATGCACATGGCTCCCACGACGAAGTAAGACAGGATAAGGTATAGCTCGTTATTCACTTTTCCGTCTCAGAACGGCTACCAGGATTGTGGCGACGAAGAGATAACCTGTAAGGTACAGGCAGATTCTCCCGAAATTGGAGGACAGTCCACTCGCTATCTTCCATACGTACTCCATGAAAGCGGCGTTCTCTTTAAGGTCGAACTTGGTCTCCAGCACAGCCGATAATGCAATGAAGATGAGCCCTATTGCCAGAAGCCGCGTGTAGAATGTGGTACAAGGCGGCAGCTTGACTAAATCATTAAGGAGTGCGCGAAGACTTCCTCGCAACAGAAAATGAGCCAACAGCGCAGTGACCACTGCCAGTATGAGTAAAACAAAAAATCCCCAGGTGTTGTCTGCCATTGATTCCTCTCTCCTTTCTTTTGGTTAATTTTATTCTTATACCCATTCTATACTTTTTCAAAAGATGGTCAAGCAGATGTTTTCTTCCCCCTCTAAAAAAGGGTCTTAGGATGCTATTTTTTATAGAAAAGATTTAGGATTGTTGAATCAAAGATAATAAAAATAGCCCTTTTGTCAACACCAAAAGTGAGAATCTGAAAATTATCTTTTGAGGATTGCTATTTGAAACCTGGTATAAAGAACTGGATACTTGCCTTGAGGGCTACAGCTTACTATAAGGAAGTAAATGGTATTTCCCTTTCTATTATTTCCCCACAATAATTTGCAGGAAAACATTACGAGGTGGGTGAGCCCTTTTCGCGAGGTCGGCCAATTTACACAAAGCTGCAACGACAATGAACATTACCAAATTAATGACAACGAATAGATAATCCGAAAACACCTGTTCCACTCCCGCCCATGCAAGGAGGGGTTTTAGGCCATATTCGCCGAGAACTTGGTGTGAAATATAGACCAACATGCAATATTCCCCAAAGAACATAGGGATCGCACTCAAGAAGTTGCGACGAACTCTGACAAACAGGACGACCTGAATGAGAATGGCTCCGTTCGAGAAAAACACAAACCCGTACGTCGGAGGATAAAATATTTCCGAATATCCTTCACGAGTCACCAATATTCCTCCATTAGTGAGATTAGGAATTGCTGAAGTTGGAACAAACAAGAGCAAAGCCCCAATTACAAGAAGAATTAATCCAAGGATAGAAAGTCTTACGGTATCAATTTGTTTCTTTTCTTGGAAAACATACCTGAACAGGGCAGCACCGACAAATGTATATCCCAGCCACGGAAACAGGGGGAAATATCCATCCACCAACCAACTTGCTGCGACCCGAGATAAATCCGGCAAGTAAATATTTCCCAATTCGATTTCCAAAACGTCGGGATGATAGCCGAGGAGAGTCTGAAGAAACGGACCCGCCAAGATAAGGATCCCTCCTGAAGCAACAAGTGCAGACATCTTCTGCTGACGGACTAAGTACATCAGCGGAATGCCAATTCCGATCACATATAGGACATCCACGCTTGCAAAAGGCAGAATCCGCCAGAGTAAGGTATCTAAAAGAACGCCTATCAGAACGACAAATGCCCCTCGCGTCAGATAATAGTTAAAATGGTGCTTTTGTGAATTTAGGATTACCATCCCCGCGCTGAGTGAGATGAAAGTTGGTGCAGCCAACGAACTCATGACTCGGTACCACATTGCATGGGGCTCAGCATAGTAAGGAGACAAATTCGCCGGGATCATCAGTATGATAGCAATCCCGCGGAGAAAATCAACCCAGGGAATACGATCTTTTTTCCCTCTGCCTTCAGAATTGCCCAAACCCGCGTTCATCTGGAAGCCCTGGGGATCAGGTGCGGTTTTTCTTGTCTGAATTTGGTTTGGGTTCATAGACTCTGCCTTCTAGCGACCCGTCTTATCTGCCTTCAAAAACGGAATACCCTTGTGATCTTAAAGAATTTTCTACTGGATTAGGAGAAAACGTCCAGAATTCAATTTCTTTATGAATTGTAGGGTCATTATGTTTGAAGATAAAACGATAGTTGAGAAAATTTCTCTGTAGAATGATCGTCTGGATGGATTCACGCTTCATCCGAACCTTTTGCAAAATGGTTCTCATCAAAATGCCATCGCCGTTTATCGTCAATGTCACGAATGGCCAAGAACTATACGTTCTCCCAAACTTCCCTCCTCCAGTGTGCTCACTCAAAGAATGTACCTCCTAGAATAATCTAGAGTTTCTATGCGGTGTTGGATTTCCGCTACGTCTGCTAATCAGTTCATCTTTTCAATGTAAGTTTACCGTATTCTTCACCCATCAAAACATGTTTATAGGTGCTATCACTTTCCTTTGGCACGGTTAATTTAAAGTCAATATTACTTTGAAATAGTAATACAAAATCTGAACCGCCGAATAAGAAATATCCGAGCATATCTCCCTTTTTGACCGTACTGCCTACCTTGACATTATCTTCAAAATTAACCGAGCATATCTGCGACATTCCGATCGGTAACAACGCTACGAGGCCATACTTTGTTGTTTCGATAATTACGCAACCACGTGTTTCAATATTTTGCCAGCCGGGAGTGTTTGAATCAAGGACATATCTCTTCATCCTGGCATCCCATGTTGTAATACCGCCAGCCGCATCATCGCTCTGAATAATGCGAACTTCTTTTACTATTCCACCAATCGGAAAATGATAGCGGTGATAATCGTTTACATCGAGAAATGTGTGCGTTAATGTTCCATTGGCAAATGCATTTTTGTACGCGCCCTCTTCACCAATAAGCACAGCTATGGACTTGAAAACATTAGATTTGATTGGAATGCCTTTCTTATGCACAATATTAGAGTTTTTGTCTATTTTCCATACGCCCTGAGGCTTTGAATCGGCAGGGGACGATACGATGGATGAGTCATTTGGAGATGCAATCGGGCGTTGATCAGGTGATTTCAGATACCTTGCAAAAAAATCATTGAATGTTTTCCATTTTGATGGATCTTCATACCAACCTTTATGCAATCCGAATGTTTCATCTTCTAAAGCTTTTTTGTAGTACTCATCTTTCCACGACCCCTCTTTGCTTAAATACATACCCCATTCTTTTACAAAATGGATTAACCATGTACGATAGGGTTCATGGTATTGGAGTGAATTATTGTAATACCCTTTATCCTTTAATTCAGGAAGCGGTTGATCATTAATAAAATAAAAGTAATCTAAACTCTGATCGATTTGATCGTACAACTTTGAATACGGAAGATTTGGTAAAATTGACCAAGGCATTGCCTTTGCTGCCCAATCGACAAAAGTATAATATTCTTCTAACGTTTGGGCCGGATTTGTTACCTTATCCGGATTAATTTTTTTTGCTATTTCAATTGATTTAATAAGCATGCTTTTTATTTCTGAATTATGCTCTACCATAGTCATCAATTGCTGTGTAATTGGCTCATGCTTTGTTTGTGCCGACTTGCTGCCCTGTGCAAGAGCGTTAAAGCTCAATAAAGAAAATAATGTAACAATTGACAATAACCAGGTCAGAGTTTTTTTCGTTTTCATCAACATTCCTCCCTCTATAGAAAGCTATGCTTTCTCTGATTGAATTATGCTTAAAGGTGTAGGCACGTCAGCGCAAAATCGACCAGATCATAACGGCGGTTCCAAACAGCAGAAATGCGAGCCCCGCGCCCGGTAGGTAGTAACACTCGGAGTTGATGCCAGGCTCCAACGCAACCAGGTCTGGATCGGTTGGGCAGTAGCTTACCGGTACGCCTGTTCCTGAAGGGTAGCGCTGGAGAATCGCCTCGGCCCAATCCTCGCTGCTTGATCTGATGAATTGCCCGAAGTAGCGCACGTTGGAGAAATAACGTGTTCCATTGATTTCATACTGATATGCCAGGGGCGCACCGCGTGTAGTCAATTGTCCCGCGCGGCCCTTGCTATCTTGTATGACCCAGTTAGTGGCTTCCTTCTCTGCATAGACAATGATGCCGTTGGTGATCGGCCAGCCCTGGCTTGCGTGAGCATTCCATAGATTCCGCAGGCCGGGCGCAAGTATTGCGACTCCGAACAACATGAAAAAGACCCAGAAGAAGCGGGTTATATAGGTGGTTAGAGCAATGTCACGCTCCATCGATAGGTACCCCAACACGCAAAATACTCCGAACAGGATTAAGACTGCGCCCCCACAAATGTACCAGGCAACATCTGTGTGCACACCAGGCTTGACCGTTGCGAGTGCGGGGTTATGGGGATGATAGAGGACCGTAACCTGGGTGCCGGCGGGGTATCGCAACACCAAGAGCGCTTCGTTCGAAATGTCGCCCGATCCTATCGCCCGTCCGAACTGGACCCTCTCAGTGGTGTAGTCCTGCCCGTTCACCTGATAGCGAAACGCCAACTTTGTCGAGTAGAAGATGAGCGTGTTTTTTGTCCCCGCCCCCTTCGCCTGGCTCTCGGTCATTCCGGCATGGAGCACGATGCCGGAGACAGTGGGCCAACGCGAGCTGGCCAAGCCGTGCCAGACGCTACGCAGCCCCATCCATAGGATAATCCCCCCTGGCACGGCCATGAACAGCACTCCGAAAATGGCCGCAATGCCGATGACATACTTCATGATGCGTCCGTCCACATTTTCGAACTTAAGATGCGCTAAATTTCAAGAAACACCTATCATGAAATTCTTAGCAAGTCAATCACATGAAGAAGTCATCAAGCTAACATTACAATTAATCACTATTTGGGAAAGTATCTGATCTTTTCTCACCCTCTTCTCTGACAAAAGTTAATGCTCCGCAATCTGGCAGAACTGTTGTTTTGGGGCTTGAATGAATCCCTGGCCGTTTGAAGCATGGGAGAGCAGCCATGCTGCACAAAATTTTTCTAATCATTTCTCGCCACGAGCCTAGATTCTTTTTTTCCTTTTTTTCCACTTCTGAGCATGCTGATTCTTAATATCCGAGATTATAGTTTTTTGTACCTTTTCCTCCAACTTCGGTTACCCACCCTTTCTGAAAAGCTGCATGGTTACAGGGCAAAAGAGTTTCTTGACAAGTACCCCCGTCCTTTATAAAGTGACCACCAGGTCATGACATGTTCGCCGAGCATGGTAGCGTTTTGAACGAGATTTTAAGAAATCTATCAAGATGCGTGATAGTTATTGCCTTTCAACCATAAATAGGGCCGAGGAGAAAAATTTCTGGGGCCTCTGATATTTCTTTCACGCTTTAGAAAACAAGCACCATGAGACGGGAAACGGATCTTCCAAGGGAGGAATCAATGGACTGGTTTCAGGCGATCCTGTTCGCCCTGCTGCTAATCGCCCTGGCCTATTGGGTATACGGGCGGTTCTTCTCCAGTCAGAGGCGAGTTGAGGACACACAGTCTGTGGGGGAGGAGGCGCCGGTCCACACCAAGGCCCAGGAAGAAAAGCCAGAAACCGCTGTTAAGACCGTCGCGCCTCCAGAACGGGAGGAGATGCCGGCCCACACCGAGGGCCGAGAAGGAAAGCCAGGGGCTGCCGTGAAGGCCCTCCCGCCGCCGTTTAAAGGGAAAGTTCTACCTCGGGAACGCTTGGGACTGATAGAAATGCCGTCGGAGGGGGCCCAAGTTGCATATCCAGTTGACTTTAACTACAAGCCGAAAAGGGGAGAGGGGCGTTTCCTTCATGATCCGGAAAACGGTGCCCGGATCTGGGTCTCGGGGGGGTGCCCTCAGGATCACCTCACCTACAGTGGCGGGATGAGAAATGGCCTGGCACACGGGGAGGGAGAGGCAGTTCTTCGGGTCGGCCCCGCGGATCATAGCCCCCGCCGGATCCAAGGGCAGTTCCGGGACGGCATCTTTATGGGGAACTATTCATTTCCCAACCGGATCGTTGCCCTGTTGCCCGGAGACTTTCTGATTCAGCTCCCATGCTCCCACGGGGATGGCGCCGAGTTCTGGGTGCACGGAGGCTTCGAGACGGATTGCCTCCAGCTTCGACTGGGACAGAAGGGCTATCCCCCAAACCTCCTCGTGGTCGCCCCGCCGGGACTGCCGGCAGTAGAGGAAGACTCTGTCCGGGATCTGATGAAGCAGGCCTACGAAAGCTATTGCAGGAGTTGCGAGCCGGTGCGGGAGGCGTGGGTGCGGGTCGTGCCGAGGGAGTATGTTCTCAAAACAGACAACAACCGAACCGTGTTCGAGCCCGTAATGGCAACGGCCCAGGTCACAGGGGGGTCCGGTAAGGAGGTGCGGTTCTACAGCTATCAGAATCCGGAGGCGAAAGAGGCGGAGAGTCGCAGGAAGGCTAAGCAACGTGAAGAAGCAAGAAGGCGTGAGGAGGAGATGGGACCTCTGCGCGGCAGACCCGATGTGCGAGGTGTGCGTCTCGGCATGCGCGTCGAGGAAGTGTGGGAAGTCCTCAAGGTTGAGGTTGCTGAGTGGGAGGGGCCCCGCGAAACACCGGGGGAGGACCAGCGTTATTTCCGCCCTGGCCTGAAAATCCGCCTCAAAGACGGCGCGACGATCAAGGCCGAGTTTACCTCCCGAGTCAGCGGTTCTCAACTCTTCCTGATTGCCTTCGAGCAGTACTACCGTGAAGGGGTGCCGTACCAAGAGGTGATCCACAAACTCGAGCAGAAATACGGTAAGCCCGATGACTTCCGCAAACTCCCGTCAGGCGACCAACGGGCTACTTACGGTCTGGTGAGTACCATCAACCCCCCCGACAAGGCGTTTGGCCCTGGCGGCGCTTTTTTCAAGACTCACGTTACCCCGCGCTACAACACTGACTTCGCCGAGAAATTGGATATCGTTTTCAACGATGCCACCCTTGGCTATCACGACGAAGCGGCGATCGAGGAAGATCGGAGAGATACGGCCCGTCGCAAGTTCGAGGAGAGCAAGAGCGACAAAGTGAAATTCTAAACCTCTGTCGCGGAGGCTGGGCACCGGATTGAGAGAAGGAGTTGGTAGCGCTCGGCCAGCCTCCGAGCGATGCGAGCGACCTAATATGGCTCCTCGGGTGGAGCAGGATGTGCCATGACGACGCCGAGATACGACTACTACCTCATCGAGAACACCTACGTGGCTCGATTCGATCGAGAGACCGGTCGCACCGAACGTCTTATGCCGAACGGAACATGGGAACACAGCATGAGAACGCACGAGATCTTAAACGGGCGGCCGCTGGAAGGCGAGAAGGAGGCGCTTGATACAGCTTCCTTCCTTATCGCGCGAAACAAGGAGCGGGAGGCAGCGAAGCGCGGTGGTTAGTAACTCCGAAGGAACTGGAACATACCCCCTTCCTTCAAAATGGCCACATATCTTGACAAAATCAGTCCCGCGTGAAAAGAGGTGAATAGTGCAGATTTGATTTCCAACCCTTCCCAACTTAAAAACTACGACGTGAAACTTGGCCATATGCCAACCATCGAACAGAGGGAAAAAAACCGAGGACCCGATGAGCGAAGATTGGACTATGCACGACTTCCTCGGGTTCTTCCGACTTTAGTGATTCGCATCAACTTGTCACTCGACTATATCCGGCAACAATGATTTGCTTGAGGTCACGGGATCTGCAATCCCGTGCGGCTCTCTACTAATTTGATTTTGTACACTTTATTCGTGAGATGTAACTGTTGTGTAACCTTCTGGGCAGATGTTTTTGACCATGCAGACATCCGAATCTGGTATCCAGTCTCCTCCAAAAAATCATTGTCACGGCAGAGAGCAGAACCAAGCCCCCACCGAACGGGTGGAAAAAGGACGTCTCATCCCATTTAAGCAGTCACACAATGAGTGAAAGATTCGCGGATGGTTACACTTTGGTTACACCTGGCATAAAAAAAGCCTTCCGATTGGGGAAGGCAAACAAAATTAACCTATTGAAATAATGGTGCCGGAGGTCGGAATCGAACCGACATGGGGTGGAAGCCCCGCGGGATTTTGAGTCCCGTGCGTCTACCAGTTTCACCACTCCGGCACAAGTAACAATATAAAGAAAAATACCTAATGTGTCAAATGAAATGGGAAGTTAAAAGGTTGCCATTTTAAGACGTAATTTATCTTACGGGAAGAGATCAATAACTCCTTCTATAAGTTGCCCTGCCTCCCACACCCATGCCTATGAGCTCCTTCATCAAAAAATCGTGAAGAGTTATGCGATCGACGCCTTACTCCGACAGGCCAAGATTACCGAAGCCCCTTCGGTCGACAAAGCGAAGGCTTTTATCGAAAGGGCTTCACAGTGTGAAGAAAAGAGGGACGAGTCCATTGGATATGGATGGGATCATCGATTCGAAGGGAAGACGATCGTGGGTTCTTCCCTCGTTTACCAGGAGAAAGTGATCCACATGACCATTTTTCAGAAGCCTGCTAACATATTGATTCAGTTACAAACAAAGAGTAAAATGGGGCATCATCAAGGTTTCCATAACAGATAACCCTCAAGGGTGGGGCTTAATGGGCAAAGGTCAAAGTAACGCACGAATCTTATTGACAGGGGATTATCCTGCCCTTGAGTTGTCCCTTGTCAACGAAATTAAGGCAGCCAGAGCGCAAGACCCATTTCCCCCTCTCCTGATTCTTGTTTCATCCAAACTCCTTGGGCTCCACCTTCGCCGGCTCCTTGCAGAAAGTGGGGTGCCCCATTTCAACCTTCGATTTAAAACCTTAGAAGAATTTGCGAGGGAAGTCAGCACACCCCATCTCCTCCGTCAGGGAAAAACAGAAATCCCTTCCCACGGTGATGAACTCCTTATCGGGCATATTTCAAAGTCTTTGGCTGAGAGGGAGAAGGGGTTTTATTTTCACGATATCACAGACCACCCCGGATTCCACAGGGCTATCCTTGCCACCTTGAAGGACCTCAAAGATGCTTGTCTCTCTCCTGAACAAATGGATCACCTTCTAAGTGAAACCAAAATAGTAAAGGAGGTTCATCTCCAAAAATTGAAGGATCTTCTCAGTCTCTGGAAGGGATATGAAAAGCGGTTACAGGATCTCGGATGGTACGACGAATCAGACCTGATGGCCTCCGCCTGTCCATGGGTGAAAGACTCGATCTATCTAAAACAAACACCCAGGATGGTCCTTTATGGTTTCTACGACTTCAATACCGTTCAAAAACGACTTCTTCAAGCCTGTCTTGATGAAAAAGAAACGATCCTCTTCCTTCCTTACGAACCCACTCACGCCTTCGAATATGTGAAACCGACATTGAAGTGGCTCAAGGAAAATGGTTTTAAAGAGACGTCTGCTGAAATTCCAGAGACCAACAAACGCAGACAACCCCTCAGTCATCTTTGCGACCACCTATTCAGTGACGGGAAGCCAGCAGAGATCGCTCCAGATGTCATTCAGATTATTTCTGCACCGGGTGAGCCAAGAGAAGTTCGCGAAGTGATACGGGAGATCCTTCGAGCCTCTCAGGAAGAGGAGATTGCATTTCACGAGATAGGTGTCCTGGTCCGGTCGCCCGAGGAGTATTCACGTCTATTTCGGGAGACTTTCGACGGGTTGGGGATCAACCCCTATCTCCGTGAAGGGCTGCCCTTGAATGAGACTCATGTAGGCCGAAGTTTATTGATGCTTTTAAATATTATGAATAAAAATTTTTCAAGGCAGTCTGTCATTGAATTTGCCACTTTTGGAAAATTACTTTCTGACCGGTTTTCTGCAGGCAAAGAATTTCCCCTCGCCCCGTCTCAATGGGATGCTATCTCCATCCACGCAGGCATTGTCGAAGGTCAGAAAGAGTGGGAAGAAAGACTTGGAAGACTACGAGAAAGTTGGATCAAAAAAGGGGAGGAGGAGGAAGAAGAGGGGGGAGGGAGGAGACGCTTCCATAAAGAAGATATTGTTGCCATTGATCAGCTAACCCGGTTCACCAAAGCGCTTTTCAAGTCTCTCCAACAATTGGGGTCATCAAATACCTGGAATGGAAAGACTAACGCTCTGCTCGACGTCTTTAATGACTTCGTGGAACAGGACGAAGAGAATAGTCTTGTGAAACATGGGGTGAAGAGGCTTTCTGAACTGGATGTCACTGGCATCCCCCCATCTCAGGGAGATTTTGCACGTTTGGTCGAAGAGGTGTTGCAGGAAAATATCATTCCCATTGGAAAATTTCAGCGAAACGGGCCAACCGTCGTCAATTTGATGGCAGCCCGTGGTGTCCCCTTTAAAATGGTCATCCTTCCGGGAATGGCGGAAAAGTCATTTCCACCCCTTA
>Ga0316601_100001493_pt1 | contig 11479 bp, 3 predicted proteins | sample OWC_soil_day5_no_FD_207663 | JGI IMG/M metagenome (GOLD analysis project Ga0316601, IMG submission 207663) | Wetland soil microbial communities from Old Woman Creek delta, Ohio, United States - OWC_soil_day5_noCT | ecosystem: Environmental > Terrestrial > Soil > Wetlands | place: USA: Ohio...
ACCCGCCACGGTCCTTGTGGCCGGAGAACAAAAAACTATCGTGATCGTGGCCAACTTTCTCGATCAAAGTGTCTCCTGCTCGGCCTCTGACATCCAGGATCGATTATTTACAGACCCTGTGAATCTCTCGGTAGACGATCTTTACCAGGAGATGTCTTTCGGGCAGCTCTGGTTTGCCGGCCAAGTGGCCGGACCCTATACCCTAAATTTTGATAGCGCCTCGGCGTGCAATATCGCCGCCTGGGCGGATGCCGCGGACGCGGCGGCCCTTTCCGGCGGGATCAACATCGGTGCCTACAACCGCAAAGTTTATGTGATGCCTAGAAGTAACCCCTGCGGTTATATCGGGGTCGGGACGGTCGGGGGCAACCCCAGCCGATCGTGGATTTTCAGGTGCGATCAGGGAGATTGCTTCGCCCATGAACTGGGGCATAACCTCGGCATGAACCATGCCGCTACGCTTACCGATGAATACGGCGACACCTCCGACATCATGGGCTACGGCGGCTTCGGCCTACGGCAGATCAACGCCCCCCACCAGGATCAGATGGGTTGGCTGAATCCGGTCCAGATCCAGGCTGTGGTGAACAGCGGCACCTACTCCATCGCCCCCCTGGAACTCGATTCGACACAGGCTGCTGCCCCGCAGATCCTCATCATCCCGAAACCGGACACGGGCGAATCCTATTACCTCTCCTACCGCCAGACCATCGGCTTCGACGCCAATCTGGCGTCGACTTACTATCGGGGGTTAAACGTCCATCGCCACAAAACCGATTCCGCGCTCCGGACTTATCTCTTGACTGTTCTTGCCGACGGCGACAGTTTTGCCGACTCCGTCAACGAGTTAACGATTACGCAGGTAAATCACACCCCCGAGCTTGTTACGGTGCAGATCCGGGTAGGCTCGGTTCAACCTTGCGTCGCGAACGCCCCTGCAGTGGGCATCTCGCCCGCGGGCCAGAGCGCTCAGGCAGGCGCCGCCTTAACTTATTCGGTTACGGTCGCGAATACGGATAATTCCGCCTGCCCGCAGACAGCCTTTTCCTTAGCCTCTTCCCTTCCCGCCGGATGGACGGGTTCGGTTTCACCGGCAACTTTGACTCTGGCGCCGGGGGCGACCGGATCCGCAACCCTTCAGGCTGCTTCCCCGATCACCGCGGCAGCCGGCGATTATGCTGTAATCCTGAATGCCGCAGATGCGGCTACGGGTGTGATCGAGGGTTCGAGAACCGTGACTTACTCTGTACTGCCCAGGACAGTGTGTGTTCCCGGAACCCCGGCGGTGAGCATTTCGCCTTCCGCCCAGTCCGGACAGGCAGGCTCCACCTTCGGCTATACGGTCGCGGTTACGAACAAGGACAGTGCCGAATGCCAGCAGACAGCTTTCAACCTTGCAGCGTCCCTCCCGGCCGGCTGGTCGGGGACCTTTTCCCCGTCAACCTTTAACCTCGCCCCGGGGGGAACAGGATCGTCCACCCTGTTGGTCACATCGCCGAGCAGTGCGCCTGCCGGCTCCTATAGCGTTATGACGACGGTTTCCGACGGCGCTTCCCCTCTCCACACCGCTTCCGTCTCTGCGACCTATGGGGTCACGGGAGACACGACTGCCCCCACCGCGCCAACGGGTCTTTCCGCAAGCCTGGCAAAGGGGAAGGTGAACCTTTCCTGGAGGGCATCGAGCGACAACGTAGGGGTGACGGGATACAAGGTATGGCGGAATAACGCGGTCATCGGCCAGACGACCGGAACGGCCTTTACGGATTCCACGATTGCGAACGGCCAGGGTTACTCCTACTTTATAACCGCTTTTGACGCCGCGGCTAATGCCTCGGGCGCGAGCAATACAGTGAGCGTGACCTTGACCACAAGAGGGAAAAAGAAGTAGTCTTAAATCGTCGGTGCTTTCCCATCTTCCTCATCACTGCTACAGCCGGACGCATATAACAAAAGGGGCAATGAGATTTACTCATTGCCCCTTGATTATTTTGGGCGACAACCCGTCAGGGTTTATACTCAGCAACTTCCGGCGGGCCTCTTCCAGGGCCTTTACAGCCTCCGGCTGCGGATTGGTGCGAAGAAGCTGGTCAATCAATCCGAGCCGTTGATCGATCTCGGCATCAGACCAGGTCGCTGCCGCCGCTCCATTGGTATAAATCTCCGAATAACTTGGCTGCGAAGGGGTTGGGGGTTTCGTGAACAGCTGAGGTTCGGTGCCTCCAAGCGGGGCGGCGATTTGAATAAAGGCAGCCGTTCCTATTCTATTTGTCTTAGCCAATCTAAGCAATGCCTCGCCCGCTTCCGGGTGGTCCCGGGAAGCTTGGCTCAACATCCGCAGAGCTTCCTCATATTTTGTACCATATGCTTCCGGGTTTCCGGAGATCTCGTTTGCCACTTTGATTAGAGTCGGAATCCCTTCGCCCTCCGGAAGTTTCGCCAGGGCCATCAGGGCAACCCCGGCCGAGGCAGGCGGGGACTCGCGATATATGTTCTCCAGCTCAATGGCAAGGCTTGCGTCGCCATATTCTCTGATCATGTCAAATAAATGAACCAGCCCCGCGTATTGTCCGGTCGTGGTCTTCAAGGTCTGATTCAACATCGTCAAAACGGTATTTTGTATTTCTGCCCTGTGAACAATGGGGGCAGACAGCTCCAGTCCCCTGGCCAGGAAAGCCATCTCCTCGGGATCCCTGGTGGTGCGCAACATAGAGGCCATCTGGGCGGTCGCCTCTTCCCCGCCCGTTTGAGCGAGGGCATCAATCAAGGCAAGCCGCAGGGAGGAATACGGAGGTCGGTTTTGTTCAAAGAGGTTGGCAAAAATCACGTCCTGTCCTGACTCCAAGAATTCACGGATAGCAAGGACGCCCGCCCGGCCTTGCTTCTTGAGTTCCTGGATAAGTCGATGGATTTCTGCGTTTTCCTCCGGTGAAAACCTGCCGTCATAGGGTTTAATCTGAGCGAGTTCGTTCATAAGTCGGCGCGCTTCCTCAATACTGGGTGCGGGCTGTATACGGCGGGGCATTTGGACATTGGACCGGCTCCCTTCAAATCTCCAGGGGGTTCGTTCTGTTGAATCTCTCCTGCCCCCGGTTGCCGGGGATGGTCTCTCCTCTGCCGACTCTCCTTGCTGTCCCGGTGACGTTTTAACTGCTTCTGCTTTGGTCCGGACCCCCGAGACTTCCGGGGAGGGGTGTTGAATCTGTAATTGGGGCAGAAGTTTATAAACGAGGAGAACGCCAATGACTGCTATGCCGACGATCCACACTATCCGGTGCAAGGTATGTCCACCCGCCCCATTGCCCTGTCGGGAGGCGTCAGTCCTATGCGCACTTCCAGTCATAACCAAGCATCCTTGATGATTCACCAAAGGTGCAAATGGAACTTTTCCTCGGTATCATCTTCGCAGGAACAGGGGTTTTCCACAAGGAAGTATAAAGTACCTAAAAAGGAGGCCCGGCCGAAGCCGGGCCTCCTCTCGTTGACTATCTCAACGAGATGTTACGGGCAGAGCCCTCCGTTGTTGTAGTTGTCAAGCGTCGCCGCCAGGGAAAGCGCCTGATTGCGCTGATCCAGTTTCGCACCTCTGACTCTTGTTCCAAGGTAGTCACCTGTTCCGTCGAACCCAATGGTTGTCAAGAGTTCCTGGGCAGCTATTACCGCATCTTGTACCCCCGAACAGGTCTCGGCCCCGGCCGCCAGGTTCAGCTCGGCAGCAAACAGCGCGGTAGCAAGGTTGTACGCCGCATCGCTGGACATCTTCTTGCCGGTATTAATGGTGCTCTTATCCAGGAGCCGCACCGCCTCTTGGCAATCACCGGCACCAAGTGTAAGGAAGCCGATCGTGAAGCCCGGGTTATTCAGCAGGTCATCCAGGGTAAACCACCCTTCGTCCGGGCCGCCGTTCTTGGCAGCGACGACAGTTTGATTACCGCCTGTGCAGCTGCTCCAGTTCTTCCAATAACCAGGCGTCCGCGGCTCTCCTCCGGGGTAGGTGTTATCCACTTCGAAAGTGAGGGTCTTGCCATTAAGATCCGGATAAAGCGGATAGCTGGTTCCAGCTCCGAAGTCGAAGCAGCGGTTCCCGGCATCAAATGGATAATTGGGATTGTAAGGGTTGATGATCGTATCTGCAGTCCCGTCGCTGTTCGTATCAATCTTCCACATGGTAGTCCAACCAGAGGGGACTCCCATTTCACAGAGTGTGTATTTCTTTTGAGGATCCAGGAACATGCCCCCGAAGTCAACCTGGGTCGGCGGGGTTGCGTCGCTGGCGATTTGGCTTGTACCTTCATAGAGTGTGAAGTTCCAGATGGCACTGCCACTCTGAGCGCCCTGAGTGAGCTTGAGCAAAGTCACATGGCTCCATTTGACGCAGACTTGTACGGTCTTACTTGCAGAATCCTCTGTCTCGGTGATCGTGGCCGTGTTGTCGTAGTCATTGCAGCCGAGGATGTTGTCAAACTCCTTGCTGTAAGTGAAGGTCGCAGATGCGAAGGGCGAAGTATCGTTTCCTGTCACTGTACCCAGAGCACCACCCAGAGTGTCGGTGACATGGATGCTCTTGTTGGTCGAGCCAACCTGGCCCAGGGTTGAGACCGCGCTGCCGCTCGCCGACCCGCTTGGCGTGAAGGCTGCTGCGGCATCCCAGGTCGCCGTGGCGGTGTTAGTGCCGCTGTAAGCCGACGGCGCCGAGGCATAGCTGCAGGTGTAATTGAACGTTATCGAACCGCTGGCCGGAATGCTAACCCCCGTGCCGCCTGTGACCGTACATGTCCCGCCGTTATCGACTGCGTCGGTCACATTCACGGTGATGGCTTCCCAATTATTCGGGTTGTTTACCGTGATCGTGCCATTTGCGGCCCAACCGGAATCGCTGATGCCCGTCTGAGAAGCAGTGACGGTGTAATTGAAGGTGGCTGTACCTGTATTGTTGTTAATCGTGACGAGGGTCTTATCGACATCCTTGGTGATGTCCCAGAGGTACGTCCGGTTGAAGGTCCCGGCTGCCGTCTTGGTGATGGTCGGGTTCAAGCCGACGCAGACGGATACTGTCTTACTGGCGTTCTGGCTGGTCTCGGTGATCGTGGCGGTGTTGTCATAGTTCGTGCAAGTGCCGGCGACACCGCTCGCATTCCGCGAATAGTTGAAAGTAGCGCTCGCGAAGGGAGCCCCGTCCGTGCCCGTTACTGTGCCGAGAGCGCCACCGTAAGTGTCGGTTGCGTGAACGGTTTTGTTGGTCGAGCCAACCTGGGTGAGAGCGAAGCCAGCACTGCCACTTGCCGAGCCGTTTGGCGTGAAGTAAATCGCGCTATTCCAATTGGCTGTCCCGGTGTTTGTGCCGCTGTAAGAAGGCGGCTTTGAGGCATAGCTGCAGGTATAGGAGATACTGATCGAGCCGCTCGGAGGTACGACATACGGGCCCGATGTGGGGGCGCAGCTGCCACCATTGGTGACGGCATCGCTCAGGCTGGTGAGAGTGATGGCCTCCCATTCGTTCGGATTGCTCAACGTGATTATTCCGCCAAGCGCCCAGTTTGCATCGGTGACACCGGTCTGATCGACTTTGACGGAGTAATTGAAGGTGGCAGTGCCTCCCTGGGCGATATTGACCGTGGTCTTATCGACGGATTTGTCAAGCGTCCAAAGGTACGTCCTGTCGAAGGTCCCGGCCGCGGTCTTACTAATGGTCAGGTCCAAGCCGACGCAGACGGTTACTTTCTCGCTGTCGCTCTGACTGGTCTCAATGATCGTGGCGGTATTGTCGTAGTTCGTGCATTTGCCACCGACACCCGTGAATCCCTTGCTGTAAGTGAAGGTCTGCGATGCCCACGGCGAAGCGTCGGTTCCAGTCACCGTGCCGAGAGCGCCACCCAACGTGTCGGTGACGTAAACGGTCTTGTTGGTTATGGCTGCTTGCGTCAGGGTGAAGGACTGGCTTCCACTGGCCGTCCCGTTTGGCGTGAAGGCCGCCACCTTATCCCAAGTCGCCGTGCCGGAGTTGATGCCGCTGTAGGACGGCTGTGACGCGTAAGTGCAGGAGTAGTTAAAATCCACCGAACTTTTGCCGGGGATAGTGGCACCCGAACCACCTGTGACCGTGCATGCGCCACTGTTGTCAACGGCGTCGGTCAAATTCACGCCAGCAACAGCCCAAGCGTTCGGGTTGTTCACCGTGATCTTGCCAGCAAGAGTCCAGTTTGTATCGGTGACACCGGTCTGATCGACTTTGACGGAGTAGTTGAAGGTGGCTGTGCCTCCCTGGGCGATATTGACCGTGGTCTTATCGACGGATTTGTCAATCAGCCAGAGGTACGACCGGTCGTAGGTCCCGGTTGCCGTCTTGGTGACCGTCAGGTCCTGCCCCACCCGGGAGTTCGTGAAGACACAATCAAATATTTTGCCCGCATCTCCTGGGAGATCCACGCTGAAGGTGCAGGTTCTGGCTCCCGTGTCCGAGCTTCCTCCGGAAGAGGGCGGGTCAATTTTGGTGGTATCCCAATAGTCCTTCGCTGTTTCGGTGATGGTGTACGTGCAATTATCTATAAGGTTTACGCCAAAGTCAATGGCGCTAGTCCCGATGGTTGTTACGGCCTTGCTCACATTACAATTGCCACCGGGGCCACTGCTGCTCAACGTAAAGGTCCAGCCCGCTTCGTAGCCCCCGGGCACGGTGATTTTCCTCACCTGAGCTGTGGCCGGATTCTGTACGCCGCTCGTGTTGTTGAATGTTACGCTGTTAGAGCAGTTAGGCAACAATATATCTACCGTTTGTGGAGAAACGGGATCCCAGCCCGTAAGCGGGTCTTCGCTCACTGTATAAGTTCCTGGGGCCAGGCCGGAAACAGTGATATTTTTAGAGGTTTCAGTTTTCGCGAAGCTTATCGTAGGCGAGGCTACGGTGTTGTTTTCTTGATCCTTCACCTGGAAGGTAAAGGTGGCTGTCTCCGATTCTTCAAGGATGTCAGGAATCGTCTTATTAATAGTTAGGATAACCTTGGCATCGGCGGAGATACTCAACGTAAGTGGGCCGGTGGCGGTTGTGAAGCCGTCTACACCGGTGAGGGTGGCAGTATCTTGCAGGGTGCCACTCGTTATGGTCCCCGGGTCCACATAAACCTTCTTGGAGAAGGTAACCGAACCGTCATTCGTCTGGTTATCTGAGGTCCAGGACACATTACCAGTGGTAATGGTGCCAGCGGCATAGGGTGAATCAAAGTCCCCGATATCAGGACTGAACGAATCCGCAGAGTACTGCAGCCCCGATCCGGTGATACCTTCCACGTCGTTTATAATCGCCGAGGCGTTCAGCTCGGTTGTATACTGGACTTGGGCAGAGGCATTCGCCGTGGCGGTTCCCGGTACCGGAATACCGGTTACCTTGTCGGTGTAAGTGGCAGTCGCGATATCATTCAGCAGAGTGTATCCTGGGGCCAAGGTTGCCGTATGTGTAAGAACCAGGTAATTGGCAGTATTTGCGGGAACGTCGATGGGTCCAGAGGTAACTGTGTCCAAAGATGCTGTTCCCCCTGGCCCTGCGCCTTCGTAAATTACATCGTCGACGTTCACCGTAATTACGCGGGCGGCGGGGTTCGTGGCATACACGTGGGTGATGACCGTGATTGGCCCTCCCGGCGCAGCCGACACCTTATCCCAGCTGACGGTTATCGATACGCTTTTCGGTTCTGACAACGACGGGTTGCATGTGTCTGCGAAATTCAAGGTCGCCGGTGTTTCGCTTTTGGTGATGTCCCAGGTCCAATCTCTTCCCTGCGTTGCCGCCATATCCTTCGCGATAGACTGAGGCTTAATTTCATTAACAGGGATAGAGATTGTCTTCTTACCGGTACTAAAATCCTCCTTCTCGAACATGTAGGATTGGAGGGACGACCCGCTATAAAGATGCGCACCGAGTGCTAACCGTATATAGTAGTCGAAAACACAGGTTGTGTTTTTGTCTTGGTGGATTGTCAGCTTTCGATAGGCAACCTCATCAACCCCACCTGTTACCCTACTCGCGATTTGTATTGGGCCTGCAATCACTGTACAGGAATCGTCTGACATGAGGTTGTTCACCACAGGAACGGATAAATTATCATACCCTGTTTTTCCAGTTAACTTTTCATCCGCAGCTATAATAACATTGTAATCAGTCGTCGCATTTGTCTGGTTTCCAGCTGCGGTTGTCAGCCTGTGCGGGACCAAATCCAGTTCGTTCCATCCCTTGCCCAGGTTGCCGGTTGTATACGCGGGATCCGGGCAGATGAAATCGCCGTATATATTCGGCAGGATGATTGTTCCGTTGTTCCGGCACCCCTCAAGCGTAAAAGAGATAAAATTCGGGTTTGTATACTGCTGAGCGAGAGCCGTGCTGGGGAAAACTCCGATCATCAGCCCGACCAGGAACAAGACCCCGACGAGTACCCCTGCGGTTTTCCTCCTTTTACCTGTCATACATTACCCCCTCTCTAATGTTGGTTTTCTCTTTGATTCCTGCCCCTGTGAATTTCGCGTACCAACTGGATTCCACTACGCTTCTTTTGTCTTTTCTTGGCTTGCATCACCTCCTTGGGTCCGAAGTGGAGTTACATCGATTTCCGTCTCCGCACACAGTGTTTTCAAGGCCCCAAGAAAGACCCGGAAATTGTCTCCTCGGCGATACCTCTCCAGGTCCTCATGCGTCTCCCATTCATCAACGAGATCAAAACGGTTTGCGTTTTCGGCATCCTCCTCCATCTTTGACCCATAAATTCCTTTTTCTTTCTTCTTGTCATCCTGCAGGGAGTTCATTATGTGCATAAATTCCTTCCTTTTTCCCGGCCTCACCCTGATTTTTACCATCATCTTTATCATCCCGTTTTCCCCGTAGTCCGGTTGTTTTCAAAATAAGGACTGAATGCTATTCCGCAATATTCGTTCCATAAGAGGCTTTGAAAGAAGCCTCCACCGAATACTTGGATTTCATTTATGCTTTAAAGGTAAAAGATTTTTGGGTGAGGGATTGAGGCGGTGATTACCCTCCACATTGGGCGGTTTCCGCCTTTGGGGGCGGAAATTTCGGATTGGGGATCCTCGGTTTGACGGTCCGTTTGCTTGGGCGGATCATTCACCTTTCAAAAAAGTTTTGGAACAAGGAGCCATGGTTCCGGTAAAAACCGGAGTCCATGATATTCAAAAGTTTTTTGAAATTTCAGATCCAGGTTTGTGGAGTTTAAGGTGGCTGTAATAATTGGAGGGAAAGTGCTAAGGGGCTTCCGGTCTCTTGATTCCAAGTTTTTTCATTCGGTTTCTCAGGGTGCTCGGATTCAGACCGAGGATCTGACCAGCCCCCTTAGGCCCCTCGATTCTCCATCCGGTTTCCTGGAGGGTGTTCAGGATAAACCGCCTTTCCATTTCGGTAAGGCCCTTTGTTTCCTGGTCTTTCGAGATTTTGGGTTCTTTTTCCGGAAGAGATGCTTCCCCCGGAGGCTGGATTTTTTCGGCCAGCCGAAGCTCAGGCCCCCCGTTCACGATAATCGCCCGGTCAATGACATTTATCAACTCCCGGACATTCCCCGGCCAGTTGTACTCCTGAAGGGATTTCATCGTATTCTTAGAGACCCTACTAATATCTATCCCGTGGCTTTTGCTGAATTTTCTTATATAAAATTTTACGAGGGGAGGTATATCCTCTATCCTTTCCCTGAGGGGAGGGATGGTTATGGGATAAACACTCAACCGGTAATAAAGATCCTGCCTGAACCGCCCTTTCTTGATCTCTTCCTCAAGATTCCGATTGGTGGAAGCGACGATGCGGACGTCCACCTTGATTGTGTGTGGGCTGCCCAGGCGTTCAAACTCTCCTTCCTCAATGACCTTGAGCATTTTGGCCTGGAGTTCGAGGGGAAATTCCCCGATTTCATCCAAAAAAATGGTTCCGCCGTCGGCAAGTTCAAAGCGGCCAATCTGTCTTGCCGTCGAACCGGTGAAGGCCCCCTTTTCCCTCCCGAAGAGCTCGCTTTCGATCAGGTTCGACGGCAAGCCGGCGCAGTTAACGTTGACGAAGGGTTTATCCCGTCGGGCGCTTTGGCGGTGCAAGAGGCGAGCGAATATTCCCTTTCCGGTTCCTGTTTCCCCCAGGAGAAGCACGGTCGCGTCGGTAGGGGCAACCTGGTGTACCCTATACATAACGTACTTCATCGGATCGCTATTGCCGATGATGTCCTTGGGGCCTTCTTTCAATTCGACCTCGTCACGGAGGAAAATGTTTTCGGCCTCCAATTGTTTTTTCAACCTCAAGTTCTCTTCCAAGGCCAATTCCATCTCTTTTTCTTTGCGCCTGCGTTCGGTGATATCCTGGATGGCCCCGATCATGCGCACCGGTTTTCGATCCTGATTGAAGATGGCCTTCCCACGCGAAGAAACCAGACGCTCGGTGCCATCCGGACGAACTACCCTGTGTTCCATGGCGTACTCTTTTTGCGTATCGGCTAAGGCCTTGCCGAGCGCCTCCTCGACGGCGAGTCTGTCGTCAGCATGGACCCGGGCAAAGAAACTTTTAAAAGTCGGGACGACCTCCTGGGGAAGGACACCGAAAATCCGGCAGACTTCTTCGGACACGTAAATATCTCCGGAGACGACGTCCCACTCCCAGCTGCCGAAACCGGCAATCCTCTGCGCCTCGGACAGCCGCCGCTCACTCCTCAGCAAAGCATCCTGGTCACGCATGTTTATCAGGGCTTTGGCGAATATTTCCCCGAGGACTCGCAACCAACGGACGTGGGATAGAGGCCACTCATAGTTTTCTTCAAGGTTTGCCAGGCCAATCAGGTGCGTCACTTTCCCCCCGACATGAAGGGGAAAAATGAACAGGGCTTTCGCCCCCTCGCGCTCCAGGGTAGCGCGATCCACGATAGCCTCGGGCGGAAGCATGTCCAGCGATGAGAGGATAACCGCCCCCCCTTCCTCGACCAGTCGCCGATAGATCCAGGGGTGAGATCGGGCCAGGTCCACATTTAAAAACTCCCGTTTTCTCTCCTCTGGAAGGGTCAGGTTCAAAAAGCGGACTTGCCCGCTGTCGGCAATAACCTCCAAGAGACCGCATTCAAGGTTCCCGAAAACCCGGCTGATCTGATTGAGGGCGAGCGCAATCTCAGCTTCCACCCGGTCGGGCGGGAGATTCACAAAATTGGATGAGAGTTCCGAGACCAGATATTCAAATCTTAAACGCTCTTCCAAGAAATCGTGGCTTTTTTTCAGCTCCGCGATCTGTTCTACGGCCATTTTCTGAAAGTTTGCCCGGCTGAGTTGGAGTTCTGCCGAGAGATCTTCACGTTCCCGATCCTCGCAAATCAGACACAGATCTCTCTCGGCCACCTTCTGGAGCTCCGCCATTAGATCCCGCAACTGGGTGGCACGATGGTTATCCTTTTTATCGAGGACGCAAATCGTCCCGAAGACTTCCCCGTCAGGCCACGCCAGGGGATATCCGAGATAGTAGGTC
>Ga0316601_100001497_pt1 | contig 11476 bp, 11 predicted proteins | sample OWC_soil_day5_no_FD_207663 | JGI IMG/M metagenome (GOLD analysis project Ga0316601, IMG submission 207663) | Wetland soil microbial communities from Old Woman Creek delta, Ohio, United States - OWC_soil_day5_noCT | ecosystem: Environmental > Terrestrial > Soil > Wetlands | place: USA: Ohio...
AGAGCTCACCCGTCTGAAGACGCACCAGATCGTCGAGCGCGGCCTCGTGCAGGTGGCCGAAGGCCGGGCGATCCTCACGACGCTGACCGTGCGTGAGAACCTCGAACTCGGCGCCTACCGTCGCAAGGACCGTGCGGCCATCGCCTCCGACCTGGACCGCGTGATCGCCCTCTTCCCGCGACTGCACGAGCGGATCGGTGCTCTCGCCGGCAATCTCTCGGGCGGCGAGCAGCAGATGCTCGCGATTGGCCGCGCGCTCCTCGCCAGGCCGAGGCTGCTGCTGCTCGATGAGCCGTCGAGGGGTCTGGCGCCCATCGTCGTGCAGGACATCTTCCGCACGCTGCGCGAGATCAACGCCGACGGCCTGACGATCTTTCTCGTCGAGCAGAACGTGCGCCAGGCGCTGAAGATCGCGCACCACGGCTACGTGCTCGAGAACGGGCGCGTCGTGCTCGAGAACAGCGGCGCGCGCCTGCTGGGGGATCCGGGAGTGCTCGCGGCCTACATGGGCGGTCTCGACTAGGGCCTGAGCGCCGACGCTGCATTCGTGTCGTTCCGAAGGACGGATCTTCGACGGTCTGTCGAGCTCCGGATGCTGGCTGCCGCGCTGGCCAGAGATCGACACCCGGGCGCTCAGGTTCCACGACAGTCGTCGCGGGGCCGGCCCGTATACTTGCGCTTTACCACTACGGCACTCGAGAGACAGTGCCGCATGCAATGACCAAGTTCGTCTTTGTCACCGGCGGTGTGGTGTCCTCGCTGGGCAAGGGCATCGCGTCGGCGTCACTGGCCGCGATCCTCGAATCGCGCGGCCTCAAGGTCACCCTCATCAAGCTCGACCCGTACATCAACGTCGATCCGGGCACGATGTCGCCGTTCCAGCATGGCGAGGTGTTCGTCACCGACGACGGCGCCGAGACCGACCTCGATCTGGGTCACTACGAGCGCTACATCACGACGCGCATGACGCGCAGCAACAACTTCACGACCGGGCAGATCTACGACTCCGTGATCCGCAAGGAGCGCCGCGGCGAATACCTCGGCAAGACGGTGCAGGTGATTCCGCACGTGACCAACGAGATCCAGGACTACATCCGCCGCGGCGCCGGTGTCGGCACGCCGCAGGAGATGGAGGTCGCGATCGTCGAGATCGGTGGCACGGTGGGCGACATCGAGTCGCTGCCCTTCCTCGAAGCGGTGCGCCAGATGAGCCTGAAGATGGGCCCGACCAACGCCGCCTTCGTCCACCTGACGCTGGTGCCTTGGATTCCCGCCGCCGGCGAGCTGAAGACCAAGCCGACGCAGCACAGCGTGCAGAAGCTGCGCGAGATCGGCATCATGCCCGACGCCCTGCTGTGCCGCGCCGATCGCCCGATCCCGGACGAAGAGCGCGCCAAGATCTCGCTCTTCGCCAACGTGCCGGAGTTCGGAGTCATCTCGGTCTGGGACGCCGACACGATCTACAAGGTGCCGCGCATGCTGCACTCGCAGGGACTCGACGAGTTGATCTGCGCCAAGCTGCACCTGCACACCAAGCCGGCCAACCTGTCGCGCTGGGACAAGCTCGTCGACGAGGTCGAGCACCCCCAGCACGAGGTGACGATCGCGATGTGCGGCAAGTACGTCGATCTCTCCGACTCGTACAAGTCGCTGAACGAGGCGCTGCGCCATGCCGGCATACACAACCACGCGCGGGTGAAGATCGAATACGTCGACTCCGAAGACCTGACGCCGGCCAACGTCGCCAATCTGGCGCGCTTCGACGCCATCCTCGTACCCGGTGGCTTCGGCAAGCGCGGTGTGGAAGGCAAGATCCTGGCGGCTCAGTTCGCGCGCGAGCACAAGCTGCCGTATCTCGGCATCTGCCTGGGCATGCAGGTCGCGACGATCGAAGTCGCGCGCCACAAGGCCGGCCTCGCGGGTGCCAACAGCACCGAGTTCGACCCCGCGACACCGCACCCGGTGATCGCGCTGATCGAGGAGTGGCAGGACGCCGACGGCTCGATCCAGAAGCGCGACGCCCAATCCGACCTCGGTGGCACGATGCGCCTGGGTGCGCAGAGCTCGGACGTGAAGCCGGGCACGCTGGCGCACGAGATCTACGGCGACGTGGTGACCGAGCGTCACCGCCACCGCTACGAGGCGAACGTCAACTATCTGGACCGGCTGACCGAAGCCGGGCTGGTGATCTCCGCGCTGACGCAACGCGAGAAGCTGACCGAGATCGTCGAGTTGCCGAAGAGCGTGCACCCCTGGTTCATGGGCGTGCAGTTCCACCCCGAGTTCAAGAGCACGCCCTGGGGTGGGCACCCGCTGTTCAAGTCGTTCATCGCTGCGGCGCTGCGGCATCAGGCCGAACGAACCGAGAAAGCAGCCGCGTGAAGCGAAGGGCGAGGATCGCGCGAGCCGATTGCCCAGCGAAGCAAGGCAGGCGAGCGCGATCGAGTTACGCCTGCGCTGCTCTCTGCGCAACGCGGACGTTCCGGCGCAACCCCCGCAGGGGGATCGACCTGCGTAACGCGGCACGCTGCCAACAGCTTGACCGTTCAACTCGAGCCGACAGGTCGGAGGCAGCCGCGTGAAGCTCTGCGGGTTCCAAGCCGGCCTCGAGCACCCATTCTTCCTGATCGCCGGCCCCTGCGTCGTCGAGTCCGAGCAGTTGCAGATGGACGTCGCAGGCGCGCTGAAGGAAATCACTGCGTCGCTCGATATCCCGTTCATCTTCAAGTCGAGTTACGACAAGGCCAACCGATCGAGTGGCACGTCGTTTCGCGGACCGGGCCTGGAGCGCGGGCTCGAGATCCTGGGCAAGGTGAAGCGCGAACTGAACGTGCCAGTGCTGACCGACGTGCATTCCGAACACGAGATTGCGGCTGTCGCGAGCGTCGTCGACGTGCTGCAGACCCCCGCCTTCCTGTGCCGCCAGACCGACTTCATCCACGCCGTGGCGCAGTCGGGCAAGCCGGTGAACATCAAGAAGGGCCAGTTCCTCGCCCCCGGCGACATGAAGAACGTGATCGCCAAGGCGCGCGCGGCGGCGCGCGAAGCGGGCCTGGGCGAAGACCGCTTCATGGCCTGCGAGCGCGGCGCGAGCTTCGGCTACAACAACCTCGTCTCCGACATGCGATCGCTCGCGATCATGCGCGAGACCGGCGCTCCGGTCGTCTTCGACGCCACCCATTCGGTGCAGCTGCCCGGCGGCCAGGGCACGAGCAGCGGCGGGCAGCGCGAGTTCGTGCCCGTGCTGGCGCGCGCCGCGGTGGCGGTCGGCGTCGCCGGCCTGTTCATGGAGACGCACCCCGACCCGGCCAACGCGATGAGCGACGGGCCGAACGCCGTGCCGCTCAGGCACATGAAGGCGCTGCTCGAAGCGCTGCTCGAGATCGACCGGGTGGCGAAGAAGAACGGCTTCCTCGAGAACGAATTCCAGCCTTGAAAGAAACCATGAACCCCCAAGCTCGCATGCGTTCGCGGCCCCCGCTGGTGGCGCTCGCCCTCCTTGAGGCGGCTCGGCGGAGGGCGACATGAGCGCCTACCTGATCGCCGACATACACGTCACCGACCCGGTGCAGTACGAGCAGTACAAGAAGCTCTCGACACTGGCGATGAAGGCACATGGCGCGGAGTTCTGTGTGCGCGGTGGCGCTGTCGAGGTGCTTGAGGGCGACTGGCAGCCCCAGCGGCTGGTGATGGCGAAGTTCGCCAGCGTCGCGCAGGCCAAGGCGTTCTACGAGTCCGCGGAGTACGCGCTGGCGCGCGCCGCCCGAGCCGGCGCGGCGGAGATGCGCATGGCGATCGTCGAAGGCACCTGACGACGGCGGCGAACGGCGCGGCCTCGAACCACAACCCAAATCGAACTGCAAGCGGAGAACCCTTCATGAGTGCCATCGTTGACATCGTCGGCCGCGAGATCCTCGACAGCCGCGGCAACCCCACCGTCGAATGCGACGTGCTGCTCGAATCCGGCGTCATGGGCCGCGCGGCCGTGCCTTCGGGAGCATCGACCGGTTCGCACGAGGCGATCGAGCTGCGCGACGGCGACAAGTCGCGCTACGGCGGCAAGGGCGTGCTGAAGGCCGTCGAGCACGTGAACACCGAGATCTCCGAAGCCGTGCTCGGCCTCGACGCGAGCGAGCAGGCCTTCCTCGACCGCACGCTGATCGACCTCGACGGCACCGAGAACAAGGGCCGGCTCGGCGCTAATGCGACGCTCGCCGTCAGCATGGCGGTGGCGCGCGCCGCTGCCGAAGAGAGCGGTCTGCCGCTGTACCGCTACTTCGGCGGCTCGGGTGCGATGCAGCTGCCGGTGCCGATGATGAACGTGATCAACGGCGGCGCGCACGCGAACAACAACCTCGACCTGCAGGAGCTGATGATCATCCCGGTCGGCGCGCCGAGCTTTCGCGAAGCGGTGCGCTACGGCGCCGAGGTGTTCCACGCGCTGAAGAAAATCATCAACGACCGCGGCATGAGCACGGCGGTCGGCGACGAGGGCGGCTTCGCGCCGACGGTGGCGAGCCACGAGGCTGCGATCGAGCTGATCCTCGAGGCGATCGACAAGGCCGGGTTCACGGCGGGAACGCAGGTGGCACTGGGCCTGGACTGCGCGGCGAGCGAGTTCCACAAGGAAGGCAAGTACGTGCTCGGCAGCGAAGGCCTCACGCTGTCGGCCGCCGAGTGGACCGACATCCTGGCCGCCTGGGTCGACAAGTACCCGATCATCAGCATCGAAGACGGCATGGGCGAGCGCGACTGGGACGGCTGGAAGCACCTGTACGACCGCCTGGGCGCCAAGGTGCAACTCGTCGGCGACGACCTGTTCGTCACCAACACGAAGATCCTGAAGGTGGGCATCGACAAGCGCGTGGCCAATTCGATCCTCGTCAAGATCAACCAGATCGGCACCCTGACCGAGACCTTCGCCGCGATCGAGATGGCCAAGCGCGCCGGCTGGACGGCGGTGATCAGCCACCGCTCGGGCGAGACCGAGGACTCGACGATCGCCGACATCGCGGTCGGCACCAACGCCGGCCAGATCAAGACCGGCTCGATGAGCCGCAGCGACCGCATCGCCAAGTACAACCAGTTGCTGCGCATCGAGGAAGACCTCGGCGACGTGGCGAGCTATCCGGGGCGCGGGGCCTTTTACAACCTGCGCTGAGCGAGAGCGGCAGCCTTTGCCCACGGAGCGATCTGATGCGTGACGCCGATCTTCGAGCGGACGCTTGAATCGCCGCGGAGCCGGTTCGATCCGCTACGCCACACCGCTGCAACTGCACCGCCCGGCCCGCCATGCGTTTCATCACCCTCGCCCTCCTCGCCCTGCTCACCCTCGTCAACGCCGAACTCTGGTTCGGCAAGGGCGGCGTGCCGCGCCGGATGGAACTGGAAGCGAGATTGCAGGCGCAGAAGGCGAGTAACGACGCCGCGCGGGCGCGCAACGAGCAGTTGTCTGCCGAGGTGCGCGACCTGAAGGAAGGGCTCGAGATGGTCGAGGAGAAGGCGCGCTACGAACTGGGCATGGTCAAGCCCGACGAGATCCTGGTCCAGATCTCCACCAAGCCCTGACCCCACCCAGATGAGTGCCCTGCTGCAAGCCCTGCAGCCCCTCTTCCTGCCCGCCTTCACCGCCTGGGGATCGCCCGTCACCTGGCTCGAGATCGTGGCCTTCGTGCTCGCGTTGGCGATGGTGCTGCTCAACATCCGCGTCAACCCGCTCGCCTGGCCGCTGGCCATCGTGAGTTCGCTGCTCTATTTCGCGCTGTTCTGGAACAGCCGTCTGTACGGCGACGCGAGCCTGCAGATCTTCTTCGCGATCGTCGCCGTGTGGGGCTGGTGGCAGTGGCTGCGCGGAACGTCCGCCGACGGCGCGGCGCTGCGCGTGACCTGGCTGTCCGCGCGCGGCCGCTGGGCGCTGCTGTTCGCGCTGGCGCTGGCCTGGCCGGCGACCGGCCTCTTCCTGCGCTCGTACACCGACACCGACGTGCCGTGGTGGGACGCCTTCCCCACCGCCGGCAGCGTGATCGGCCAATGGCTGCTCGGGCGCAAGCACGTCGAGAACTGGGCGGTGTGGATCCTCGTCAACGTCGTCAGCGTGGCACTGTTCGCCTACAAGGGGCTGTGGCTGACGGTGCTGCTCTACCTCGTCTTCATCGTGCTCTCGGTGCAGGGCTGGCGCGTCTGGCATCGACTGGCGGAGCTGCGATGAGGCGGGCCTTCGTGATCGGCATCGTCGGCGCCGAGAGCAGCGGCAAGACTCAGCTCTCGCAGGCCTTGCAGGCGCGGCTCGTGGCCGAGGACTGGCCAGCCGCGATGGTCGCCGAGACGCTGCGCGAATTCTGCGACCGCCATCGCCGCACGCCGCGCATCGAAGAGCAGGCGGCGATCGCCGTCGAGCAGACGCGCCGCATCGCGGATGCCGCCGCGGGTCATGCCGCCGTCGTCGCCGACACGACGGCGCTGATGACCGCCGTCTACAGCGAGATCGTGTTCGACGACAGGGGTCTTTACGCGATGGCCGAGCAGGCGCACCGCCGCTGCGACCTGACGCTGCTGACCGCACTCGACCTGCCCTGGCAGGCCGATGGCCTGCAGCGCGACGGAGCCCATGTGCGTGAGCCGGTCGATGCCTTGATCCGCAGCGCACTGCAGCGCATGGCGCAGCCCTTCGCGGTGGTGGCGGGCAGCGGCGACGCGCGGCTGCGATCGGCCTGGCGCGCGGTGCGCTTCGCGCTCCACCTTGCGCACGCCGAAGCCGACGTGGGCGCAGCCTGGCAGCGGCGCTGCGAGCGCTGCGGCGAAGCGGCCTGCGAGAGGCACCTGCCGCCGGCGTGGCTGCCGCGCGCGTGACAGTGCATCGCACACCGACCTGCTAGCCTCGCCGCATGACGCCCAAGCCTGCCGCCGCGGTTGCGATGCGCCCGACCACTGTCGTGCTGATGCTCACGCTGCTGCTGGGCATTCAGCCGATCACGACCGATCTCTACCTTCCGGCGCTGCCGGCGCTGGCCGGCGCGCTCGGTGCCGGCATGGGCGCCGCGCAGCTCACGCTGTCGGCACTGATCATCTGCTTCGGCGTGGCGCAGCTCGCGTGGGGGCCGTTGTCGGACCGCTTCGGCCGCCGCCCGGTGCTGCTCGCCGGGCTGGCGCTGTACTGCGTGGCGGGACTCGGAACCAGCCTCGCCCCCTCGATCGCCTGGCTGATCGGCTGGCGCGCGCTGCAGGGCGCGGGCATCGCGGCGGCGGTGACCTGCGGGCGCTCGATCGTGCGCGACCTGTACGAGCCGCGCGAGGGCGCGCGCGTGCTGTCGCGCGCACTCGGCGGCCTGGGTGTGCTGGCCTTGCTCGGCCCACTGCTCGGCGCAGCGCTGGTGCACTGGCTGCACTGGCGGGCCACGATGGCGGCGATGACGCTGTTCGGCGTCGTCACGCTGGCGAGCGTGGCCTGGCAGCTCACGGAGACGCTGCCGCGACGCAACCCGCGCGCCACCGCGTTGACGCAGATTGCCGTCAACTGGAAGCGCGTGCTGCGGCACCCCACCTTCATTGCCTGGACCGCGCTGCAATGCGCGACCTGGGGCGGACTGTTCACGATGCTCGCGTCGTCGTCGTTCATCTTCATCGACGTGCTGGGTGCCAGCCAGCTCGCCTATGGCGCGGTGCTGGCATCGAGTTCGCTGTCCTACATCGTCGGCACCTTCGTGTGCCGCTTCCTGCTGCGCCACGGCAATGCCTCCCAGGCAGTGGCCATCGGCGCCGTGTTCAGCCTTGGCGGCGGCGCGCTGCTGGCCGGCCTGTCGCTCGCCGGCCTGCACTCGCTGTGGGCGATGGTCCCGCCGCTGCTGCTCTACGGCGTCGGCCACGGCATCCACCAGCCCTGCGGCAACGCGGGCGCCGTCAGCCCCTTCCCGGATGCCGCGGGCACCGCCGCATCGTTATCGGGTTTTGCGATGATGCTCACGGCGTTCGTCGTCGGCCTCGCGCTCGGGCACAGCATGAACGGCACGGTCTACCCGCTCACGCTAGGCGTCGGCGCGTTCAGCGTCTGCATCGCCGCCGTCGCCTGGACGCTGGTGCGCAAGCACGGCGACCGGCGCGTGCTGGCACCGGGCGCGCAGCCCGCATGAGCATCGACTACGTCTGCATCGCCGGGCCGACGGCGTCGGGCAAGACGGCGGCGGCGCTCGCCGTGGCCGACGCGCTGGCCGCAACACTGCCGGTGGAAATCGTCAGCGTCGATTCGGCGCTCGTCTACCGCGGCATGGACATCGGAACCGCCAAGCCGGGCGCGGCCGAGCGCGCCCGCGTGCCGCACCACCTGATCGACATCATCGACCCGGCCGAGGCCTATTCGGCGGCACGCTTCGTCGGCGATGCGCAGCGCGTGATCGCCGAAATCGGCGCGCGCGGCCACCTGCCCCTGCTGGTGGGCGGCACGATGCTGTACTTCAAGGCACTGTTCGAGGGTCTGGACGCGATGCCCGCGGCGGACCGCAGCGTGCGCGTCGAGCTCGAGGCCAAGGCCGCCGCCGAGGGTCTGTATTCGCTGTACGAGGAACTGCAGCGCGTCGACCCGGTCACGGCCGCGCGCCTGCCGCCTGGCGACTCGCAGCGCATCCAGCGCGCGCTCGAGGTCTGGCGCGTCAGCGGCAAGCCGATGTCCGAGCATCACGGCCTGAAGACGCCAGCCGCGCCGCACGCGCCGCTGATCGCGCTCGAGCCGGGCAACCGCGCCTGGCTGCACGAGCGCATCGAACGGCGCTTCCGCCAGATGCTCGCCGACGGCCTGCTGCGCGAGGTGCGCGCACTGCGCTCGCGGCGCGAGCTCGAAGCCGACCTGCCTTCGATGCGCTGCGTCGGCTACCGCCAGGTCTGGGAGGCGCTCGAAAACGGCACACTCGCCACCGTCGCCGGGCGCGGCATCGCCGCGACGCGCCAGCTCGCCAAACGGCAGCTCACCTGGTTGCGCGGCATGCCCGAGCGGCACGTGATCGCCAGCGACGCAGCCGACGCGACGGCGCAGGTCGTTGCCACCGTTCGCAAGCTGCTGGGCGCACCGCATGGCACTGCTTGAGGTCGTCGCCCTCGCCAAGCACTATGGCGAGGCACCCGTCTTCGCCGGCGTGAATCTGCAGGTGCAGGCCGGCGAGTTCGTCGCCATCCTCGGCGAGTCGGGGGTCGGCAAGTCGACGCTGCTCAACTGCATCGCCGGACTCGACAGCGTGGATGACGGATCGGTGCGCATCGCAGGGACCGACATCGTCACGCTCGCCGAACCCGAAGCCGCGCTCTTGCGTCGCCGCCGGCTCGGCTTCATCTTCCAGGCCTTCCACGTGCTGCCGCACCTGAGCGTTTTCCACAACGTCGCGTTGCCGCTGCTGCTGTTGCAGCGGCCCGACGCAGCGCGCGTGCGCGAGGTGCTCGCCGCGGTCGGCCTGCAGGAACTCCAAGAGCGCTTGCCGCAGCAACTCTCGGGCGGGCAGTTGCAGCGCGTCGCGATCGCCCGTGCGCTCGTGCACCGGCCCGACCTGATCCTCGCCGACGAACCCACTGGCAACCTCGATCCGGCCACCGCCGAGCGCGTCATCGACCTGCTCGCGGCGCAGGTGCGCCGCGAGGGCGCCGCCTGCGTGCTGGCAACGCACTCGCGCATGGCCGCGGCGCGCGCGGACCGCACGCTGGTGCTCTGCGCCGACGGCATCTCGGAAGCTTAGGAACCTGTCGGTTTCGACCGCCCGGAACGCAGCCCGGCCGTCTTCGCGATCGCGTGGGCATGTGCTTTCGCGAGCGGCTGCGCAGGCGCGTTCTGCGCCGCAAGCGTCTCCAGGATCGGACAGTCCGGTCGATCGTCGCCGTGACAGCAGTGGACGAGGCGTTCGAGCGTCGCTTTCATCGCGAGCAGTTCCTGTGCTTTCTGCTCCAGTTCATCGATGTGCGCCTGCGCCAATGCCTTCACCTCGCGGCTCGGGCGCTGGCGGTTCTGCCACAAGCCGACCAGCTCACCGATCTGCTGGATCGAGAAGCCCAGGTCGCGCGCGTGCCGGATGAAGCGCAGCGTGTGGACCTCCCCTTCGGTGTACTGGCGGTAGCCGGCGTCGGTCCTGGCGGGCTGCGGAAACAGCCCGACCTGTTCGTAGTGCCGGATCATCTTGGCCGACACGCCGGACGCGCTCGCCGCCTGGCCGATGTTCATGGCGTCCATCCGTTTCTCCTCAAGCTGGGGCAGGAACGTGGCGTTCGGCAGGCCGCGGTGTCGAGGCCTTCTCTGCAGACGAACGCCAGCGGCGCAGCAGCAGTGCGTTGGCCACCACGCTGACGCTGCTGAAGGCCATCGCTGCGCCGGCGATCACGGGATTGAGAAGCCCGAAGGCCGCCAGCGGAATGCCCACCACGTTGTACGCGAAGGCCCAGAACAGGCCGCGCTTGATGGTCGCGTAGGTGCGGCGAGAAACGTCCAGCGCATCGGCGACCAGGCGTGGGTCGCCGCGCATCAGCGTGATGCCCGCCGCCGCCATCGCCACGTCGGCACCGGTCGCCATCGCGATGCCGACGTCGGCGGCTGCCAGGGCTGGGGCGTCGTTGATGCCGTCGCCGACCATGGCCACCACCTGGCCATCGGCTCGCAACGCCTGCACGACAGCCGCCTTGTCGCCCGGCAGCACTTCGGCGCGGAAGTCGTCGATGCCCAGTTCGCGCGCCACCGCCGCGGCGCTGCCGCGGTTGTCGCCGGTCAGCATCACCGTTGCGATCCCCAGCTCGTGCAGGCGAGCCACTGCGTCGCGTGCCGACGCCTTGACGGCATCGCCGAAAGCGAGCAGCCCCAGCAGTTCCGCCGTCTCGCCGTCCTTGCGCAGCAACCACGACACCGTGCGGCCATCGGCCTCGAGGCGGTGCGCGTCGGCGTCCAGCGCGCCGACGGCGACACCGAGTTCGCGCAGCAGCCGGCTGCTGCCGAGCAGCAGGACCCGGCCGCTCACCGTCGCTTCCAGTCCTCGCCCCGGCAGCGCGCGCGCGTCCAGGGCTTGCGGCACTGCGAGTCGGTCGGCGCGCACCCTTTCCATGACCGCGCGGGCCAGCGGATGCTCGCTCGTCTGCTGCAGCGCTGCAGACAGGGACAGCACTTCGTCCCTCGTGTGACCCGCCGCCGCCAGCGCGGCGACAAGAGACGGCCGCCCTTCGGTCAGCGTGCCGGTCTTGTCGAAGGCCACGGTGGTCACCGCGTGGGCCAGCTCCAGCGCCTGCGCGTCCTTGATGAGGATGCCGTGACGGGCTGCGACGCCGGTCCCGGCCATGATGGCCGTCGGCGTGGCCAGCCCCAGCGCACAAGGACAGGCGATGACGAGCACGGCGACCGCGTTGATGACGGCCTCCTCCCAGTGTCCCGTCGCCACCAGCCATGCCACGAGGGTCAGCAGCGCGATGCCGAGCACCACGGGAACGAACACCGCGCTGACACGGTCCACGATGCGCTGGATCA
>Ga0316601_100001498_pt1 | contig 11473 bp, 11 predicted proteins | sample OWC_soil_day5_no_FD_207663 | JGI IMG/M metagenome (GOLD analysis project Ga0316601, IMG submission 207663) | Wetland soil microbial communities from Old Woman Creek delta, Ohio, United States - OWC_soil_day5_noCT | ecosystem: Environmental > Terrestrial > Soil > Wetlands | place: USA: Ohio...
TATAGATATAGGAATAAGGTTCAACTTCCTGTAGGTATTAATAACGGACACGTTGAAATAGGATTTTATGCTCCTAGAAGTCATGACATAATTCCTATGGACAGCTGCGGTATTCAAGATGAGGTTGCGGATAAGGTTGTAGCCTTAACAAAGGAATGGGTAAAAAAATATAACATAGAAACTTATAATGAAGAAAATAGTTCAGGAATTATAAGACATATTATGATTAGGAAGGCTTTTAAAACAGGAGAGGTTATGGTGGTCATTGTAACTAATTCTGAAAAGCTTCCATATAAAAATGAATTTGTGGATTCGATGGTTAATAATATTAAAGGCATAAAAAGCGTTATACAAAATATAAATGGTAAGAAAACAAATGTAATATTAGGTGAAAAGTGCATTACTCTTTGGGGTGAGGCTACAATTACAGATTATATTGGGAAATTTGCATTTAAAATATCCCCATTATCATTTTTTCAGGTTAATCCTATTCAAACAGAGGTGCTTTACAATAAAGCTCTTGAGTATGCCGAACTAAAAGGAAATGAAGTAGTATTTGATGCTTATTGTGGTGCGGGTACAATATCACTGTTTTTATCCCAAAAGGCTAAAAAGGTTTATGGTGTAGAAATAGTTCCTCAAGCTATTGAAAATGCTATTGAAAATGCAAAAGAGAATAAGGTTAACAATGCTGAATTTATAGTAGGACAATCCGAGAAGGTGATTCCAGAGCTTATTGATAAAGGAATAAAGGCAGATGTAGTAGTAGTAGACCCACCAAGAAAGGGCTGCGAAAAAGAACTTCTAGAAGCTATGGCCGCTATGAATCCTGAAAGAATAGTTTATGTATCCTGTGACCCCGGAACCTTAGCAAGGGATTTAGGAATACTTGAAGAATTAGGATATAGAACCCTAGAGGTTCAGCCAGTAGATATGTTTCCACATACTGCTCACGTGGAGTGTGTTGCGTTAGTCAATAAAATATAATTTTAATTAATAATAATGAATTATATAGTATAAAGTAAAAAATATTATATAATATATATATGTGCTAATTTTATTAAATTTTAGGTGGTGATTATAATGAAAGACCTAAAACGTTTTTTAATGGATTGGATTATTCCAGTAGCTATTGCTATAATACTTGCGCTGGCTATTAATAAATATCTTATATTTAAGATATACGTGCCTACATCCTCAATGTATCCAACGATAAAGCCAAAAGACAGAATTATGTCCTCAAGAGTACATAATGTTAATAAGCTTAAAAGAGGAGATATTGTAGTCTTTTATTCAGATGAATTAGGTGAAACATTAGTTAAAAGGTTAATTGGACTTCCAGGTGAAAAAATAGAAATAAAACCGGATGGAGCTGTTTATATAAACAATGAAAAGCTTGATGAGCCTTATGTTAAAAATAAAGATTTAAGATCTGGTGAATTTCAAGTACCAAAGGACAGCTATTTTTTCCTAGGAGATAACAGAAGAGATTCAAGGGACAGTAGATATTGGAAGAATCCTTATATAGCAAAAGAGAAAATAATGGGAAAGGCACTATTTGTTATTTTTCCTTTTGATAGAATTGGGGGATTAAAGTAAATAGGTTTTAAAATGGAATTACCGTATAGGTAGTTCCATTTGTTTTTTTTCTATTATTTTACATTCTAAATTAAGCCCGAAAGGAAAGTGGTGTAAGCGACTTTTTAATTTAAAATATAAATAATAATTGTAGCAATTGAGAAACTAATAATAGTTAGATTATAAGTACATAGAATATTTTAATGAACTTAAATGAAAAAAATGTCATATAATGCATAATATTGTGAAAATATTGCTAAATATACTTGAATTTGTCCGTTTTTGCGATATAATTAGATTAGAAATCGTTTTAACGATAAAAAGGGGAGGATGTTCTATGAAAAAGTCAGCAAAAAAGGGTTTTACACTTATTGAATTAATGATAGTTTTAGCTATTATTGCTATTCTAGCTATGGTTTTAATACCAAAGGCAGGAATATTTAAGAGCCAATCTAAAAATGCAGGAGTAATGACTAATGCAAATATGGTTAGAGCTTATTTGGAAAATAAAACTGGGGATAATTTTATAGTTAAAGATGCTACTGATGCTGGTGTTAAAAATGTAGCTGATGGATTAAATGCTGCATTTAAAGGTTCAGAACAAATTAAGAATCCAATTAACAATGATACAACAATAACTTCAACAGCTCCAACTGCAGCTCCAGCTGTATATGTTGTGGCATCAGATGCTGCATTGACGTTCACAAGCCTAGAGGGTACTGTTATCGTAGTATATGGAGAAACTGACAAATCATATACAGTATATGGTGTTGATTCAGACGGAAATAAATTAAGTTCAGTAGTAATAAAATAATAAATTAAGTATGGATGTTTAACAACATCCATATTTTTATAATTATAATTAATAACATAATATGGAATTGTACATAATAGTTTTGAACAGTAATTACGCTTTTATAAGGAGACTTACCTATGGCTAAGATAAAAAAAAGACTTGGAGAAATATTAGTTGATTCGGGATTAATAACTGAAGAGGTATTAGATAAGGCATTACTGCTTCAAAGAGAACAGGGAAAGAAACTAGGAGAAGTGTTAGTAACAGAAGGGTTTACTACAAATGAGCAAATAGTTGATGCGGTAAAAAGACAGTTAGGAATTGAATTGATTAATCTTGATAATATAAATATAAGAATGGATATTATTGATATTTTACCAGAAGCAGTAGCGAGAAAATATGAGGTTATTCCAGTAGATATAATTAATGGGCAGCTTCTAGTGGTTATGAGTGACCCATTAAATTACTTTGCTATTGAGGATATTAAAACCATTACGGGATATGCGGTTAAAATTTCTATAGCTTTAAGAGATAGCCTGCTTGAAAATATTGAAAAATATTATGGAAAGAGCAAAGCTGAGGAAGCAGCCCAAAATTATAGAAGGTCTTATGGTGTAAAGACCGTTAGTGGAATTGAAGATGAATTCGAAGACGAAAGTGCCTCGCCTATTATTAAATTTATAAATACCATTATAGAAAACGCAATAATAAATGGCGCTTCTGATATACATTTAGAGCCAGAAGAAAGAGAATTAAGAGTAAGGTTTAGAGTAGATGGTGTACTTAGAGAGATAATGAGAACAGATATAGGTATGGCTGAACCTATTGTTAGCAGAATAAAAATAATGTCGGATTTAAACATTGCTGAAAAAAGAATACCTCAAGATGGTAGAATAGCTTTTAAGGCAAAACAAAAGAATATAGATATAAGAATATCTACGGCTCCTACTATTTGGGGGGAGAAAATTGTAATGAGACTTTTAGATAAAAGTAATTTTTCATTGGACTTTGAGAAGATAGGTTTAGATGAAGAGATTACTTCAAAGTTTAACAGTATTATTTCAAAGCCTTATGGAATAGTGTTGGTATGTGGGCCTACAGGAAGTGGCAAAACTACTACCTTATATTCTGCATTAAGTGTTTTAAACAATGTAGAGAAAAACATTATAACCATAGAGGATCCTGTAGAATATAACTTTAAGGGTATAAATCAAATGCAGGTTAATAATAAAATAGGTTTTACCTTTGCTAATGGATTAAGAAGTATATTAAGGCAGGACCCAGATATTATTTTAGTTGGGGAAATAAGAGATGGAGAGACGGCGGAAATTGCTGTTAGATCAGCTTTAACTGGTCACTTAGTACTTTCAACTATACATACAAATAATGCAGTTGGAACAATTACAAGACTTCAAGATATGGATATAGCTCCATTTTTAATTTCATCAACGGTACTAGGTATAGTAGCTCAGAGGTTAGTGAGAAAGATTTGTCCAAATTGTATGGAAGAATATTTAAGTGATGAAAGAGAAGAAAAAATATTAGACATTAAAGATAAGGTTACCTTAAAGAAGGGCAGAGGCTGCGGCATTTGTAATAACACCGGGTATAAGGGAAGAACAGCTATTTTTGAAATATTAGAGATTGATAAAGAGATTAGAGAGCTTATAGATAGTGGAGCTGCTGAAAGTGTTATTGCTAGTAAGGCCAAAGAAAAGGGTACAATTTTTCTTAGTGAGGACTGTAGAGATAAGGTTTTGAGTGGTATAACAACGGTTGACGAAATGCTTAGAGTAACTTATGGATATTAGAGGATGATGATATGCAAAAATTTGTTTATAAGGCCTGTGATAAACAATTAAATATTGTAAAAGGATACATTGAAGAAGAGGATGTAGATGCTGCAAGAGAAAAGCTTTTATCAAAAGACCTTAAGGTTATAAGTCTTAAAAAAAGCAGTGGATTATCAGAGATTATCAAAAGAAAAAGATTGATGAAGGATGGAGAAATTGCAAGCTTTTGTGGACAAATAGGTACTATACTGGATTCAGGTGTAAGCCTATTAAGAGGATTAGAGATATTAGAGGTTCAGACTTCAAACAAAAGACATAAAGGGGTAATAGGGAATATACTAATAGGTGTGAGAAGAGGTAAGAGTCTAGCTAAATCTATGGAGGATACAAAGGTTTTCCCTAAAGCTTTAACTGATATGGTAATGTCAGGGGAAATAAGCGGAAACGTTGATAAAATACTTTTCAATATGGAGGATTTTTATGAAAGAGAAGCGTCCATAAAAAGTAAAATTAAGAGTGCATCTATATATCCTGTTATTTTACTATTTGTAGCTGTTGGAATGATTATATTTTTTAACTTTTTTATTTTTAATGAATTAAAAGAACTTTTTGCGGGGATGAAGCTGCCAACCGCTACAGCGGCAATGTTTAGTGTTATAAGCTATCTTAATACTAATTATCTTCAAGTGCTTGGGTTTATAGCACTTCTTATACTTCTTGGAAAATATTTATTAGATAAGCCTAAAGTAAGGTATGTGGTTCACCGACGTATCTTAACATTTCCTATAATAGGGCAGGTGAAAAATCAAATTATTATAGCCAGATTTACAAGGAGTATGGCTATCTTCTTAAAATCAGGAGTGCCGCTATTAACAGTGCTAGAGAATCTGCAGCTTATCGTAGATAACTATTTTGTTTCCTTTAAGCTATCGGAAGCGAAGGAGTTAATAATAAAGGGAGAAGGGATTGCTAATTCTTTAGAAAGGAAGCAGTTATTTGAGCCAATGGTACTTCAAATGTTAAAAGTAGGAGAAGAAACTGGAAAGCTTGAAGAAATGCTTTATAGGTTGGCGGATATTTATGATAAAAAAGTTGATACGGGAATAAAGCGATTAGTAGCTCTCATAGAACCTGTTTTTACTTTGACAGCTGGCATTATAGTTGGAATCATAATACTTGCTGTTGCAATGCCTATAATGCAAATGGCCCAGGGCGTGAAATAAGAGGTATGGTTATGAAAAAGAAAGGTTTTACCTATATAGAAGTGATGATAGCTTTTGCAATTTTTGCATTAATTTTTACTTTTGTAATGAAGCTAAATAGAAGTTCAAATGTAGTTATGAGAGATGAAAGGCAAAGGCTTAAAATGATTTATGTAGCTCAAAGGTCGCTTGAAAATTTTAAGACGGTACTTGTGGATAGTGAAGATAATAATGTTGAGGGGTTCTATGTATTAGTTAAAAAAACAGACATAAGCAGCACCTTGAAAGAAGTTACTGTAACTGTTAAGAAAAACAAAAATGATAGTTTGGACAAGGCGGTAATTCTAAAAAGTCGTGTCTTGGCTGAATAAGGTGATAAAATGAAAAAAAAGGGATTTACTTTGGTTGAGCTGATGATTGCACTAAGTATTTTTGCTATTCTTATGGGGTCTGTGTATAAAGCATATTTTAGTGAATTGAAAGAGCTTAGACAAATCACTGATAAAAATAATCTTCAATATAATGCTAAAAGCTGTATTGAGTACATAACTAGAGAGCTTAGGAATAAGAAAGATTATAGTCAAGGAGTAACTTTAGAAGGTAATGGAACATTAATAAAATCCTATATTACAGTAAATAATGTAGAAACTAGTACAATATTAGTAGATGTTTCAGGTAGCAGTAAAGGGTTAGTGAACTTAAATAAAGCTACTAAAAAGTTAACAGATGATAAGGGGCGAATATTATGTAATGGAGTTAACAATATTTCACTTAGCAAAGATGCAAGTGGAAATATGATAATAATTACTATTGATTTACAGTCTGGAAATGAGAGTTATTCTATAACTACAGGGATAAATTTAAGTAAATAAGGTGAAGGTATGAAGAAAAAAGGATCAGCACTTTTGGTTGTGGTTATTATAATGTCCATAGTATTTACTATGGCTATTATAATGATAGGTTCTACACTGAAAAGTAATAAACAGGTGAGAAAAGATTATTATGATGTTCAGAGCTACTATTGTGCGGAAACAGGTATGAATGAAACAATTGACGATATTTGTTTTTTCTTTGAGAATGAATATGATATTTCAGATTATATTAATAATCAAGACAACTTGTTTAATAACAGTAATGCCTCCTATGATGTGACGGTTAATGTGATTTCTAGTGATTACAACGGTGGAAATGGAGGTGGGCCGCCAGGTAAAGGTAAAGGTAAAGGGAAAATACCACCTGGTCTAATGAAAAAAGGTGGAGTGCCACCCGGTCAAAGTAAAAAGGGTCTTGGAAATGGCCCCGGAAAAGGTAATCATTATGGCTGGTATAAGAAAAAGAAATCTAAAAAAAATAAAGATAGCTATGATATTGTTATTGGAATTACATCTAAAGGATATTATTATGATTCAGGAAATTCTATTTATGTTGAGATAGAGATCACCTGTGAAAAGAATAGTTATGATTATGATTTTATGATTAATTATAAGGAAGTAAATAAGCTTTAAAGGAAAGGAGGACATAAGGTGTTTAACAAAGATTCAATGATATTTAGCTTTAAGGAAGATGAAATTAAAATAGCGATTATAAGTAAAGGCTTTAGTGCTTTAAAGCTTAAAAAAGTTTATACCTTCTCTCCAAAATTAGAATATTTAAATGGATTAATGAGCTTTAATAATGAAGAGAATATTTCTCAGATTAAAGGTTTTATGGCAGATAATAAAATAAGCATGGGCAGCGCTGCGGATATTATTTTATCTATTGATGGGATTATAACTAGGCAGATAGAAGCTCCTTTAGTAGGAAAAAGAGACTTGGATGACTTTATAAGAAATAATATAGATGAATATTTTACTGTTAACATTAAAGAATACGCTATTGATTACCAGCCAATTAGTATAGAAAAAGCTGAAGTTAAGAAGATGGATATACTTTTAGCGGCTATTCCAGATAATAGATTAAAGGATATAAGTAATTTATTAGTTAATTGTAAAGCAGCTCCTAAAAAGATAAAAATATATCCACAATGTATTGCTAAGGTATTTAATAATTTGGCCAATAGCAGTAATGCAGTTATTGATTTAGGAAATAGAAAGAGTAATGTTACTATACTTGATAAAGGAAAAATATTTTTAGCATCTAGTATGACCTTAGAGTCCTATGAGGATAAAGATGAATATTACAATGAACTTTTTGAAAATCTAGAGTATTTCTTTAATTTTTATTCCTCAAGACATTTCGGCAATAAGGTAGGGGCTATACATATAATAGGTAAATTCTATAAAGATAGTGAGCTTGTAAGAAGGATAGAAGAACATTTTGATATTAAGGTATTTACAGGGATAAATAAAAGAAGAATAAATGTATTAGTAGACAAAAGGGTAGATAAAAGTGTCCATGGTGAGATAATCGGCAGTATTGCAAAGGAAAAATTTATTTATGGTAAGGATTTAGATTTTGGTAAAAAGCTTCGACAAGAAGGAGATGCAAATCTAAAAATCAACATAAAATGGATTTATGTTTCTCTAGCTATTATGATTTTCTTAGAACTGTTAGCAAGTACAGTATATTTTGAATTAAGTAATAAGAAGTATGATGTAGTAAAAATAAACAAAGAACTGTGGAAACTTGAGCCTATTGAAAAAAAGATAAATGATTTGAATCAGCAGAAAAAAGATTTACAAGCTAAGGCCGAATATATAAAAAAAATGGATGAAGAAAAGTTTCAGTATATGGGTTTAATTGATGTGGTAGAAAAAGCTTTACCTAGTGGAGTAACAATTAGAAATATCTCTGTAGATAGAGAAAATGTAGCTGTAACCTTTAATATTAATAATAGTACTTTAAATGTAGCAAAACTTGTAAGTAATTTAAATGGCAGTAATGTTTTTGAGCCAATTGATATTAAAGAAGTAAAGCTTGATGATACAGTTACAGAAACGAGTTTTACTTTAAAGGTTAAGAAAGTTAATAAGGGTGTGTAAACAATGGATAAAAGCAAAAAAGAAATGCTTATCTTAATATTAATTGTTTTCTTTGGTTTGAATTATGCATTATTTGAATATTTCTTTATTCCTAAAAATAATATTCTTAAAGTTAATAAACAGAGATATGAGGAGAAAGAGGTAAGGGTAAATTATTTAAAAGAGCAGCAAGAAAATATTGCAGGGCTTCAGTCACAGATAGAAGATTTAAATAAACAAACAGCGGCATTAGATAATAAAATAAATACACCTGAGTTGGTAACAGATTTTTATAATACATGCAAAAAGTATAATGTTAAGGGAGAGAACATATCTTTCCAGGTAGCGGAGAAAACAGGAGAAGTATTTCAACCCTTTCTTATGAATTTAAGTATATCTGGAACAAATGGTGCAGTGAGAAATTTTATAAAGGAAATAGAAAGTAGTACTAATAAAAAAATGAATGTGAAAAGTGTAAATTTAACAGAACAAGCTGTGGCGGGAAGTGAGATGGCAGCACAGATTGTTTTATACCAATACATAAATACTAATAGATAACTATAAAAAATCACCGAAGGGTGGTTTTTTTATTCTTGCTTATAATATTTTTAATTTATGAACAATCTATATATATGATGAATTTTATGTGATAAGGAGGGTTTTACATATGATACTAGTTTATCATGATGTTGGAGGCGCTCATTCTACTGCAACTGCTGCCAATATTCATATTAATAGGCTTCCTCAAAATAAAATACCGGATAAAGAACAACTTTTACAGGTTCCTACCTTTGATAAAATCACCAAGGAGCAAATAGGACATTTATTATATATTGGAGAGGATGAGTTTGGCGTAAAGGTTTATACCTTTGGAAGGAAGTATAATAAAAAGCTAATGCTAGCAGCTATAACTGACATGTTTAATATTTGTAAAAAAAATAATGAAAAATTATATATTGTTGATACCCATCCAACGGTGAACCTATGGATGAAGATTGGAGGATTTTCATCTAGGGCATTGGGATTAGTATCTTTTGGAAGACCCATTGTAACTTATGGAACAATAAAGGCATATTCAAATATCGCTGATATAGTAAAAAACACAAAGGCTCAAATAAAAAGAGATTTAAAGAGATAATATTAATAGTAATTATATTCAAGAAAGTAATAGCCCTAGGCTATGCCTAGGGCCAAATGTATTTTAGGTTAGTTATTATTTAAGATTTTGTTCGTAAGATTCAACCATTCTTCTAACCATTTCGCCACCAACTGAACCATTTTGTCTAGAAGTTAAGTTTCCTTTGTCTGTTTCTTGGTAGTTAGTTAAACCTATTTCACCAGCTACCTCCATTTTAAATCTATTTAATCCATGTTTAGCTTCAGGTATTAAAGTTTGATTATTATTATTTGCCATATATATCTCTCCTTTCTTTATTTGATGTCTTTAGTTTGTGTACATGTAAAATTATTAAACTATTAAAATACATGAAAAATATGAAAATAACTCTATAGACTATAATAAATGCATGTACAGGAACTTTTAGGTAAAGAATCAAATTGTTGAGGAGATTTGCTTTTTTAGCCTGGCCAAAGCAGTGTTTTAGAAATATGAATATTAAGAATTGATTAATATCAATTATTCATAAAAATATGAAAAAAACATAAAATAATAGTAAAATATTTTTGAAAAGATATAAACTTTTATTTTTATCCTTTATAAAGTGTTTTTTTTGTTTATAATAGTTATAGATGCAATAAGTGTAAGATTCTATATAAAGTAAGGGTGATGTGCGTGGAAAATAATGATTTTGAAAAAGAGATTCAACAAGAGATAAATAAAGAACTAGAGCTAACTGTTGAAAAGGATAAACTTCAGCAGGTTATAAGAACAATAAACGATGAGATTTTAACCTATATAGAAAAACGAAAAGAGATCACAGACTACATAACGGATTATAGAAAAAAGGTAATAGAGGAATATAGAGATGATGAGGATAAGGTCATAGAATATTTTGACCATGAACGATATGTTAAAGAAGAAGCCTTCACAACTATAGATAGAAGATTAAAGGAGCTTACTATACTGCAAACCTCCCCGTATTTTGGAAGAGTAGATTTTAGGGAAGAGGGGATTGAAGATATAGAAAGCATGTATATTGGTAGATTTGGAGTAACTCCTCATGGAAGCTATGAGCCTGTAGTAGTAGATTGGCGTTCTCCAGCTTCAGCGCTTTTTTATGCAGGAGGCTTAGGAAAAGCTTCTTTTAATGCGCCTATGGGAAAAATTGAAACGGATATATTATTAAAAAGACAGTATGTTATAAAAAAAGGCATCCTTCAAGGAATGTTTGATTCAGCAATAGATGTAAAGGATGATATACTTCAGATGGTTTTAAGCGGTAGTGCTGGGGAGAAGCTGAAGGATATAATTATGACTATTCAAGAAGAGCAGGATAATTTAATTAGACAGCCAAGGGAGAAAACTATTGTAGTAAACGGTATTGCGGGCAGTGGTAAGACTACAATTGCACTTCATAGAGTTGCATATTTACTTTATAACTTTAGAGAAAGTCTTCAAAATAAAGTGCTTATATTAGGACCTAATAACATTTTTATGGAATATATATCAACAGTACTGCCTAGCCTTGGAGAAGTGGGAGTTAGTCAGAAGACCTTTAAGGAATTCGCCTTAAATATACTTCAGCTAAATACAGTAATGAGCTTTAAGGAATATATGGAGAAGGTACTCACTGGAGATAAAGACTTTATTCAGGATGTTATACATAAGAATTCAAGCGCCTTCGTAAGAGAATTAGATGAACTTGTAGATAAACTTAATAATGGATTTTTTCATATACAAGATGTGGTTTTTGATGGAAATATAATAGTTTCTGAAAAAGAGATTAAAGAGCTTTTTAATGATTATTATAAGGATATGCCTCTTTTTAGAAGAAGTAAAAAGGTTAAGAGAATTATTTTTTCTAAAATTAAGGATGTTAGAGATGAAGCAGTAAGAAGAATCGAGAAAGAACATAAGGAAGCTTTAGCTGCTCTTACTAGGGAAGACTATGAATTTAAGGAAAATTCTCTTCACTTTATGAGGAAGGTAAAGATTAGAGAGGTTATAGAAGAAGTAATAAAAGT
>Ga0316601_100001499_pt1 | contig 11473 bp, 9 predicted proteins | sample OWC_soil_day5_no_FD_207663 | JGI IMG/M metagenome (GOLD analysis project Ga0316601, IMG submission 207663) | Wetland soil microbial communities from Old Woman Creek delta, Ohio, United States - OWC_soil_day5_noCT | ecosystem: Environmental > Terrestrial > Soil > Wetlands | place: USA: Ohio...
TTGGCCCCCATGACCCCGCGCGTGGCAGCATGCGTCGCGAAGACGGGACGAACGCGGCGCCTGTGGCGGCCGAGGCCGGCGAGTCGAGTGCGGCGGCACCGCTCTCCGCGCGGGACGAAATGATGCAATCGGCGGCCGAAGTAAGCGGGATTGCGGCGCGGGACGGGCGCTCACCGGCGGGTACGCCGCAGGCCGAGCCGGCGGACGACGGCGCCGGGCGTGCATCCGCGGCGCGCGCCCCGGGCTCCGGCCGCGAGGCAGGCACGACCCGCGACGACCTCGCGGCGACGGAAGGAAGCCCGGTCCTGGCGGGAGCGCTGACCGTGCGGCGACGCGACACGATCCGACCCGGCGACGAGGCAGCGAGGCAGGCAGACATGGCACAGGCGGGGATCTACGCAGGTGAAGCGGCGATGGCGGGCGGTGGTCCCGTCGCCGCGCCGACGGCCGCCGCAGCCCGCCCGCCCGCGGCGCGACGCGAAGCCGCGCTGTCGCCGGCCGAGGCAGCCTACGTGGCCGCGTGGGCCGAGGCCGTGACCGCAGCCCGGACGGCGCGTCCATGAGCGCCGCGTCGCCGGACGATCCCGGCTTCGCGGACGCGCAGCAACGCCTGCTCGAAGTGCGTGCGCTGCTCGACGGCGTCATCGTCGGCCAGCAGGCGCTCGTGACCGACCTCGTCACGGCCGTCTTCGCCGGCGGCCACGTGCTGCTCGAGGGCCTGCCGGGGCTCGGCAAGACGCACCTCGCCAAGGCGCTCGCGGCGGCGCTCGGGCTGCACTTCTCGCGCGTGCAGTGCACGCCCGATCTCATGCCGGCGGACGTCACCGGCGGCGAGGTGTACACGACGGCGCCGGGTGGCGCCTCGAGCTTCGTGTTCCGCCCCGGTCCCGTGTTCGCCCAGCTGCTGCTGGTGGACGAGATCAACCGCGCCACGCCGCGCACCCAGGCCGCGCTGCTCGAGGCCATGCAGGAAATGCAGGTCACGAACGCGGGCGCCTGCTACCGGTTGCCCACTCCGTTCTGCGTGCTCGCGACCCAGAACCCCATCGAACTCGAGGGCACCTACCCGTTGCCCGAGGCGCAGCTCGACCGCTTCATGTTCAAGCTCAAGGTGCCGTTCCCGGCGCGCGAGTCGCTGCGCGCGCTGCTCGACGTGTCGCTGGACCGCGAGCCCGCCGACACGCTCGCGGCGATCGCGGGACCGGACGACGTGCTGCGCATCGCCGCGGTGTGCCGCTCGACGCTGCTCGCTGAGCGCTGCAAGCAGGCGGCCGTGAGCCTGGTGCTGGCCACGCAGCCGGACGCCGCCGCGGAGGCCTCCGCGGCGCGCCGGCACCTGCGCTACGGGGCGAGCCCGCGCGCCCTGCAGGCGCTGGTGCGCGCGGCGCGCGTGCGCGCCGTGATGGCCGGCCGCTCGCACGTGGACATCGCCGACCTCGAGGCCGTCGCCGCCCCCGTGCTGCGCCACCGGATCCTGCTCAGGCTCGAGAGCGAGCTCGACGGCCTCGACGCAGACACCGTGCTCGAGTCGGTGCTCGGCGAATGGCGCAGCCGGACCTGAACGCCACGGCGCTGCCCGCACAGGCCGAGCTGCAATCGTTCGCGCGGGCCGCCGCGCACCTGCTGGCCGAGCGACAGGTGCGCGCACCCGGCATGCGCGTGGTGAAGCGCAAGGCCGGCGTCGGCATCCAGCACCTCGACCACCGCGATTACCGGCCGGGCGACGAAGTCCGCCACATCGACTGGCGCCAGACCGCGCGCCGGCGTCGGCCGATCGTGCGGCAGTTCGAGTCGGAGTCGGTCTCCGACTGGGTCGTGATGCTCGACCTGAGTTCCTCGATGGCGGTGCACGGCGCCGCCAAGTGGCAGGCCGCCGCGCGCGGCGCCGCCGCCATGTGCTACGCACTGCTCGAGCTCGGCCACCGCGTCGGACTGCTCGCGTTCGGACGCGGCGTGCGTGCCGAGTGTCCGCGCGGCCGCGGTCGCGCCCACTACGCCGGCATCATCCGCCTGCTCGGTTCGTTGCGGCCCTCGCCGACCGGGGAACCGAGCGACCTCGGGGCCTGTGCGCCCCGCCTGCGCGGCGACGCCTCGGTGATCGTCTTCAGCGACTTTCTCGCCGACGACGAGATGCGCCGCGACCTCGCCGCACTGCTCGAGCGCTGCACCTCGCTGCACGCGCTGCAGGTCGGGCAGGCGAGCGAAACGTCTCTCGGCGTCGCCGGTGAGGCAGACCTCGTGGACGTGGAGACCGGCGAGCGCCTTGCAGCCCGGCTCGATGCGAATGCGGTTGCGGTCGCCGCCGCAGAGCGCGCGGCGATGACGCGGCGCCTGCGCGGCTTCTGCGAGCGCTCCGGCATCGCCTTCACTGCCTGGGACGTGCAGCGACCCTGGCAGCAGATGCTGATCGAGCACCTTGCAAGGGCGCGCTCCGCTTGCTGAGCTTCGCGACACCGGCGTGGCTGCTGGGCCTGCTGCTGGTCCCCGTGATCCGGTGGCTGCACCGGGGCGGCGCCCAACTGCGCAGCGTGCCGGTCGCGAGCCTCGCGCTCTGGCGCAAGACCGTAACGGCGGGGCCGTCGGCGGGCGAGCGGCGGCCGCCCGACCCGGCGTGGCGACGCCGTGCGCTGGCCGCAGCGCTGCTGTCCGTGGCACTAGCCGGGCCGCGCTCCGCTGCACCGGTCGAGCGCCTCACGCTCTGGGTGGACGACTCGCTCAGCATGCTGACGCGCGAGGCCGGCGGCACGCGGCTTGGGACTGGCCTGGCGAAGGTCGCCGCGGAACTCGCCTCGCGACCCGGCGCGGAGGTCGAGGTGCGCACGCTCGGCAATCCGTGGCAACGCCAGGACAGCCTGTCGTCCGAGACGATCGCCGCGCTGGTCCGCGATGCCGGGCAGCGCGAGCCGGTGAAACCCCCGGCGGGCCTGCTGCACGCCGATCGCCGGCACTGGCTGCTCACCGATGGCGCCGACGCGGAGTTCCTCGCAGCCGCCGACGGCATCGGGTTCTCGCGCGTGATCCGCGTCGGGGAGACCACGAGAAACGCGGGCATCGTGCGGCTGGCGGCCCGGCGCAGCCTCGGCGATCGCGACCGGTTCGACGTCGAGTTGCAGGTCGGCAACGGCGGCGACACCGCGGAGGAACGCGTCGCCGTCCTGTCGTCCGAGTCGGCCGAGGTGACGCGCGCGTCGATAAAGCTCGAGCCGGGCGCGTCAGCGACGATGTCCGCGGTGGCACCGATGGCCGCCGCGGTGCAGGCGCGGCTCGAGCCCGGCGACGCGCTCGCCGACGACGACACGCTGATGCTCGACACGAGCGCGCTGCTCGCGCGCCGCGTCGCTGCCGATCCCGCCTGCCCCGCAGCCATCCTCGCGGCACTGCAGGCGCACCCGGCGTTGTCGGTCACGGCAGATGCCGCGGTGGCCGACCTCGCCGTCGAGTGCGGCGGCACCGGCGGCACGGCGGACCTCGCGGGAATGCCGCGCATCCGTTTCCTGCGCGACCGCGCAGCGGAGCCCTTCGAGGGAGACCTGACGTGGTCCTCGAACGTGAGCGAGACACAGCGGGGCCGCCTCGAATCGCTGGCGCTGCGCACGAGCGGACGGCTCGCGCCGCCCGGCAGCGGCGAAGTGTTGCTGCTCGCGGCCGGCCCGATGCCGCTGATCGTGCAGCGCCGCAGCGAGGGTGAGCCGCTGATCGAGACCGCGCTCGCGGTGGAATCCGCCGACCGCGATCGTCCGGTGGCCCCGCTGCTCGTCAGCTTTCTCGTCGACCAGGCGTTGTCGACCGCGCTGCTCGACGAAGTCGCCGTCGTGGCACGCGACGAGCGTGCCGTCAGGGTGGTACCGCGCGACGTTGCAGCCGGGGCTGCGACGGCCTCGGGGGCGTCGTCGCTGCAGACACGCGACCGGACCCCTCCGCTGCTCGTGGCCGCCGTGCTCGTGCTGCTGTGGGAACTCGCCTCCCTGCTTGGCCGCTGGCGCCGCGAACGTGTCGAGGCTGAAGCGTGGTCGTCGTGAAGACGCTCCTGCCTCGCACGGTGACCGCGACGGCACTGCAGGCGCTGGCGCTGATCGCACTGCTGCTGGCGCTCGCCGGCGTGCGCTGGCTCGACGAGCGCGCGCAGCCGCGCCTGCTGGTGCTGGTGGACCGTTCGCTCAGCATGCCGCCGGCCGCGGCGGACGAAGCGCTCGTCGAACTCCAGCGCGCAGCCGGTGGTGGTCGCATCGAGTGGCTGGAGTTCGCCGGCCGCCCGGGCTCGGCCGGGCCGCTGCGGACGAATGTCCGCATATCGGACGGGCTCGACCGTGGTGCCAGTGCGGACCTGCAGCCGTCCGTCACCGACCTCGAGCGCGCACTCGACGCGGCACTCGCGGCGCATGCACTGCGGCCGTACGCCGCGGCAATCGTCGTCTCCGACGGCCGTGCCAATGCCGGCGACAGCGACCGCGCACTGACGAGTGCGCGCGAGGCCGGCCTGCCGGTCCACTGGCTCACTGTCGCCCGCCCCGCACCCGCGGCCTGGATTGCCGACGTGCAGGCGCCCACACGCGCGCGTCGCGGGCAGCCGTTGCAGGTCATCGTGCCACTTGCAGGCGACACCGCCCGCACGCTGCGCGTCACGGCGACCGCCCGGCACGCGAGCGGCGCCGTGATCACATCGAGCGCCACCGCGGAACGCGGCGTCGCCACGCTCGAGCTCGAGTCGGGGCGCGGCGGCCCACTGGTCATGTCGGTGTCGCTCGAGGACGCCGGAACCGGCGAGGTGCTGGACGCGCGACGCGACGCGGCCGCCATCGACGTCCTCGAGGAAGCCCGCCTGCTCTACCTGCAGGGATCGCCGGGCCCGCTGGCTCGCAGCCTGCTCGCGGGCGGCTGGGCGATCGAGACGGTGCCCGCACGACGAGCCGACGCCTTCCGCGAGCGCCTCGGCGGCTATGAAGCCGTCGTCCTCGACGACGTCGCCTACGAGGATGCGAGCGGCGGCTTCTGGACGTCGCTCACCGACGAGGTCACGCGTCGCGGCCTCGGCCTGCTGGTGCTCGGTGGCGAGCGCTCCTTCGCGCGCGGGGGTTACCGGGAATCGGTGCTCGAGTCCGTCCTGCCCGTGCTGTCCGAGCCGGCGGCGCTCGACCAGCCGGCGAGCGTCGTGTTCGCCGTGGACAAGTCCGGCAGCATGGGCGAGGGCAGTGGCGGCGTGAACCGCCTCAGCCTCGCGCAGCGCGCCGTGCTCGAGACGGCGAGCACGCTCTCCGCGCGCGACTCAGCCGGCGTCGTGGTGTTCGACGTGGAGCCGCGCGTGCTACTGCCGCTCGCTCCGGCCGCCGAGGTGCTGCCGTCGTTGTCGGCTGCCTGGCCGGTCCAGGCGCGGGGCGGCACGAGCCTGGCGCCGGCGATCGAGCGGGCCGCGGAGCAGCTCGAATCGGCTGCGGCGCGACGCCGGATCCTCATCGTCGTGACCGACGGATTCGTGGACGACGCGCCGCTCGATGCCCTGCGGCGGCGACTCGCGGACGCGCGCATCGAGGTCGTGGCGCTCGCCATCGGACCGGACGCCGATGCGACGGCGCTCGCACGGCTCACGACCCCCGACGCCGGCGTGGTGCTGCGGGTCGATGAAGCGGCCGAGCTGCCGCGGGCCATGAGCGCCGGACTGGAGCGGCGGCGCGCGCGGATCGAGCGTGGCGAGATCGCCGTCGAGCCCCAGGAGTCGTTGCCCGTGCTCGCGGGCCGCGATGTCCACTGGCCCGCCGTCGCAGCGTATGCCGTCACGCGCCTCCGACCGGAGGCTTCGGCGTGGCTGCAGTCCGGCACGGGCGATCCCGTCATCGCCGTGCGGCAGGCGGGCGCGGGGCGGGTGGTCGCGGTCACCAGCGGACTCGGGTCGTGGACGCCGCGGTGGCTCGCCTGGGACGCCTGGCCGGACCTCGCCGGCGGGCTCGCATCCTGGGTGAGCGGCGCGCCGGTTGCGGGACCGCTCGCGCTCGCCGTTTCCGATGCGCCCGACGGCCTGGTCGTCGAGGCGGACCTGCAGCGCGCGGGAGCCTGGGCTGCCGGGGCGCAAGCCACGCTGTCGGTCGTCACGCCGGGCGGCCGCAGTCGCTCGGTCGAGATGCGTCCCCTCGCCCCCGGTCGGCTGCAGACACGGGTTGCGGAGACCGCAGCGGGCGCCTACACGCTCGTCCTGTCGGGCCCGGGCGGTGTCCAGCGTGCGCTGCACCTGCGCAGCAGCCGCGCGGAACAGGAAGGCTGGGGCGAGGCTGCACAGGTCGAGCGGTGGGTGCGGGACGGTCTCGTGCAGCGGTGGAATCCGGCCGCGGCCGACTCGGACCGCCTGAAACCCACTGTCCGCGCAAGAACTCCGGACCGCTGGCTGCTCGGCCTCGCGCTGCTGCTCTTCTGCGTGGGCGTCGTGGTCGATCGCCTGCCGCGCGGCTTCCTCGTCAGGTAGCGGGGCAGCCGCGCGCGATGCGCCGAGCCTGCTCGCGCAGCAGCCGGCCGAAGCCGAGGCGCTCATAGAACTCGTCGAGCGCAGCGAGGTCGGGCGCGCGGCGCGCGAGGTCGCCGGGCCCCACGGCGAGCGGCATGTCGCAGGCGATGCCGGTGAGCTGCCGCGACAGGAACGCCGCCTCGCGATGCTCCTGCAGCGACTGCGCGACGAACGCCGCGTTGCGGAATTTGAGCTTCGGTATGGCCGCGAGGTTGTCGAACACGCCGGGCAGCGTGTCGTAGTGCTTGAGCAGCGTCGCCGCCGTCTTGCGGCCCACGCCCGGCACGCCGGGAATGTTGTCCACCGCGTCACCCATGAGCGCGAGGAAGTCCGCCATGCGCTCGGGGATGACGCCGAAGCGCTCGGCGATGTCGTCGTAGCCGTAGCGCACGTCGGCCACCGCGTCCCAGTAGGTGTCCTGCGATCCGACGAGCTGCGTGAGGTCCTTGTCGCGGCTGGCAATGGTCACCGGCATGCCGGCGGCGCGGGCGCGCAGGGTGAGCGTGCCGATGATGTCGTCGGCCTCGTAGCGCGAGCTGCCGAATTCGGCGACGCCGAGCGCACGCGTGAGCTCGCGGCACAGGGCGAACTGGCTCTTGAGTTCGGCCGGCGCCGGCTCGCGGTTGGCCTTGTAGGCCGGGTAGATCTCGTTGCGGTACGAGGTCTCGAGACTCTCGTCGAAGGCGACCGCGACGTGCGCCGGTGACTCGCGCTCGAGCAGGTCGCCGAGGAACCGCGCGAAGCCGTGCACCGCGTTCACCGGGTTGCCGTCGCGATCGGCGAACTCGATGGGCACGGAGAACCAGGCTCGGAAGATGAAGACGCTGGCGTCGACGAGGTAGAGCACGCGCGGGATTCTGAGGCACGCGGCCGGAGCCCGCCACTTTGCGGCACGGCCCGTCGGTCGCAGAATGCGTCCAGTGGGCCGCACGGGGGCTGCACGGGACGGGACATGAGCTGGAAGATCCTTCCGATCGAGCGACGCCACGTCGCGGGTTTCCGCGAAGTGCTCGATGGCGTGGCCCGCGAGCGGCGCTACCTCGCGTTCCTCGAGGCGCCACCGCCGGCGCGGATGCGACGCTTCGTGCTCGACGGCTTGCGAGCCGGCATCCCGCAGTTCGTCGCCGTGGACGGCGAGCGCGTGGTCGGCTGGTGCGATGTCGTGCCGAAGTCGCAGGAGACGCTGCGCCACAGCGGCACGCTCGGGATGGGCGTGGCCGCAACGCATCGCGGCATCGGCGTCGGAACTGCCCTGCTTCGTGCGACGCTCGAAGGTGCGTTCGCCCGGGGCCTGTCACGCATCGAGCTCGTGGTGCGCGCCGACAACGAGCCCGCAATCGCGCTTTACCACCGGCAGTGCTTCGAGCTCGAGGGACGCCTGCGGCGCTACATCGTCGTGGACGGTGCGGCGCACGATGCGCTGCAGATGGCGAGGCTCGGCTGACGGAGATCGGGAGCACAGACCTAGCAACGGGGGAGGAAATGACATGGGCTCGCTCGACCAGGCACGTGACACCCAGCTGAAGAACATCGAAGCGAAGACGGGCAAGTCGCTCGACCAGCTGCGCACCCTGCTGACCGCCAGCGGCCTCGCGAAGCACGGCGAGCTGCGCAGCTTCGCGATGGAGAAGCTCGGCCTCGGCTACGGCGACGCGAACACGCTCGTGCACCTCGCGCTCGCGAGCGACGGCCAGAGCGCGGCCGCCGGAAAGACGGACGAGAACGTTCTCGCCGGAATCTACGCGGACAAGAAAGCGCCACTGCGCCCGATCCACGACGCGCTGATGACCGCGATCGGGAACTTCGGCGAGTTCGAGATCGCTCCCAAGAAGGGCTACGTGAGCCTGCGCCGCAAGAAGCAGTTCGCGATGATCGGCCCGGGCAGTACCACGCGCGTGGACGTCGGGCTCAACGTGAAGGACGTGCCCGCGACCGACCGGCTGCTCGCCGAGAAGCCGGGCGGCATGTGCCAGTACAAGGTGAAGCTGACCTCCGCATCCGAGGTGGACGCCGAGCTCATCGGCTGGATCCGACGGGCCTACGACGCCGCAGGCTGAGCCGACAGGCGCTTGTGCAGCGGGCTGGAGCGCGGGAAGTGCGCGAGCAGGTACTCCATCTGGTCGGCGAGCACGCGCCGCCCCTTGAGGTAGATGTACTCGGCGTAGCTGGGCGTGAACGGAATGGCGATGAGCTGCAGCTTCGCCTGCTCGGGCGTGCGCCAGGCCTTGAGGTTGTTGCAGCGGCGGCAGGCGGTCACGACGTTGTTCCAGGCGTCGCGCCCGCCGCGCGACAGCGGCGTGACGTGATCGCGCGACAGCTGGCTCGACGAAAAGCGCTGACCGCAGTACATGCACAGGTGTCCGTCGCGCCGGAACAGCGTCTCGTTGTTGAGCGGTGGCACGTAGGCGTGGTGCCGGTGCCCGGGATTGTTGCTGTGGCCGATCGTCGCGACGATCGCGTTCACCTCGAATTCGGTGCGCAGCCCGGTCCTGGCATTGGTGCCGCCCCGCAGCCGGAACAGCGGCTGGCCGAACGAGTAGGCGACCTGGCCCATGAAGTGCAGGCGCACGGCATCCCGGTAGTCGATCCACTCCAGTGGCATCCCCGAGATGTCCGTACGCAGGACCTCCTGAGACAGCGCGTGCATGGGCTGAAAGATACGTCACTGCTGTGCGATAATTCAACGGCTGCGCAAGCCGGCAAAAACCCGAGAATTCCCTGCCGCGGCTGCAGCTTGGGCACCGTCACCGGGAGTACCGGCCGACCGTCCTTTCCCCACGCACCGACGAGGTCATCATGTCGCTAACGATCGGAGTGCCGCACGAGACGTTCGCGGGAGAGAAGCGTGTCGCCACCGTGCCCGACGTGGTCGAGAAGCTGATCAAGCTCGGCTTCGGTGTCCGCGTCGAAACCGGGGCCGGGGCCGCCGCCAATTTCGACGACGCGTCCTACCAGGCTGCCGGCGCCCGCATCGCGGGCGGCGCCGCCGAGCTCTACGCCGGGTCCGACCTGATCTTCAAGGTGCGCGCGCCGACCTCCGACGAGATCGCGCTCTTGAAGCCGGGCAGCACGCTCGTGAGCTTCGTCTGGCCGGCGCAGAACCCGGAGCTCATGCAGGCGATGGCCGCGCGCAAGCTGACCGTGCTCGCCATCGACTCCCTGCCGCGCCAGCTCTCCCGCGCCCAGAAGATGGACGCGCTCACCTCCATGGCCAGCATCAGCGGTTACCGCGCCGTGATCGAGGCCGCCAACGCGTTCGGCCGTTTCTTCAACGGCCAGATCACCGCCGCCGGCAAGATTCCGCCGGCCAGGGTCTTCATCGCCGGCGCCGGTGTCGCGGGACTCGCCGCCGTCGGCACGGCCGCCAACCTCGGCGCGATCGTGCGCGCCAACGACACGCGCGCCGAGGTCGCCGACCAGGTGGTGTCGCTCGGTGGCGAGTTCGTCAAGGTCGACTACGAGGAGGAAGGCTCCGGCGGCGGCGGCTACGCCAAGGTGATGAGCGAGGGTTTCCAGCAGGCCCAGCGCGAGATGTACGCCCGCGAGGCGAAGGACGCGGACATCATCATCACGACCGCGCTGATCCCGGGCAAGCCGGCGCCGAAGCTCATCACCGCCGAGATGGTGAAGAGCATGAAGCCGGGCAGCGTCATCGTCGACATGGCGGGTGAGCAGGGGGGCAACTGCGAGCTCACCGTTGCGGGCGAAGCCGTGATCCGGCACGGGGTCACCATCATCGGCTACACCGACCTCGTCAGCCGCCTGGCCAAGCAGTCGTCGACGCTGTACTCCACGAACCTGCTGCGCCTGACCGAGGAACTCTGCAAGACCAAGGACGGCGTCATCGACGTCAACATGGAGGACGACGCCATCCGCGGCCTGACGGTGATCAAGGAAGGCGCGATCACCTGGCCGCCGCCGCCGCCCAAGCTCCCGGCCGCACCGCCGCAGGCCAAGCCGGCCGCCGCCGTACCGGCGAAGAAATCCGGCCACGGCCACGGCGCCGGCGAGCCCGCCTCCGCCAGGAGCCTCGCCGTCATCTTTGGGGCGGGTGCCTTGCTGTTCTGGCTGGTCGGCGCGTTCGCACCGGCCTCGTTCCTCTCGCACTTCACGGTGTTCGTGCTGGCTTGTTTCGTGGGCTACATGGTGGTGTGGAACGTCACGCCGGCGCTGCACACGCCGCTCATGAGCGTCACGAACGCGATCTCCAGCATCATCGCGGTGGGTGCGTTGATCCAGATCGCGCCTCCGCTCGATGCGGCGGCCGCCGAGGGACGACCCAACGGGCTGATCTTCGGGCTCGCCGTGCTCGCGCTCGCGCTCACCGCGATCAACATGTTCGGCGGCTTCGCCGTCACCCGTCGCATGCTCGCGATGTTCCGGAAATAAGGGAGCGCAGGCATGTCAGCCAATCTCGCAACGGTGGCCTACATCGCCGCCACCATCCTGTTCATCCTGAGCCTCGGCGGCTTGTCCAATCCCGAGACCTCGCGGCGCGGCAACTCCTACGGCATCCTCGGCATGGCCATCGCCGTGCTTGCCACCGTGTTCGGGCCACGCGTCACCGCCGCGGGCATCCCCTGGATCGTCGGCGCGCTGGTGGTGGGCGGTTCCGTCGGCCTGTACGCGGCCCGCAAGGTCCGCATGACGCAGATGCCGGAGCTCGTCGCGGCCATGCACAGCCTCGTCGGCCTTGCGGCCTGCCTCGTCGGTTTCGCGAGCTACGTCGACACCTCGATCGTCTTCACCGGCGCCGAGAAGGCCATCCACGAGGTCGAGATCTACCTCGGCATCCTCATCGGCGCGGTCACGTTCTCGGGCTCGGTCATCGCCTTCGGCAAACTGTCGGGCAAGATCGGCGGCAAGCCGCTGCTGCTGCCTGCTCGTCACTGGCTCAATCTCGCCGGGCTGATCGCCGTGATCTGGTTCGGCGTGCAGTTCGTGCAGGCCGGCACGGTCTCCGCCGGCATGGTGCCCTTGATC
>Ga0316601_100001502_pt1 | contig 11469 bp, 6 predicted proteins | sample OWC_soil_day5_no_FD_207663 | JGI IMG/M metagenome (GOLD analysis project Ga0316601, IMG submission 207663) | Wetland soil microbial communities from Old Woman Creek delta, Ohio, United States - OWC_soil_day5_noCT | ecosystem: Environmental > Terrestrial > Soil > Wetlands | place: USA: Ohio...
ACGCGGCCCGGCAAGCCTACCGACAATGGGCTGATCGAGTCGTTCAACGGTCGGCTGCGCGACGAGTTCCTGAACGTCAACGAGTTCGTGACAATGCACGATGCACGCGAGAAGCTGAAGGCTTGGCAGGACGACTACAACAGCTGCCGGCCGCACGGATCGCTCGGCCACCTGACCCCGAGCGAATACGCCAGAATGCGGTCAGGACAACCCAACGGAGCGGCCAACCTCTAACTCAGAACCGTCCAGCTTCCGGGGGAACGTCAACGACCCTTGAGAACCAAGTCATCAACCGTCCGTGCAAGCGGGGCAACTCCACGCGAGCACCTGTCCTACGGTGCACGCGCCAGTCGCGCGAGAACCCGCGGAACGCAGGCCCGCGTCCCCGCGAAATCCGGAATCTGATTGCCGGACCGGATCACGGCATGCTCGCCAGCGTTGTAGAAGCGCGCGCGAGTTGCGGGTCGCCCTCGAACATATCCAGAAGTGACCTCGGACAGGTCGTCCGCGCGCCCGTCCCGATGGAGGAGTGACGCCCAGTCGGATAAGGGCGGCGCCCCTCAATAGCCGCGGGACGATCCTACCTCTGTTGTTGTTTGCGCAAAGGTAACGTTCCCACCAGGCGAAGCCTGGGGCACAAGGCTGATTCGGTTCTCTGATCGATGCCGGCCGGCGAAGGGGACTCGCAGATCGCGCGCTGGTCGTGCCCGGCAAAGCAGCATCGCAGGTGTAGGCACGTCCCCGTCTGAACGTGGAGATCAAATCATGGTAACCCGGCGGACTTTTCTCTCCTACTGCGGCGGCACGACCTTGGCCTTGGTGGGCTATTCAAAATTCGGCATCAAGCAGGTGCTGGCGCAGATACCCGGCGGGACACTCGACCCGGGGCTTGTGCCCAAGTACGCGACTCCGCTCCTCATCCCGCCGGTCATGCCGAAGGCGGGCACGATCAAGATCAAGGGCGGCAAGGACGCGGACTACTACGAGATCTCGATGAAGCAGATTTCGCAACAGATCCTGCCCGCGCCCCTGCCGGCCACGACCGTGTGGGGCTACGGTGCCATCGCAGCGGCCGACAGGCGCGGGCTGCTGCTGCATAACGCCCCGTCGCTGACGATCGAGGCCAGGGCCGGCACGCCGGTACGCGTGAAGTGGATCAACGACCTCAAAGATGGTAACGGGAACTACCTGCCGCACCTGCTGCCGGTCGACCCGACGCTGCACTGGGCCAATCCGCCTGGAGGCATCGATTCGCGCGACAGTCGGCCCACGTTTGCCGAAACTCCTGGGCGATACACCGGTCCGGTGCCGATCGTGACACACGTGCATGGCTCGGTCGGCGTGGCTGACGACAGCGACGGCTACGCCGAAGCGTGGTACCTGCCAGCGCTAGCTGCGGACAAGCTCCCAGCTGGCAGCGCAACCAACGGTACCTGGTACGATTTTTTCGCCGGCAAAGCAGCCGCCGCCTATGGCGTGACGTGGGGCCCGGGTTTCGCCACCTTCCAGTATGCGAACGCCAATCGCGCCTCGACACTCTGGTACCACGACCACGCGCTGGGCATGACGCGGCTGAACGTCTACGCAGGGCCGGCCGGCTTCTACATCGTCCGCGGCGGCCCTGACGGCGATGGCGCCGTACTCGACAGCCGCACCGGCATGGCCGCCGTGCTTCCGGGTCCCGCGCCGAAAGACAACGACAAGTTTCCGCCGAACAAGACGTACTACGAGATCCCGATCGCGATTCAGGACCGTTCATTCAACGACGACGGTTCGCTCTTCTATCCGGACACGCGGGCGTTCTTCGACGATGCGACCGCGCTCGATCCGGGATACATCCCGTCGACCGACCTGTCGCCGATCTGGAATCCCGAGTTCTTCGGCAACATGATGATGGTGAACGGCAACACGTGGCCGTTCCTGAAGGTCGAGCAGCGCCGCTACCGGCTCCGCTTCCTCAACGGCTGCCAAGCGCGCTTCCTGATCCTCAACTTCGCGGGCATCCCCGGCGTCGAGGTCTGGCAGATCGGCAACGAGGGGGGTTTCCTTGCCGCTCCCGTGAATCTCAGCGCGCTGGGCAACACACTCTTGATGGGGCTGGCTGAACGCGCGGACCTGATCGTCGATTTCACCAATGTGCCGATCGGCAACTACGTGCTCGGCAACCTCGGCCCCGACGAGCCTTTCGGCGGCGGCGTGCCGGGCTTGGACTTCGACGTGGCCGATGTGGCTACGACGGGCCAGATCCTGCAGTTCAATGTCGTGCCAGCGCTGGCGCCCGATCTGACGACGCCGCCTCAATTCCTCGCGCTACCCGCCCTCGTCCCGCTGCCTGCACCGATCCGGACACGTCAATTGGCGCTGCTGGAGGAGATGTCCGGTTTCTGGGACGGGCCGGCTGCAGCCTTGCTGGGTACGGTTGATGACAGCGGGAAGGCGGTGCACCAGATGTGGGCGGACCCGGTGACGGAAAACCCGAGTGTCGGCGACACCGAGGTGTGGGAGCTCTACAACTTCACGGCGGATGCCCATCCCATGCATGTCCACGAAGTCGTGTTCGAGGTCGTGGATCGGCAGCCGATCACCTTCAAGGAACACATGGGGCATGTCACCGAGGTCCAGCTGACGCCGAACGTCCCGGCGCGACCGCCCGAAGCCTGGGAAAGCGGCTACAAGGACACCGTGATCGCCTACCCTGGTGAGGTGACACGCATCCGGGCGCAGTTCATTACGCCGGGCCAGTTCGTCTGGCATTGCCACATCGTCGAGCACGAAGACAACGAGATGATGCGACCCTATCGGATCGGCCCGCCACAGCCAGGTCAGCCAGGCGGTTGAAGCCGGCTCGATGCGGCGACCGTTGCCGACGCGGCATCAGTGCGGCAACGGCCGCTCACGTGGTCACTGGGGTGCGTTGCGCCGCGCGGCCCGGCGCTCGCGTGCACGCCGGCCGTGTTTCCGCAAGAGCCCAAACGGCCAGGAGGCCGACTAAGAGCTGGAGGCGGAGCTCGAAGAGGCCACCGTCATCTTCGAGATGGACTGGCTCGCAGCAAAGCAACTGAGCAACGCGAAAGGGGCCAGGACCAGGACGGCGACCGGCGCGCGGCAGCAGCCTCACGGCGAGCGCGCCAGCCGTGCCAGAACCCGCGGCACGTCATTGCTGCGGATCCGCGCCGGTTTCAGTTGCCGCGTATTCACGGCTCAAGCTCCGGGTAGGCGCTCAAGGTCCGACTGTGGAGAATTTTCGTCACAGGCTGGAACGCGGCCATTTGGCCGGCGGCCGAGCAGATTGCAGCCCGCCTCAACACACGGGCAGCCAGGCCAACGCAGCCACTTGTCAGAGAATGGCCGCACGGGGAAACCAGGTGACCCTCCTGAGACGGAGGGTCACCTTTGTTGCCTGGTCCTACCTACGTCGAATCAACGGCAGCGCGACTTGGCTGCACTTGTCCTCGTCGTCACACTCGTCTTCTTCGCGGCTGGCGCGCGTGACGCCTGTACCGCTCAGCTTGACACCGTGTGGCGCTCCGGCGGCGTTGCTTGCCACCGCGAGTTCGCCGACTTTCGGGCCGACACTGATCGGCTTGAACTTTACGTTGATCTCGCAGGACTTGCCGGCCGACAGCGACCCCTTGCAGTCGCTTTCATGAAAGAAATCGCCGGTGACGGTGATCGAGCTGATGAGCAGCGGCGAGGTGCCGGTGTTGCGTACGCGGATCTTGCGCTCGTCGCTCGTCTTGCCGATTCGCACGCTACCGAAGGCCGCCTGGGTCGGCGCCACCTGGGCCTGCGCCGAGGACGTAACGACGCCGGTACCCTTGAGGTCCGCCGCTGGCGAGCCTGCCGCATTTGACGTCAACGTCAGCGTGCCCGCGCGAGCGCCTGCTGCCGTCGGCGTGAAGCGGGAATTGATCGTGCAGTTGGCGCCGGCTGCCAATGCGCCGCCCACGGGACAGTCGTTCGTCTGGGAGAAATCGCCCGGATTCGCACCGGTCACGTTCAGTGCTGTCAGATTCAGCGGAGCGTTGCCGGTGTTGCTCAGGCTATGCGCGCGCCCCGCACTCGGTGTATTGAGTGTCACAGCGCCGAAGTCGACCGCAATCGGCGCCAGCGTGGCGACCGGCGCCGTCGGAGTGGGCGCCGTGCCCGTGCCGCTGAGACCAACCGCGTGCGGACTGCCCGCTGCGTTCGAGGTGACCGTCACCGCACCCGTGGATGCGACGGCGCTGCCGGGGGCATACGTGACATAGATCGTGCAACTGGCCAGGGCGGCGAGCGACGCGGCACAGTTGTGCGTTGACGCGAATCCGCTGCCGGCGGTCACGATCGAACTGATGCCGAGCGCAGCGTTGCCGGAGTTCTTCAGCGAGATGGTCTTCTGGGCGCTCGTCGTTCCAACGGTCTGATTACCGAACGCCAGAGTGGCCGGACTCAACGTGATCGCGGGGGCTGGTGCGGCCACACCGTTGCCCGACAGTGCAACGCCGTGCGGACTGCCGCCTGCATTGGACACGATGCTCAGCGTCGCGGTGCGGGCATTCAGGGCGGCGGGCGTGAACGTCACGTCTACCGCACAGCTCGTGCCCGGGGTCAGCGTCGAGCCACTGCACTTACTAGCCGCAAAATCAGCCGCGTTCGTGCCGGTCGTCATGATCGTGCTCAGCACAAGATTGGCCGTGCCGGTATTGCTGATCGAAACCGACTTGATGGCACTCGACATGCCGACGGTCTGGCTGCCGAAGTCAAGTGTCGTCGCCGACAGTCCGACCGCCGGCGTCGGAGCCGCAGTCCCGTTACCGGTAAGGCTTAAAACACTGGTGTTCGGCGTTGCGTTATGACCGATCGTGATCGCTGCGCTGCGGGTGCCGAGCGCCGTCGGCTTGAAAGTCACGTCCACCGAACATGATGCCGCAGGGGCAAGCGATATCGCAGGTGCGCAGGTGCCGCCGCGCGTGAACTCCATCGGATTGGTGCCCCCGAGCGTGATGGTCGACAACACCAGATTGGCGGAGCCCGTGTTGGTCAGGTTCGCTGACATCGTGCCCGAACTCGTCTGCACTACCTGGTTGCCAAAACTCAGCGTCGCGGTGGACAGCGTGGCCGCCGGGCTCGGCGTGCCTGCAGCGGGGTTCGCAATGTAGGCGGCGATGTCGCCAGCCTGCAGGGACGTTACGGTGTACGGCGGAGTCCCAAGGAAGCTCATGCCCCCTTTGTCGTTGCTGATCGCGTTCAGGATGACGTTCGGCGCATTGGCTCCCGCACGGATATTGTTCTTATTGAGGGTCGGATCAGGGCCGTGGCAACCAACATTCGCGCACGAAAGCGGCGCCCCATTGGTGTTTTCGTAGAGTCTCTTTCCGCTCACCGGGTCCGCTGCCTGAACAGGTGCAGCGATGGCGGTGGCCAGCAAGCCTGCAGTCAAGATGTGGTTCATCGTTTTCACAGTCTCTCCCTATCAACATGGTTCTAAAGTGCAGAACGATTCAATCGTCAGCGCTGCACAAGTGGTGCAGAACAGAGAACCGACGACGGCAGGGGGAACTTAGAACCAATGTGCGTCCGCGCGCTGTTGGCGCTTCGCACCTTCGCGTTAGGACCCTCGGCGGAGTCTTGTCGCGCGGACTAGCGGGTGTGGGCGACGCTTCTTTGAGTGCGATAACAAGAATGCGCGAGAGGAATTTCTGCGCTCAGTCCGATTCATTCTTAAGCAACCTTAAATCGACAACTGATGCGTGGAGTCGAGCGCATCGCACGCCCGCGAGAGTCATAGCGCTAAGCCGATCTTCCCGTTAGGAGGTGCTGCCTCCGGTCTGGATGGTGTAGGACATGTCCCCGTGAAGCAATCAGTGGCATCGTCGATTGACCGTGACAGTGATCTGACTACCATGTCCGAGGCTGTAACGGAAGGAGTTACGGACTTGCGCCTGCTTCTCGTCGAAGACGATATGCAGCTCGGTTCGTCGACGAAAGTCGGCCTCGAGCAGAGTGGCTTCGCGCTTGACTGGGTCAATGACGCCGATGCCGCCGACCATGCTGTCACGACGCACCGTTACGATGCGGTCATCCTTGATCTTGGCCTCCCGGATACCGACGGCGAGACTCTCCTACGCAACTGGCGCGCCCGCGGCGAGCGTACTTCGGTCCTGGTACTTACGGGACGCGGCTTCGTACAGGACCGAGTCCGGGTTCTCAACCTCGGCGCGGACGACTATCTGATCAAGCCCGTCGACCTGACTGAACTCGAAGCACGGGTTCACGCCGTCGTTCGCAGGTCGGCCGGTGCCAGCGAGTCGGCACTGCAGGTGGGCCAGCTGCAGCTGATCCCCGAGTCGCAGTCAGTGATTTGGCGTGGTCAGCCTGTCGTGGTGACGGCCAAGGAGTTCTGGCTGCTCGAGGCACTGGTGCGAAACAAGAACCGCGTCTTGACACGCCGCCAGCTCGAAGACGCGCTGTATGGCTGGGGCGACGAAGTCGGGAGCAATGCGGTCGAAGTCCATATCCACCATCTTCGCCGCAAGATCACGCGCGATCTCATCCTGACCGTGCGGGGTGCCGGCTATGGCCTGCGTCTCGACGCTGTGACCTGACGCCGAGCGGCCGAGGGGCCGGCGGTGGTCGCTGCGAGGACCGGGCGCTGACCGCCTGAGTCGCGGTTCTGCATACCCCTGCCCTAAACATGCACTTTGTGCACCAGGCAACTGCCGAACGGCCGCGCGAAGGATTCGACCCAGGTTCACATCAATCTCGACGAAAACACCGGGAATTCGCCCTTGGGCCTCCGGGGCGGGCGCGGTTTCACACTTCACGAACTACAGATTTGCTGACCAAAGGCTATCCCGCAGTTCCTGATTGGGTGCAAAATCCGCGCGTCCTGCCGGTCACTTCAGCGACGTTAAGAATTCGCGCGGCGGGTTCAAGGATCAGACTGCATGAACGCACGTTCGACACCGACGAGACTTGTCGATGCCGGCACCGTGGGCAAGGAGGCGCCGACTGCGCCGGCGCCGCGCCCGTGGTCGCTCCGCTCACGCCTTATGTGGCTCGCCGCCCTGACCACGATCATTGCGTGGCTGGCCGGCGGCGTTGGCGTGCTGATCGTCACCTACAACGAAGAAAATGAGCTGTACGACGAGCGGCTGCGCGACGTTGCCCGGTTGATCCTGGCATTTGCGGATCACGAGATCGAAGAAATCCGCCAGGACGGTCGGACTGACGGCGTTCATCTGGAGACGGCCAGCACGCTTGACCCCCGGTATGCCTATCAGATCTGGTCGAAGGACGGTGAGCTGCTCCTGGTCAGCCACAACGCCTCGCGGAAACCCTACGCACCGTTGCAGCACGAGGGCTTGCTCGACCGCGAAATCGATGGCCGACCCTACTGCGTCTACTCGTTGCGCAGCGCCGACGGCGCCACGTTGATTCAGGTCGCGGAAGACGAATCGCTGCGCAGTCTCTTGAAGCCAAGCCTCGGTCTTTGGGGGCTGGGGTTCTTTCTGGTCTCGACCGCGCTGTTGCTGCTGCTCAACCGATGGGTGTTCGGTCGTGCGATCCACGAAATCGATCAGTCCGCGCAGCAATTGACGAACCGATCGCCGCACGATCTGCGTCCCGTCCGCACCGACAATCCACCGCGGGAACTTCAGCCGCTGCTCAACTCGGTCAACTGCTTGTTCAGCCGCATCCAGCGGACGCTCGATGCGGAGCGGCACTTCACCGCGGCGGCCGCGCACGAGCTGCGAACGCCGCTGGCGGCGGTGCGCATGCAGGCCCAGATCGCCGATCGCGCACGTTCGCCACAGGAAGCGCGGGCAGCGCTGCAGGGGCTGGTGTCCTGCGTCGATCGCGCCTCGCGCATGATCGATCAGCTCCTGACGCTGGCGCACGTCGACAGCCTGGCGCCGAACTCCAACGCGTTCGTGCCGGTGCGCCTCGACCGGGTGATCGAGCAGGTTGTACGGGATCTGTCGCATGCACTGAAGGAGCGCAACGTCAACGTCGATCTGCAGCTTGACGCCGCCACCGTGCCCGCCATCGAATTCGGCGTCGGCGCCCTGATCCGCAACCTGATCGACAACGCTCTGCAGCACGCCGCGCGCGGAGGGCGTGTGCTCGTACGGACATTTGCCCGCGAAGCTGAGGTGGTGATGACGGTCGAAGACGCGGGGCCAGGCATCCCGGAATCCGAACGTGCCCACGTGTTCGAGCGCTTCTATCGGCTTCCCGATTCCGAGACCGACGGGTGCGGAGTTGGGCTGTCGATCGTGCAGTCGGTCGCCGCCGCGCACCGTGCCCAGGTGGCGCTCGACTCGGTCACTCGCGGGGGGCTGCGCGTCACGGTGATCTTTCCTAAGGCCCGAGCTTAGGCTCGTGCGGATTGCGGCGGGGGCGGCAGGCTCCCCTGCTCGGGCCGGCATTGATCTGGACTTCGCGGTTGCCGTCCGACACCGTCGGCGACGAAGTCAGTCCTCTGTGGTCCCGCGGAGAGCATCCACTTTCACGGCACGATCCAGCCGGAAAGTGCCTTCAGTTGCTTCTTGTCGGCATCAAGCACCTGAACGATCGAACTGCCCTTCGCGGCGAAGCGCTGGCCGGGACCAAGACTTACGCTCGGATAGATCGACGCCATGGGCGTCTGTCCGACCACATGCTCGATGCGCTCGACAAACAGGTCGCGCGAGAAGCTGTCCATGATGTGGCCCACCACATCGCTGACGACCGTCATCGTGAACAGGGTGTTGATCTGCACGGTCTCGTCGGTGATCGGGATACCCTTGTTGTGCAGCCAGAGCTTGTCGCGCAGCAGCCGCGTATCGCGCTTGGGTGGCAGGTCCGACGGATAGACCAGGCGGACATTCGTGCCGGCCTTGACGATCGCTGCGGGGAGTCGACCCGCCAGCAGGTTCGATGACAGATACATTGCTGGCGCGGCAGTGCTGTCCGGTGCCTGCGCGCCATCGAGGTCCCCCGCGCCGAGCCACAGCACCAGCGCGCCGGGATTTGCACCATAGACCTTGCGCCAGAAGGCGACGTTCGATGTCCCCTCGAGCACCTGGTCCTCGACCGCCGGACCCTCGGGCGCCCTGCCCGTCGCCAGTGCTGTTCGGAACGTGGCCGCCGCGGCCGCACCCGCATCGTCGCGACGATAGACCTGCAGGATCTTCCCGGATTCGCCCTGCTCGCGCAGGAACTTCGCCAAGACCTCCGCCTCGAGCACGACGCCTTTGGAAAGATACAGGTTGTAGTTGTTCGATCCGGAGATCACCGGCAGATCCACCAGCGGAAATACGCTCGGGATCTCAAGGCGCTCGCTGAACTCGTGGATCGGGCGCCAGCTCGATGCGCCCAATCCGCCAATCAATGCGAACACCGGCTGCTGGCTGTAATAGGCCTCGAGCTGCGCCTCCCACGTCTCGCTCGGCCCGCTGAGTTCCCAGACGTGCAGCACCCACTTGCGGAACGAACGTGCCATGCGCATGTTGCCGGCGTCGCGGCGCTGCTCCTCCTGACGCGCGCTGCCACCCTTGTCCTTGACGAAGGCCTGCATGACATCGAGCATCGCGCGGCCCCGCCCGGGTGTCACGCCCGGCTGGATCACGGTCGCGAAATGGATGTCCTGGTCGTCGACACCGGGCGAGGGCTGCGCCGAAAGCGAAAAAAGATACGCCGCGAGCGACTTCATCTCCACGTCGCTCAGCGCGTAGCGCGGCATGGCCGGGTCGAGCGGTTTGCCTGCGGCGTCGATGCCGGTGCGGATGGCGCGAGCGAGCGATGCCTCGCTGTACGGCGGCCGCGGGCTGACGCCGAGGCGCGCCTTGCCGCGCACAGTCCGCACGTTCAGCGTCTGCTCCTGCCGCAGCGCCGGCCCGATGATCGGCCGAATCACGAACTTGCCCTCGCTCGTGCCGTAGCCGCTCCTGCGGTGGCAGGTGGCGCACGCCACGTCCCTGCCGCCGAGGGCCGTCTGCGCGGCTCCGAGCGCCTTCAGGGGCTGGCCGGACGCGCCGATGCCTTCACGGTAGATGCGCTGGCCCAGCGCGAGTTGGGCGGCGTCCACGCCCGCGTCGGCCGCGGGCGTGGCCTGCGCACGGGCGACATGCGACGCGATCAGCTGGCAGCCCAGGGCCGCCAGAAGCAGGATCGAAAAGCGCAATGCGGGCAAAGGCGCAACCCGAACCGGCAATGTCACGGCTGCGCCAGCTTGCGGTATTCCCGGGCGAGTGCGTCCGAACTCGCGAAGCCGTCGATGCGAACCCAGGGCTTGTCCGGCGCCGGGCGCAGCAACGTCAGCGGCTCGTGGTTCATCTTGTCACCACGATAGCTGTCGAAGGCGAGCTGTATGGCCTTGATGTCCTCCACGCGACCGGTGAGAAAGGTCCAGCGCGCGCTGGACCCGTACGTCTTGGCGTAGGACCTGAGCTTCGCCGGCGTATCGTTTTCCGGATCGATGGAAATGGAGATCATGCGCAGCCTGCCCGCCTGCGCGCCGAGACTGGCCGGCACTTCGGAAAAAACCTTGCTCATCACCGGACAGATCGCGCCACAGGTTGTGAAGATGAAATTCATCATGACCGGGTCCTGGGTGGCCAGCAGCTCGCGCAGCCGCACAGTTCGCCCATCGCCATCGATCAACGCGACATCCGGAATCGAATAGGTTCGCTCCGAGCGCTGGTAACCGGCCGTTGCGCCCTTGGCCATGTGGGCAGCGTGCTCCTTGGCGTCGTGAGCGAGCCCGGCGCCAGAAAGTGTCAGTGCGCCGATGGCGACGCAGTGGACTGCCAGCACGCGTGTAAGTGACGTCAATACTCGAATATTCATGGCAATAGCCTCACGGTGAATCGATTCAGCGTTCAGGCATCCCTGGGATGGGTCCAGGGCCCTGAGTTTGTGTGTGTACTTGAAGGGGGTGAGGCGTACTCAGACGGTCCGTATCCACCAGACCTCCGAGCACCGTCGCGCCGTTCGGAGCCGACCCGCGATCGTCCCGCAGCGCATTGAACGCCGCCAACGCATCAATGAGCCCGTAACCATAGAAGTTGTCCGCGCCGGCGTCACCCAGATCTTTCGCTGTACGCACGAGCGCGCCTTCCAGTTCGGCCACCGATGCTGCCGGGAATGCGCCCGCGAGCAGTGCCAGAACCCCCGCGACATGCGGGGCCGCCAGCGAACTGCCCGACACCGTGGCGTACGACAGCAGGCCACCGTGCGAAATGTCGGTGGTTCGAACATTGACTCCGGGCGCCACCAGCCAAGGAAAGACCGTGCCGTCGCACGCCGATGGGCCACGGCTGGTCGGTCGCGCAATTTCCAGCGCGCGATCCACCGCGCCCACGGACAGCACCCCCGGGTTGTTGCCAGGGCTGTTACTGGTGCGTGGCGACGGGCCGTCATTGCCGGCGGCAAACACCACCGCAATGCCGGCGCTGCGCAGCGCGCGAATGTCGTCGCTGAATTCCATGATGCAGGCGCCCG
>Ga0316601_100001505_pt1 | contig 11462 bp, 10 predicted proteins | sample OWC_soil_day5_no_FD_207663 | JGI IMG/M metagenome (GOLD analysis project Ga0316601, IMG submission 207663) | Wetland soil microbial communities from Old Woman Creek delta, Ohio, United States - OWC_soil_day5_noCT | ecosystem: Environmental > Terrestrial > Soil > Wetlands | place: USA: Ohio...
GGTAATGGAAATATGCTTAATACAAATGCCGATACCATTGCAGGAGAAACAGCCAAAGCTTTGGCTGATATTTTTGATGTGACGTTAGTTTATTGTTTTGAAAAGAGGGGAGTCCTCAAAGATGAAAACGATGATAATAGCGTAATTCCTCAGATAACTCGTGCCGAATTTGATGCTTATGTAGCTCAGGGAGTTATTCAGGGAGGTATGATACCGAAGTTAGAAAATTCTTTTTCTGCAATTAATGCAGGTGTTTCTCAGGTTGTAATAACCTTATCCTCAGCTATTAACAAGAACGAAGGCACAAAAATTATAAAATAATTCATTTTTTTTTCTGTCTGCCTGTAACTTTTTAAACCCTCACCCGTCATTATTTATAGAGATGCAAGAAATCAGCTTCCGAAACGACATACTGCCACTGAAAGATAAACTTTTTCGCGTGGCGCTTCGAATCACCTTTGACAGGGCTGAAGCAGAAGATGTGGTGCAGGATACGATGATCCGGGTATGGAACAAACGCGATGAGTGGTCGCAACTGGAATCGATTGAGGCTTATTGTTTAACTGTTTGCAGAAACTTAGCCATAGACCGAAGCCAGAAGATGGAAGCTCAAAACGAGTCGTTAACTCCCGAACTGGAACAAAGAGTAATTGCATCTGGTCCTTATGATCAATTAGTGAACGAAGAAAGAATGAAACTGATTCACCAATTGATTAATGAATTGCCTGAGAAGCAAAGAGTAATCATGCAACTCAGGGATATAGAAGGAGAAAGTTATAAAGAAATATCCGAAGTTCTGCAACTGACAGAGGAACAGGTTAAAGTGAACCTCTTCAGAGCTAGACAAAAGATAAAACAAAGATACACAGACATAGAGAATTATGGATTATAAGTATATAGAACAGCTAATAGAACGATACTGGCAATGCGAGACTTCCTTAATGGAAGAGCAGATTTTACGTTCTTTCTTTTCTCAGGAAGAGATACCGGCTCACTTGCTTCCATATAAAGAGGTGTTTGTTTATCAGCAGACACAACAGGAGGTTAAGTTAAGTGCAGACTTTGACGAAAAGGTTTTAGCTGCAATAGAAACTCCAGTGGTAAAAGCCAGACATCTGACAATTGCAAGCCGTTTTATGCCGCTCATGAGGGCTGCAGCGATGGTGGCATTTGTTATCACTTTAGGGAATGTGGCTCAACGCTCATTCTTTGCTGAAGATCAACTAGATTATAATTACGAATCATATAAGGATACCTACAAAGACCCGCAAATGGCTTACGAACAGTTGTCGTCTGCATTGATGAAAGTATCTGAAGGTATTAATAAATCTCAAGCTCAATTAGCTCCGGATAGTATCCTGAAAACTAAGAGTGGAGATGATTCAATATCGGTTACGGAGTAATAACAATGAAGAGCGCTCTTTTTATACTGTGGATGACTCTGGTATCTGTTACGGTTTCTGCACAGGATTTTGCTTCTCGTTTTTTAGAGAATCATAAATCTGATGGTAATCTTACTTGTGTGACTATTAGTCCGAAGATGATGGAAAAGGTAATGGATCTGGATGTGAATGATGAAGGTAAAATGATGGACATGATCTCAAAGCTTAAAAGCATGCAGATGCTTACTACCCAGAATAATGGGCATAAGTATTATAAAGAAGCTTTGAAGGTTCTCGATAAGAATTCAGATCGGTTTGAACCGTATCTTTCTTTCGAAGATAAATCTGAGAATTTTCAGATCATGGTCAGGAAAAAGAGAAGTTCTATAATTGAACTGGTAATGTTGATGTGTGAAAATGATTGTTTCACAATTATAAACTTTACCGGAAACATGAGTCAAGACTTTATAGCCAGGTTGGCTAAATCAATGGAGCCTAAACACTCATAATTAACAAGTTTTTTTTCATTTGCTATATAACTGTAATAGTTTTGTGCTTAATTAAAACAAACAATTGATGAAACTGTGAAGTTTCAATTATCTCAAATTTTCATAAATAACTAACTTCAAATAAAATGGGTTACTGCTGGTCACAGTAACCCTTTTATTATATATGCAGGTCAAGCAAAACTTTATTTTATATCTGTAATACAGGTTTCTTATTTCCGGTTCTGACTGCTTATTTTTTTAGATCCCATATATCGTACATTTCCAAAAATTGAATGGTTAAACCAGGGGCGATCGTGAAGACCTCCAATGCACCAGGCACATCCGGTATATCCGTTTGAGTCTCTTCCGTCCAGTTGATATTTATCATTCAGGTAAACTGCTGTTTGCATGGCCTCTTGGGCTGTAGCCGACCATTCCAAAATCTTTTTTCCCCAATACATCCGCAAGTAGTTGTGCATGGTTCCGCTTTGTACAAGTGTACTTTGTGCTTCGTTCCAAAGAGAATCATGTGTTTGCGCCTGCTCAAACTCAGCACGAGAATAAAGATACTCTCTTATATCGGATTGGTGATCTAGCAGCGATTTCTTAGCCCATGAAGGAAAACCCTCAAATGAATCGTAATTATGATTATAATAACAGAAATTCTCGGCCAGTTCTCTACGAATAATCAGTTGTTCGAGAAATGCTTTTCTGTTATCATCGTCCGGGTGCTCTTTAATTACTTTCAGTGCTATTTCCAATGCGGATATCTGTCCGAAGTGAAGATAGGGCGAAAGCTCAGAACAACCGTTTGCTTTGGTGTTATTCCTTTCAATAGCGTAATGCTGTATCCGCTCTTTAATAAACTGATTCAATACTTTCTGTGCAGCTTTTCCTCCAGCAGTTTTATTTACCGGAGTTATACTCTTGTCTATTTTTAAGGAGTTTAGAATCCCTTTCCAGTCAACACTTTCGGATACAAAAGTTTGTTCTTGTTTTAGTAATTCTATATCAGGCAGCGGATGCAGATAATCGTAAAGTAGCTGAGTAATCTTCGGACGAATTGTCCGGGCAGAGTACTCCTGTTTGTTGGAGGCTATCCAGCAAGGAACGATATTTCGTCCGTCTACTTCATAAACAGGAACGGAGACAGAGGGAAGCAACTCTTTTTTCCATGAAACATCGTGGCGTAAAGGATTAAGGTCGGTTACTATTATAGAATTCTGATGAAGGCGAATATGCTTTATTACTTCGTCCGGAATCTTTCCAATTCGGATGTAAAAAGGAATTTTTAGGCTCTCCAAAAGAAGTTTAACTTCTTGTAGACCTTCAATCATGAAAGAAAAACTCCGGAGATTGGCATTGGGGTAATTATCGTCGATAACAAATAGCACTTCCATCTGCTTGCCGTATTCTTTGGCCATATACGATGCAAAGAATAGTGCAGGGTTGCTGGCAACTCTTTGTTCCCGGCTCATCCAATAAAGTATATTGCCGGTTCCCGGTATTCCCTGTTGAAGTAAGCGGCTACGATTTTTCATAGTTCTATTTTTTTGTTATTGTAAATATAGTTATAAATACCTGTTATTTATATCTTATTGAGATTAGAAAAATGATATTGTTTTGCTTCCGGGGTTACTTAAATAATAAATATAGGAATCTAACTCTCCTTAAAACCAGGTATTGTTAACTAATAGTAGCTGATTTATAATTAAGGTGTAGACTAAAATATATTATGTAGTAGACTTTAAATATATTAGCTGTAGACCATTTGATGAATACTTCGTGAATGGATGGCTTAGCTTCCTTTATAAAATAGGTTATTATTGAGTTTGTTTGACTAAGAATAGTAAGTTTCCTGTTTAAAAGAGAAGAATAAAAAAGGCAGCCTTTCTTCTCACTCTTGAGAGAAAGGCTGCCCTGGTTTATAGAGAATAGAAAATTAATTCATTTTATGTAACTTATTATTGCTCTCGAAATCAACTCTAGGATTTCCTTTGTAAGATACATCACCACTTCCTTGTATTTTTGCTTTCAAGTCATGAATAGCAAAACAAGAAATACTACCCGAGCCCTGTGTAGTGGCATTTACATTCATACCTTTAAGGTTTGCGGCATTGATATCCCCTGAACCTTGAGTTTTCAGAGTAACAGAGTTTGCTTCGCCTTCATAAAGAATATCTCCGGATCCTTGTATGCCGGCTTCAATATTTTGGCATTTGATACCCTTTATTGCAATGTCGCCAGACCCTTGTACGGTTGAGCGCAATTCGTTGCAAATAATGCCCGTTCCGTTAATATCTCCCGAACCTTGAACATAAAGATCAAGCTTGTCTGTTCTGATTATTGTTTTGAAAAGAATATCTCCCGATCCCTGAACTGAAGCACTGTATATGTTAGGACTTGATACGATTACCTTTACATCACCATTATTTCCAAACCCAAATATGGAAAAATTATTTTTGTGTTTAACGATTAATGTTTCGTCATCCACTCTAATATCTAGCAAGTCTACTATATTATCCGAAGCATAAACCTTGACACTTGTTTTTCCGTCAGTACTTTGAGAAAAGAGTATATCTTCACTTCCCTGAACCTTGATTGAATTAAAATCTGGTACTGCTATATTTTTTGTTATATAGTTACCGCTCGCTTTAATACGTCTGGCTTCAATGCAACTTGTATTTAAAGCCAATACAGACATAATCATCGTTAATCCACTGATTGTTTTTACTATTCTTTTCATATTCTATTAAGATTTTAATTGTTTTGTATCTATTAGACGGAGTTGCACTTAAAAAAGTTGCAGCGTCACTAAAATATTATTCTATAACTAAGTATTGCATTTGTTATGCCAAAATAATAATTGCTTTATTTATAACGCTTTATATAAAATATGGTTGTTCATTATTGAACACTCTATCCGATTTTAACTTTTAAAATTTTATTTCTAAGATAGCTTCTGCGCAAAGATTATCTATCTTTGTTACATTAATAAGTTGTCATGGTTGGAAAGGAATATTCAGATAAGGATTTAGGTAAGATTGTAATTCGGGAAAACACCCGTGCCCGACGTATTGTACTTCGTACTCGCCCGGATGCTCTTTATATTACTGTTCCAAGAGGAGTTGAAATGCACGAAGTGCAAGGTGCTATTGAAGAGTTAAGAGCAAGATTAATCCGTTCTAAGAAGAAAGTTGAGCGTAAACGTATAGATCTTGATTTTACTATTGACGCAGAGTTTTTTAAGTTGTCTTTAGTTAAGGGTACCCAAAGCAAATTCTTATCTTATTCAGAATTGGGTATAACCCGTATTGTTTGTCCTCCAACAGCCAATTTTGATGATGAAGAATTGCAAGTGTGGTTGCGTAAAGTTATAGAAGAAGCGTTACGCAAGAATGCGAAAATAATTTTACCTTCACGTATAGATAATCTTTCCAAACTGCATAAGTTACCATACGAGTCACTGAAAATTAACTCAAGTCAAGGTCGATGGGGGAGCTGCTCTTCCCGGAAAAGCATTAATCTCTCATATTATCTGTTACTGCTACCGTCATATCTTGTTGATTATGTGATTCTTCATGAGCTTGCCCATACCAAAGAAATGAGCCATAGTGACAGGTTCTGGACTATACTTGATGGATTAACTCAGGGACGTGCTTTGGAATTGCGCAAGGAACTCAGAAATTATACCACAAGTTTTTAGTCATAAGAATAGGCTGTTATTTATCTGAAAAGTTTATTTTTAAGATAATATTGCAAAATTTATAATCATATTATAATAAAATAGTCCTAATATTTTGCTTATGAAGGGATTATTCGTATCTTTGCGGTCGAAATGGATGAATGGTGAGGGCGATTAAAGCCCTTTTTTTGTTCTTAATAGTGAACCAATGATAGAAAAAAGTACTGTTAGTCAGATTGTTAATGACTGGCTTGAAGGTAAAGAGTATTTTGTGGTAGACGTAAATGTGTCTCCTGATGACAAGATCCTTGTTGAAATAGACCATGCTGAAGGGGTCTGGATTGAAGATTGTGTAGAGTTAAGCAAATATATTGAATCAAAGCTTAACCGTGAAGAAGAGGATTATGAATTAGAAGTTGGTTCTGCCGGCATCGGTCAGCCATTCAAGGTGTTGCAACAGTATTATATACATTTGGGTTGTGATGTTGAAGTGTTGACAAAAGGTGGAATTAAATATACCGGACTTCTGAAAGATGTGAACGAAGAACGTTTTGTTGTTACTGTTCAGAAGAAAGTGAAAGAAGCAGGAGAAAAACGTCCAAAACTTGTGGACGAAGATATCTGTTTTACATATGATGAAATAAAATATACTAAATACTTAATTAGTTTTAAATAAATTATGGCCAAGAAAGAGGAAACAATCAGCTTGATTGATACATTTTCGGAATTTAAAGAACTGAAGAATATTGATAGAACTACTATGGTAAGTGTACTCGAAGAGTCTTTCCGTAGTGTTATCACGAAAATGTTTGGCACGGATGAAAATTACGATGTTATCGTGAATCCGGATAAAGGAGATTTTGAAATATGGCGTAACCGTGAGGTAGTTGAAGATGAAAATCTTACTAATCCGAATATGCAGATATCACTAACAGAGGCTCAGAAAATAGATGCTTCTTATGAAGTTGGTGAAGAAGTAACAGACGAAGTTAATTTCGTGAAATTCGGCCGTCGTGCTATTCTGAATCTTCGTCAGACACTTGCCTCAAAAATTCTTGAGCTTGAAAAAGATAGTATTTACGCTAAGTATATTGATATGGTAGGAACCATCATCAATGCAGAAGTCTACCAGATTTGGAAGAAAGAAATTCTGTTGCTTGATGATGAAGGTAATGAGTTATTGTTGCCTAAAACAGAACAGATACCAAGTGACTTCTATCGGAAAGGTGAAACTGCACGTGCCGTAGTTGCTCGTGTAGATAATAAAAACAACAATCCGAAGATTATCCTTTCACGTACCTCTCCTGTATTCCTGCAAAGATTATTTGAGATGGAAGTTCCTGAAATAAACGACGGACTGATTACAATTAAAAAAATTGCCCGTATTCCTGGCGAACGCGCAAAAATTGCGGTAGAATCCTATGACGAAAGAATTGATCCGGTAGGAGCTTGTGTGGGTGTTAAAGGTAGTCGTATTCATGGTATTGTTCGTGAACTTCGTAATGAAAATATTGATGTAATTAATTACACTTCTAATATTTCATTATTTATTCAGCGTGCTTTAAGTCCGGCAAAGGTTTCTTCTATTCGTTTGAATGAAGAAGAAAAGAAGGCAGAAGTCTTCTTGAAACCGGAAGAAGTTTCGCTTGCAATCGGTAAAGGCGGTATGAATATCAAACTTGCCAGTATGTTAACTGAGTACACCATTGATGTGTTCCGCGAATTGGACGCAGCTACTGAGGATGAAGATATCTATCTTGATGAATTCAAAGATGAGATCGATGAGTGGGTGATTAATGCAATTAAAGCTATTGGTATTGATACAGCAAAAGCTGTACTTAATGCTCCACGCGAAATGCTGATCGAGAAAACCGACTTGGAAGAAGAAACGGTGGATGAGGTATTACGCATTTTGAAAGCGGAATTTGAAGACTAATGGATGAAGGTTGAGAATGGATAACCGAATGTCTAGACGCATTTCCGTTATCATTTTTAATTTATTCTTCTGTTTTTCAATACTCCAATTTCAATTATCAATTTAAAAAAAGTATGACGATTAGGTTAAACAAAGTAACAAGAGATTTGAATGTAGGAATCACGACGGTAGTCGAGTTCTTACAAAAAAAAGGATTTTCTATAGAGGCAAACCCGAATACGAAAATCACAGAAGAACAGTATGCTATTCTTGTAAAAGAGTTTAGTACAGATAAGAATTTGCGTATAGAATCGGAAAAATTTATTCAGGAACGCCAAAATAAAGATCGAAACAAAGCATCTATTTCAATTGATGGATTTGAACAGGAGAAGAAGGAAGAGCCAGCTCAGAAGAAAGAGGAAAAAGTTATAAAAGTTACTGTTCCTGAGGATGTCATTCCTAAATTCAAACCAGTTGGGAAAATTGATTTGGAGAATTTGAATAAGAAGACACATACAACACAAACTGCACCTCCTGCAAAAGAAGAGATTGTAGAAAAGCCAAAACCTGCAGTTGCACCTCAGAAAGTAGCTCCTCAGCCTGTTGCCGAACAAAAACCAGCTGAAGTGCCTCAACCTCGTCCTGTTGTTCCGGAAAAGAAGGTAGAGATTGCAAAGGAAGTAGCTAAAGCTCCTGTAATTGCAAAAGAAGAAGTGAAAGCAGAAAAGCAAGCAGAGCAAATTATTAAAGAAGAAAAACCTATGGTTATTGTGAAGAAGGAATCTCCAAAACCTGTGGTGAATAAAGAGAATATGCCTAAATCTGAACAAAAAGAGGAGAAAAAGGAAGAAAAAATGGTTGAACAAGTGGAAAAAACCGAAGAAGATGATGTATTTAAAATTCATTCTTCTACAGCGTTTGTATCTAAAATCAATGTAGTTGGTCAAATTGACCTTGCAGCGTTGAATCAGTCCACTCGTCCTAAAAAGAAGTCTAAAGAGGAAAAACGCAAAGAACGCGAAGAAAAAGATAAGCAGCGTACTGAGCAGAAGAAGTTGATGAAAGACGCTATTATCAAAGAGATAAGAAAGGATGATGAAAAAACAGTTAAGACTGTTGATAAGACTGAGGATGATAAAAAGAAGAAAAAACGTAGCCGTATAAACAAAGAAAAAGTAGATATAAGTAATGTATCTGCTCCTTCGGGAATGGCACGTCCTGTACCAAACAGTGAACGAACAAATAAACCAGCTGCTGGCGGACATCATCCTGGAAATAAACCGTTTAATAAGTCTCAACAAGGAAATCGCTTTAAGAAACCTGTTGTAAAAGCAGAAGTTAGCGATGAAGATGTTGCAAAGCAAATTAAAGAAACATTAGCACGCCTTACCTCTAAAGGTAAAAACAAAACTTCTAAATATCGTAAAGAGAAACGTGACGCTGTATCTAATCGTCAGCAGGCTCTTGAAGATCAGGAAATGGCAGAAAGCAGAATACTTAAGCTTACAGAGTTTGTAACAGCAAACGAGTTGGCAAGTATGATGGATGTTTCTGTAAACCAGGTTATCGCTACTTGTATGAGTATTGGTATGATGGTTTCTATCAACCAGCGTCTTGATGCTGAAACAATTAACATTGTGGCTGATGAGTTCGGATTTAAAACTGAATATGTTAGTGCAGATGTATCTGAAGCAATTGTAGAGGAAGAAGACAATGACGAAGATTTGGAATCACGTGCTCCTATCGTAACTGTAATGGGACACGTTGACCACGGTAAGACTTCATTGCTTGACTATATCCGTAAGGCTAATGTAATTGCCGGTGAAGCCGGAGGTATTACCCAGCACATTGGAGCTTATAATGTGAGACTTCCTGATGGAAAGAGAATAACATTCCTGGATACTCCGGGTCACGAAGCATTTACTGCTATGCGTGCTCGTGGTGCGAAGGTAACAGATATCGCGATTATTATTGTTGCAGCAGATGATGATATAATGCCTCAGACAAAAGAGGCTATCAACCATGCTGTAGCTGCCGGTGTTCCTATCGTATTTGCAATTAATAAGGTTGATAAACCAAATGCAAATCCTGATAAGATTAAAGAATCATTGGCTCAAATGAATTTCTTAGTAGAAGAATGGGGTGGTAAATACCAGTCTCAAGATATTTCCGCTAAGAAAGGTGATGGAGTTCATGAATTACTTGAAAAAGTATTGCTTGAGGCTGAATTGCTTGAATTGAAAGCTAATCCAGATCGTCGTGCAACAGGTTCTGTTATTGAATCAACGTTAGATAAAGGACGTGGTTATGTCGCTACTGTTCTTGTATCAAACGGAACTATAAAGATGGGTGACATCGTATTAGCAGGAACAAACTTCGGTAAGGTAAAAGCTATGTTTAACGAACGTAATCAACGTATTAAACAAGCTGGTCCTTCAGAACCGGTATTGATTCTTGGTTTGAACGGTGCTCCTACTGCGGGTGATACATTCCATGTACTCGAAACAGAACAGGAAGCTCGTGAAATTGCCAATAAGCGTGAGCAATTGCAACGTGAACAGGGCTTACGTACTCAGAAACTTCTTACTTTGGATGAAGTTGGCCGTCGTATCGCTCTTGGTAACTTCCAGGAATTGAATATTATCGTGAAAGGTGACGTGGATGGTTCTATCGAAGCGTTGTCCGATTCATTGATCAAGCTTTCTACTCCACAGATTCAGGTTAACGTACTGCATAAGGCAGTAGGTCAGATTTCAGAATCAGATGTAACTCTAGCTGCGGCTTCCAATGCTATTATCATTGGATTCCAGGTACGCCCATCTGCTTCTGCACGTAGGTTCGCAGAACAAGAAGGAGTTGATATCCGTATGTACTCTATCATCTACGATGCTATTGAAGAGGTGAAGGCTGCAATGGAAGGTATGCTTGCTCCGGTTGTTAAGGAGGAAGTTACTGCAAGTATTGAAGTTCGCGAAGTATTCCATATCACTAAGGTGGGTACAGTAGCCGGCGCAATGGTTAAAGAAGGTAAGGTTAAACGTTCTAACAAGGCTCGTTTGATTCGTGACGGTATTGTAATCTTTACAGGAGAAATCAATGCATTGAAACGTTTCAAGGACGATGTTAAGGAAGTTGCTGTAAACTATGAATGTGGTATCAGTCTACAAAACTACAGTGATATTAAGGTAGGTGATATTATTGAATCATTCGAAGAAGTTGAAGTGAAACAGACTTTATAATATATTGATTAGCCAAAATGCCAATAGGCAAATTGGCTTGTCAATAAGACAATAATAACGTGCCGATGTGCTGACGTATCTTTTTTGATATAGAAACAGGCACATCGGCACGTTTTTTGTTATATATAAATATAATGAGAACAATTGATATATTGTTATTGCTGGTTATTGGAGCTGGCGCAGCAAAAGGATATTTAAAAGGAGGAGTAAAGCTCTTGCTTTCCACGGTAGGATTAATAGTGGGATTGTATATTGCCAAATTAATGTATATACCGTTTGCAGAGACACTTTGTCCGTCTTTTACTAAATCAATGACGTTTGCCAGAGCTCTCGCTTTCATTATAATATGGGTAGCTGTACCTTTACTGTCAACATTGGCAGGTGGATTTTTTACCAAAACACTAGAAGCTATGCATATTAATTGGTTAAATAAATGGGCCGGTGCTTTGCTGGGAGGATTAAAATATCTTATATTAGCAAGCCTGTTTATTAATGTACTGGAGTTTATAGATAGTAGCAACCATCTTATTTCGCAAGATAATAAGAAAGAAGCCATCTTATATTATCCAACACAAAAGGTAGCAGGAATCGTATTCCCATTGGTTAAAGAAGTATCGAATAAATATATTCATTAAATATGCAACAAGAAGAACCCAATAAATATTTAAAGGAGATCACGGAAGAAAAGTACAAGTATGGCTTTACTACCGATGTGCAGACTGAAATTATCCCTGTAGGGCTTAATGAAGATGT
>Ga0316601_100001506_pt1 | contig 11458 bp, 9 predicted proteins | sample OWC_soil_day5_no_FD_207663 | JGI IMG/M metagenome (GOLD analysis project Ga0316601, IMG submission 207663) | Wetland soil microbial communities from Old Woman Creek delta, Ohio, United States - OWC_soil_day5_noCT | ecosystem: Environmental > Terrestrial > Soil > Wetlands | place: USA: Ohio...
CCCGATCGTTGCGGGCCGGGCACTCGTTCACGGGGGCCATCCAGCTCGTCGCCCAGGAGATGCCGCATCCGATCGGTCCCGAGTTCTCCAAGGTGTTCGAGGAGCAGAACCTTGGGATACCCCTGCGCCAGGCTCTCCTCGGGATGACGGATCGGGTCGAAGCGCTCGACGTCAAGTTCTTCGTGACGGCGATCCTGATCCAGCGGGAGACGGGCGGCAACCTGGCAGAGATCATCGACAAGATCGGCCACGTGATCCGGGAGCGGTTCCGCATCCAGGGGCAATTGAAAATCTTCACCGCCCAGGCTCGGATATCGGGGATCATCCTCGGGATGCTCCCGGTGGGCATGGCCATCATGATCGGGATGTTGAACCCGGAGTATATGAAACCGCTGTGGTACGAGAGCATCGGCAGGATCTTGATCGCCGTGGCGGTGACCTTCCAGATTCTCGGCGTACTGGTCATCCGCAAGATCATCCGAATCAAGATCTGAGGAGGAGGGAGCCTTGATTCTCTTCGTAACCGTTTCCGTCTTTCTCGTGACCGCGGTCGGGGCCCTCGGGCTTTACTGGATTCTGGATGCCCGGCAGGAGTCGTTGCACGAGCGTTTCAAGGAGGTCGTCGGCAAGGCGAACGAACCCGGGGTGGGAGCCGTCGAATCCGCCGGGAAATGGCTCGACAGGATCCGGAAACGGGTCACCGCCAAGTCGGACGTGGAGGCGGATCTCGTCGAAATGCTTTCGGGGAAGGAGCTCATGGGCGCTCGGCTCCTCCTGAACCAGGCGGGGCACCGGAGCCCGGGAGCGTACCATGCGTACCTCCTGGTCCGTTGGGCATTGCCGTTCCTGTTCGTAATTCTCAGCCTGGTCGGCGGGAAGATCGCCGGAATGGAGAACCGGTCGATCTTCCTTACGAGTCTCGCCTCGGGTATCGTCGGTTTTCTCCTGCCGGACTTCGCGCTTCGGAGGAAAATCCACAAGCGTCAGGAGGAGATCACGGACGCTCTCCCGGATGGGTTGGACCTCCTGGTCGTCTGCGTGGAGGCCGGATTGGGCCTGAACGCCGCATTCGTGAAGATCACGGAGGAGTTCCGGCTTTCCTCCCCCGCGTTGAGCGAGGAGTTCGACATCGTCAACCGGGAGATGGTTGCCGGGAAGCCTCGGCAGGAGGCGCTCCGGGCACTTTCGGAGAGAACCGGCGTGGAGGACGTGAAGTCCCTCGTCGCGATGCTGATCCAGACGGAGAAACTGGGGACGAGCCTCGCGCAGTCGCTGCGCGTGCACTCGGATTCCCTCCGCCTCCGGCGTCGGCAACGGGCCGAGGAGGCTGCGGCGAAGACCACCATCAAGCTCGTATTCCCACTGGTGTTCCTGATGTTCCCGGCATTGTTCATCGTCATCCTTGGACCTGGTGCAATGCAGATCATCAAGATTCTTATTCCGATGGGGGCGAAATAAACGGGAAAACGTAAAGGGGAGGTGCTTCAATGTCAGGAACGCTTCCGTGGATCGCGGCGTTCATCGCCGTTCTGGGTCTGTACCTTTTCGTGAGATCTTGTCGGGTTGGAAAGGCGAGCAAGAGGTAGTGTCCGGATCGGAGGTCTCCTCCTTGCGGAGTGCCCGCAATGTTACCCGGAATACCGTAATCGGAGACGGCATCCGGGATGCGGCCACCTTCCTCGCCCGATCACGAGGCCTCCTCGGGAAGGAGGGGCTTGCGACAGGAGAGGGACTATGGATCTCGCCGTGCGGCAGCATCCACTCGTTCGGGATGCGCTTTGCTTTCGACGCTCTTTTCCTCGACCGGAACCTGACGGTGGTGGGTCGATACGACCGGTTCCGAAGGAACCGCATCTCCAGGGTTTACTGGAGCGCCCGGGGGGTTCTCGAGTTGCCGGCGGGCACCATCGAGAGAACGGGGACCGAGGTCGGGGATGAAATCCAATTCGAAAGGTGATTCGAACTCCCCCACATTAGCCTCCAGACGACCCCTTTTCCACATCCTCGCCTGCGCGATCCTCTTCTCTGTAACGGTCATGCCGCTCCGGGCATGGGCCGGCGTCTCTCTCACCGGGATGGCACGGCTCGAGGCGTCCGATGCGGTGACCATCGACGGCACCCGCTTGCTTTTCAAAGGGTACCTCTCCCTCGGTCTCCTTTCCGAGGCGGCATCGCTTCTCGAGCGCAGGGTCCGCCTGGGCGTGTTCCCCGCGGTGGCGGCGGCGCCGCTGTTCGATGAAGTCGTCAGCGCTCAGGCGCGTCTCGATGACCCGGAGCGCCTCGTCGCGGTGTGCGAGGCCGCCCTCCGTATCGGCATCCGGACACCTTTTATTTCGTATTCCTACGGCACGGGGCTACGTCGGATCCGGGGACGGCTCGGGGACGCTTCCGCGACCCTGGCCCAGGTCGAAAAGGAAGAGCCGTACAGGCATCTCGCCCTGTACTCCCTCGGCCAGATCGCCGCGGAGAGGGGTGAAACCTCAACGGCACTGAACCTGTTCCAGCGCGTGGAGGAAGGTGTCGGGGGTGGGGATGGGGGCGGCTTCCTTGCGTCGAGGGCGATGAGGTCGCGGGCGGAGGTGTTGCTCGCGGCCGGACGCGGTCCCGAGGCAGAGCCGCTTTTCGCGTATCTTCTGCGCGACGGGAAGAACCCGTTGGACCGGATCGGCCTGGCAACCGCGGGGGACAATTCCGTTCATGCCCTCGAGCATCTGCCGCCCGAGATGATCTCCAAACTGCCCCTTGAGGACAGGGTCCGCTTCCTTCTCCTCCTTGGCGGGGTCGCGAGAAACAGCGGACGCGACAAAACTGCGGTTGACCGCTTGACCCAGGCAGGAAAGGAACTGGAAGATACTTTGTCTTTGCCATCGCCTCCTCCCTCCCGGTCGTCGGCCCGTTCCGAAGCCGTTGAATCCCTCCGGCTCCAGATGGAAGCCCTGCGGACCCTCCGGCAGGAACTCTCTTCGCAAGTGCCCGGGTCGGAGGATGCGGCGCGTGCCGATGTAGTGGAACTCCTGGTTGGTATGTTGTTCGTGGACCGGACCGTCTCCCTGGCCGCGGCGGATATGGCGTCTCGCGAGGATCTCCGGTTTCTTACAGCAGGGGAGGTTGCGGAGATCCTCCGGAGGATCGAGGAGGTAACTCTGGACGGCATGGAGGTCGACCGGCTGGCGGAGCGCATGGCCGCCACGCTCGATACCCTCCAGAACCTCGGGCATCCGATCCAGAGATATCGCCGCCTCGCGCACCTGGAAAAGAGCCAGAAGGAGGTCCATATCCTCCGGGATCGGATCCGGGAGCGCCGGGAAGCGACCTTCACCACGATCGAGACCCGGGGGGAAGGGGACGCATCCCGGCTCCTGAAGGATGTGGGGCTCCTCCTCAAGGAACTTGACGTGATCCGTTCCGTGGACGCGGAAACGCGGGAGTTCACGAAGCAATATTTCGATATCCTGAGGAAGAAGGAGGTTGTGGAGAGGGCGGAGGATGCCCCCGGCCAGAGGATGCGGGAGACGATTGCATTCGCCGACAGCCGGGTGACCGCGCTCCTTCCGATCGTGCGAACCGTGGACGAAAGGGAGCAGGCCGCCGCCTGGAAACGAAAGAAGCCGGAGTTGCTCGCCCTGCGCGCCGTGGTCGACCGACAGCTGGCGGACGCGCTGATCGGGAAGGCCCGGCGGCTGTGGCTGGAAGCGGGAGAACCGGGCCGCGTGGAATCCCTCGCCGCTCTCGGGCAGGCGGTTTCTCTCCTGACCGGTGACCGTCTCGCGCCCGGGGACGCTGCCGACGTCACCGTCGAGGTTGCCTCGCTGCTGGCGGAGGGGAGAGGGCGGTGGGAGCGGTTCCCGGGTTCGAATATCGACGAGAAGGAGGCGGAGTTGATCGGCCGCATTCTCCCGCGCCTGCATCGGGAGGGCCCTTCCGGATCCAGGCGGGAGGAGGTACTTTACCTGGGCGCGGCCCTGCGGTTGGCCGTGAAAGACCCAGGTGCCAGATCCGCCGCCCTCGAGTACCTGGAGAAGTACCCTGCATCGCCCCTGTCGTCCGGGATCGCCGTCCGTCTCGGGCACGAGGCGCTCCTGGCAGGGGACACCGCAACGGCGGTATCCCGATATCACGCGGCGGCGGATTCCGGAAACCCGGAGGCATCCTCCGTCGCCAGGTATATGCTGGCCTGGGTCCTGTTCCAGTCCGGGGATGCCGACGGCGCGCTCCGGGAATTGTCGCACCCCCTTTCCGATTCCTCGTTCCACTGCGGGGACCCGTCGTCCTTCGAGCGGGAGGTCGTTTCCCTCTCGGTACGCGCGTGGAGGGAATCGCCCTTCGAACGGCTGGACGCGTATCCCCCCGTGAAAGCGGGGACATGTGGAGGGAAGGTCCTCCTCACCGCGCTCTGGGAGTCAGAAGAGAAACGCGGTGAGGCCGTGCGGGCGGCGGAAGTGCGCGACGCAGCAACCCGGCGATTCCCGTCGGACGCGAACGCGGCATCCCTCGAAATGGAGACGGTGGAGTCGCTCCTGCGGGACGGAAGGGAAAGGGAGGCGCTCGACCGCGCCCTGACCCTCCGCGAGAAATACGGCACGGGATCGGCCTGGGCACAGTCGCAGCCGGCGCCGGTCCGGGAAAAGGCCGCGAAGGAGCTGGCCGGGATGTACCTGGCCCTCGGTGCGAAAACGTTCGACGAGGGAATCCGCTCCGGGAAACGGTCTGCGCTTTCCTCGTCCGCCGCGTTGATGGAGGAATATTTCACGATGAAGGGGGATGACCCGTCGGGCGGGGATGGGGAACTTCGCCTGAAATGGGCCATCGCTCTTCTCGGTTCGGGGAATCGGGAAGACGGTCTCCTCCTTCTCGAAGAACTGGTGGGAGAGCAGAGGTCGGACGCCACCGGGGAGCGGGCGACCGTCCTGTATGCGGAGACGATGATCGCCGGGTACGAGAGGAAGGAGACGTCCGCCGAGGATGCGGAAGCCGCCGTCCTGCTTCTCCTTGAGGAGCATCCTTCCGAAAAGTCGGCCTCCCTCGGACTTCGGGCATCGAGCGCTTTCCTGTCGGCCCGGGAGGAGGAACGCGCGCGTCGCGTAGCGGCGGAAGTCGCGGGAAGCCGGTCCGCCACCCCGGGGCAGACCGCGCAGGCTCGCCTGATTCTGGCCGAGTCCGCCCTCTTCGAGGGGGATGTTGCAACCGCACGGGGAAAGTCTTCGTCCGTCCTTTCGGACCCTTCGATCGGGGTCGATGTCGGCGCCCGGGCGAAGGATCTGTATCTCCTTTCTTCCCTGAAGGAGGCCGAAGGGAAAGAGACCGCCGGCGATCCGTTGGGAGCCGCGGCCGTGATCGAGGAAATTTCCGTGCGTTTCTCCGGAACGCCGGAGGTTCCGATGTATCTGCTCCGGGCGATGCGTCTGTACGCAAAGGGGGGGGATGCGGAAGGGGCCATCCGATCCGGCCTCCGTTTCCGACAAGATTATCCCCGAAGGGAGGAAGCCGCAGAGGTCGCGAGCGTGGTCGGGCCCCTCCTCGAGGAGAAGAAGAAGTTCGCCGAGGCGGGGCAACTCTACGAAGACGTGGCGGAGAGGTTCCCGAAGGGCCAGGCGGCGCCGGAATTCCTCTTCCATGCTGCACGTCTCGCGACAGATAACGGTCTCCCCGATGCGGCCTCGAGGCGGTTCACGGCATACCGCGCGAGGTACGCGAACCCCCACTGGAAGTGGGCGTACGCCACCCTTTCCCTGGGACTTGCAGGCACGCAGCCGGGGAAGACGAAGGCATCGATCCGCCTGATGGAGGAAGGGTTGCGGAAAGCGGACGCGGGCGTGGAAGTGGAGGCTCCCGAGGAGTTTGCGGTATTGACGGGAAAGGCCCGGATCCTCGTCGGGGAAAACTGGGCCGAACAGTTTCGCGAGACGCGCCTCCTGGTTCCCCTCGACAAGAGTCTCGCCATCAAGGACCGGTTCTTCCGGCGGGCCCTCGGCGCCTTCGAAAAGGCGGAGAGCGAGGCCCCTCTCGAGGTGGCGCTCCAGGCCTCCCTGCTATCCGGTGATCTCTTCGTCGAGTACGGGAAGGCGATCCTCGACTCCCAGCGGCCGAGAGGTCTGAAAGGGGACGACCGCGAAGGGTACGAAGAGGCGTTGCGGGATCGGGCGAGATCATTCTACGAACGGTCCCTCGACCGGTACGCCGGCGCGCTGGACCGGCTCGAGGACGAAGAGGGGCCCGCGGACCTCGCGGTTCCGATCCGGAAGAGGCTGGAAACCGCGCAGGTGCTCCTGGAGGAGACGATTACGGTGAAGGTAGGGATGAACCCATGAAGTGTGCCACCGCGTTCCTCGCGTTCTGTATCCTCGCCGCCGCCCCGGGCTTTGCGGCGGAAAAGACGGCCGCGGGCGGGGGGCCGCATTCCCTCCGGATGGAGGAACTCGAGGTGCACGGCCTTCGGGAAAAGCCCGGGGTCCTTTATCTCCCCGTTCACCATGGGATCACGAACCCATCCCCCGTCCGTTACGATCTGTTCCTCACGGACATGGCGCGGCCGGTTCTTCCGGGGGAGATCCCCGCGGAAACTTCGCCGGCCGGCGAAATCACGGGACCAAGGAGACTCCATTGACTGAAGAGACCCGCAAGATCCGCGTATCGGTCGTACCCAAGCCGCCGAAGACCATCGAGGAGACCGGGCTCTCCCTCTCGTTTCTCGTGGAGCTCGCATGCAAGACCCTGTACTTCGGCGGCGTGATGTCCCTGTCGTCAATCTCGGTGCATCTGGCCCTTCCCGTCAGCGTATCGAACGACGTTATGGAGTTCCTGAAAAAGGAGCGGTTGGCCGAGGTGAAGAAGGGCGGGGACGTCCGCGCTGCATATACCTACGTTCTCACCGACCTCGGACGGGAGAGAGCCCGTGAGTACCTTCAGCTCTCCGGGTACTTCGGCGCGGCTCCCGTTACGCTCGCGCAGTACACGGAGGTAGCGGGGATACAGTCGATCCGGAAGATGTCGGTCAACCGCGAGTCGATGGACCGCGCCTTCAAGGGGGTCATCCTGACCCCCGGCCTGGTGGAACGCCTGGGCCCCGCGGTCAACTCCGGGCGCTCCATCTTCCTTTACGGCCCTTCAGGGAACGGCAAGACGTTCATCGCCGAGCGTCTTGCGAAGGTCCTGAGCGGGAACGTCTTCATCCCTCATGCACTTTGCGTGGACAACCAGGTCATCCGCGTGTTTGATCCGGTGAACCACTACCGCGTCGATCTCGGAGAGCCGATGGACCCGGCGCAAGCCGTCCTCACCGAACGTACGGAGTACGACCGCCGCTATGTCCTGTGCGAACGCCCGGTGGTCGTCTCCGGTGGGGAGCTGACGCTGGCGATGCTGGACCTTAGCTTCGACGCGATCGCAAAGTTCTACGAGGCGCCCCTCCAGCTGAAGGCCAACGGGGGAGTCTTCCTCATCGACGACCTCGGGCGGCAGCTGGTCCGCCCCTTCGACCTGCTCAACCGGTGGATCGTCCCCCTGGAAAAGGCGCATGACTACCTTACGCTCCAGAACGGGAAGAAGTTCGAGATCCCCTTCGACCAGATCATCCTCTTCTCCACGAACATCGCGCCGCGGGAGCTGGCCGACGAGGCGTTCCTCCGAAGGATCGGGTACAAGATCAAGATCGACTACCTGGGAGAGGAGGAGTACATCGGAATCTGCCGTCAGGTGTGCGAACGCCTGGGCCTTGCATTCCGGCCGGAGGTCATCCGATTCCTGCTGGACGAGGAGCATGCCAAGCGCGGCGTGCGGTTGAGCGCCTGCCACCCGAACGACGTGCTGAGCCGGGTCGCGGAGATCTGCCGGTACGAGGGGAATCCCCCGCGGCTGGACAACGGTTTGGTGGAGCGGGCGTGCCGGGACTACTTCACGGAGCTGTGAGCGGACGATGAACGGTATCCAGATGGACAACTTCCAGGAGATCGGCGGGATGTCGCGCCGCCAGGAGAGGATCATCCGGAGGATGATGATCCTCTCCGTCGTTGTCCACGCCGGGGTGTTCCTCCTCGGTTCGACCTGGTCCGCCCTGTTCCCGTCGAGGGAGTTCTCCCCACCGGTATTGGTCGAGTTGATGGACGCGCCGGTATCGGAGCTTCCGGAGGAGCCTCCGGTGCCTCCCCCTCCCGTCGCGGCATCGTCTCGTCCGGAGTCTTTCCGCGCCTCCTCCGACAGGTCGGCATCAACCCCTCTGGCCTCGAAGCAGATCCCCGCCGCAAGGCGGTGGCTCGACAAGCTCGACGCCGGAATGGCGAAAGCGCCCGAGGCACCTGTCGCTCGCGGGGAAGGGAAGGCGGGGGGGATCCCGGTGCGTCGCTGGACCAACGATGGTCCCGTCAGGCCGGGGGATTTCGCACCGGCCGTCGCCCCCGAGCACGCGGGAGTATTCCGAAAGCATCTGGAGGATCTGGAAGGCCGCGTCCGGACGTCGGGCCGTCCCGCCGTAGGGTTCGGTGAGGAGACCGAAGCGTCGATGATGTTCGGGGGGGCTGGGGACGCCCCCGGGGAGCCGATCCCCGCCTGGATCCGCGAGATGATCCGGAAACGGGTGCGCGATCGCCTGACCGAACTGGAGGGGGTGTACGGCGATGCGATCCAGCGGAACGGGGACCTGAAGGGGAGAATGCTGGTGCGCTTGCGGATCAATCCTTCAGGGAAGATCGAGGTGGCGGAGTCGGTCGAGGAGTCGTTCCGCGACGCCGCGTTCGTGAACGCTGTCCTTGTGAAGGTCCGGCGGTGGACCTTCGAGCCGCCGGCGGGACGAACCGTGGAGGTACTTTACCCCTTCGTTTTCGTCGCACCTTCGTGAAGGGTCAGAAGACCCCAGGGGTCAGGCGGAAGCGGACACGCCTGCAATATTCCCGGTACGCGGCGTCCTCCGAGAGAATCCGCTCCTCCGACAGGATCCTCGAAATCTGGAAAAAATAGATGACAACGTAGAGGGCGAGGTTGCGGGGACTCCAGTTGGCCAGCAGAAATCCGACGTGGGTGAGGAAGTATCCGAGATAAATGGGGTGCCGGACGATGCGGTACGGTCCACCTACGACGATCCCCCGGTCGGCGGCCACGATTCCGAAGCTTCTCCCGAGAAAAACCTTCGCGTAGATCTGAAACACGGTTCCCGCGAGCTGGAGTGCGACGCCAAGGAACTCCGGGGCGATCGCCGTCGTCGCTGGACGGACGAGCAGGACGGAGAAGGCCCCACCAAGGGCGACGATCCAGTCCCACGGGTGCCTGGAGAGCCGCCGCGACTCCCGACGGAACACCAGCAGGAGGATGACCAGTCCTTCGGACAACATCCACAATAGGGAGGTCCATTTTCCAGTCTGGACGAAGCTCTTCCAGAAACCGAAGCAGGCGATCGCGAAGTAGGAGGCGGGGATGACCCGGGACAACACGGAGAACAGGTCCATCAGGACCTTCCGTGCCTGTCCCGGGTTCTCCGGAGGTGTCCAATACCCGTTCAAGACGTTGTTTGGTCCTTTCCCTTTGTTTTCCCGATAATGTATATCGTATCGGCTCTGCGGGGAGAAAACTTGCTGTCCTTATCGCCATGTTTCGGTTGATTTCCATCCCCTTGGAATGCTTAATAGAATAAGGGATTTTACCGAATGCCATGCCACGGAGTCGGGATGGAGGACCGGATTGTGGAGGGGGAGATCCGGGGCGCGCTCCGGCCCGGCTTTCCGTGGGGCGACATCGTGATCCTCGCGGTGACCGACAGCACGAACCGCGTCGCGATGGAGATGGCGGAAAACGGAGCGAAGCACGGGACCGTCGTCATCGCCGACGCGCAGACCGCGGGCCGGGGCCGGATGGGCCGCCGGTGGGAGTCTCCCGCGGGGAAGAACCTGTACGTTTCCCTGCTCCTTCGGCCTTCCGTACCGGCCGTCGATGCACCGTCGCTCGCCCTCGTCGCCGGCGTCGCCCTCGCCGACGCGGTCGAGGCGGTCGGTGTCCCTGCAGCCCTCAAGTGGCCGAACGACCTGTATTGCGGGGGACGGAAGGCGGCGGGGATCCTCGCGGAGATGACCTCCGAACCGGACGGCGTGCGCCACGTCGTGATCGGCGTGGGGGTCAACGTGAACGGGGTGGAGGACGATTTCCCGCCGGATCTCCGCGGAACCGCGACGTCCCTCCGGATCTGTGCAGGGAGGGTGTTCCGCCGGGTCGACGTCCTCGCCCGGCTGCTCGACGCGTTCGGGACGCGGTACGCGGAATTCCTTGGGGGCGGGTTCGCCTCGCTCCGCGACGGTTGGGACCGCCGCGACTTCCTCCGGGGGCGGCGCGTCCTCCTTCGGCGGCAAGGCGGCGAGGGGTGGGGAACCGCGGACGGGCTCGACACGGTCGGGGCGCTTCGTTTTCTCCCAGACGGCGGCCGGGCAACCGAGTCGGTGCACAGCGGAGAGATCCTGGACTTTCATCGATGAGAGGGTAGGGAACACCCGATGCTCCTTGTGATCGATGTCGGGAACACGAACACCGTCCTCGGGGTCTTCGAGGGGGAAACCCTTCTTCACCACTGGCGGGTGTGGACCGACCGGGAGAAGACCAGCGACGAGTACGGGATCCTTCTTCGGAACCTCTACGACGCGAGCGATTTCTCCTCACGGGAGATCAAGGCGATCATCATCGCCTCCGTCGTCCCGCCGCTCACCCCCACCATCGTGGAATTGTGCGAGCGGTACTTCGGCCTGACGCCGATGATCGTGGGCCCCGGGATCAAGACGGGGATCTCGATCAAGATGGACAACCCCAAGGAGGTCGGGGCGGACCGGATCGTCAACTCCGTGGCGGCGTTCGCGAAGCATCGTCGGGCCTCCATCGTCGTCGACTTCGGTACGGCCACCACCTTCGACTACGTGTCCTCGACGGGGGATTACATGGGCGGCGTGATCGCTCCCGGGGTGAACATCTCCGCCGAGGCCCTCTTCCGGCAGGCATCGAAGCTTCCGCGGATCGAGATCGTCAAGCCTGCCGCGGTCATCGGCAAGAACACGGTGGCGGCGATGCAGTCGGGGCTCTTCTACGGGTATGTCGCGATGGTCGAGGGGATCATCGACCGGATCCGGAAGGAGGTCCGCCTCGACCCGCTGGTGATCGCGACCGGGGGGCTCGCGCGGACGATCGCCGCCGAGACGCAAAAAATCCACGTAATCGATGAGAATTTGACTCTCGAGGGGCTGCGTATTATATACGAGAGGAACCTTTCCTGACCCGTGGATGCCCCGGTCCGCGGTACATACGCTCCTTAGGAGGACGGTCAGAGTGGACATCCAGCAGATCCGGAACGTCGGCATCATCGCGCACGGAGGAGCGGGAAAGACGACGCTGGCGGAGGCCCTTCTGTTCAACGCGAAGGCCACGGACAGGATGGGCAAGGTGGACGACGGGAGTTCCAACTTCGACTACGACCCGGAGGAGATCCGTCGGAAGA
>Ga0316601_100001507_pt1 | contig 11448 bp, 12 predicted proteins | sample OWC_soil_day5_no_FD_207663 | JGI IMG/M metagenome (GOLD analysis project Ga0316601, IMG submission 207663) | Wetland soil microbial communities from Old Woman Creek delta, Ohio, United States - OWC_soil_day5_noCT | ecosystem: Environmental > Terrestrial > Soil > Wetlands | place: USA: Ohio...
CGCGGCGATCTTCGGGCTCGCGACGCTGTCGCTCGCGTCGGCCGCGATCGTCGAGCGCGGGCTCGCGGAGCGCGTCGACGAGTGGGACGGACGGCGGAGCGGCAGCCCCGCCGCGGTGGTCACGCTCGTGTTCTCGACGCTCGTCCGCGCGTTCGCGATCACGACCATCGCCAAGGGCGATTGGCTGCTCGTGTTCCTCGCGACCGCCGTGGTCGGCCGGTGGGCCGCGGTGTTCTTGCAGGCGATCGGCGATCCGATTCACGAAGGCGACAAGCGCTCGCTCGTCGCGACGCCCGCACCGGCGTGGTTGACGGCGGCGATCAGCCTCGCGACCGCGGCACTGACGGTGTGGGCACTCGGCAAGGCAGGCATCGTCGCGCTCGCGCTCACCGCGATCGCGGCGTTCGGGCTCGGCCTCGCGACGCAGAAGCGCGACGGTGGCTTGACCTCGTCGACGGTCGCCGTCGCAGCGGCGATCGGCGAGCTCGTCGTGCTCGTCGTCGCGACGCTCTGATCTGCCGCTCACTGCTTCGGCGCGAGGTCGACGATCGTCGCGCCCCAACTGCCGCTGCGCTGGTCGCCGAGCCGGAAGCCGCGCACGGTGGGATGCTTCTCGAGCACACCGTGTACGATGCGGCGCAGCGTGCCTTTGCCCTTGCCGTGGATGATGCGAACGGTCGCGAAGCCCGCATCGCGCGCGGCGTGAAGATACTCGTCGACGAGGTCGGCGCAGTCGCGCGGCTGAAACGTGTGGAGGTCGAGCTCGTCGGTGAGCTCGGGCGCCGTCGCATCGGGGACGTCGTCGGGCTCGTCGGGCTCGTCGGGCTCGTCGGGCTCGCCCTCGGCCTCGTGCGGCGGCTTCGAGGCCGGCGCGGCTCGCTTGCGAAACCAGTCGAAGATGCCCACGACGCTCGTTAGCCTGGCCAGTGCGGTGTCGACGGCGCGAACGCGATGACGCGCTTGCGGAGGTGTGCGGGGAGGCGGGCGTCGAGAATCGCGGCGACCTCGTCGGGGCGATAGAGCTGCGAGAAGTGCATCAGCACGACGTGCTCGTTCTCGAACTTGTCGGCGCGCTCGATGATCTCGTCGAGGTGGATGTGACAACCGGCGCGCGCGGCCTCGAGCGTCTTGCGCGTATCGAGAAACGTGGCCTCGACGATGAGGACGCGCGTCTTCAGCAGCGCAGGTGCGTGATCGAGGACGGAGACGAGCGTGTCCGTGGCGTACGCGAGCTCCAGGCGCTCTTCGTAGGCGTTGACCTCTTCACCGGCCCGGCGGCGTGCGGCGATTTCGGGGCCGGGCAGGCCGTGTAGCTCGGGCTTGAGCTTCGCCACCTTGCGCACGACGATGTAGCCGAGCGAGGGCACCGGGTGGAACGTGCGCACGGCGCGGATGGCGAGATCGGGGCGCAGTGCGAGCTCGTCGCCCGGGTTCATGCCGATCGCTTCGATGTCGAGCGGCCAGCGTTGGAGCCGCGAGAGGCTCGCGAGAGCGGCGAGCAGATCGTCGACGATCTCGGCTGGCATCACGATGCGCGGCGGCTTCGTCTTGCCGTGCAGCGCGCGAATGCCGAGCAATGCCGGCAGCGCACCCGCATGATCGACGTGCCCGTGCGAGAGCAGGATCGTGTCGATCGCCGCGAGCGAGCGCGGCGAGGCGCCCGCGTCGAAGAGGAGCCCCAGCTCGGGGACCGCGATCGACGTGTAGACGCCGCCGACCGAGATGCCCCGTATCGTGTACGGGCCAGCGGTGACGGTCGTCAGCATCGCGCCAGTATACGGTTTCGTCGCGTGTTAGGATTTGCGCGAGCATGTTCTGGTACACGCTGCTGGCAGTCGTCGGTGTTCTGTTCGTGCTGTCGGTATCGCTACCGGTGCCACGGCGCGTCTGGGCGCTGACGCTCTACACGACGAAGTACTTCTGGCTGTGGGTCTCCGACGTGACGCGACTCCGCAAGCTGTGGCTCGGCGTCACCGGACGGGGTGCGAAGTATCAGCGGCTGACGCGCCCGATGTTGTTCCGCATGTGGTGCGAGGACATGGGCCCGACGTTCATCAAGTTCGGCCAGATCATCGCGTCGTCGTCGGGCATGTTCCCCGATGCCTACGTCAAGGAGTTCCAGAAGGTCCTCGATCGCGTGAAGCCGTTCCCGTTCGCGGACGTCAAGCGCACGCTCGACGAGGAGCTCGGCGCCGAGAAAGCCGCGCACCTGATCGAGGTCGAGCCAAAGCAGCTCGCATCCGCATCGATCGCGCAGGTGCACACGGCGAAGCTGCGCGACGGGACGCCCGTCGTCATCAAGGTCCAGCGGCCCGGCATCATCAGTCGCTGCATGGCCGACATGAAGTTGATGCGCATGCTCGCGGCGTTCGTGCAGCGGTTCCGCAAGAACGCCGAGCTCGCGAACCCGGTCGGCGTCGTCGACGACTTCACGAAGACGCTCACCGAGGAGCTCGACTTCCGCAAGGAGGCCGCGAACCTCGACCGTTTCAACGAGATCATGCGCGAGCTCGGCTACAAGCACATCCACGCGCCGGTCCCCCATCACGAGTACACGACCCGCAAGGTCCTCGTGATGGAGCGCTTCAGCGGCCTGCGCGTCGACAGGTTCGAGGAGATCAAGGCCAAGGGCATCGACGGCGAGCAGAAGCTCGTCGACGGTCTACGCGCGTGGTTCCAGTGCGTCGTGTTCTACGGCTTCTTTCATGGTGACGTCCACGCAGGCAACCTGATGCTCCTCGACGACGACACGATCGGCTTCCTCGACTTCGGCATCGTCGGCCGCTTCGACGACAAGGAGCGCTACCTCGTCACCGACTACATGATCGCGTTCGCGTCCGGCAACTACAAACGCCTCGCCGAGATCATCTGCGAGATGGCCGGTACGCCGCCGGGTCTCGACTTCGAGGCGTTCGTGAAGGACCTCGGCGACACGTACCGTCCGCTGCTCACGCTGTCGTTCGGCGAGGTGAACTATGCCGAGTTCCTGCCGGGCATCCAGCGCACCGCCACACGACACCAGATGCGGATGCCGAACGAGTTCATCCTCATCACGAAGCAGCTGCTCTACTTCGATCGCTACGCGAAGTCGCTCGCCCCCAAGCTCAACGTCTTCACCGATCCGCGCCTCGTGCTCGGCATGATGCAGGACATCCAGAAGGCGCGTATGCAGGCCGACGCGAAGAAGCAGCAGCAACAGCCCGCGAGCTGAGTAGCCCGCCGGCGCTCACGAGCGCGGATGTGGCTCACGAGCGCGGATGTGGCTCAGCCGAACTTCTCGTCGATCGGTGCGTCGCGGCGCTTGTCGTTCTTCACGCGCTCTTCGCTGTCGAGGAAGCGCAAGAACATCGCGAGGTACTTCGCCATCTCCGCGCCGAGCGGCTTGAAGCTCAGCCCGACTTGGTGCCCTTCGTCGACCGACGTGCACCACACGACGCGAGCGGGGATCCGCAACGGCTCGGAGTGCTCCTCGTTCTCGAACACGAGCTGCAGGTCGACCTCGAGCTCCGTCCCCACCGCGACCGCGTCGCTCAAGTCCGCACACAACCCGCCGCGCGAGACGTTCTGCGTTCGACCTTGGATCGTCTTGCCGCGAGCGAGCAGCGTCACCGCTGCTGCGTGGGCGTAGCGGGGATGCTCGCGCTCCTGCGTCACGAGTCCTCCCGAATCACTGGCGAGTGAGTTACTAACACTCACCCGAAAGCTTCGCCGTCTCGACGAGGGAAAGGCAAGTTTTCCGGGGTAGGGACGGGCCTGCGATACTGTCCGAAACTCGGACGCACCGCGGCGGAAACCGCTATCTCGCCGACTTTGCTCGATCAGAAAACCACCCATCGGTCAGCGCATCGAGCTCCGCCGTCGCTGCTTCTGCGGCCAACGCGAAACGCGCGTCGCGCGTCGCCAGCGCCGTCACCTTGCGCCAGGTGAAGTACGCGTGGATCACGCGGCTCGCGAGCCTCCTCCGCTCGCGCCTTCGCGCCGCGTCGATCGACGACATCTGCAGCTCGCGGCCGTCGAACAACAGCCGATCTAACCGCCACGTCGCGCGCACCTCGAACGTCCGTCCGCGCCCGACGTCCGTAGGCTCGGCATCGCGCCAGCTCTCATCCCAACCCGTTCGTACCGTCACCCACGGCACCAACCCCGCCACGCGCGCGCGCCGGATCCAGCTCTTCGTCGAATCGCGGTCGAGCCCCGCCGCCGCATAGGCCGCTTCGAGGACCTCGCCGATCGGCGGTGCGGCGCGCATGCCAGCTAACGCGCCTGGTGATGCGCCGACCGTCGCGTCGGGCTCGACGGTCACGTCCAGCTCGACGCCGGCCTCGTGCTCGTCCTCGTCCTCGTGACGAAGCCGGTCGGCATGCGCGTTCGCCGCGAGGACGAGCAGGACGAGCGAGATAACGCTCGTCCATCGCATGCGACGAGCGAGCCCGGACTGTCGTTGCTCGGCGCGCGCGCGCATGCGCCGGAAGTGATCCGCGAGCGCGACGACATAGGGCGCCGGACGGTCGTCGCTACGCTGGGCGACGCAACGGTCGTCCCGTGCGCCGGCCTTCGTGGGCGCGCGGCTCGGGGAACGCTGCGATGTGGCAGCTGCGCCGAACGTCGGCGAGCTCGCGGGGTTCGTGCGTTGGTAGTTCGTTGCATCGCGCATTAGTTCCTCCACGTCGCGACCAGCCAGACTTCGTCACGACGCGATGGCTCGCCACCCTCGTCGACGCGCTCGATGCGGCGCCATGCGATCGCGAGATCGAGCCGTCCCCACCGCGATGGGCGGTGATGTCGCGACTCGAGCTCGTGCAGAGACGTCGCGTCGATCAGGCCGCTCGTCGCCGCGAGCGAGTCCTCTGTGAACACGGCACCCGCATCCGCCGCGTTGCGCGCCATCTCCTCGTCGGGCGTGTCGGCGATGAGGTCGTCGGCGAGCGCAGCTTCGTCGCCAAGCTCCACGACGGGCGCGGGCTCGCCTGGCGCATCGTGTGGGTCGGCGAGCGCGCGACCCGCGAGGACCAGCAAACCTGACAACACGCCGACGAGAAACCACGCAAGCCGCTTTCTCGGTCGGTTGCGTGCCCTTGCCCTCGATCGTACGGTGCACACGTGGCGGCGACGCTCACCGACAACGCTCTGGCGGTCCTCCGCGCTCGCTACCTCGCGCGCGAGGGCGGCATCGTGGTCGAGACGCCAGAGCAGCTGTTCCGTCGCGTCGCTCACCACGTCAGCGCGGCCGAGGCGAGCCTCGGCTACTCGCCCGACGAAGTCGCGGTCGCGCGCGCCACGTTCGAGCGCATGATGTCCACGCTCGAGTTCGTCCCGAACTCGCCGACCCTCATGAACGCCGGCCGACCACTCGGCCAGCTCGCGGCATGCTTCGTCGTGCCGGTCCACGACTCGACGACCGGCGTCTTCGAGGCTGTCCGATGGGCCGCCGAGATCCAGAAGACCGGCGGTGGCACCGGCTTCTCGTTCTCGCGCCTGCGACCGGCCGGCGACCTCGTCGTCTCGACGGGAGGCACCGCGTCGGGTCCGGTCTCGCTGATGCAGGTGTTCGACGTCGCCACCGAGGCCATCAAGCAGGGCGGCACGCGGCGCGGCGCGAACATGGGGATGCTGCGCGTCGACCACCCCGACATCCTCGAGTTCATCGCGCTCAAGCTCGACCCGTCGCGGATGCGGAACTTCAACCTGTCGGTCGCGATCACCGACAAGTTCATGGCCGCCGTCCACGCCGGCACCACCTACGATCTCGTCAACCCGCGCACCGGCGCCGTCACCGGTCAGCTCGAAGCGCGCCGCGTCCTCGACGCGATCGCGAACGCCGCGTGGGCGATCGGCGATCCGGGCATGGTCTTCATCGACCGCATCAACGACGAGCACCCGACGCCACATCTGGGTTCGATCGAGGCCACTAACCCATGTGGCGAGCAGCCTCTGCTCCCGTTCGAGTCGTGCACCCTCGGCAGCATCGACCTCGGCAAGTTCGTCCGCGGGAAGGACCTCGAATGGGACCGTCTGCGCGTCGTGATCCACGACGCAGTCCGTTTCCTCGACGATGTCATCGACGCCAACCGGTATCCCCTCGGCGAGATCGAGCGATCCACGAAGGCGACCCGCAAGATCGGGCTCGGCATCATGGGGTGGGCCGACGCGCTCGCCGCACTGGGCATCGCCTACGACTCCGAGGAAGCGCTCGCGCTCGCCGATCGCGTCGCGACCTTCCTCGAAGACGAGTCGCTGGCAGCCTCGAGCGCGCTCGCCGAGCGGCGCGGCCCATTCCCGGCCTGGAAGGGGTCGCGGTGGGAGAGCGCCGGGCACCGTCCGCTCCGTAATGCGACGACGACGACGATCGCGCCGACCGGCACCATCAGCATCATCGCCGGCTGCGCGAGCGGGATCGAGCCGCTCTATGCCCTCGCGTATCGCCGCAACGTCCTCGACGGCGCCGAGCTCGTCGAGGTCAACCCGGCGTTCCAGCGAATCGCCGCCGAGCGCGGGTTCGCGTCGGACGAGCTGTTCTCGCAGATCGCCGAGCACGGCGGCGTTCGCGGCCGTGCGGGTGTCCCCGAGGACATCCAACGGCGGTTCCCGACGGCTCACGAGATCGACGTGACGACGCACGTGCGGATGCAGGCCGCCTTTCAGCGACACGTCCACGCGGCGGTCAGCAAGACGATCAACCTCGCACGTACCGCGACCGCGGCTGATGTGAAAGCTGCGTACGAGCTCGCGTACGAGCTGGGCTGCAAGGGAATCACCGTCTACCGCGACGGCAGCCGCGAGGGGCAGGTGCTCGTCACCGGTCCGCGCCCGCCCATCGCCGCCGTCGCCGCTGGTTGTCCCGAGTGCGGGAACGCGCTCGTCGTTCAGACCAACTGTCGGCTCTGCCGTCACTGCGGTTGGTCGGTCTGTGGATAGCGACCGAACGTCGAGCTGATCGACCGGGCGTCGATCGACGAGCCGCTCGCCGTCGGCGGACATCGATCGCACGTGTCGTGGGGCTTGTCGGTCGGTAGACATCGAGAGCGCGGCTGCTGGGCGTCGTCGGGGCATCGCGGGAGCTGGATTGCGCGAACTGGGCCGTACGATCGACGACGCGATTGCGCGTGGTTGCGACGCGCGATGTCCGCATCCAGGACACCGCGTCCGAGAACCGGCCGGACATCGGACGACAGTCGCGTGGGCAGGCCGTATGCGGAGTACGTCCCGTGCGAATGGCTATCGAGCGCGTGACGGTCGGAACGAACTAGGGGAGGTACGTACGGCGCGAAATTACGCCGCCGTTGGAACGGGGCGCGTACTCACATCAGTAGGGGCACGAGCGCGCCGCGCTCGAATGCGCGAAGCACGCTCGACGAAGCGCGAGGCTCGCCGTGGTGGCGTTTGTCAGCGAACGCGCGTCGAAGGTCGCGCGCAACGTGCTCGCTGCCGCGTACGCGCGAACATCGACGACACCTCACGTTAGAAGTGTTGGCGCCGAGACGATCGAACCGAGGAGACTAAAAAAGCCCGGTGTTGAAACCGGGCCCTTTCCCCTCATCTGAATTTTCAAGCTTAGCGACGACGACGACGACGAGCCGGACGCGGCGCGACGGCCGCTGCCTCGAGCTCCTCGAGGTGCTCGAGCATGCTGATCATCGTGTTGCGAGTCGCTGCATGCGGCTCGTTCGTGATCGCACGGCCGAGCGAGATGCGAAGCTCCGCGCGGAGCTCCGACTCGATCAGGCGATACGTGCGAAGCGCCTCCTCGGGATCGTAATGCGCGAGGTCGGCTTCGCAGCCGGTGGCAGCGATCCATACGGCAGCGAGAGCGGCAGCACGACGACCGGGTTGCGAAGTCGCGAACTCTTTCACCGAAGCGCGGAGGCGCTGGCGAACCAGCGGCACTGGCGGAAGAGCGACGAGACCATCGTTGTCGTCATCTGGCCGACGGAGGACAGGGCGTGTCATTGACTTGTCGGTTTCCATGGCTTTTTTGTCCTGGTCTCGCAACGAGAACCTTGGTTTTCCCCCGCAAGGGTCACGCTGCGATGGACCGCGACCTTGCCTGATCGATTTCTAAAAAGCGATGAAAATACGCGCGAAACCCAGCCTAAAAAAAGGAGTAACCCAGAGCTAACCCGAACGCGGCTCAGAATAAGCCCGAGCAGGGTTCAAGTGTCCCCAGTTGCGAGACGCAAACGTATCACTTCATCGCAGACCGTCCACGTTTTCTTTCACTCGACGGTCGTCGACGACGTTTCGCGAGTACTCCGGACGGTCGCTGCGTCGATTCGCCGCGCGATGAAATCACGAATGGTCTCGACGACCAGTTTCGGGCGCTCGATCGGCGCCGTGTGCGAGGCGTTCGGAATCTCCAACAGCTCGGCGTCGGGGATCGCTTCGGCCATCGATCGCGAGCGTTCGGGAGGGGTGAACCCGTCCCGTCCTCCCGCGACGACGAGCACCGGGACCGAGATCGACGGCAGCAGATCCTCGGCCGAGTGCTGACCGGCGGCGGACAGCATCGCGACGAACAGGCGCGAATCGATCCGCGCCATGCCCTCTAGGTAGGGCATGAAGTCGGCCGGCTCGACGAGCTCGCGCCGGATCTCGAGCCGGCTCGCGACCTCGTAGGCGAGCCTCGTCGGTAACAGCGTGCGGGTGACGCGATTGATCACGCCCGGTACGCGATGGATCCACTTCTGGATCGTAGGGAGGAGATCTTCGAGCATCGCCGAGCCGCGGAACGTCTTTAATGGATGCGAAGGCGCGCCGCACACGAGCACGAGGCCCGCGATGCGATCGGCGTGACGGCGATAGGTCTCGAGCGCGACCTGAACGCCCATCGAATGACCGATCAGCACTGCCCGGTCGACCAAGGCATCATCGAGGACACACGCGATGTCGTCGGCAAGGTCCTCGATCGTCACGCGCGCGGGGTCGCGCGGTGGCGCCGTCCGGCCGTGCCCTCGATAGTGAGGATGCAGCCCGAAGCGCTCGCCGAGATCATCACGCAGGTAGCGCCAGACATAGCCGTCGCACCCGATTCCGTCGCAGAAGAGCACCGGCGTGGTCGCGCCTCGCTCACCCCAGGACTCATAAAACAGTGGACTGCCATCGCTGCCCGCGACGGCATATCCCCACACAGCCCTCGTCATCGATCAGAGACAGACAGAGACAGAGGTCGCTCTACGCGATCTCTTTCTCGTCTTCTTCCCCCGGGAACTCGTTCACCGAGGGGTACTTCATGATCTCTTTGCGCGCGATCTTCCACGCCTTCTGGACGATCCACGAGAGTGACCGGTCCTGCCGGGTCGCCTCATCTTGGATTTCCTTCAGCATGTCTTCAGGAAAATAGAGTGACTGCTTACGCTTATCCGATCCGGCCATACGCGAGCTAGTTTCGAGGGTTACCTACACGGTGTCAAGGCATCCGACTCTGTAAGAGGTAGACGAGCGAACAGCTTGTCAGTCACCCCTTCGATCACTATCCTACCGCGCTTTCTCGAACGCCATCTCGAACCCGTTTGGGGGAAACTCGTGAGCACCAGCACCGCAGCGCAGTCGAAGGCCTTGACCAAGAAGGAGCTGAAGAAGTTTCAAGAGCTCCTCGAAGAGAAGCGCAAAGTTGTGCTGGAGCGAGCGCGGCAGATGCTGTCCGAGGGCATGGTCCTCGACGCGAATGATCTGCCGGACGAGATGGATCTCGCCTCGAGCGAGTACATCCAATCGTTCGAGTTCCGGCTGCGTGGCCGCGAGAAGAGCCTGCTCTCGAAGCTCGATCTCGCGCTGAAGAAGATCGACGACGGCACGTTCGGCATCTGCGAGATCTGCGAAGAACCGATCGGCAAGAAGCGCCTCGAAGCGCGTCCCGAGACCTCGCTCTGCATCAAATGCAAAGAGGACCAGGAGCGCGAAGAACGCACGATGGGCTAGGCCCTGATACCGTCCCGGCATGTCCGATCCGGACCGCCGGAAGTTCCTGAGCTTCACAACCTGTGCGATCGGCGGTGGCGTGGGCGTCGTCGCGGTCGCGCCCCTCATCCGGCTGGTCGTCGATCCAGCGGGCAAGCAGACGGTGTCGTCACCGCGCGAGCCGCTCGATCTCGGCCCGGCCTCGCGGTTCGTCGCCGAGCCGATGAAGGTCGAGATCGTCGCGCCGGTGATCAAGGACGCGTGGGCTGCGGCGCGCGACGTCGTGCTCGGTGCCGCGTACATCCGTCGCGTCGGTGATGGTCTGGACGCGCGATCCGCCGTGTGTCCGCACCTCGGTTGTGCGGTCGCCTTCGATCGCGCGCAGAACAACTATCTCTGTCCGTGTCACGACAGCCGGTTCGCGCTCGACGGCGCGAAGCTGTCGGGACCGTCGGAGCGCGGCCTCGATCAGCTGCCGCTCCAGGTCGTGAACGGCCGCGTGCTCCTGACGTGGGAGCGCTACAAGACGGGACAGTCGAAGAAGGAGCCCGTGTGAAGCGCGTGCTCGGTTTCTTGCGCGAGCGCGTCGCCGCGTCGACGACGACGCCACTCGAGATCTCCGGCGGCGCATCGTTCGCGTACGTGTTCGGCAAGGTGCTCGTGTTCTTGCTCGTCGTGCAGGCCGCGACGGGCGCGGCGCTCGCGGCGTTCTACAGCCCGTCGTCGACGGATGCGTGGGCATCGGTCGCATACATCCAAGATCAAGCCGCGTGGGGCTGGCTCGTGCGCGGCCTGCACTTCCACGGCGGGTCGGCGATCGTCGTCATCGCGGGCCTGCACCTCGTGCAGACCGCGCTCGCCGGCGCGCACAAGAAGCCGCGCGAGCTCGTGTGGTGGCTCGGCGTGCTGTTGCTGGTGCTCGTGCTCGCGTGGGCCGTCACGGGCCTCGTCTTGCGCTGGGATCAACTGGGCTACTGGTCGAATCGCGTCGAGGTCGGCATCGCCGCGGGGACGCCCGTCGTCGGCGAGACGATCCAGAAGCTCGCGCTCGGCGGTAACGACTACGGCAACCTGACGCTGACGCGGTTCTACGCGTTGCACGTGATCGTGCTGCCCGCGCTCGTGACGGTGCTCGTCGTCGCGCACATCGTGATCGCGCGCCGTCACGGCATCACGTCGATCCGCACGGGCGCGGCGTCGCCGCGCTGGCCCGATCAAGCGATCCGCGATGCGATGGCGATGGCGATCGTGTTCGCGATCCTCCTCGGCTTCGTCGTGCAGCAGCACGGCACTTCGCTCGAGGCGCCCGCCGATCCGACGCGCGCGTTCGATGCGCGGCCGCTCTGGTACTTCCGCTGGCTGTTCGAGCTCCGCGAGCTGTCGGGCTCGGCGGAGCAGCTCGTCGCGATGGCGGTGCCGGCGATCGTGGGCGGTTACTTGATCGCGCTGCCGATCGTTGATCGCCGCGGCAAGCGGTGGCTCGGTGGGCTCGCGGGCTTGTGCGCGATCGTCATCGGGCTCACCGTGATGTCGTTCGCGCGCGATGCCTCCGAC
>Ga0316601_100001512_pt1 | contig 11442 bp, 4 predicted proteins | sample OWC_soil_day5_no_FD_207663 | JGI IMG/M metagenome (GOLD analysis project Ga0316601, IMG submission 207663) | Wetland soil microbial communities from Old Woman Creek delta, Ohio, United States - OWC_soil_day5_noCT | ecosystem: Environmental > Terrestrial > Soil > Wetlands | place: USA: Ohio...
TCGGGTTCGAGGCGGCACTCGTCCGTCTTGTCGGGGATCGTGTCCTTGTCGTCGTCGAGATCGGGACACCCATCCTCGTCCTCGAACTTGTCGAAGTCCTCGGGATCCGTCGGGCACTTGTCGACGGGATCGAGGTAGCTGTCCATGTCGGTGTCGGGAGTCGGCGGCGGAGGAGGCGCGTCCTCGGGGGTGCGATCGACGCGGATCCCGGCGAGCATGCGCCAGTCGGGCGTGCCGTACCCCTCGGCGACGCCGACGCCGAACGCCGCGAATGCGAGCAGGGCTCCAGGGAGGTCGTAGCTCGCACCGGTCTTGACCTCGGCGTAGTTGCGGTTGAACGCGCCGAACACGTCATTGGCCGCGGTCGCGTAGGCGAAGCCGACGTCGAGCTCGAGCGGTGGACCGCCCTTGGCCTGCAGGTCGTAGCCGAGGCCGAGGCCCGCGAACAGCTCGTCGTTGATCTCGAGATCGATCGCCATGCTCTGCTCGCGCACGCGATACCCGAGGTTGAGGCCGCCGCGCACGCCCTGTCCCATCGCGCGCGAGATCGCGACCATCGGCGTGGCGGTGACGTTGGTGTCGCCGGCGAAGCCCTCACCGCTGCTGGTCGGAAAGGTCAGCGCGAGGACCAGGGCGAGATCGATCTCGTGATCGCGCTGGCGCAGCAACTGCCACTTCGGGATCAGCCGGAGATCCCCGATCGCGAAGCTCGACTGCGGGGCCGTCGGCATCGTCGGGTCACCACCCGAGAGGTCATCGTCCTGCAGCAGCACCAGCGGCACCGCGATCGCGACCTGCACGCGGCCGAACAGGCCGATCGCAGCGACGAGCTCGCCGCCCACCTGGTTGGAGACCAGCGATCCTTGGCGAGCGTGGTCCTCGCCCGGGCGGTTGAGCGTCAGCGGGTCGTTCGCGTAGCCGAGCCACAGCGCCATGTCGAGCGCGAGGTGCTTGCGGACCACGGCGGACTCGACGTCGAGGAGTCCGTCGGCGTCCGTCGCGAGCTGGAACCGCTCGGTCGAGAAGTCACCCGGCACCACCTGCTGGGCATGGCTCGGGGTCGGCAGCGCGAGCAGGCCGAGCACGACCCATCCCGCGATCGCACCGGCGGATCCCCGGCGCCGGCGGCGTCCGAGCGTCCACAGCACCGCGAGGCCGAGGACCACCATCGAGCCCGGCTGGCCGGTCGTCCCGCAGCCGCACCCACCGCCCTGCAGACCCCAGCGATCGTCGCTGTCATCGCACTCGTCGCCGGTCCCGTCGCCGTCGATGTCGCTCTGGACGGGATTCGCGATCAGCCGGCAATTGTCCGGGCCATCGCCGACCGTGTCCTCGTCGGAGTCGGTATCGCGCTGGTCGGGGTCCTGGTCGCCGTCGACGTCGACCTCCCCGTCGGAGAGTCCACCGAACGAGGCCGGATCCGGGTCCACACTATCGGGAGTCCCGTCGAGGTCGCTGTCGTCAGCGACATCCCGGATGCCGTCGGAGTCCTTGTCGCCGGTCGCGTCGATCACGCCATTGGAGTCCGCGTCGAGTGCCGCGTTCTTGCTCTCGATGATGTCCCAGATGCGGTCGTTGTCGCTGTCGAGCTCGCGGTAGTCCTCGAGCTGGTCGCCATCGTGGTCGACCGGGAGCCCCGCGTTCATCGTGCCGAACGCGGCTGGCGTCATGTCGATCGAGGTCGCGATGCCATCGCCGTCGGCGTCCGGCCCGTCGCACACGCCGTTCTTGTTCGCATCGGTGCAACCCGTGCCCAGCTCGACCGCCTCGACCAGATCCGACAACCCATCGTTGTCACTGTCGAGGTCGCGGTAGTCGCTGACCGTGTCGTCGTCGGTGTCGGCCGGCAGTGCGTCCGCCACCACGACGGTTCCCGAGTCGGGGGTGGTCTCGAGGGCATCGCACAGACCGTTGGTACCGACGCTGCCCGGGCAATCCGCGACGTGGTCGCCGTTGCGATCCGGGAAGCGATGGCGTGCTTCGGTCGCATCGGGGATGCCGTCGTTGTCGCTGTCGAGATCGACCGAGTCCATCGCGGCATCGCCGTCGGTGTCCCGGGCGCCGAAGCCCTCCTCGGAATCGAGCAGGCCGTCGTTGTCGTCGTCGATGTCGTCGAAGTCGAACACGCCGTCGCCGTCGGTATCCGAGCCACCGCACACACCCGGCGCGCCGCCGGCGTCGTTGCATGCGTCGGAGGCACACGAGGCGTCCCCGATCGCGCCCGCCGTGTTCGTGTTGCACGGATCGCCATCCTCGATCTTGCACGCGGCGTTACAGCCATCGCCCGCGACCTTGCCGCCGTCATCGCAGCCCTCGCCGGCCTCGAGCTTGTTGTTGCCACACGTGTTCGCCGGCTCGCAGGTGCCCACCGTGCTTCCGCTCTGATCGCAGATCGTGCTCTCGCAGCTCGGGTTGCCGATGTCACCCGGCGGGGTCGCGTTGCACGGGAACGTGTTCTCGATGTCGCATGTCGGGTTGCAGCCGTCGCCCGCGACGTTGTTTCCGTCGTCGCAGCCCTCGCCGGCGTTCAGGATGTGGTTGCCGCAGCCGACCGCTGGCTCGCAGGTCATCGAGGTCGGGTCGCAATTGCCGGACTGGCACTGCATGTCCGACGTGCACATCTCGCCGAGCGACAGCTTGCAGGTGCTCTCGCACCCGTCGCCGTTCGTCACGTTGCCGTCGTCGCAGATCTCGGCACCCTCGCGGACGCTGTTGCCGCACGCCTGCGCCGGTTCGCACACGCCCGGCTGGCCGCCGGTTGTATCGCAGACCCCGCTCTGGCAGCTCGCGTCGTCGACACTGCCCGGGGGGGTCTGGTTGCACGGGAAGCCGTTCTCGATTCCGCATGACGCCGAGCAGCCATCGCCGTTCGTCGTGTTGCCGTCGTCGCAACCCTCGCCCGCCTGGATCGAACCGTTGCCGCAGCCGACCGCCGGCTCGCAGATCCCCGGGGTCGTCGTCGTATCGCACTGACCCGAGTCGCACTGGTTGTCCATCGTGCACACCTCCCCGTTGGTCCGCCGGCACGAGCTCTCGCAGCCGTCGCCATTGGTGAGGTTGCCGTCGTCGCAGATCTCGCCGGAATCGAGGGTGCCGTTGCCGCAGGTGTTCGCGGGCTCGCAGACCATCGACGTCGGATCACAGACCATGGAGTCGCACTGCGGGCCCAGCGTGCACGGCTGGCCGTTGGTCCGCCGGCACGAGGTCTCGCAGCCATCGCCGTTGGTCAGGTTGCCGTCGTCGCAGATCTCCGTGCCCTCGATCGTCCCGTTGCCGCACACGTTCGCCGGCTCGCAGACCATCGACACGGGATCGCAGACCATGGAGTCGCACTGCGGACCCATCGTGCACGGCTGGCCGTTGGTCAGGAGGCAGCTGTTCTCGCAGCCATCGCCATTGACCAGGTTGCCGTCGTCGCACACGTCGACCCCGGCCTGGATGAAGCCGTCACCGCAACGGGCGACCGTGCACGTGGTGGGACACGCGTCGGTGCTGACGGCATTGCCGTCGTCGCAGGCCTCCACGCCGGTCTGGACGAAGCCATCGCCGCACGTGGCGCCGACGCAGGTGGACGGGCAGGCGTCGGTGTTGACGACGTTGCCGTCGTCGCAGGTCTCGACGCCGGTCTGCACGAAGGTATCGCCGCAGCTCGCCGCGGCGCAGGTGGTGAGGCACGCGTCCGTGTTGCTGAAGTTGCCGTCGTCGCACGCTTCGCCGCTCTGGACGATGCCGTCCCCACACAAGGGGATCCAGCAGGCGTTGCTGCAGCCGTCGGCGTTGTTGGTGTTGCCGTCGTCGCACGCCTCGACCCCGGCTCGCACGATGCCGTCGCCGCAGCGGGCCGCGACGCAGGTCGTCAGGCACGAGTCGGTGTTGCTGCCGTTGCCGTCGTCGCAGGCCTCGCCGGCCTGCACGAAGCCATCGCCGCAGACCGGGACGGTACAGCTGGTGGTACAGAAGTCGGTGTTGTTCGCGTTGCCGTCGTCGCACGCCTCACCGGACTGGACGAAGCCGTCCCCGCACGCGGGGGCGAGGCAGGCCGTGGTGCATGCGTCGGTGTTGTCGGCATTGCCGTCGTCGCAGGCCTCGCCGGCCTGGACGAAGCCGTCGCCGCACGAGGGAAGCGTGCAGGCGTTGGTGCACAGGTCGCTGTTGTTGGCATTTGCGTCATCGCACCCTTCAACGCCTGCGTGGACGATGCCGTCGCCGCAGGTCGGCGCGACGCAGGTGATGCAGTCGTCGGTCGTGATGCTATTGGCGTCGTCGCAGTCTTCGATCCCGGTCTGGGTGAAGCCGTCGCCACACACGGCCACGGTGCACGTGTTGGTGCATCCATCGGTGTTGTCGGTATTGGCGTCGTCGCACGCCTCCACGCCGCCGCTCTGGACGAAGCCGTCGCCGCACCGCGCGGGGACGCAGTTCGCGCAGGCGTCGGTGTTGTCCAGGTTGTTGTCGTCGCACGTCTCGCCGGGCCCGACGACGCCGTCGCCGCACGCGGCAGTCGTGCAGGTGTTCCTGCATGCATCGGTGTCGTCCAGATTGCCGTCGTCGCAGGTCTCGACTCCGGCCCGGACGAACATGTCGCCGCACGTGGCCGCGAGGCAGCCCGTCACGCAGCCATCCGTGTTGTCGGCGTTGGCGTCGTCGCATTCTTCGACCCCGGCCTGGGTGTGGCCGTCGCCGCAGGTGGCCGGGACGCAGGTGGTCAGGCACACGTCGGTGTTGCTGGCGTTGCCGTCGTCGCACATCTCGATCCCCGCCTGGGTGTATCCGTCGCCGCAGAGGGCTGAGAAGCACGTCGTCGGGCAGGCATCCGTATCCACCAGGTTGCCGTCATCGCAGGTCTCATTGGGTCCGACGAACATGTCGCCGCAGCTGGCCGCGACGCAGGTGTTCAGGCACGCGTCGGTGTTGCTGCCGTTGCCGTCGTCACAGTCCTCGGATCCAGTCTGGACAAAGCCGTCGCCGCAGCTCGCGACCGCGCACGTGTCGAGGCACGCGTCGGTGTTGTCGGCGTTCCCGTCGTCGCACGCCTCACCGGGGCCGACGAAGGTGTCGCCGCAGCTCGCCGGGACGCACGTGTCGAGACACGCGTCGGTGTTGACCTGATTGCCGTCGTCGCACATCTCGGTGGGGCCGACGACGCCGTCGCCACACGCGGCGGCTGTGCAGTTGTTCCTGCACGCGTCGGTGTCGACCTGATTGCCGTCGTCGCAGTTCTCGACCCCGGCGCGAACGACCCCATCGCCGCAGATGGGCAGGATGCAGCCGTTCCGGCAGTCGTCGGTATCGACCATGTTGCCGTCGTCGCACGGCTCGCTCACCGCTTTGATGCCATCGCCACACACGGTGATCGTGCACGTGCTCGTGCAGCCGTCGGTGTCGTCGGAGTTGCCGTCGTCGCACTGCTCGGTCCCGGCGCGGACGAAGCCGTCGCCGCAGATCGCCAGCGCGCAGTTCGCGCAGCCGTCGGTCTGGTTGCTGTTGCCGTCGTCGCAGACCTCGCCGATCTCGATGGTGCCGTTGCCGCAGAAGAACTGGAGCTCGCCGTCGGTCTTGAACGCGAAGTCAGAGACCGTGCCGGCGTTGTCGAACTCGTACGGTCCGGACTCCGCGTAGCAAGGGTTGGGATGCGCGGTCGGGGTGCGCGTGCCGGAGTCGAGCGCGAGGATCTCGACCGGGGAATTGCCGAAGTCGCCGTTGGAACCGCCGGGACAGCTCCCCGGAGCGCCCGCGAGCTGGAGCCAGGGATACGGCGAGCCCACCTGGGAGCGATTGCCGCGGTCGTGGACGTAGAGGTCGCCACCCTTGATCTCGGCCCGGGAGGCGTACGGGCGAAATGCCGCCTTCGAGATCGCGCCCTGGAGGACGGCGAGGAAGGGTCGGTAGATCGCGAACTCGATCGAGTTCCCGACGACACGAGCCTGGGCCGCGGTCTGGCCGCCGACGCCGCTCGGGTTCGCGCCCTGGTTGAACTGCGTGTGCTCGTAGCTGGCGCCGTTTCCCGGCCCCTCGGCGAAGATCGCGAGCCATCCGCCCATGTTGTTGTTCTGATCGTCGGAGACGCTCAGCCCGACGCGTCCCCACGTGCTGCCGACCCCCGTCAACGGCGAGATCAGATGGACGAACGCATCGCCGCGGAGATCGTTGTCGTAGTTGATCTCGAACGCGTAGGACGTACCGGTCGGGGAACCGTTGAGGTTGATCCGGTAGTAGACCCAGTTCGGCGTCAAGCCGACCTGCGTCGAGACGATGTCGATGCCGGGGTAGTACGTGCTGGCCGCAGTGCCGCGACCGGCGGGCCGCTCGTAGACGTCGTGGAAGTAGACGTCGACGGGATTGAACAGGGTGTTCGACGGAGCGATGAAGCACTGCGCGCCCGCCAGGCAGTCCGCGGATGTGCCCGACACCGTCACGGGACCGGGCCCGCTCGGCGGACCGCTCACCGCATCCGTGAAGGTCTTGGTGTAGACCGGATCCGGTGCGGGACCCGCCTCGACGTTCGAGGTCACGACCCCGAGCTCCGGAGCAGGATCTCCGCCACACGCCGCATTCGCGACGACGAAACAACCGAGAACAAGACGACGAACCGCGCCTGCCGTGATCATGCAGATCTCCCCCGAACCACCGTTGGCGAGCCCTCCCCAGGGCGCGGCAAGATGGCTGACAGAGTCTAGTGGGGGCAGGTCACCGAAAGGTGGCGCCGGTCACGGGTATGGGCCGGGTAGCTCATGCCTGGATCGTCCGGAGCTACCGGGTCGCCGCGAACGAGAACGTGACCTGCCACGCGACCGCGGACATCGGGTGCGGGAAGAACGAGCCGGTCCCGGTGAGCGTCAGGGTCGTCCCGGTCTGGGTGCCGGTCACGTTGTACGTGCGCTTGAGCGGGCCGAACGTGTCGTAGGTGTGCTCGATCGTGCCGGTGACCACGCCGGTGAGGCCGACGGTCGCGCGCAGCGTCACGGTCTGGGTCTGGTCGAACCCACCGAGCCCGCCGTTATATATGCAGCTGAACGTCCCCTGCAGGCCGGGCTTGCGCGTCAGCACGAGGCCGCCGGTGCCGGTGCCGGTGCAGGTCATCGAGTTGATCACCGTGGTGCCGAGCTTCTCCTGCGCCTGGTGCGTATACGACCCGGCGTACGTCCCGACCAGGGCGGTGCACCGATTCGGAGCGGCGGTCGTGCCGTCGATGCCCCCGTCGCAGTCATTGTCGGCCGCGTCGCAGACCTCGATGCCGCCGGGCTTCGCGGTGTTGTCCGTGTCGTTGCAGTCGCCGTTCGCCGCGACGTATCCGACCGGGGCGGAGCACGCGACCATCGCGGCGCCCGCGCCGAACTGATCGCTGTCCGCGTCGCGGTAGTACGAGTGTGCCGTCGAGAGATCGACACTTCCGTCCGCGACGTCGATCAGGGCGTCGCAGTCGTTGTCGATCTGATCGCAGACCTCGGTCGCCGACGGATTCACCGTCGCGAGCGCATCGTCACAGTCGGTCGAGCTCGCGGCGTAGCCTGCGGGCTTCTGGCACGCGCGGACCATCGTCGTCGCGGAGCCAAAGCCATCAGCGTCGGCGTCGCGGTAGTAGATCGCGCCGCCCGCGGTGTCGACACCCGAGTCGGCGTCGTCGAGCTGGCCGTCGCAGTCGTTGTCGACCAGGTCGCAGACTTCGGCGCTGCCGGGGTGGACACTCGCATCGGAGTCCTTGCAGTCACCGCCGCGCGTGACGTAGCCCGCGGTGGGCTCGCACTCCGCGGCGCCCTGGCTGCTGTCCCCGTAGCCATCCCCATCGGCGTCGCGGAAGTAGGTCTCCGTCGCGCAGGCCCCCGCGTCGGGGCCAGGCTCGGTGCCGTCACCGGAGCACCCGGCTCCCGTGGCGGCGGCGGCGAGGAGAGAGCAGGACAGGACGAGTGCGCGGTGCTGGTTCATGACCGGTGAACGCATGGGGGCGCAGCGGTGCGCACAATTTCTCCACCCTCCGGCAAACCTGGGACCCAACCGTTTTCGTTTGTTGCCGATTCCCGTCGCGTGCTAGACGGGTGATTGCGCTCGTCGGGAACTTTTTGATGCGCTGGACGTTGATCGGTCGCGTGATTCGGATCGCATGCGTCATCGCAGCGCTCGTCGCAGCGCGTTCCACGGCGTTCGCCGAGCAGCGCTATGCGCTGGTGATCGGGTCCAACCCGGGCTGGTCCCAGGATCGGCCGCTGCGCTACGCCGACAATGATGCGGAGCGCGTGCGCGACGTGCTGGTCGCGCTCGGCGGGTTCCCGGCGGACCGCGTGCAGCTCATGCGGGACCCGAGCACCGCCGACGTCCGCGGCGCGCTGCGCAAGCTCGCGAACACCGCGCGCGACTCGGCGAACGAGGACACGCTGGTGTTCGTCTATTACTCGGGCCACGCCGACGACAAGCACCTCCACCTGCGCGGCGATCCGATGTCGCACAAGGAGCTGCAGGACACGCTGCGCAGCCTGCCCGCGACGATCAAGCTCGGGATCATCGATGCCTGCAAGTCCGGCTCGGTGACGCGCAAGGGCGGCTCGCAGACCGAGGAGTTCGTCGTCGATGTCGTGAACCCCAAGCTGTCGGGCATGGTGTTGCTGTCGAGTAGCGGTGCCGACGAGCTCTCGCAGGAGTCACGCGCGCTCCAGGGCTCGGTGTTCACCCACCACCTCGTATCGGGCCTGCGCGGCGCGGCCGACGAGGATAGCGATCAGCAGGTCTCGATCACGGAGGCGTATCACTACGCGTACACGCGCACGCGCGCGGCGACGGCGAGCGGCTCGGTCCAGCAGCGCCCGGCGTTTCGCTACGAGCTCACGGGGCAGGGCGAGCTGATGCTGACCCGGCTCAAGACCACCAGGAGCGTCGCGATGGTCGTGCCGAAGGGCCCTCCGCAGAAGTACGTCGTCCTCGACGCGCACGAGTGGCGCCTGATCGCGGAGACCACAGCAGAGAAGGCGCGCGACGTCACGCTCGCGCTCGCGCCGGGCTCGTACACGGTCAAGCGCGTCCTCGACGATCGCCTCGAGGTCGGGACGCTCGTCGTCGCGGCGGGCGATCGCGCCGATGTCAGCAAGCTCGCCTACGCGGACGCGCCACTCTCCGCGGGCATCATCACCAAGGGCGATCCGGGCCAGCTCACCGAGCCGGAGCATCGCGAGTGGCGGCGCTCCCAGGCGTTCGGCTTCCTCGCGAACGGGCAGACCGCACCGGCGCTCGCGCTGTTCGATCAGCTGCTGCGCGAGGACCGCGGCGATCTGCTGGCGTGGCGCGGCCGCGGGCGAGCGCTCGTGCGGGTCGCCGAGTCCTACGAGCGCGTCAACGATCACAAGAGCGAACGGCTCGCGCTGTCGGATGCGCTCAAGGCCGATCCGTCGCTGTCCGAGGACCCGATGTTCGCGATCTGGTACCAGCGCCTCGGCGAGCTCGATGCGCGCGAGCGCGCCACGACCGAGCGCAAGGACCAGTTCCACCGCGACGTGCAGCGCAACCCACGCACGGTGAAGAACTTCGGCGTCGGCTTCGATCTGATCAGCGCGCGCGGGATGTTCACGATCAACGCGACCAAGGTCGTCCACCGCATGTTCTTCCCGACGATCGCGCTCGACTTCGCAGGACCGGGCCTCGACGTCGCCCTGACGATCGCCCCGCTCGCGTCGCAGTGGAGCCCCTACATCGGCTTCGGCGGCCACGTGACCGCGAAGCGACTCGGGTGGGACGTCTACGGGAGCAGCGGCAGCTTGACCGTCAACGAGGAGTCGTTCTCGTCGGAGGAGATCTGGGGGCTCCACGGCCGCATCGAGGGCGGCGTGCAGTTCGTCAGCAACCTGGGGTTCACCTGCGAGCTCGGCCTGGCGATGATGTTGTTCAAGACCGATGAGGGCAAGACGGCTCAGCAAATCTGGCCCGTCTTCCACCTCGGCTGGCTCTGGTAAGCAATAGTTCCCGTGTTGCTGGGTTGGTACGTCTAGGTTGCATGGGCCCATGTCTGCCGTGGGGGAGGGCGACGCCGTCGCCGAGCTGTACAAGCGCCACGCGCCGGCGTTGCATCGGCGCTGTGCGTCGATCGTCGGCAATCGCGACGAGGCCGGCGACCTCGTCCAGGAGACGTTCGCCCGCTACCTCGCGTCGAAGGACAGGTGGGACAACCACGGGTCGGCGTTCGCGGTCCTCTACCGGATCGCGACCAACGCCTCGATCGACCGCCTGCGACGGCGTAAGACGGCCTCCGAGGACGAGCTCGATGCCGAGGTCCACCGCGGCGATCTCGGCAGCGAGCCGCGGCGGATCGACAACCTGCACGACCTCGCCTTCCTCACCCGCGGCCTGTCCGAGGAGGAGCTCACCGTCGCGGTGCTCCACCACCTCGATGGCTACACGCAGGAGGGAATCGCGACGGCGCTCGACCTGTCGCGCCGCACCGTCGGTAAGATCCTCAACCGGTTCGAGGAGCACGTGAAGAAGCGCGCGGCCCGCACGGGCTTCACCGACACGCGGAGGGCGAGCGATGGCTGATCGCGCGTTCACGGATCTCGAGCTCGAGCGGTTCCTCGCCGAGGATCTGCCCGCGGCGCGGCGGGCGGAGATCGAGGCCAAGGCGACCACGGCGGATCGCACGCGGCTCGACGAGCTGCGCAGCGAGAACCAGGCATTCCTCGCGCAGGTCGACGTCGCCGCGGAGGTCCGCGCGATCGGCCGCCGCATGGAGAAGCTCGCGCCCGAGCCGCGCAAGCTCGCGACCTGGTGGCGCTGGGTGTTCGCCGGTGGTGCGCTCGCGGCCGCGGCTGCCGCCGTGCTGATCTTCGTGCGCCGTGCCGACGCTCCGACCGAGGACGATGTCGGGATCAAGGGTGGCGACGTCGCGCTGATCATCCACACCGAGGGCCGCCGCCTCGCGAGCGGGGACACCGTGCAGGCGGGCGAGCGGATCCGGTTCGAGATCAACGCCGGCCGCCGCGGCTACGTCGCGATCGTGGGCATCGACGGTGCCGGTGCGCAGACCGTGTACTTCCCGTTCCAGGGCACGCAGCCCGTCGCGATCGATCCGGCGGTCGACCGGATCCTTCCCGGCGCGGTCAAGCTCGACGCGACACCCGGCGACGAGACGTTCTACGCGCTGTACTCCGAGCAGCCCTTCTCGTTCGATGTCGTGCTCCCTGCCCTCCATGGCGAACGGCTGCCTCCCGGGGTGACCTCATCGGAGGTCATCCTGCGGAAGCAGCCGAAATGACGCTCGCGATCAGATCCGGCCGGCGAGGCCGAGATGCGGATACACGAGCATGAACGCCAGGCCGATCAGGGACAGGACTAGTACCGCCAAGAATGGCGCGAGCCAGCGTGCACCTGCATGGTCATGGAGCTCATACGAAGAATTCATGGTCGCCATGCTCAGCGGAATTGCATCGCACATGCCGGTACCAGCACTTCGCTGTGCCTGCGCTG
>Ga0316601_100001514_pt1 | contig 11440 bp, 11 predicted proteins | sample OWC_soil_day5_no_FD_207663 | JGI IMG/M metagenome (GOLD analysis project Ga0316601, IMG submission 207663) | Wetland soil microbial communities from Old Woman Creek delta, Ohio, United States - OWC_soil_day5_noCT | ecosystem: Environmental > Terrestrial > Soil > Wetlands | place: USA: Ohio...
CATCACGACGAACCGGCTCGGGCCGGAAAACTCAATGCGCGCGAGGCCTTTTCGATCACCTCCGCGCCCGGTGACCGTTCCCGTGATGTCTAGTTGGTTCTGCGCAAAAGCGAACGCCGGCGCGGCCAGCGCACTAACCGACAGAAAGGCTTTTGTCAGCAACGCGAGCGACTGCCGCCTTGAGAGTTGTTCGTTCATCGCATGCGCTCCTTGTCACCAGCATTGCTCGCCGCGAGCCGCGAATTCTGCGCAGCCTCGGAGTACAGCGGGAGAACCTTGCCTTAGGGCACGTTGCTCGCGCGCCAAGGTACACCTCGCCTTGCGTTTCATCCAGGGAAAGCTTGGCGCTTGATACGCCGCTCACGGCACGCCACTCGCGTCTGCTCAGAACGGGCAACACCTAAGGTGCCCCCAATAGTAGTGCAGTGGTTGTTAGCAAGTCCGGGTCGCACGCAGTCCCCACATAGCATTGCAAGCCGGACCATTGAGGAGCCTCAATGCGCGCGTTCTATACAGGGTCAGCATTACCTTCGTTGACCGCTGGCCGTTGCGGCGCAGCAAGCAGCCTAGATTTCATCTGAGTCACGTTTCGGTGATCTGCCGGGGTCGATCGGCCCGGGAACACGAGCCAACATGCCACGAGCAGCCAGACGCTGTCGGTTGGCCAAAGACACCCCGTCTGAATTCTGGCCATTAGGGGTCTAGCTGGCCCCGGCCAACAAGTCGCAACAGTCGATATCGGAGATGGCGAAGCGAGATGTGTATGTCGTCAATGTCGAATCACAGATCGGCCCCCGTCTACGCCGAGTTGATCCTCCTCTTGCTCGCCTTCAGCATCGACCCGACAAGCTACGCCGTCCTTGGCACATTGAGGAACCTGAGGGTCGTTGACGCTGCGCCGTAGAGCGATTCGCAGGCGACTCCTTGACTTAGCGCCCAACCCATTCACGAAGAATGCCATGAGCACCCTGTCGCAAGAGCTGTCTGAGGAGGGTCTGTTGCAAGCGCGGCAATTTCTCCGCAGCCTGCAGACCCGCGTTGTCGCCGAAGCCGGCGCAAGCCAAACCGCACCGACGACATCCGTGCTCGACGCGACTCTGGCGCGCTTGAAATTGCGCGGGAACTTCGAGCCCACGGACGACCCCACACGCGTGCTGCGCGGCGGTATTGACTTCGACCTCATGTTGGAATCCGAGCGCATCACACGGGCTGAGGAGATCATACGGCGGGTCGATCCAGGGCCCTGCGAAGATCCCGTGTACCTGGAAATGCTCGCGTATCAAGCGGCCTCAATAGAGCTGGGGCTGCCAACCGACGCGCGGGGACAGCGCGTAAATCCGGGATGGTCTAAGTTCTTGCTTGGAACCATCCATTCGACCGAGCTGAACGCCTTTGCCCATAGGTTCAACTCGCACGGGTACGTCGTTGTGGCGCTGTTCTCGGCACTCATCGAGTTCGTGTATCAGGCCGCCAAGGCCTTGGTCGCAGCCCAACACCCGGTCAGAGCGGCCGATCCGCGCTTTTCTGTCAGCACCGATTCCAATCCGGAGCACGTTGCGGCGCGGCTTTACCTCAATCAGGAGCCCATCGAGCGGCTGTACCGGACGCTCGAGGCCTACTTCTACAGAGGCTACCCAAGAGCGTACTGGAACGAATCGGTGCCCGCGGAGCTGGTGCTGCCGTTGACCCATCTCATCGGCATGGCGGAGCGGTGGATCGTGGCGCACGAGTATGGACATGGGTTTGCCGTCGGGTGCGACTGGAATCGGGGTCTTGTGAAGAATCCAAAGCGCGCCGAAGAGTGCTTTGCCGATGACAACGCAACGATCCTTTGCGCGTGGTCGGCCGAGAAGTTGGATTCGTTGCCGCCGTACTACGCGCTGATCGGCGGCACCTTCGCTCTGGCTTGCCTGGACGTCTTTGAGCGGGGCCTGTCGATCGTTCGGCACGGCACGGAGCATGTTGGCATGGGCGACGACGCGCACCCGGCAAATAAGGACCGCGCCCTAAACATCTTCGACTTCTACAACACCACGTTCGGCGTCCAGTCCTACCTACATCCTCCGGAAGTGACCAGGCCCGCGGCTCTCGCACCCGACGACGATCGGATCGCCGCCGAAGCAGCGATTGCGGAGGGTCGACGCCTGGTCTTCGAATATCCGAACGCCCTGTTTAAGATCTGGGTGCACGTTCGCGAGCGTCTACTTCAGGACTTCAAGGCCAAGCGTGCGCTGCACTCGATGTGGTCCTAGCGCGATACGGCATTCCTCCAAAGGCGAGTAAGGGGCTGGAGACTTGTCGGGGTGGCACTCGTAGTGAGCCTTCAACGCGGGAAACTCTGAACCCACGGGCTGCAGAAACAAGAACGTCGCCAAAGGACAACACCATGGCCACACGCGTCATTGGGCTCCGCTGGTCTATCGCTTCGGTGCTTCTCGCAGCGATCGCCACGGCGGGATGCACTACCGTCCCGTCCAGGGAGTTCACAACCTACAAGGACTCCTTTGCGAAAGCTCGCGCCGCTGGAGAAACAGTTGTCCTTGACTACGGCGTGGCGGTCGCCCAGTTTGAGGAAATCAAGGCCAAGCAGGCCGCGGCGAAGCCCGCAAAGAAAATGCGGGAGCCGTTCGATCCCAACGCCGCGGGTCGCAACCAGGCGGCTGTCGACCACATCCTCATTCGGATGAAGGCATGGGAAGTCGTGGCGCGCTACAACGACCTTCTGACGGCGCTCGCCGAAGGCAAGTCGGCCGAAGAACTCGCGGGCGCAGTCGACGGGCTGTCCGCCAGTCTCAACAGCTTTCCGATCAAAGACGTCGCTGCAGCGGCGACTCAGGTAAGTGGCTACCTCGCACCTCTCCGGGCGCTTGCGCTTGAGGCCGCGAAAGAGCATTCAAGACGCCAGTTCATCGACGCCGTCGGACTCGGCGCTCCTCTAATCAACGACAGTTTCCTGAAGCTGCTGCGAGATGAAACGGGCGATTTCTATTTGGTAAGGGAGCGCTTGAACGACCGCGAGATCTCAGCGCTCGCCGATACGGCGAACTCGACTGGCACACGCTTGTCGGAACTCGTTTCCGCATATCAGGCGAGCCGTGACGCGGATGCCGCGATCGCGGCCTTCAACGCCGATGTCGAGCGCCTGCCAGTCTTGCGCGGTGGGGTAAGACTAGTTTTCCCCTTGAAGTCGCCATCGCAGCGTGGCACTAACCCTCTGACCCCGGACGTAGCAGCGCAAATTGCGACCTTAGCCCAGGACGCGAAAGCTCAAGTTGCTAAGGTGATGGCGAAGGACGACGAGCTGACGGCCTACCGCCAAGTCCTCATCGCTTATCTCGGACTGCTCAATCAACTCGAACACAGTCTGCGTGGGTTGCTCGCAGCTGCAGAACAGGCGCAACCCGGAATTCCGCAGGGGGCTGATCTTGAGCGCGCTGTGATCTTGCTGCGCCAGGCTTACATGGCATACAAAGACAAGGGAAAGGACTGATCGATGCTTACCGACGCGCAGACCAACGAAACTTACGAGAGGGCGTTCGCAGCACTGCACAGCATGGCTAACGACAACAAATTGACAGAAGAGCAGCGGTCTCTTGCCCGTGATGAGAGGGACAGACTGAACCTGGAATACATCGGAAAGGCGGTCTCTGGATCCGATGAGCGGACCGTGTTGTTTCAGACCTTCATCGACAAGATGAATAACGTAATCACCCAGTTTGCCGGGAACGATACCGTTGACGGGTTACGCAAACTCAAGTCCGTCGTGGATCTAGCCAGCGAAGTGCTCGGCGCGGCGACGAAGACCTTCGCCGCACCCGCAGCGCGCGTCATCAAGCCGGTTGCTAAGGCTGCTCGCCGCGGCGCCGTGGCCAAGAAGACCGGCAAGTCATCGAAGAAGGCCGGCAAGACCGCGAAGACGTCGGGCAAGGCAGCGAAACAAGGGAGTGGAACGATGGCTCGGCCCTCGCGCAGCCGTGGCCGCGCAGCGCCGACGATAGCGGCGAAGGCACCCAGCCGGAAGGCAAAGCGTCGCGCGCGATAACCTTCGCACCGGAGAGCAGCCTCGACGCCGCCCAGAGGGCGCCGGAGCCGCAGCCCCAAAAGGGGCCAGATGAGCCTTCGGTCGAAATCGTCAGGCTGCTCGGAACACTCGTCGCGCTGGCACAAGCAGCGCGCGTCGGACGGGGCTATCGCGAGCCATGGTCCGAGTGTTCAACCGCCACGTTAGCCCATCCAACCCCCGACACTTCCCTTGGCGTCGTCTTTCTTATCCGCTGGTGCTGCAAGCAACCGCTTGTACGCTTTCTCATCCATCATCGTGCCTACGACGAGATATGCGAAGAAGCCGACTGCGGTCCCGATGCAATAGGCGTTGAACGCCTCGTTCTTGAAGATGGCCACGATTGCGGCACCCCCGATTGCCCCGATCACAGCAGCAATGTCGCCAATCGCGACGTTCTCTACCTTTCGCCGAAGCGTGCGGTAAGTCACCCACCCAATGACGAGCCCGAAGCAGAACGGTCCGAAATCTCCCATCTTTTGACTCCTCTAGTGGCGTACAAGGTGAAGACTGGCCGAGCAATACGGCGTGTATGCCAGCCCGAGCGGGTTGAGGCGTTGCAGTAGCGAGAAGCGGTAGCTGCGAAGTGCTTCGCCGACCTCCTCGTGATTGGCCAGTCGGACAAGAAAATCCATGGCGAAGTCGCGCGCGAGAACTTCAGGTATTGAGATCTCGGTCCCGACAACACCCGCGGCGCCGCACCATGCGAGCACCTGATTGAAGTTAAGCAAGTCGTCCGGCGTTAGGTCCACCGTGTGGCAGCCATTGATCACAACGAGTGGGCTTGCTCCTCGCCAGTCGATTTCAGAGGCCTTCAGGTCGCCGGGAACGAGTTCTTCGCCGGTGCCGATTCCTAGCCACGTTCGCTTGCCAGCCCGCTTTCCGTGGCAATAGAAGTAAATGAGCGGCAAATGAAGTTGACCAGCCGCCTGCAAGTGCAGAAGAATCTCCGCCTTGGTGTCCTTGATCAAGAGGTGCCACGCCTTACCAACCGGGAGCTTCGGATCACCGACCTCCTTCTCGTGATCCCCGGCCTGGCTCAGATCCCGGCTCAGTGCCACGAGCCCCCCTAACAACACGCTGGGCGGACCACCCGTGAGCTCCGTCACAATCGTCGATGGTCCTAGCGGATCGGGTGCGGCCTTTACTGACCACGGCTGCTCCAGCACATGCTTGAATCCCCAAAAGCCGGACGGGCAAACGACAGTCTTGTCGAGCCGATGCGGGCAACCCTGTTTGAAGCAGACTGCGGTCGAGAGCTCTATGCCGGTACGAAGGTCGGTTAGAAACTGCGGGCAGACCACTTTCGAGACGCCGACGATGAACGGGTGGTCGTAGACCATGGACCACGGAAACACATAACGGGCTGACTTGGTCGATGCAACTTGAATCGTTGCCCGGTTGCCCAGCGCGGCCAGTAACTCCCCTTCGAACGCTCGATCTTGGTCCGTGACAATGCTCGAAAAGAGCGCGTACCCGCTCTCAGCAAGCTTAAGTAACCCCGCTTCGAACTGATTGGGCCGTCCGACATTCTTCTCATCGAATCGGTATTTCTGTTCGCCGCTCGAGCGATCGGCCGCAAGTTCGTTCAAGGTTTCACGCGCCGCGTCCACCGCGGTACGCATCTCGCCCTCTCCAAAGTCAAACGTCTTCTTTAGCGCCTGTCCAACAACTTGAAACGTGTGGGTACCATCGTCAGTGGCATTGCAGAGAATGTTGACGGTGCGACCGGGCAATTGATGGGGGTCCACCACGGAGTCCATGAGCGCAAATTCGACCTCCGCCGTGACGGTGGGACCACGCTGCCGCTGGCTCGCGGGGCCAACCTGCACATGAAGCAGCACGGACTGGAGAAGATTGTTGTCGTGGTACAGGGCGACTCGAATCCTGTATCGGCCTCTTGCCTTTGGTGCCCGGACCGGGATGCGCAGTAACTTGCTGCCGGTCGGCGGACGTGGGAGGAGGAGTTCGTGTTCGATTACCTCAGGACCGAACCCCTTGGCAGAGACCACCACGCGCAGCGGTACGCCCTCCTCGCCGTAGTGATCTTGCAGTTCCGATTCAGGGATCGGCCTTGCATCTTTCTCCTTGACCAGGCTCCAAGATTGAGCTTGAGCGACGCTGACGACAACTTCGTATGTATGAGCAGGCTCAATCGGACTTCGACGCGAAAGAGGAGAGCCTTCTTGCCAAAGCCCGACATTAAGAACACGAGCCATCGCCATACGTTTGGCTCTCACCTCTTTGCCGATTTCCCCGAGTTCCTGGCTATCGCCCGGCAGCGGCATCCAAGCGCCGCTTTCATGAGATGTGTCATAGATCCGGGTTAGGACTGAGCTGGCGCGCGCTTCGAGCTTGGAGGGCGGGAGGGGGGAAGCGGGAAACGCGTAACCAACCAGACCACCTGGACCCTTATCGGCTGCGATTCGCCGCAGGCCTTCCTCGGTGCGGCGCGCCAAGAATTCCATTCGACCTGCAACTGGACGGATGGAAAGAACGTTTGCCCCGCCGATTGCTTCGAATATCGCCGCACGCCTCGCGGACTTGGCTGCCTTCCAAACGGCAGCATCAAGTGACGAGTCGTGGACGATGTGCATGTACAGGTCCTCGATGCCGGCCCGATCGATCTGCTCGAATACGGCAGTCGTGGGGCCGCCGCCAGCCTGAAGGAAATGGGCGATCTCAAGGAGCGCCGTATAGTCCACGGTCGAAGATGGGCCGGAGACACTCTCCAGAATCAGGAAACGAACGCGGCCAGCTTTGAGAGCACGCAAGAGCGTGCGTGCTGACATTGCCTTTTGAGCGCTCGGGCGCGTCTCACTTGCGAACCCGCTCTTCTCAGATTGGTTGAAGAAATGTGGGAAGAAGCGAGACCCGGTTACGTGCGCAATGTCAAAGCGGCCACGCCGAAGGGCTGACGTGAGTTCGTCGGTGGACGGTCCGTATAAGCGAGTAAGCCTGAAATAGCGAACCTCTGGTTCAGTAGGAAGATCGGCGCTTGCATCTCCAGCGCGAAGAATCCTGGCGGGAAGTTCAAATGGGACCGCAACCCACTGATCCGAGCGGTCAGCGAAGCGCACAACGTTCCAGGTGTGGGCTAACGAGATGCTCTGTATCGCTCCTTCCCAGTCGACCCGATACAACTCCTTGGCTCGGATATCGAGCAGGAGCGTTCTGGTCGCGACCGCTTGGTGCTCCCTTACGTGACTTTCGAGCGCCTGCAGAAATTCTTGCGCGTAGTCGACCCGAATCCCGACCGGAGACATGGCCGACTCGCGTCTGCCATCCAAAGTCAGCCAACGGAACGTGAGCGGAAAACCATCGCCACGCGCGCGCGGTCCTACGCGTACATATAGATCACCGATCTCCATCCCAGACTGCCTCCGTTGCAGCTTCAGACGTCACAAGGCGACCAAGAAACTACGCTACGCCTTCAGAGCAGATCGGTTTCGACGTAGGGCAATAGTCAGTGTGAGGTGTTGTCCAAGCCCCCCTCAGCTCGTCTGGGTCAGCACAGCTCTGCTTCCGTTCCCATTCGTGATCGTGTGAGCAGCGAGTATCCCCTCCGGCAACACGGCGGGATCTACCGCATCGCCCGCAGTGATAGGTGCGTACTCGGCCAGGAACATGGGCGATGAGCCCGCTGCAGCGGAGTTGGGTAGTGCCGTCACGATGTCGCGGCTCTCTTTGTATCGATCCCGTGGAGGGATTGGGGCTTGAGTCTGACCGTGTGATCCCGGTTCAGTACTGATTGCGTTTTCCTACGGAAGGTCATGACATCGCGGTCAGGACAAGCAACGTCGCCACGTAGTCGAACCCTCGTCCGTGCTGCGTCCAACTTGACTGGATAGCGCGGTACGCATCTAGGCTTCTCCTCCAGGAGGCATGATCCGCGAATAGCGCAGCACGGGTTCAGGCTCCTCGGCAGGTTTCAGTCTGAGCGGCCCAACGCGTTGCCTCCACGCTTTTGGAGCGAGCAGCGTGATTGCCAGAGTCTTAGGCTTGGCGGTCTTCGGGCAACGAACCGACAACACGAACGCTGCCGACCGGCAGTTGGGCTGCAAAGCTATCGGTCGCTCTCGACCCGCACTCTGAATCCATCCCAGCTGCCAGTCCGGAGGTACGTTCAGGTCACGTACCCAACGTCCACCCCGAGACTCAAATCGAACGCGAGCTCCATCGCCGCCTGCCGTAAGTCCGAACCAGATGCATTCACTCGGCAAACAAGCCACCGCGACGGCGCTTTCACGCAGTAGCTTCCAGGGCGCCCCAGCCCAGCTTCGCAGCACGCCGACGCTCGCCCAGGCGCTAAGACCAAACCTCTGAATAGAAATATCGAGACCGCCCCATGAAAGCACGTCGGAACTGCTCATGCGCGGCGTGGTTCAGACCTTCGACTTGATGCGCGTCTTCGCGAACTGCCTTGTCAGGCTGTCAACAGCCGAAGACGGTAGACGCAGCGCCTGGGCGTTCAGCTTCAGGTAAGTCTCGAATTCGTTCGACGCCCTCTGGCGCATTGCGGACGAACCGGTCACCTTGGCGAGAATGTCTGCGGCCTCAAATCTGCCGACAGCTGCGGCTTGCTCCGCCCGTTGAAGAAAGTTTCCAGAGAGACGCCGCGGCGACCGCTGCGCTTGAGCGACTGCCGGCGCTGACTCTTCCCTAAGGGTATCCGACGCTGCCGCAGCGGCACCTTCACTTGCCCGGGCCCTTTCAATCTCGACTCTCGCCTGGTGCAGTTCCTGCACCGACTGCTCAAGAGCCTTTGAAATTTCGAATGACTGCTTGAGGACCTTGAGACGCTTCTGCTCGCCCTTCTTCGTGTCGGTCTCCCATTGCAGATAAGCGAAGGAGTCGGAAACCTGGAACCGAGTCCGCCAAACGCTGTCGCCGAGTTCGCACTTCTTCCCGCTGTCAGCGGCCGCGTGTTCGGCCTTGATCAGCGCGTCAAGTGAGCGAAGCAGCACAGGCGGCTTGACTAGATCCATCTCCTCACACAGACCGTACAGGAACCGCACCGCGACCATGTCCGGACAGTGGCCGACCTCCTGGGCGCCATGCCGCTGCAACCAATCCATGACCCGACGGCGCAGTTCGGCCGGTGGAACGGGCTCGTCCTCATGAGCCGGGGCTTTGGTGTCTGTCGAGCCCTGGCGCGCCGACCCTGCCTCGTCCTGCGGCAGCTTCTGCTGAAGTCCATACCAGCCAAGCTTCAGCGAAGCCAGATGGGCTGCCGCAAGGGCTAGCAGCGGGTCTGCGTCCTCCGCAAAGAGTAGGGCCAACACCGGAGGCGACATCGGGAGGGCTGAACGGCCTGCGAGCGCCGTGAACACCTGGTCAGACAAGGACTGCAGGGCAATGTCGGGCGCGACGCCGGGCTGCGTTAGTCGAAGTCGCACGTAGTGCGGCGGTGGTAGCTCTACGTCCTCCGGCGCAGCGTCCTTCGGCGCAGGGTAAGCGGCCCAGACCATCCAGTTGCCGAAGCGCGGGATAACGTGACTGGTCTTCACGCCGTCGACTGCCCGGATTGCGGTGATGATGTCGGGCTGCCCCAGCGTCGGATTTTCGATGCGGAACACCTGCCATTGCCACATGTGGCCGGCGGCGTCAGTGAGCATTTCCGCGGCAGCGGGTTCGACCGGCGCCCCATCCACGTCGATCGTGATCTTGTCCTTCTTGGAGGGTCTCCTGCCAAAGGGCCCACGCACGGCGACCATGGTCGTCGCGTTGGGAGCCCAGTAGCTGGCAGGAAGCTGCGCGCAAATTCGAGGCATCAATCCGTACGCCCAGTCGCCAAAGCTGCTCTCGGAGACTTCGATTTCAACCGACTTGGGTCGGTCGAGCAACACGGTCTTCGACTCGATGCAGGCGCCAAGAAGGGCACTCACCGTGTAGAGACCTGGCGGGAGGTCCAACTCCAAGCGATACATCCCAGTCCCGACCCGTGCGCTGCCTCCATCCGTCACTCGGAACACAGCGCCCGGCTGCGCACACGAAATGCTCAATCTGTAGACCGGCCTTTCCATGTCGAACTCCTAGCTCACCTCGAGCGCCTCGGCCTTGAACTTCACCGTGCCGTCCGCTTCGACGGGCGTCGTAATGCGGATGGTCTGCATCCAGCTATCGTTGCGTCCCTTGAGCACATACCGCCCCGGGTAGACGCCCTCGAGCGTTGCCGCTCCCCCAGCCCCGTTGACGAGGGTCGTCACGGGTTGAAGGCCAAACCCCAGCACGTCGACATCTCCGGCGGCGTGCCCGTCCAACAGGCTGCTCACATCGACGCCCTTGACTTTGTCCCGCTTGAATAGCACGTAGTCCTTTAGGTCCGCGTGCTGATCCGAGTCGAACCAGACCTTCGGCCGCTGCTCGTGCCTGGGCTTCTGTTTCCGCGCTCGCCCAGGCACAAATTCTTTCAGGTAGTTGACCAGATCAGCCGCCGTCACGACGTCCGATTCGGGGGAACCGGCGGAACCACTGAGCGCCTCCAGAAGCACGTCGGTGAACAGGCCCCCGTCGTCGGACTCGAGCGCCTGCTCGCCTGGCTGGGCGGCTGTGACAACCAGAACACTCGGGCGATCAGTACGAGGGTCGATGTCGGGAATGATCGCGGCAGGCAGTGGATCCGTCTGAAAGTCGTTGCAGCAATCGAAGAAGAACAGGTACTCGTGGTAGGCCGGTGACACGGTCAAGAGCGGAATCCAGTTGAAACTGAAGAAGAGGTCCGGAAGGTTTCGCCGATGCTGTGCACAGTAGACGGCTGGCATGGCCGGAAGGGCGATGTTGGAGCGGCCGTGGCCCGAGAAGTAGACAAAGAGCCGGTCCCGCATCGCCGGCACAGTCTGTGCCAGCAGCGTCTTCATGCTGGATTCGACAGCTTCCCTATTCAACGTGGCGACACCCGCCGCGCTGCCCGCGCCACCAGGGGGCGGGTAGGACAGAGGCATCACGTTTATGCCGGGCGCGTGAAGTTTCAGCCAGTTGGCAACGCGCAGGCCGTCCTTTGCCGAACCCGGCAATGGGCGAAGGGCACCATTGCTGATTGGATAGTCCGCAACGGTCACTAGCAGGGCGTCAGACGACGTCATTGCGACAACGCCCTCACGTGTACAACTGTCGGATGAACTTGATGTCACCTTTGGAAAGATGATCCGACGGCATGATGCCAGGTTGGCCATCCAACCAGCGCGACGGAATCGTGTAGATCATGATCGACACCAGGTCCACATTCGGCGACATGACAACCCGATTAGGCGGATAACTTTCGAAGACGTTGAAGTCGACGGTCTTCTTCGACCAGTCGTTCGGCGGACCTCCAAGGTCGGCATAGACCACATCCTTCTTCCACCTGAGATTCGCCATTGGGTGATTGTGTTCATGCAA
>Ga0316601_100001516_pt1 | contig 11436 bp, 15 predicted proteins | sample OWC_soil_day5_no_FD_207663 | JGI IMG/M metagenome (GOLD analysis project Ga0316601, IMG submission 207663) | Wetland soil microbial communities from Old Woman Creek delta, Ohio, United States - OWC_soil_day5_noCT | ecosystem: Environmental > Terrestrial > Soil > Wetlands | place: USA: Ohio...
GTGGGCCGGCCGGGGCAAACCCAAGAAGTTCTGCCAGGCCTGCAAGATGTACATCGCCACCCTGGAGACAGTCGAGCTGCCGTGCATGCCGGTGTCCATCAACCGGATCGTGGGATGAAGTGGCAACTCTTGGTTTTCAAATTTGAATTATTCTTTGCGATGCACGGCGATCATGGTGATGTCGTCCGACTGAGGGGCGTGCCGGATGTGGCTGAACAGGTCGGTTTTGACGCGCTCGATCAAGTCGCCTGCGGATGAAGCCGGCTTCTCCAGGAGGGAGAAGAAACGTTCCTTGGTGTACAGAACCTCCTCCGGTGACATGGCCTCCGTGACGCCGTCCGTATAGCCGACTAACACTTCGCCCGGCTCGATCCGGGCGATGGCGCTTCGGTACCTGGATACGGAATCAATCCCTACTGAAGAGCCCGTGGCATTCAGAAACGCCCGTACTCCCGATTTCCCGATGATCACCAGCGGCAAATGCCCGGCATTGACGTACGCCAGCAGGCCGGTCTGCGGGTTGATGATCCCCAGGCAAAGAGTCGCAAACATTCCCTGATCGCCGTGTTCTTCGGCGATGTACTCGTTGGTCGATGTGACCGCTCCCAGGGCCGTTTCGACCTCTGCATCCACTTCCGCTGTGGCCGGCCGGTCGCCGGCGGAAATGGAAACTCCGCTCAGGCTGATCTTACCGGTGAAGACCCGGAGCAGGCTGCGGATGAGCGCCATAAAGAGGGCCGAGCCGACCCCCTTGTCGCAAACATCGCCGATGACGACGGCCAGGCAGCCGTTCGGCAGCACGAACCCATCGTAAAAGTCGCCGGCAACCTGGCGCGCCGGGTGAAAGCAGGCCGCAATGTCCCAGCCCGTCAAGCGCGGAAGTTCGCGAGGCAGGAATTCCTTTTGGATCTGTCTGCCTTTTTCGAGCTCCGCGTCCAGGGCCCGGGAATACTCGTCGAGCTTGGCATAGAGCTTGGCGCTCTCCAGGGCCAGTCCGAGCTGCCCGGCGGTCACCTCCATCACGTCAACCGTACCTTGGTGGAAAATGCCGGGATGCGCATGCAGCAGGGTCAGAATGCCCAGCAGTTCATTATCGCGGATGATCGGCACGGCCATGGCGGAGCGCACGGCGTAGGGCTGGTCGGGGAGGTTGAGCCAGCGGTCGTCTTTTTCGGTGTCGGTGATCAGCCCGATCCGGCGGTTGCGCATCACCCATCCGGCGAGCCCGTCTTTCAGGACGGTGCCGGTGAGATCCAGGCACTCTTTCGCTTGGCGCGGTCCGCGGGTCAGGATGCAGTCCCGGACCACCCCGTCGGGATCCAGCAGAAAAAGACTGCCGGTCTCGGCCTTGGTCAGCTCTGCGGTGAGATCGAGGGTCTTCTGGAGAATGGCGGCCAGCATCTGCTCCTTGGCCGAAGATTTCGCCAGGGACACGAAATCCTGAAGCAACCGGCTTTGGGTCAGCAGCGCCGTCTTTTTCCTTCTCAACCGCTCGATCTTGGCTTTCAGCTCAGCGGTCTTGTCCATATTTCAGCCCGGGCTATTTTCCGGCAATCATCGCGATTTCCACTTTGACGTCGCGCGGCAGTCGCGCCACTTCTACAGTCGCCCGCGCCGGCGGGGCGCTCTTGAAAAATTCGGCGTACACCGCGTTCATTTTCGCGAAGTCGTTCAGGTCCTTGAGAAACACAGTGGTGGACAAGGCATTGTCCATCGTCATGCCGTTTTCCTCGAGCACGGCCTTGAGGTTGTTCAGGACCAGCCGCGTCTGATCTTCGATGCTCGCGTCTTTCATCAATTGATTGGTCTTGGGGTCGATCGCGATCTGACCGGCAAGGAACAACAAATTACCGAACTTGACGGCCTGCGAATACGGGCCGATCGCCTCTGGCGCCTTCTTCGTCGCGACGATCTGCTTTTGGGCACCGTTCGTGGCGCAACCGAAAACCGCCAAGGACATTACGACCCCAATGGCAACTACGCTTCTTGTTCTCGTAAACATGGCTGAACCCTCCTTTCGGCGTTGTATGCGTTAGTCCTCCCTCGTTTCTTCACAAGGGGTCCATGCAGTGGGATATTCGGACGATCACTCCGATCCTCCCAGGCGTTTGAGATGAATCCTGTAAGAAGACTTGTTCACTATGGGGGGCAGGGGGTTGAGCCGCATGGCCTTGCGGTAGAGGCCGATCGCCTCTTCCGGCTTCCCGTAATAGCGCAGGGTGAACGCCAGGGCGGCCAGGGCAAAGTCGGAATTGGGCGCCAAGGCTACGGCCCGCTCGCCTCTTTTGACGGCCGAGTCGTGTTGCCAGCGGGCCAGGTAAATCCGGCCCATGAACGCGTGGCCCTCGGGCAGGTTCTCGTCCAGTTTGAGCGCCTTCTGGACCAATTCATCGGCTTTGCGCAGCGTTCCTGCGGAAGGCTCTCCGGAGCCGTAGGCGAGCTCCATCAGATAGGTGGCGCTGAGCCGCAGGTAGGCCATCGGATAGTTGGGATCCAGCTCCAACGCTTCCTCGGCCGCCTGCCGGGCCAGCGTGTTGGCCTCGGGAGTGAAGTGGTTGGCATATGCTCGAGCCTGCATGACCTTCATGTAGGCATCGAGATTCTGCGTGCCTTTGGCGAGCGCCAAGGCACGCTCGCCTTCCGTCAGCTTGATTTGAAGCGCGACCAGGATTTTCAGCGTGATCTCGTCTTGCAGGGCAAAGACATCGGCGAACTTCCGGTCGTAGCGTTCGGAAAAGACATGGCTGCCTGTAGCTGTATCGATCAACTGGGCGCTGATGCGCACCCGGTCTCCCTCGCCAGCCAGGCCGATGATTAAAATCCTTCGCCGTGAACCCTGCACCGTGTACCGTGCACCATTTCCTTTCGTTACCCTCGGTTCCATGAGGACTTTGTAGGCGCCCACCGGCCTGGCGCTGTTCTTGACTGGTTGTTCACCGAGAAATTCGTAGCCAAAAGGCAGTTTGGTCTCGATCTGGTTGAAGGCCGCCTTGAAATGCAGATACCCCCGGGGTCGGCGAGGGATTCAAGACGGGCGGCGATATTAACACCATCACCGTAGATCCGCTCGCCCTCCTCAATCACGTCCCCCAGGTTCACCCCGATGCGGAACAGCATGCGCCGGCTCTCGGGCAGCTCCGCATTGTGGGTCTGCAGCTCTTTCTGCACCGCGTCCACCACGCTGGGAAACTCGATGAGCAGGTTGTCTCCCTGGGAGTCCACCACGCGGCCGCGGTGCTGCTTCACGAGGTCGGAGATGATCTGCTTGTAAGCTTCGAGGGTCTTGACGGTGGCGGCCTCGTCGGCCTGCATGAGGCGGCTGTAGCCGGCCACGTCGGCGCTGAGGATGGCGGCGAGCTTGCGGTGAAAGCGTTTCGGGTCCATCGGGCACCTCCCCATATGGGATGGTTTGGTGGATCCCAATCTTACAGGGATGAGAACAAAAAGAAAGTCAGCTGGAGAAGTGAGCGTCGACGCCGTCTAACGAAACAAGATTCCCTATGAACGTCCGATGGATATAATCAATTATATCTTTAACAAGCGGGGAAAATCAAACTAGATTTTTAACGGACTGGTTTGAAGGGTAGGAGAGTGGGCGCTGGCATTGAAATCGACGACTGCGATCTTGAAAACTTAATGGAATCAGATATACTTCTTCTGCAACTATGCTATAAAAGAGGTTTTTATAGCTCAAAGTCCAAAGAAAAAGCGGGGCAGCCATTGTTGCAACCCCGCTTGAGCATTGGAGATTATTGGTCGGGGCGATTGGATTTGAACCAACGACCCCTTGAACCCCATTCGATTCAGGGCCTTTCGGCAACTCATTGAAATTAAGCAACTTGAACACAGCAAACGCAGACCGTTTTTCCTTTACGTCGATGAGGCCCACAACCTGGCTTCTGACAACTTCATGGAAATGCTGTCGGAAGCCCGTAAATACAGGATTGGTCTGGTGCTCGCAACTCAGTATTCGGCCCAGCTTACCGATTCGCTTCCGGGCAGGACGAATAACCTGATGTCAGCCATTTTAGGCAACGTTGGGACTATCGTTTTATTTAGAGTGGGGCATGAAGACGCCCCCAAGATAGGCATGGCCTTCAGTCCAAATTTTTCATCCTTGGACATCTTCGGTCTTCCAAACTGGCATGGATATGCCAGAATGCAAGTCGGAGGCGCTGCCGTTCCTCCATTCAGTTTCAAGACCATCAAGGATGAGACGAGATCCAACGCCAAGCGGGCGGATAAAATCAAACGTTATTCACAATTCGTGCACGGGACGGATGCGAAAATAGTCGATGCAATAATAAACCAAAGGCGGGAGGATTGGAGGGCTGAGTCCGCCGGTGTTCCGAAAGAAGCTTGACCACCGGGGTCGCGATTGAAAAGACCATTTTTTTCTTGACAAGCAGTATGTGTTCGATGATATAGAACGCTTTCACATGGTTAGTGAGGGTCAATGACGGAAACATTCGGAAAAACTTTACGCAAGCTGAGAATGGACGCCCAGGTCGGGCTGCGGGAATTGGCCAGACTGGTGGACAAGTCGCCTGGCTATATCAGCGACGTTGAACAGGACAAAGTCGCCTCGCCTTCAGAGGAAGTCATTGTTAGGATCGCTGAGGCGCTCAGAGCGGACAAGAATGAACTGTTGTCGGCCGCCAGCAAGCTGGATCCGGAGTTGTCCCGGTATGTTGCCAACGAACCGCAAGCAGCTGATTTTTTAAGGCGGGCCAAGGAGAGAGGCTTCGGCAGCGAGGACTGGAAAAAGCTTGATAAGTTGGCTGAAATTGTAGAGTTGGGAGAGCGTGGAAAGGGCTTAAAATGAAGGTGCCATGGCTGCCGAAGGAACAGATTGAAATGAAGGCGCGCGAGGTTATTTCAGCCTACGAGGACAAATCCGGCAGAAAAGCGGCGCCTCCGGTTCCGGTTGAAGGTATCATCGAGTTAGGGCTTGGCCTCAGACTCGCTTTCGAGGATCTGAAGGCCAAGCTTAGGATAGATGACGTGCTTGGAGCCACATACGTACCGGCACGAAAAATCTGTGCCGATATCAGCTTGGATCGCCCTGAAGCTGAAGGCAGACTCTGTTTCACGCTTGCCCACGAGGCCGGTCATTGGGTGATGCACCGCGAATTCGTCGATTCGGCCAACAGAAGCGGTGGTTCCATTTTCTGCCGAACCCGGGATGCCAAGAAACCGATAGAATGGCAGGCGGACTGCTTCGCTTCCTGCCTGCTCATGCCCGAGTGGTATGTGAGAGAGGCTTTTTCCCGGGTTTGCGGTCCAAAGCCGCTTATTCTTTACAACGTTGAAAGCGCCTACGCCGGGCCGATCTGTTTTGATCCATGTGTGGCTAATTGGCCAGCCATCGCCGATTGCGTCCGTCGTGCCGGAAAATTCTCAAACGTTTCCAAGCAGGCCATGATCATTCGCCTGCAAGACCTCGGCTTGGTACGTAACGAAACCGATACTCCCATGGTTTGGGGGAAGAGCGTCGCCGCAGCTTGAATTCGAGCTTTTTTATGAGGTTATCGTTCGATAAAATAGAACGATAGATCATGAAAACATATGAACCAGCCAAGGAGGAAAGATGGCCGAAGAGAGCCAAAAGGCAGTCTCAAGAACAAAGATAGAGGAGGCCCTGAATGAGTTCGAGGCATATTTCAAAAGAGAAGTAGGCGAAGCCGATGCCAAAGTGCAGTCTGCAAAATATTCCGCTCCCGAGAGCTACCTAAGCGACATGAACGGCTATTCTCGCGGTCTCTATCACATGGGGCACACGGCACTGCAGTTTTTTCGAAAGAGGTTGGCCAACTGACCCTCAGGAGGCGATCGTAACTCTGTGAGCCAGAAAAGCGACATCGAGCTCAGTATCCTGGCCTATGACCCCTTCATTTATGTGGTCACCACCGAAGAAGAACGCTTTCTGAAGGAGATGGAGCGCATCTGCATGCAGCGTCGACGCAAGCTGTGGGTGCACACCATATCGACCGGCGCCTTCAGCATCTCCTTCTCCTGCATTGAAGGAATATGGAAGGAACCGCGACGGTGCTGCCTGCAGCAGCAGTTGAGCGATCCCGTCGCGCTGCTTCAGGATCTGCGAGGACGGAACGCCAACGAAGGCGTCTTCGTTCTACTCGATTTTCACGTTGTTTTGAGAGACGGCCTTCTACAACGCCTGCTCAAGGATGTCATCCAGCGCTTCCGCGAGACCCGCAACACCGTACTGATCGTTGCGCCAGTGGCGGACCTGCCGACCGACCTGGAACACGAAACCGTTCTTTATCATTTTGCCCTCCCGGGCCGAGGACTGCTAGGGGCCAAGTTGGAATCCGTACTGGCAAGCCAGCAGCTTCGCGGAATGCCTATCAAACTGGAGGCTGGAGAAACCGAACGCATCGTTGAAACCGGGCTTGGGCTGACTTTGAAAGATTTCGAGTCCGCCCTGAACCGGACTATCGCGCGCGGAAGCGGCCAGAGCGGAGAACAGGTTATTGCCGATCTTTTTCGGACAAAGAAGCAGATTCTTCGACGGTCTGGCGTGATAGAATGCTGCGACGCAAAAGAGACCATGAACGAAGTCGGGGGAATCAGCGTCCTCAAAAGCTGGCTTGCTAAACGCCGGCGGGCTTTTTCGGCCGAAGCGGCCGAATTCGGTTTGCCGCTACCCAAAGGCATTCTGCTGCTCGGCGTTCCAGGCTGCGGGAAAAGTCTGACAGCCAAAGCCTGTGCCGCTTTCTGGAAGCGGCCGTTGCTTAGGCTCGACTCCGGCCGGCTGTTTTCAAGCCCGGTGGGCAGTTCCGAAGAAAACTGCCGCAGGGCTATCCAGTTGGCCGAAGTCGCCGCTCCCTGCATCCTGTGGATCGACGAGATCGAGAAGGCCCTGGCCGGTGTCGGAAGCTCATCTTACACTGACGGGGGCACAGCAGCGCGGGTGTTTGCGACCATCGCGACCTGGTTGCAGGAAAAGACGGCTGCGGTCTTCGTGGTGGCCACGGCCAATGCCGTGACCTCGCTGCCTCCGGAGTTGATCCGCAGAGGACGCTGGGATGAAGTGTTTTTCCTGGATTTACCGGGAGTTCAGGAACGAATTGAAATATTTCGCATTCATATCGAGAAATGCGGACGGAAGCCGCAGGAGTTCGATCTCGGGCGCCTGTCGGAAGCCAGCCCGGGGTTTTCAGGGGCAGAGATCGAACAGTCGGTGGTCGCGGGCCTTTACGATGCCTTCGATGGCGATCGGCCACTTTGCACCGATGACATCCTGGATCACATTCGAACGATCATCCCTTTATCGAAAACCATGCAGGAGTCCGTGCAGGCGCTGCGAAGCTGGGCGCTCACTCGCGCCCGGCCGGCATCGGGTGAAGACTTGGAAGCGCAGATGCGGCCAAAACGCAGCGGAAATCTGCGGCCGGTTCGATGAAAGAGCAAGAAAGCGCAGGATCGGAACGCGGCTCGGCGATTTGCGCGGGATCGGTCGTTGAACAGGAGCTGGTGATCCGGCCGGATGGAAAAATCGACATCCCCTGGATCAACCCGAAGGCTTCCAACCTTGTGCTGGAGGTTTTTGATGCCGTATCAGACGAGCCGTTTCCGGTTCGAGTCGTTGCAGGCAATCTTTACTGCGGATAGGAGGATGGAGCTATGTCCATGAGGGTTCATGTCGCATTAAAAGGGATTACGGATCTGCAATTGCTGTTGGAAGTGTTGCGCGAAATGGGAATCAAAGCTGAAAAGACTCAAGCTGCCAGTGAGGCAAACCAAACAGGGAAAGTTGTCGCGCTTGCATCATGGGGGAACCGTCGTGTGGGATTCTCTATGAATGCCAAGGGTTTCATTAGTATGGTAGGCGACAGCGATTGGTGGGTAATGAAGAACGTGAGCATTCAAAACAAAATCCGGCAGCAATATAGTCTGGCAGCCGTTAAACGCAAAGTGGTTGAAATGAGTTTTCACGTTTCCCAGGTTGAGAAACTGGAAGATGGTTCCATTCGCCTAGTGGCGCGCCAGTGGAGGTGAGACGATGGCCCGTACCGAATTGCACTTCATTATAGACCGGCAGGGAAATATCCAGTCCGTTGTCAAAGGTGTGAAAGGCGGCGGCTGCAAAGTTCTTATCGAAGACATCAAAAAGCTCGGACAGACAGTTAAAGAATCCCCTACCGGAGAATTATACGAGAAAGAACAAAATGCTATACTGCGAATCAGTTTGAACAAATAGCAGAGCCAATCAGCAGCACATCGATTGGGACTAACTCAAAATACACTGTCCTTAACCGATAGAGCCCCTACCATTTACGTCAGCTTGCCTGCTGACGTTGAGCTTTCCTAAAATGGTATATAGCTGACGGTCTAATGCGCCGCCCCTGACCCATATTTTATCGGCCAGACCAGAGTAAAGCAACCGATCTTGATCGCTAAGCCAAATGAAATCAGATGGGGGCATGGAGGCTGTTAACTGGCAGAGGGTCTTGAGCCTGGAAGGAGAATGGGTGACAAATAAAAGTCGAAATCCGTTCAGACGGGCGTTGAACAATCGTTCGTACTGTTTGTACCGGCCTGAGCGGAACAGGTCTTGATAATTGACAATTTTCTGTCGGACGTCTTTAAAGCCTCTTGCCGGGCTCGCCAGGGTCTCTGTGCCCATGTCGACTTCGAGGAAGAATAGGAGCGTCTTGTTGGACACTGAATCCGAAATAGTAAAAATCCCATCGGGGATGAACTCCAATTTATCATCATCTTCTGGCAACTGAATCTGGGTGATATGTTCTGTTGAGGGGGCATCTTCGGCCGTGGAAAAATGCTGCGTGAAGTAATGTACGGATAGCTGATGGATTTTCTTTTCGATCTGGATCAGATGGATGAAGAACCAGTTCACCAGCAGTTCATGTTCGACGAAATCAGGTGCAGCGTACTTGTCATTTTTCTGAAATTTGCCGTTTCGTCCCGTTTGTTTTTGCAGCACTCGACATCCTGCCTCAGACAGCAGGACGAGGTCTTCAGGTCTGCCGCGTCTGTTGCCGTAGGCCTGCTGCTGGGTTGAAATGAATCCCTGTTCGCTGAGAGCTCGCAGGCGTCTGCGAATCACTTGAGGACTCCGCCGGCTGAGAGCCGAAAGCTGAATAACCGTCAGAACCTTGAAGCTATCGATGAACCGCAGCAGTTCCCAGTCCTTTTCCGGGATCTTTTTGACCGCTTTTTCCTGGTCATTCATGCCTAACATCATCGGGACGGCCATCGTTCCCGTTCGAATCATAAGAGGAGGATGTGGGATCGTTTATTTCCTCCATACTTGCAAGCGCGGCTTTCAAGGCTTTTTTGCAGATTCTTATTTTATCTGATGTTCTTGGCCTTTAGAGAAACGGATTGATATCGAAAAGCCTCTGTCAGGCGATTCCCATATCCACTCATGGAATAAACCCGTTTCGTTCAGAGCCACATCCTCACTCTTTGCAGCGACGTTTCGACCATTTTCATTCCTCCGCTTTTTGGACCCTCTTCCTTTTCGAAGTTGACGAATGGTATTGCCGTCTTTCGAGGCTTCGATCAAAATATCCCGCTGCTTGGCGGGATCGGTTTCACGAGACGCCTGGATCTGGGCTTCTTTTGGAATCGATGCCTTGCGGATAATTTCCTTTGCCGGCTCTTCAAGCCTCTCCAATCCGAGGACTTGGCTGATATAGCTCTTGGACTTGTTGAGAAGCTTGGCCACCTTCAACTGGTTGTACCCGTAGCTTTGCACCAGTTGCCGAATGCCGGCGGCCTCCTCCAGCGGCTGGATATCCTCTCGCTGCAGGTTAGCAATGAACTGCATCAGAAACCTTTTGTTATCGTCGACCTCCTTTACGATGCAAGGGAGCTCAACTATCCCGACTATTTTCGCGGCTCGATACCGTCTTTCCCCGCTGATGATTCGGTAACAGTCGTCCTTTTCGATGTATTCCACGGTAATGGGATCGATGATGCCATCGAGTTCGCTAATGGACTCGGCCAGGGATTCCAGGCTTTCCTGGTTAAAAGTCTTGCGTGGCTGATCCGGATCCGGTTTTATCTTGTTGATGTCGATTATCCGGGCTGATCGAAGTGGCAGAGTTCGAACTCTGATATCTATCGGGTGCTCATTTGCACCTGAGGAGGTGGGGGAGAGAAAAGAAGATACGTTTTCAGCGTTTTGAGCGAAGGTTTTACCCATTGAGTACCTCCATCCCGAGGTGCCAAAAGGCTTCGGCCTGTTCGCTTTTAGGCGATAGGTGGGTGACCGGACTTCCCAGGGAGACCGATTCCACATACAGGACGGAATCCTTGAGCACCTGAGCGAAAACCAGACGGCCCAAGTGGTTTTTGATCATTGCCTTGAAATCCTGCTCAATCCGCCGCCGGGCGTCATATCGGTTGATGACGTAACCGAAAATTTTCAGATCCGGATTGGCGCGCCGTTTCACCCTCTGGAAAAGGCTGTGAACGTACCCGGTTCCTTTCACACTGTAGTCCTGCGCCTCCAGCGGGACGACAATGCCGTTCGATGCTGTAAGGACCGACCAAGTCGCGAGCCCGAGATTGGGTGGTGAATCGATCAGAACGACATCATAATGATTCCGCACCTCGTCCAGCTTGTCGGCAAGGTAATAATGGGAATCGCGTTCTGCGATCAGTTCGGTTTCCAGGTCGGCGAGGCTGAGGTTGGAGGGCAGAAGGTCGATCTCCGGGTATTTCGTCGGATGAATACCGGTCTGTGTCGGCACTTGGTTGTCACGGAGGATGTCGGTGACCACGGGGGATATGTTATGGATGTCAGGTAAAAAGGACGAGCTTAGCGAGCCCTGCTGGTCCATGTCCACCAGCAGCACCTTTAGGTTCATCTTCGCGAACACGCCGGCCAGATTGAGGCAGATAGTCGTTTTACCGACACCACCCTTGTTATTGCAGATGCCGATCTTTCTCATATGCATCGCCTCCAAATCCTTTAGTGATTGGCAGGGTACATGAAAATAGCGGCGTAAACTGAGGGGTGGTTTCATGAAGATGTTGATTTTGGAGAACAAAGGGGAGCCGGTGGAGGGAATGCTTAAAGGAACTTGATATTATTGGCACACATGATACTAATTATGCCGTGTGGTAATAGCGACGGTCGGTTTTTTTTAACACAACTGTGAGGCGACACGCAAATCGTGACTCATATGCACCCAGAAAGTAGGGTCAAGTTGAGGCCGAATTGTGCTGGTTGCCAAGGTGGACATCCGGGTGCCAGCGGAGTATTTTGTGGAAGTCTTGTGGAAGTTTTTGGGGATTTTTAGTACAGATAAACAATTGATTTTAAATGAAAAGATGGCGGAAGTGCATGGGAATCGAACCCACCCGGGACGGTATCAGCGCCCCACACCGGATTTGAAGTCCGGGAGCTTCACCAGACAGCTGCGCACTTCCGCAAGGGAT
>Ga0316601_100001519_pt1 | contig 11427 bp, 8 predicted proteins | sample OWC_soil_day5_no_FD_207663 | JGI IMG/M metagenome (GOLD analysis project Ga0316601, IMG submission 207663) | Wetland soil microbial communities from Old Woman Creek delta, Ohio, United States - OWC_soil_day5_noCT | ecosystem: Environmental > Terrestrial > Soil > Wetlands | place: USA: Ohio...
TACTGACTACTGGCTACTGACTACTTTCTTCCGTCTCAGTACAGCCACACCCGCCCACCCCTGCGCAACGCAACGCCGCGCTGGGGCGTGCGCCGCTCGCGGCCGACGAACGTGGCCTGCTCGGGCTGCAGGCAATAGAGGCGTACGGCTTCCCTCCTCGTCGCGCGGCGGCTCTCAACGGCTGGCTTCTCACCGCAGAGGATTTCCTGCCACGCCGCGTTCCACATTCCCGGCCGGATGTGGATCGGGTCGAGGCCGTACCACTCCGGCTTCAGCCCCAAGAACGCGACGCCTCGGCTGGCGGCAATCGCCCGCAGCCCTGCGTCGACGTCGGCCCCCGCACGCATCGTCTGGTCCAGCGTCAGCCGGCAGCGCGGGAAGAACACGGAGCGGAACAGCAGGAACCGGCCGGGCGGAAGCCCCGCGACCGCCGCGTGCGGCAGGCCCGTGATGACGACGTCGGTCGTGAACTGTCGCAGGCGCGCGACGCACTCGTCGACCCACTCGAGAATCTGCACGGGCGGATAGCCGTACATGATGTCGTTGCCGACGTCGGTGACGAGCGCACGCGTGGGCCTGGGTGGATGCGCGTCGAGCTCGCGCCACAGCCCTGATTGCAGGATGCCGGGGAGCCCCCGAACGAGGAACGTACTCGGGCCCCCGTACGAGCGCCCATGGCCCAGGGCGGCGAGCACTTCGACATCGGGGCCCCAGGCGGCCCGGGCCGTGGCGACAATCGTGCTGAACCCACGAGTGAGATTGCTCGCGCCCACCGCCACGACTCTGCCGATCCGTCCTTCGGTCACCCCGGGCACTCCATCGGCCCGAATGCTAACACGCCGACGCCTTCGCGCCGGCCCGCGCGCCTCGTCGTGCTTCACACGCCCGGCAGGGCGGAATAAGATAACCGACTGACATGACCCACGACGCCATTGCCGTCATCGACTTCGGAGGGCAGTACGCCCACCTCATCGCCACGAAGATCCGCCGGCTCCACGTGCTCGCCGAGATCCGGCAGCCCGAGGATCCGACCGAGGCCTTTCGACGCTACAAGGGCATTGTCATCTCGGGCAGCCCGAGCCTGGCGTCGTTCGGCGAGGATTCGACCTACAACAAGGCGATCTACGACCTCGACGTCCCAATCTTCGGGTTCTGCTTCGGCCACCAGGAGATCGCCAAACACTACGGAGGGACCGTGGTGCACGGCGGACGCGAATGGGGGCCGGCCGACCTGCAGGTGGTGGCCAGCAGCCCGATCTTCAAGGGCCTCGGCCGGACGGAGCGCGTGTGGATGAGTCACTTCGACTCGGTCACGAGCGTCGGGCCCGGGTTCGAGGAACTCGGCTACACGACCCTGGGCGAATCCGGCGAGGCGCACCGTTACGCGGCCATCGGGTCGAACACCCTCAGGCGCTACGGCGTCCAGTTCCATCCGGAGGTGGACGACACGGTCCACGGCGACGAGATGATCGCCAACTTCGTGCTCGGCGTCTGCGGTTGCACGCCGTCGTGGACGATGGAGCGGTACGTCGAGGAACGGGTCGAACAGATCCGGCAGCAGGTCGGCGATCGGTCCGTGTTCCTGCTGGCGTCGGGCGGCGTCGATTCCACGGTCGCCGCGCGGCTGCTCGGCATGGCGATCGGCGCGGACCGCCTGCATCTCCTGCACGTCGACAACGGGCTGATGCGCAAGGACGAGAGCCGGGCCGTCATCGAGATGTTCCGCGAGTTCGGCCTGGACCGCAACCTGCACTTCGTGGACGCCAGCGAGACCTTCCTCTCGGCGCTCGCCGGCGTGGTCGAACCCGAGCAGAAGCGGACGATCATCGGCAACGCTTTCATCGAGGTCTTCGAACGCGAAGCGAAACGCCTCGGCATCGAGGCCCACCTGCTGGGACAGGGCACCATCTACCCGGACACAATAGAAACCGGCGGGACGAAGCGGGCCGACACGATCAAGACCCATCACAACCGCGTGCCGGTCATCGAGCGCATGATCGAGCAGGGCCGCGTCGTCGAGCCCCTGGCGGACCTCTACAAGGTGGAAGTGCGCGAGCTCGGGGAGAAGCTCGGCATCCCTCACGGCCTCGTGTGGCGGCACCCCTTTCCCGGTCCCGGACTCGGCGTGCGGCTGCTCTGCTCGACGGGCGAGGCGCACCGCGAGGGCCTCGCCGAAATCGAGCCCAGGGTCGCCGAGATCGCGGCCCGGTTCGGCGTCGCCGCGCTGGCCATGCCCATCAGGTCGGTGGGGGTAAAGGCCGACCTGCGGTCGTACGAGCACCCGGTACTCGTCAGCGGCGGCCTGCCCTGGGACGCGCAGCTCGAGCTGGCCGCCAGCCTGTTCAGGCACGTGCCGGGCATCAACCGGTGCATATGGAACCTCGGCCCCGGCGCCCCGGCGCGGATGACGCCGCTGGCGGCGACCGTGACGCGCGAGCGCCTCGACCTCCTGCGCGAGGCCGACCATCTCGTGATGGAAGGCCTGCGCCGGCACGGCGTCTACGACGCGATCTGGCAGTGCCCGACGGCGCTCGTGCCGCTCGAAGTCGACGGCCGCGGCCGCGAGTTCGTCATCGTGCGCCCGATCCACTCGGAGCGCGCGATGACGGCGACTCCGGCGCGCCTGCCGGATGCGCTGATTGCGGACCTGCGGGCGCAGATCCTCACGCTGCCCGGCGTCAGCGGCCTGGCGCTCGACGTCACCACGAAACCGCCTGGCACGATCGAGTGGGAGTAGGGGCTTGCGGCTAGGCGCTAGGCGCTAGTAAGACCCTGACTCGGGACTCGGGGGCTCGGGCGATCATCCCGGGTTGAGTCCTCTGCAAAGGCGGGCGCTTCGCCGTCTAAGCCGTGGTCATACCAGTTGCCTTCGGCCTGCGCGCCGGCCAGGTGTCCCGGAAATCGACTGATTCTCGAAACGTGAGTTTCGAGCCGGGTCCCGCCCCACGTCCGAGAACGGGCGACGTCGAGGCCCTTTTCCCGCGCCGGCGCGGAGCAACTGACGTAACATGGCCCCGTTCTCGGACTCAGCCACGTTGGCGGGTACGCACGTACCTCGTGTCCGGCCACAGAGGGCGCGTCGTGAGGCCTGTCGTCCGGAGCTTCGGCTCGCTCGCGATTCTGTTCTCGGCGCTGCGCGTCGTTGCGCCAGCCAGTGCGCAGGCGCCTCCCGTCCTTGAGTCCCCGAGGAGCTTCACGATCCAGGGCCGAACGCACGTCGATCCGTACGGCGGACTGGACGAGCTATCCGCCTCCGAACTGCGGGCGCACCTGGAAGCCGAGAACGGGTACGCGAACCAGGTCATGAGAGGCAGCGGTGCCCTCGAGAAGCGCCTGTACGCGGAGATGTTGCGCAGGACCGAAGAGAGTGACCTGCGCCCCCCGTCAAAGGTCGCGGGGTTCTACTACTACCTGCGCCGGCCGGCTGGCGCGCGGTACTGGGTGCTCTGCCGGAAGCGTGGCAGCCTCTCCGCACCCGAGCAGCGCGTACTGGACCTGAACCAGTTGGCCGGCGGCGACAACCGCCCCGCGCTCGGCGTCTGGCGGATCAGTCCGGACAACAGGCTCCTGGCCTACTCCGTCCAGATGAGGGGCGACGAGGTGTTCGAGGTCCGCGTCCTGGATCTCGCCACGCTGCGGGACGTGGAGGGCGTCGTTCCTCGGACAGGCCGGTGGCTCGAGTGGGGCTCCGATTCGAGCACGTTCTACTACCTCACGCCTCTCGGGGAATGGCCGGCCAGGGTGCTGCGGCACAGGCTGACGGACGGCCCCGGCCAGGACGTCGAACTCTACGCGGAACGGGACGGTCGAAGCAATCTGGCGTTGATGAAGACCACCAGCCGTGACTTCGTCATCGCGCTCAGCTACGGCGGGGACGGCTGGGAGGTCCGTTACTGGCGTTCGGACGAACTGCAGCCGGCGCCTCGGCTGCTGCGGCCGCGGCAGCCTGGCGTGAAGTACTGGCTGACGCACCGCGCGCCGTGGTTCTACGTCCAAGTCAACGAGCCCGGAGGCGAGTTCCGTCTCATGAAAACGCCGGTGGATGCGCCGCTCGCCGGCACCTGGCAGGACGCGCTTCCGGGCGGCGATCGATCGCCGGTCGATGACGTCGCGGCGTTCGCGAACCACCTGGTGGTCCTCGAACGGGCGGACGGCCGAGGGAAAGTGGTCGTCCACGACCTTCGCTCGAGCGCGTCCCGTGCAGTCCGCCTTGACGAGCCGGTCCACGCGGTCAGCCTGCCGTCGCAACTGGACCCGGAGTTCCAGCTGAACCTCGACTACTCTTCCTCCATCCTGCAGTTGCTCTACAGCTCGTTCGCGATCCCGAGATCCGTGATCGAGTACGACATGGAGCAAGGGTCGAGCAGGATGGTCTGGCAGGAGCGCGTGCGCGGCCTCGACACCAGCCAGTACGCCACCGAGCGCGTCCAGGCGACGGCGGAAGATGGAACCGCGCTCCCGGTTTCACTGGTCTATCGGAAACCGCTCGTCCGGGACGGCAAGAGGCCGATGCTGCTATTCGGCTTCGGACACTCGGGGATGTCGGTGGAGCCGTCGTTCGACCCGGACCGGCTGAGCCTCCTGGATCGCGGGGTCGTCTTCGCGGTCGCGCACGTCCGCGGCGGAGGGGAGCTTGGCAACCGCTGGCACACCGGTGGAACCGGGCTCCACAAGATCAACTCGATCACCGACTTCATCGCCTGCGCGGAGCGCCTGCAGGAGCTGAAGTACACGTCAGCCGACCGGCTGGCCATCACCGGGGCGAGCGCGGGCGGCATGCTGGTCGCCGCAGCGGCCAACATGCGTCCGGAGCTCTTCAGGGCCGTCGTCGCCAAGGTCGCGTGGGTCGAGGCGCTGATGCCCGATAGTAACGGCCGGCAGTGGAAGCAGGCGCTCGATCTCCCGGATCCGAACACCAGCGAAGGCTTCCGGGCAATCAGCGCCTACTCGCCCTACGACAACGTGAGGGCCCAGGCCTATCCCGAGATGCTCTTCACGTGCGCCGCCGACGACCCGCGCGTGCCCTGCACCCAGCCTGCGAAGATGGTCGCCCGGCTTCGCGCGTCCACGACCGGTGTCCGCCCCGTACTGCTGAAGGCGGACTTGAAGGGAGCCGGTCACTTCGGGGCGTCGAATCGGCGCGACAACCTGCTGGCCACGGCGTTTGAATACGCCTTCCTGCTTCGGGCCTTCGGCATCAGCCGCTGACGGCCGGGGGACTGACCCCCTCAGAACACCATGCCGTGATCCGGTTCCGGTGTCTCCTCAAAGAGATGTTTGTCGGTACACTTGCCGACTTGGCGGATCAGACGAGTTTGTTCGATATTCGTGAGGTCCCGCAGCCAAGATCCGAGGAGCTTTAGTGAGACACCGGGAGCAGCGTGTCGTCACTACCCTGACGCTCGCGAGCAAGCACCCCACGCGCGGCCGCACGGCGTGAGGATAAGCAAGCATCAGAGAGGTCTCCGCTCGCCTGCCGCTCGCGAGTTAGCCTAACACGCGCCATCGGACGCCGAGGGCGCCCCCTCCGAACAGTTCCGCGCCCAGACACAGAAAGTACCAGAGATCGCTGACACTACTTGGACACTCCCTTTCCAAACACCCTAACCCCAAAGCCCTCGGGTGTCTCCAAGACATATCCACCTTGCCAGGGTCTGTAGGCCGCAACCGCTTCCATCGGAAATGGAACTTCACTTGGGAGGACCGAATAGTAGTTGTCCTTTCCTCTGGCCTCAAAAGCGAGCCAGTAGGTTCCAGGAGACAGTGTCCAGCTGATGCCGGATATCCCGTACCAGTTGGTGGAGCCACTCGAACCTCCTCGAAACGTCTCCTTGAACAATTCGGTCCCTACAACGGGAACACCGGTTCCGGCATAGATCGCTACGGTAACAGTGCCAGGGTATAACGGCGTCAAGTAATAGCTGATGTCCGTCAGACTGTAGGATTGGTCCAAAGTGAACCGGCCGGCCCACCATAGCTCACTGATTGTGTTTCCATGGAATGAAAAGCTAACGCCTGTGTTCGTTGGTATTCCTGTGTCAACAATGACTGGGGGCTCACCTTGAGCGATAGAAACCGAAACCCCCGCAACTGTGAGCGTTGCTACTCTGGGAGTGTTGCTCGGGCTTGAGTCCAGATGGTAAGGGAGCGAGGCGTAGCCGGTTCCACCTGGAGCGGCCGTGAATTGGAGCCAGGGCACATTGGCGGTTGCGGTCCAGCTGCAATTGCTGGCTGTTGTGATGGTGATCATTCCAGTCCCTCCGGTTGCCGGGTACTTGGCCGTCGTCGGAGAGACCGTGAAGGAACACGAGGGCGTTGTGGTCGCTGTCGGCGAAGACGGGTTACCGCCGCTGTCGCTAGGTCCGCATCCAGCAAACCCGAGCACCAACACCAGCAGGACCGCTAATCGGCGCATGAGCCACCTCCAAACGAGTGAATGCCGATTGGCCGCAGGCAGCGGCGAACACAGACGTCTTGCTGGGGGCAACGCGAGTATACGGCCGATTGGGTGGGAGGCCGTCGATAAGTCTCCCTACCTATGAGGGAAAGATCGTGCGTCAACGCTGCGACCCCGAGCCGCAGTTGAGGGACCGAGCACCGCGCTGGAGTTGGGCACTCGACTTCGGCGGCTCGGCCGACGGCCGAACGGCGGTCCACTCGAGGACTATAGGAAGCATTAGACCAGTCTCCGCTCCCTGTCGCTCGCGGGTTAACGTAACGCCCGCCATCGGACGCTGAGCGCGCCCCCTCCGAGCCCAAACACAGCGCTGCGCGGAAGGCCGGACGCGGGTTCACTGGTGAACGTGCGAGTGACCAGGCGCCGTCGAACCACACGTTCGCGGTGTCGATGGGTGTTCGGCTACTTCCGGCAGGTACTGAACTTCCCGCCCTGGTCCGGGCCAGGAAACGCCCAGGACATGTCCTTGTCCGGGAAATGCATTTGTCTCAACGCCTGAACCCGGTCCCTGAGTGCCGCATCCAACTGCTCGTCGAAGCGGCCCTTGGCCTCCAGCGGATAGGTCCACTCGGCTCCATCGGCAAAGCGAACGTGGATGAGCCCGATGGTGGCTGTTCTTTCGATGATCCCCTTCTCGCGAAAGTAGGAGTCAGCCGTGTCGAAACCGACATGCGCTTCCTTCACGACGAGAAACCCATCCGGAGGAACTGTCGCGCGGCACGCGTTTCCGGTTCGCGTCACCGTGGATGCGGGTGAGGTGCGATCTCCCAGCACCACTCCCATCGTGGCCTCCTCCACGGGGCGGCCGGAGACATTCACGAGCAGCACGGTGAGCTTGGTGTCGCTGAACATGGAAGCGACAATCTGAAGCGGCGCATCCGCCCGCGGGGGTGTGGTGAGGCCCATCAAGCCCGTCTGGCCGGTCGCGCCCGGAACGAGGACAGAGAGGGCGAGCAGCGCGATCGCATGTCGTATCACGGTGACCTCCAGCCGGCTCGTTGCCCTGCTCGCTTTCGCGCTGGCTCGGGCGCGGACGGCCTCACCTGCCGCCGTATCGCTTCCTCACGCGTCGCCCGGGCGAGCGTCTGCCCTGGCACGCGGCCGATTATGCCTCCTGCGGCCGGGGTGTCAAGGAGCGTTTGCGCGCGGCCGGCGTCTCACAAATCCCCCCGGATTCTGGGCTTCGAAAGTCTCAGAAACCGGAACGATTTCGCGCCGGTGGCATGGGGGGCTGTGGGTCCGCTTCGTGAACCGGCGACCAACGCGCGTTTCGGTAGGGTTCGCGGTTCGAGTATCGGGAGACATCCGTAACTCTTGCGCCCGGCCCGGGATCACTGGAAGCCCAGACCTGGAGGTCCGGCAGAGACTGGCTCCGAAACGGTCGCCTGTCCACAGGTGGCCGCAACGCAGCGCCAGATGGCCTTTCCCGTCCGCGCAGACCCCAGAGGACGTTTCACTTGTGTTGGTCCCACCAATCCTGCCAGCGGTCCGCATCCTCGCCGAATCCTCTGAGCTCGCCGCCTTTCGATCGCGGCTCGCAGATCCTCAGGAGGGCCCGCGCGGAATCCTCCCGGAGTCCCGCGGCCTCGCCTCGCAGGATGCCGATGAGAGCGGGTACGGCTTCCCAGGCGTCCGGCCCAATGCCATCCAGGGCTTCTATCGCCTGGTGAACGGCCTCGAAGTTGTTGCCCTTCAGCACGGCGGCGAGCTCACCGACGGCGGGCTTGCCGAGAGTCTTGAGGCAGGAACGCACGGCATCGTTGTCGACATCCTGCATCCCAAGCAGCGGCATCAACTTCGCGGATGCGTCCTCCATGGCCCGAAGTCCCAAGGACCCGAACACCCGCCCAAGCTCCTCGCCCCTGGAAGCCGGGTTGATGGCCAACGAATGGGGTGTCCCATGCTGCAGAAGCCGGACAAGAAGATCGGCTCCCCAAATCCCTGTCAGGCCTTTCAACAAGGCAACGCTCATGGCTTCGAATTGCTCTGGGGTGGACGCTTCATCGAGCCCCGCATCGCGAAGGACGCTCCTGGCCACGTCGATCTCGTCCTCAATCTGGAAGGACTGGGCTGGAAGGCCCGCTATCGAAAGCGTCACTCTCCCTTCAGCTCTTGCGCCGGTGAAGTGGAATCGATGATCTGTGTACGGTGCCCCCAACGCCTCGCTTGACAGCCAGACGTTCAGGGTTCCTTCGCACGACTCGTGTTCACCGACTACGCTCACCCCCGCGAGCGCAAGGACGTGCGCGATCGTACGCTCACGGAATTCCAGAGAAGCCTTGGCGTCGGGTGCCACGTCCTTCCCGTACTTCTTCACGTTGACACACAGCGTCTGGATGGTGTGCCCCTTCAGGCCGGGAATCGCCAGAGGCAGAGTCGGGCGGATGAGGATCGGCCTGTTCGGATCTTCGACCGGCTCCTTCTTGTTCACACACGTCACTACAGCGACTGCTGCCACTAGGCCCATCCCGAAGGCCATCGCCGGTCCTGCGCGGACTGATATCCACCTCATCGTCGCCCCCGGGTACGGAAATCGCGGACCGCGGCCGCCCTTCCGTCGCAGGCAATCTCGATCGTTGCGTGGCAGCCTTCGCACCCGTAGTGCCACACCACCAGTCTCTTCATGAACGCCCTGACCAGAGGAATCCGGATCATCAGAAACAGCGCAAGCGCGACCCACGTGGCGACCTTTTGACCGCCAGCAAGCGCAACGAAGGCCCCGACCGCAATCGCGATGACGAAGGCGACGATGTTCCCCGGCGCGGTGATGCCCCAGCGGATTGTCTCCGCAGTGCGCTCTAGTCCCTGATACCGATCTCGTGAAGAATCCTCGGTTGGTCGGCTGGTAAACAGCTCTAGCGTGAGCACGTGCGGCATCCGGCAGGACGGGCAGGCAAAGTGCATCGAGCCGTCGAGCACCTTGGCCACGCTCCAACTCGGTTGTGGAGTGGGCCGAGGGGGCTGCGCTGCTGCGCTGCTGGAAGTTCCGCCGGCCGCGTCGCGTGACGGCTGGGCCACAGGTGTCGGGACAGCGCGCTTTCCTGCAAACACGATCGAGTTGAGGAAGGCTTCGACCCCTTCGACGTTTGACACCTCGGTGATTGCGATGTGGGTCCCGTCGGCGAGGTCGACGCCCGAAGTCAACAACCTCTTGTCGGATTTCGCCTCGCTGAGGTCGTCGTAGGGGATGAACTGCTTCTTGGCCCCGAACTCGTTGGAGCGAAAGTAGACGCCTTGCGTTGTGAACAGGATGCCGCTCTTGGCTGAACCGACAACCGTGTTGTCGACCAAGCCAAGGACTTCCTCACTTGGGTTGGCCGGTCCGAACTTCTCGAGGGCGTTGTCGAGCTTCACCACGGGGATGTCTGGAGACACGTATGCGCCGCGGCCCGGCGTGAAGTAGGTCGCGAATAGCTTGGCTACGTCCTTGGGGTAGGTGGCTCGGATGCGTGTGCCCACCTCAGTGTCGCTCTTGTCAAGGTCAATCATCGCGAACCTCCTTGCTACTCGTCAGTCCAGCCTGGCCTTCTCCTGCATCTCAACGGCTTCCGATGGTTTCGGACGACTGATTGACGCGGAGGCCAGAAGGCACAGACCGACGGCCGACAGTTGGTTCGGGACTGCGACCGTTGGCTCGCAGGCCACGGAGGTGCGGTTCTCCACGACCAACCTCATTTCGGCCAGCTGCTGCGGGATTGACAACGGGATGACGACCGGCGGTGAAGAGCTTTCCCAGGGGCTTCCGCTCTTTGCCTGTGGGTCTCGTTGTAGAACCTGTCAACAACGCCGGTCCGTGCTCCCCGTCACCCACGCGCAGCACCACGCGATCGGCGAAGATCGCCCTGTACTGCGCCAGAGGGATCCCTCCAATCCTGCGGCCCAGGGACATCTGATCTCGTGCGCGCGGCTCCAGCTTCTCATCAACCACGTCCAGCAGTCTTGCGCGATAGCGTTCCGCAGCTTTCACCGAGCTCTCTACCTGCTGGGCCGCGCAGCGGAGGAGCACAGCCACGAAGACCGTAAGGGTCAGGGCACCGGCCACGCAAAGAGCGCCTGTGGACGAACTGGTGGCGAAGCGGCACGACGTTCGTCCTGAGTCTCCCGATTCCGTGGTCGCAGCCGCCGCGAGGGGCGGCGGTGGCTCAGCACGTCGGCAGGTGCTTGCGCCCAGCCTACAGACACGGCGCACACCGACGAGGCCACCACCACGACTGCGTGGGTGCTGATCTTCATGGACAGATCCCTCCTGGCAGTTCGAACTCGTCGGATGCCCCTGGATCAGGGTCGCAGTGCTGGGAGCGCGCTCCGCGGTGGATGAAGAGGAGCGACGACGCCACATTGCGACACTCCCTAGGCCTCGGACTGAAGGAGGAAAGGAAGCTCGGGTACAAGTTGCGCCCGGTAGATGCCGCTGTCAAGGTTGTTTCGGCTCGCTACGCTCGCCGAGTGACAATCCCCCGGCGGAGCGGGACGCGTTCGGTCAGCGGAACAGCAGCGGACAGTGGCAGCTGGCCCACTTCGGCTTTCGTCAACAGCTGGCCGTCGGTACAACTCCGACCGCCGCTCTAGACAGCAACTTACAGGTCGACGTTTCAGGGAGGAATAGCCTCATGCTACTGCACAGCTAGCAGCGGCGCAGACACTCCTGCAAGGCACCCTCGGCCCCCCCTGCTGCCACGCCAGCAGGTGATGGCCCAAACTGACGAAAGGAAGTCGTTGTTGGCGCCGAACGCCGCCCGAAGCGGCACCTACAAGTCGGGGACGCCAGAGTAGCGCTCACGGCGGCAAATAGTGCGGATTGCCAGCCTGCGGCCCGTCGGCCTCGCCGCCGAGAGCGAGTTACCCCCCCCACAAGTTGACGGTCGATTCACAACTCTCTCGGTTCTGCGACGAAGAGCGCGTCTCTACGCCGCCGGACATCGCGCAGGTTGTGATGGTCAGGTCAATGGGGCGTGACGAACTCGCGCGCA
>Ga0316601_100001521_pt1 | contig 11423 bp, 10 predicted proteins | sample OWC_soil_day5_no_FD_207663 | JGI IMG/M metagenome (GOLD analysis project Ga0316601, IMG submission 207663) | Wetland soil microbial communities from Old Woman Creek delta, Ohio, United States - OWC_soil_day5_noCT | ecosystem: Environmental > Terrestrial > Soil > Wetlands | place: USA: Ohio...
GCCGCTGTGGTCCAGGCTGGCCGGCGGCTGCCACCTTGACCGGGACATCCCGGCGTTGCTGAAGGAGGCGGGATTTCGATCGCGCGACCTGCAAACGATGTATCTGCCGGGGCCCCGTCCGCTGACCTACAACTTCTGGGGCACGGCTGACGCGACCTGAAGCATCGCGAGGCGATTCTTCACGCTTCACACGTCGAGAGCCACTGGCGGATCTCGTTCTGGGTCGGAATGCGACCGCTGCTAACGACCTTGTCGTTGATGACGAGCCCTGGCGTCGACAGCACGTCGTAGGCGAGGATCGCATCGATCTCGGTGACCTTGGTGAACTCGGCGTCAATGCCTGCGCTCGCGGCTGCCTCGCGTGCGACCGCTTCGAGCTTTCGACAGTTGGCACAGCCGGGTCCGAGAATCTTCACGGTGGTCATGCGTGGTTACCTTTCAGTGATGTTTGGCGGGAGCGGCGTCCGTTCAACGCCGCCAGGGCACCCGCCAGCAGAACCGCAAAAGCGATCAGTCCAAGTCCGATCAGCGCGATGCTGACGCCGTCGACCCACGCCCCGTAGAGCAGCCCGGCCACTGTGCTGAAGACCGCCACCAGCGCCACATAGGCCGCCGTCTTGGTGCGCCCGATCACGGCGGCCACCATCAGCATGCTCTGCAGGCTCAGTTCCGGATCGGCCATCAGGTAGGCCAGAAGCGGCCCCTTGTGCATGCCGAGGTCGAGGAACATCTGCGCCACCGGAACCTCCACCAGCGTCGGGAAGTACATGAACACGCCGAAGACGACTGCGGTGGCGTTCGCAAGGAGCGTGTTCTGACCGGCAAGCGCCTCGATCCACGCAGGCTGTATCAGCGGTCGTATCACACCGACTGCGAACACGCCGATCAGCAGCAGCGGAAAGATCTGCTTCACGAAACGCCATGATTCCCAAAGCCACGACTGGAACTGTTCCGTGTCCAGTCGCTTCGCGTAGTGCGCCACGGCCCAGAGTGCAGCGGCGACGGCAAACGGCCGACCGGTCATGCTGATCTCGACGCCGGTACCGTGGGTGGCCAGGCGCAGCGTGGCAACCAGAAGCGTGAGGGCAGCGATGCACAGCGCGATCCAGGTCCAGCGGTTCGCTCCCTCGCTGATGTTCTCGAAGCCTCTCCACGCGGAGACGCCCACGAGTCCCAGCAGCACGATGAGCAGGGAGCCCTGGACGCTGACGCCTTCCTCGCCGCGGCTTGCATCGAATGGCACCCACTCGTTGAGGGTGGTCTGCCAGGCGTCGGCGGTTGCGAGCGGAAGGTCGATCGAAATGATCGTGGCCGTCAGCGGCCACAGCTTCAGCGTGCCCGCGATCAGTACGGCTACCAGCGCGAACAGCAGGCCGGTTGCAGCGGGATGAATGCGGCTCTGTCCCGCGAAAAGGGCGTCGGTCTTCTGGTCGTGGCGGGCGTCATCGCGCCAGAACAGCATCGCCATCAGCAAGCCGATGCCGATGCCGAACAGCAGGCAAAGCGCGAAGCGCGCGAAGGCAAATTCGGCGCCGAGGATGGTGCCGGTGTAGGCGAGGGCGAGCACATTGCCCGCCGGCGCGAAGAACAGGAACGTGATCGCCGGGCCCAGCCCTGCGCCTTTCTTGTAGATGCCGGCGAACAGCGGAACGATGGTGCAGGAGCAGACCGCAAGTAACGATCCGGCGGCGGCTGCCGCCGGATAGGAAACTCTTGCCGGCGTGTTGCGGCCCAGCCAGCGCGTGATGCTGGCCTTCGGTATCAGCGCCGCCATGGCGCCGGCAATGAAGAACGCGGGCACCAGGCACAGCAGCACATGCGCGGCCAGATAGGCGGCCAGGTTGCCTGCACCGCTGGTCGCGAGGTGCAAAACGGTGTCCATAATCGTTCGCTCAGTCCAGCCACACTCCATAGCCAGCGTATTCCGCCTGCGGCCTTTGATTACCGCCTGGGTCAACCGGACATCAGATCGCCTCACGGCATATGGCAAGACGGCCGAGAACTGCTGGTGCAGCGCCACGCCTTGCTGCACGACGTGGTGGTCAAGATCCGGGCGTGTCCGCACGTTTGACGCCGGACAAGCTTGCCTGCGTCAGCCACAAGTCCGCTGCATTTGCGCCTAAATTGTTCTGTGTGCCGCGTAGTAGCGAGGAGTGCTTCGATGAACGGTGTGAAGTCAGACCAGATCCGCAATGCGGTGCGGGAGCAGTACCGACAGGTCGCAGAAACTGAGACCTGCGCGTGCGGGCCGTCGTGCTGCGGGACCCCATCGCCGGAGTCGGTGTCAGAGGCCCTTGGGTACTCCTCTGAAGAAATTCAGGCGGTGCCGATGGGTGCCAACATGGGCCTCGGTTGCGGCAACCCGCAAGCCATTGCCGACCTGAAGCCGGGCGAAACGGTCCTCGACCTGGGCAGCGGCGGCGGGTTCGACTGCTTTCTGGCTGCCGGGCAGGTCGGCGAAACCGGCCATGTGATCGGCGTCGACATGACCCCGGCAATGGTGTCGAAAGCCCGCGTCAATGCCGAGAAGAGTGGCTTCCAGAACGTCGAATTTCGTCTTGGCGAAATCGAACACCTGCCGGTTGCCGACCACAGCGTTGACGTCATCCTTTCCAACTGCGTCATCAATCTCTCGCCTGACAAGGAGCGCGTGTTCGCCGACTGTTTTCGGGTCCTGAAGCCCGGAGGTCGCCTTGCGATCTCCGATGTCGTCGCCTTCGCGGACCTCCCGGCCCATGTCCAGGAGGACATGGCGCTGCTTACCGGCTGCATGGCGGGCGCTGCATTGATCTCCGACCTGGAAGGGATGCTGAAGGAAGCTGGCTTCCAGCACGTTCGCATCCGTCCCAAAGAGGAGAGCAAGACGTTCATCCGCGACTGGGCGCCGGGGCTTAGGGTCACGGACTACGTCGTTGCAGCCACCATAGAGGCGACCAGGCCCGCGGCGTAACAGCGGCCGGGCCAGATCAGCCGCGCTCGCTGCCGTCGATCGTCAGGGCAGCCGGTTTAGCGCAGTTCCTGAAGGTGTTTGCGACGCCGCTCCTCGAACACGAACTCTTCGAGCTCGGGGTCGAGCGCGCTGCGAGACGACACGATGCCGACGGGAACGTCGTTGTCGACAACAGGAAGGTGCCGGAACTTGTTCTCGTGCATCAGCAGCATCGCGACGCCGTAGGTCTTGTCCGGCGCGATGGTCTTGGGTTCGCGCGTCATCACCTCGGCCAGCGTCGTCTTGGTCGAGTCCAGGCCGAGTGCGACAACACGAAACACGATGTCGCGCTCGGTGAAGATGCCGACCAGCTTCTGATCCTCGACGACCAGCACTGCGCCGACGCCGCGTTTGGCCATGGCTTCGGCAGCCTTCCGGACCGTCATGGTGGGTTCCGCAAGCAGCAGCTTGCGTTTGTCCATGATCTCTTTAACCGGCGAACTGAACATGCTGTCTCCCGGGTCGCGCTGAGTTTCGCGTACCTCGCTCTGTCGTGGAGGCAAGCTAGCCGCACGGGCGCGGGGTTCATTGATGCGCATCAACTCACCGGGTTGCCTACCCCTTTCGGTTGAAACCAGCGTGGTGTGTCGGCGGACCGCCTGAAACAATCGCTTCTCATTCAGTGATGGTGTGCGTGCGCCAGTGCGTGCCCGAGGCCACGCTGGATCAGCCAGCGGTTCAGTGGATAGGCCGCGACGCCGGCGATCGCCAGCGATGTCGCGAGGGCTCCCCAGAAGACGCCGGAAGTCAGCGGCGCGTCCATGGCGCCGGGAATCATCAGCATCAGCAGGTTGTCGACCGTTTCCATCAGCGCAATCGAAGCCGTGTCGGCCGCCAGGGCGACGCGCGCGGTGGCGCGCAGGGGCATGCCGGAGCGCAGCAACGGAAGGGCAGTGAACGCGTAGCCGGAGATGAAGGCCAGCGTGACCGCCAGCGCGATCGTCGCTCCATTCGACCATCCCAGCCCGGTGCCGATCATCATGCCGAGCACCTCGCCGATTGCACAGCCGGTCAGGCAGTGCAGCGTGGCATCAAAGGCGATGCGATTCAGCGACCGTGTCGCCGGGACGGGCTGTGAAGAGTGATGGGCATGCTGCGCGTGATCCATGGTTGGCCTCCGAAAATTGACAGAGGCAGTGTCAACCTTGACGCCATGGCAAGGTCAAGCCGGGTCGCGGCAGCGGCGAAATCGGGCAGGGGCCGACACCGGGGCTGCGCGATTTCGCCGCGCAGCGCCCCGGCGCACCGCCGGGGCGGGAGAGTCGTGCGTGTAGCGCCCCCTCAGGCGGGCCGCTCGCCGCGGCGACCGCGCCAGGGTTCGCGCCGCTACGAAGTTGTCTTGCTACGCACGCCGCAGGTATTGATGCCGAACATGGAGTACGGCGGGCACCAGCCGATCAGGCCGGTGGCCAGCAACGCGATGCCGAGCCAGCCCCACCAACCCACGGTGCCCGTCGCGGCCAGCGCGATCAGCAGGAGCCCAGCCAGGATGCGCACGGCGCGGTCGATTCCTCCAACATTCCTTGTCATCTTCAATCTCCATCAAATAGGTGGCTGGAAGCCGCTGGCCTCCACAAGCAGCATTTGACCCTTGTTGGCCGGACCGGTCTGTAACCTAGGTCACGGAAGCTCCCAGGGATCGCAGGGCGGCATTGTCGACGATGCGAAGCCGGGGCCGTGGCAAAGGCAACACGGCACGGGTTGAGGCGCGTCAACGCGGCGGCGCCGGAAGCTCCCATCCTGTAGCGAGAGGGCTGCCCGCGACGGCAGCAATCCGCGCGCCCCGTACCCAGCCCCGGCAGGGAGCCTGCAATGCCCCAACCCGCGCTGAAACTCGTTTCCAACGCCGCGCCGCCGCGCGCACCGAAGAAAGCCATCGAGCCGCCGTCCGAGCAGTATCTGGCGGAGCCGATGCCGCTGGCGAACTACGACCGCGCGATCCGCGCCGCGGTGGCACGAGCCAGCCGCGGCATCGCCTGGCCGTCGCTGGTGTCGGCCTGGGCGGATTGGTATTTTCATCTGGCGGCCGCGCCCGGCAAGCAGATGGAGCTGGCCAGCAAGGCGCAGCGCAAGGCGGCCCGCTTTGCGCTGTACGCGCTGGAGTGCGCGCAGGGCGACAGCGCACCGTGCATCGAACCGTTGCCGCAGGACCGGCGCTTCGCCGATCCAGCCTGGCAGGAGTTTCCGTTCAACCTGATGCATCAGTCGTTCCTGCTGATGCAGCAGTGGATGTGGAACGCGACCAACCACGTCCGCGGCGTCAGTCGCCATCACGAGCGCATGGTCACGTTCACCGCGCGCCAGGCGCTCGACGTGGCGAGCCCGACCAACTTCCTGTGGACTAATCCCGAGGCGCTGGCGCGGACGATGGAAACGGGGGGCCAGAACCTGGTCCAGGGCATGAGCGACTGGTGGGCCGACATGCTGTCGCAGGCGTCGGGCAAGCCGCGCGTCGACGGCGTGGCGTTCGCTCCCGGGCAGCAGGTGGCCGTCACGCCGGGCAAGGTCGTGCTGCGCAACGATCTGATCGAACTGTTGCAGTACACGCCGACGACCGACGCGGTCCACCCCGAGCCGGTGCTGATCATTCCGTCGCCGATCCTGAAGTACTACATCCTTGACCTGTCGCCGCATAACTCCCTGGTGAAGTACCTCGTCTCCAAGGGCCACACGGTGTTCATGCTGTCGTGGCGCAACCCTGACGCGCGCGACCGTGAACTCGGGGTCGATCACTACCTGCGCCTTGGCATTCGTGCCGCCATCGACGCGGCCGCGGCGATCACGAAGCAGAAGATCCATGGTGTCGGCTACTGCCTGGGCGGCACGTTCCTGGCGGCCCTGGCTGCCGCGATGGCCGGCGTCGGCGATGATCGCCTGGCTTCGCTGACCTTGCTTGCCACCGAAGTGGACTTCACGGAGGCCGGCGAGCTGGCGATTTTCATCGACGACAGTCAGCTTGCGTATCTCGAAGACCTGACGTGGGAGCAGGGCTATCTCGACGGCAAGCAGATGTCGGGCGCGTTCACGCTGCTGAACTCGAATGACCTGATCTGGTCGCGCCTGGTGCGCCAGTACCTGATGGCCGAGCCGCAGAAAGTCACTGACCTGACGTCATGGAATGTCGATACAACACGGTTGCCGCACCGGATGCATACCGAGTACCTCCGCAACCTGTACCTGAACAACGACCTGGCATCGGGGCGCATGCGTTTCGATGGTCGCACCATCGCGCTGTCGGACATCCGGGCACCGATCTTCCTCGTCGGTACCGAGCGCGATCACGTCGCGCCATGGAAATCCGTTTACATGCTGAAGCTGTATGCCGACGCCGACGTCACGTTCTGCCTTACCAGCGGGGGCCACAACGTCGGGATAGTCAATCCTCCTGATGCCGAGGCGCCGCCGCGGCACTACCGGATCGGCACGAAGAAGTCTTCGGACCGTTATGTCGATCCGGACCAGTGGCTTTCGCGCAATGCGCCGTTCGATGGCTCGTGGTGGCCGGCATGGCAGACCTGGCTAGCCGAGCGATCCGGCAAGCCCACCAAGCCGCCGTCAATGGGCAATGCAGACTTCGCCGCGATGGGCGACGCGCCGGGGACGTACGTGCTGATGAAGTGATTTCCTGCACTCGGCCGCCTGCAGGTTCAAGAACCGGCACGAGTGACGTTCCGAGAGGCTCAGGGCTTCTACCGTCAGTTTGGTTTGGCCCCGCACAACGATGTCATGGCAACGTTCGATCCGGAGCACCTGTTCGACCGGCCGGATTGAGTGAAGTCGGCTAGAACCGGTCTTAGCCTGGAGGCATCCCTGGGCGGAGCGGGCCCCGCGACGCGCGAAGGTGGGCCTGCTGGCGAACGACGCGGCGCTCACAGGCCGAACTGTGGACGCCGGAAGGTGAGTTCGAACCGAAAACTCAGTCTGGCGGCACGACCCGGACGAAAGCCCCACAACAAAAACGCCGACCCGTAGGTCGGCGTTTACGTGTGATGCCGCTGCGCCTAGCGAATCATTGCGATCCAGGGCAGGCCGATCACCAGCAGCGCGACGAAGAAGATCACGCCGAAGATCGCGCCGAGGCGCCAGTAGTCCTTCGACGGGATGTAGCCGCTGCCGTAGTACACGGGGCTCGGGCCGGTCGCGTACGGGGTCAGGATGCCCATGATGCCGAGCGTCAGTGCAAGCAGCAGCGCGAAGGTCTCCATCGGCATCTCGGGAATGCCCAGCCCCACGGCCAGCATGACCGGCAGCATCGCCGTGACGTGCGCCGTGATGCTGGCGAACAGGTAGTGCGTGAAGAAGAACACCGCCACCAGCACCAGCATCGCCATCGTCGGCGAGACACCGCTCATCTGCGCACCGATCGTCTCGGCGAACCACTTGACGAAGCCGACCCGGGCCAGTCCGTCGGCCAGTGCGACCAGCGTGGCGAACCACACCAGCGTGTTCCACGCCGACTTGTTGGACAGGATGTCGTCCCAAGTGACGACACGGCCGATGACCATCAGCGCGATGACCGCGATGGCCACGGTCGTGGCGTTGATGAAATCGCCGCCGAAAATCCACAGCGACAGGGCCAGCAGCACGAGCGCGGCGAGGCCCACTTCGCGGGTCGTCAGGCCACCCATCTTCTTGAGCTCGCTGGCCGCCCAGTTCGGAACCTCGTCACCGCTTTTGACAGTCGGCGGATACAGCAAGTAGGTCAGCAGCGGGATCGCCAGCAGCAGCAGGATGCCGACCGGCGCGAACGCCATGAACCACTCGGTCCAGCTAAACGACACCTTGGCCGTCTTGCTGATCAGTTCGATCGCCAGCAGGTTCGGCGCCAGTGCGGTGATGAACATCGAGCTCGTCACGCACGTGACCGCGATCGCGGTCCACATCAGGTAGCCGCCGATGCGACGTGAAGAAGGATCGTTGGGCTTGCTCTCATACAGCGCCGGCAGGTTGCGGATCACCGGGAACACCGTGCCACCGCTGCGCGCGGTGTTCGATGGTGTGAAGGGCGCAAGCAGCAGGTCGGCAAACGCCACCGCATAGCCCAACGTCAGCGTGCGGCGCCCCATGGTCTTGACGAGGCCGAGCGAAATGCGCCGTCCGAGTCCGGTCTTCTCGTAGCCGAGCGCGAACATGAAGGCGGCGAAGATCAGCCAGACCGTCGAGTTCGAGAAGCCCGACAGCGCCCAGGTCAGGCCCGCATTGGCGGGCTTGAAGCCGGCCTTCGCGAGGTCCGCTGGCCCGAAGAGGACGTACGGTGCGAGCACGGTGACCAACACCACGCCGATCAGGCCGATCGCTGCACCCGGCAGCGGCTCGAGCATCAGCCCGACGATGACGCCGGCAAAGATGGCGAAGAAGTACCAGGCGTGTTGTGCCAGACCTTCCGGCGCAGGGAACGCCGCAATGATCAGCGCAACAGCGATCGGCGCCAGTGCCTTCCAGGGAAAGGCGTGCCCGCCTTTCTTGGCGGTTAACGCTGATGGTGCAGTTGCCGGCAGGCTGCCGGGGTTGACCGCGGTTGTCATGAACTCCTCCGTTCCTCGTGATTGGGTCGGGCCGGAATTCCACAACGCGGTCGGTATTCCGGACCGGGCATGTACAAATTGTCGTCCTGGTGACAGTGGCCATCATGACGTCGCTCAAGCGCGTCAGCGACTGTGATCGCGTTTCGTGATTGGATGATGATCATTCGGCGCACGGTCCGCCTACGATGCAGCCTCCTCTTCACTGCGACGTTCCACGATGAGCACGAGCATTCCGGAATCCGACATCACGCTGCGCGATGGGCGCGCCGTTCACGTTCGTGCGGTTCGTCCGACGGATGAATCGGAACTCCTGCAGGTCTTCGACCGCATGAGCGACGACGCGCGCTACATGCGCTTCATGCGCGTCGTGCGCGAACCAAACCTCGAACGCCTGCGCAAGACCCTGGCCACATTTCCGGAAGGCGGGATCGGTCTGGTGGCCACCATCCCGGCTGCCGACGGCATCGACATCGCTGGAAGCGCGATTGCGATCATCGAAAGCGACCCGGGCAGCTGCGAATTCGCGATCAATGTCGACGCCGCCTTTGGCGGTGCTGGGCTCGCAACGGCGCTGATGAAGACGCTGATCGACGCCGCCAGGAGCCGCGGCCTGAAGGTGATGGAAGGCTTTGTGCTGGCCGAGAACCAGTCGATGCTGCGTCTGGCCAAGCGACTCGGATTCAGCATCGTGCCCGATCCCGAGGATCGGGCGGTGCGCATCTGTCGTCTTCAGTTGGTTGGCTGAGGCAGTTGCGAGGTCCAGGCGCGCTGCGGCCGACGGGCCAGATCGACAAACGAGACGATTGTCGAAGGGCGGGACCTTCCTTGCGCCGGGCCCGTCTGGCGTAGGCTGCCCGCGTGAACATCGCGACTCCGATCCCACTTCCTGACGGCGAGGCCTCCGGTCCGCTCGAAGTCGACGTCGTCATCGAAATTCCGAAGGGCTCCTTCATCAAACGCGGGTCTACGGGCCATGTTGATTTTGTCTCGCCCTTGCCATGTCCGTTCAACTACGGTTCGGTGCCGAACTACGTCGGACTCGAGGGCGATCTGCTGGATGCCCTGGTACTGGGGCCGCGCCTGCAAGTCGGCACCCTGGTGCGCGTCAAGGCCTGGGGGGCGGTCACGCTGACGGACCGCGGCATGTCGGACGACAAGCTCGTCTGCAGCACTTACCCGCTGAGTGACGCGGAGAGGCGGAACGTGCTGCGGTTCTTCAGCTTCTACGCCAGGTGCAAGGCACTGTTGAATATTCTGCGACGTCGACCAGGCCGCAATGCATGCGAAGGTTGGCTGGAAGCCGCGCAGGCCCTGATCCGTGCCCAGCCACGGGATGACGGCTGGCGCGGACCGCCCGTGCCGTTCTGATTGCGGGGAAGCGGCAAGGTACGAGCAGGGATGCCATCGCGCGGCGCGCCGCGCCGGCGTAGGCTCCTCGTTCATGGACGCGCCAACGACTCACCCGGCCAATCGCCTTGCCCGCGAGACCAGCCCCTACCTATTGCAGCACGCGCACAACCCGGTCGACTGGTATCCGTGGGGCGAGGAGGCCTTTGCGAAGGCGCGCGCCGAAGACAAGCCGATCCTGTTGTCGGTCGGCTACGCGACCTGTCACTGGTGTCACGTAATGGAGCGCGAGAGCTTCGAGGACGAGGCGATCGCCAGCCAGCTCGGCGCCGGCTTCGTCGCGATCAAGGTCGATCGCGAGGAGTTGCCTGACGTCGACCACGTCTACATGAGCGCGCTACAGGCGTTAACGGGGCGCGGCGGCTGGCCGATGAACATGTTCCTGACGCCGCAGCTGAAACCCTTCTTCGGCGGTACCTACTTTCCTCCGAGCCGGCGCCACGGCCTGCTGAGCTTCTCCGAAGTCCTCGACGCCGTGCGCGACGCGTGGACGTCACGCCGCGCAGAGATCGAGCAACAAGCCGATACGCTGCTCGCGCACGTCCGCCAAGGCACGGTCTCGGCAGCACGCCGGCCGGCGGGACGTCTGCACGAGCAGGCGGTGGCGCGGCTCGCGCGCGGCTTCGATGAAACGCATGGCGGCTTCGGTTCCGCTCCGAAGTTTCCGCAGTCGCCGCTGCTGCAGTACCTGCTGACGCTGGCCGCAACCGGCGACGATCGTGCGCGCACGATGCTGGTCAGCACATTGCAGCAGATGGCCTCCGGTGGAATGCTGGATCACGTCGGAGGCGGCTTCGCGCGCTATTCGACCGACCAGCGCTGGCATGTGCCGCATTTCGAGAAGATGCTGTACGACAACGCGCAGCTCGCGCGCCTTTACGCCGGCGCGTACCGGCTCACAGGTGACGAGCGCCTGCGCTTCGTCGCCGAAGACACGCTCGCGTGGTTGAGCCGCGAGATGCATCCGGCCGCGGCGCCAGCCGCGTTCAGCTCCGCGCAGGACGCCGATTCCGAGGGTGTCGAAGGCAAGTTCTACGTCTGGACGGCCGTCGAGTTCGGCACGGTCCTCGGTGCCGACGCCGACCCCGCCGCGCGCCTGTACGGTGTGACCGAAGCCGGTAACTGGGAGCACGGGCTCAATGTGCTGGAGCGGCGCGCTCCAGAGGGCGTGCGGTCGGCACTCGGGGTCGATGCCGACTCATGGCGGCAGTGGGAGCAGTCGGTGCGGGAGCGCCTGTATGTGGTCCGCTCGCAGCGCATCTGGCCGATCACTGACGATAAGGTGCTGGCCGACTGGAACGGCTTGGCGCTGCGTGCCTTCGCCGAAGCGGGACGTCTGCTCGGCCGTGCCGACTTCCTAGAGACGGCGCGCACTCTCGCGCGCTTCCTGCTCGGCACGATGGTGAGTGAAGGCCAGCTGCGCCATGCCTGGCGCGACGGCACACTGCGCGCCGAGAGATATCTCTCCGATCACGCGCAGGTCGGGCTCGGCCTGCTCGAAC